>ERZ1032895.183-NODE-183-length-13722-cov-14.790810_pt1 | contig 13722 bp, 11 predicted proteins | sample MGYA00516687_ERZ1032895 | MGnify/ENA primary metagenome ERZ1032895 (study PRJEB33719, sample SAMN04261600) | wastewater metagenome | biome: rural village; feature: latrine urine exit; material: soil | place: El Salvador | collected 2013-01-14 ... | reverse complement strand
TCGTCAGGCACTTATTGTGAAAACGCCCCGGACTCAACGAGCTCGGGGCGTTTTTGTATCTGCTCGTTATAGCTAGAGCTTAAGGGCGAGCCTGAATCCTGGACTCGCCCTTGCCTTATGGCTTGATGGTGATTGCTGGCTAACGGCTATCACGTTAAACGCACAGCCCTTCCAGCGTTTCGATCAGGCTATTCATTTCGTCATCGGTGCCGATCGAGATGCGCAGCTTGTCATTGAGCGCCTCGGTATTGAAGTGGCGTACCAGGATGCCCCGCTTGCGCAGTCCGACAAACAGCTGAGCGGCGTCATGCTCCGGCTGCGCTTGGTTCGCAGGCGGACCGTGGCGAAGGTCGACTCGATCGGATTGGTGGTGCGAATATGCACCCAATGCTCTGCCGGGTAGTCGTAGAACGCCAGCAGCTCGTCCCGATCCTTGGCCAGGCACGCCATCGCCTTGGGGTACTTGGCCTCGAAGCGTTTCAGCGTGCGATTAAAGATCTTGTGTGCCTCATCGCGGGTCTCGGCCATCCATATCTCGCGGAGATCGGCCTTGACCTTGGACTGCACCGATTTCGGCAGTTGTTCAACACGTTAGCGGTCTTGTGGACCCAACAGCGCTGATGATCGGTCTCCGGGTAGATCTTGCTTAGCGCCGCCCAGAAACCCATGGCACCGTCGCCCACCGCCAGTTTGGGGCCGTGGTCAGGCCGTGCTCTCGCAGCCCCGTGAGCAGCTCTGTCCAATTGGCCTCCGACTCGCGCAGGCCATCCTCGACGACCACCAGCTCCTTGCGGCCTTGCTCGGTGACGCCGATGATCACCAGCAGGCACAGGCGGTCATCCAGGCGTACCTTGCTGTAGATGCCGTCGGCCCACCAGTAGACGTAGCGCGGCTCTGACAGGTCCCGCTGCCGCCACTCGGTATGCTCATCTTCCCACTGCTTCTTGAGCCGTGACACCGTGTTGGCCGACAGCCCCTTGCGATGCCTGCCCGCCCAACAGCGCCGACAACGCCTCTGGTAGTCGCCGGTGGAGATCCCCTTGAGATAGAGCCAGGGGATCAGCTCCTCGATGCTGCGGGCCCGCTTCAGATAAGGCGGCAGCAGACTGCTGTTGAAACGAGCATCACCACCGCTGCGATCACGCACCTTGGGCACCTGCACGCTGACATCCCCAATGCCGGTCTGGACCGTACGCTCAGGCAGGTAGCCGTTGCGGACCACGGCCTGGCGTCCATCGTCGAGCTGCTGATCGGCAAGTCTGCGTAGAAAGGTGTCCAGCTCGGCCTCGACGGCCTTGGCGATCAGGTCACGGGCGCCTTGACACAGCAGCGCGTGCAGCGGGTCATTGATCTGAGGTTCTGGTTGTGAAAGAGCTCGGGGGTAGAATCGGTCATGGCGTATCCACTCGTGTTGGTTGAGATCTTGGTCGTGATCAATCAACAGGATACGCCACCCTCCCTACTTCCTCCCATACACCAGACTTGAGCTTAACTCAGTGCTCCTCAACGTTTTCTTTAGTAAATTTTAGTGCAATACAATGCAGTCTTTAAGATGATATATTTTTTTGTGACTATAGTTTATAAGCCAATCGTAGGGGTGTGGTTCATGTAGTAGAGTAGCGACATCAATAACATCAGTGGTGCCGTGAAGTGGCTTGGAAGATGGCGCTTGGAAGGAGGTGCTCAGAAAGGCAAGAGGCGAGGTCTCGAAGAAATGAGGAGCTCGCTATCCTGCCGGACGACACTTTCTCGGGGCGCAGCTACCCTCCACCGGGCGGATGTGGCGTCATGCTATCAAGGGCAAGCCATCGCCATCAGCTTGAGTATTGCCGAGTATCATCAGGGAGACGACATGGACAGTCTGCTGAAGTGCGCCGATCAGGTGCTCTTCCGAGCCAAGAGAGAAGCTTGCAACAGCCTGGTGGTAGGCGGGACGGATGCTCGCCAGAGGCGCGGTAAGCCCACAGTAGGCGCCAAGGCCAGCGACATTGAGAGCGGGAGGAGTCAGGCGGGCAAAAGTGTCACTCAGGGCGCAATCGTCGAAGTGATCTGCCGCAAGCGGAACGGTCAGAAAAGACCTGACCAGATCTATCTGGCCCAGGGCCTGGTTCCATGACGCAAGATCTGCCCATTGCTCACATCATGCAGACCGGTCTGTTGACCTGTCAGCGCGATACGCCTCTATGTGACGCCGCTGCCCGCATGACCGAGCGGCGCTGCAGTGCGATGCTGGTCATGGAGCAAGACCAGGTGCTTGGTATCTGGACCGAGCATGATAGCCTGAGCGTTGATTTCGGCGATCCCCAGACCCTGCAAGCCCCCATCGGCGACGTGATGAGCCAGCCGGTAAGGGCGCTGCACTCGTCAACGCCAATAGGCGAAGCCGCACTGCGTTTTGGCAGCGATGGAGTTCGCCATTTTTTGGTGGTGGATGCCGCGGGGATGCCCTGCGGAATGCTGACCCAGACTGACATGGCGCTTAGCCAGGGGCTCGAGTCTTATTTGAAGCTGCGTGAAGTGGGCGTGGCAATGCGCGCGCGCCCCTTGGTACTTTCGGGTCAGCTTTCCTTGCGCAAGGCCGCCAGGAGCATGTATAGCGGCAGCTACGACGCTGCCGTGGTGGAGTGCGGTGTGCGCGATCTTGGCATTCTTACCGAACGTGACATGGTGCGCTTTGTCGCTCAGCATCCGGGCGACGTGGCGATTGGCGAGCTGGCCAGCCGACCGTTACTTACGGTGGGGCAGAATGATAGCCTGATCCGCGCGCGTGATCTGCTGATCGACCGTCAGGTGCGTCACCTGGGTGTGCTTGACGAGCAGGGCGGGGTTGTCGGGCTGCTGGGCTTTCACGACATGCTGGTCGGAGCCGAGCACTTCTACCTGAAGGATCTGCGGCAGGCGCTTGAGCAGCGCGATCAGGCGCTTATCCAGTCGCGCAAGAACCTGCAGCTTGCCGAGCGAGTCATCGAATCCTCGCTGGAGGGTATCATCATTACCGACGCTCGGACGCGCATCGAGTTCGTCAATCCTGCTTTTACACAGATGACCGGCTACACTCTGGAGGAAGCAGTAGGGCGCAATCCGACCATGCTGTCATCGGGGCGCCACACAACCGCCTTCTACCGCGAGATGTGGAAGGCCGTGCGCAGCTGCGGCTACTGGCGCGGCGAGATATGGAATCGGCGCAAGGATGGTGAGCTCTATCTGCAGCTGTTGACCATCACTGCGATTCGCAACGATGGCGGTGAGGTGACCAACTACGCAGCGCTGTTCAACGATATTACCCATATCCGCGAGAATGAAGAGCGGATACGTCGTATGGCCTACTATGACCCGCTGACACGCCTGCCTAATCGCCGCTTGCTGGAGGATCGCCTTGCCCTGGCGATTCACCACGCCCGTCGTCAGAATCAGCGTCTGGCAGTAATTTTCATCGATCTCGACCACTTCAAGCAGGTCAATGACAGCCTGGGTCATGCCGTTGGGGATGAGTTGCTGCTGTGCGTCTCGCGGCGGCTACATGCGCGTCTGCGCGAAAATGATACTCTGGCAAGGCTAGGCGGTGATGAATTCATCGTGTTGCTTAATGAAGTAGAAGAAATTGACCATGTGACACTGGTGGCGCGCCGGCTGATAGAGGCGATCAGCGCTCCCTTCGAGCTGCGCGGAAAGACGCTGCGGGTGGGCTGCAGCCTGGGGATAGGGCTCTATCCCGACGATGCCGCAAGTCCTGAGGCGCTGATACACTGCGCGGATGCGGCCATGTATCAGGCCAAGCAGGAAGGCCGCAATACTTACCGGCTGTTTCGCCCCGATACGCATCAGCAGGACTACGATAGCCTGTGGCTGGAAACGGCACTGCGCAATACCGCAGAAAGTGGCGAAGGCCTGGAAGTACACTATCAGCCGCTGGTGGAACGTGACAGCGGCGATGTGCGGGGTGCCGAAGCGCTGCTGCGCTGGCATCACCCAAAGTTAGGTTTGATTTCTCCCGGCGACTTCATCCCCTTAGCCGAGCGCTCCGGCCTGATTCTGCCGCTGGGCGATCGGGTGATGCATCTAGTGGCCCAGCAACTGTGCGAGTGGCGTGATGAAGGCTTGGCGCCGCCGCCGATATCGGTAAACCTCTCGGCCCGGCAGTTCTGGCAGGCTGAGTTTGTAGAGCAGGTGCAGGCGATCTATCACGACTATTCTTTGCAGCCGGGACAGATCGGCTTCGAACTGACCGAAAGTGTGCTGTTGGATAGGCATCAGAAGGCGGTTGCGATTCTCGAGGCGCTGCGCGCGTTGGGCTGTCAGGTGGCCATCGATGACTTCGGTACCGGCTATTCCTCGCTTAGCTATCTTCAGGAGTTACCGGTCACTGCAATCAAGATAGATCAAAGTTTTATACACGGCCTGGACGAGCATCGCGGCAGTGGCGCCATCGTGGCGGCGGTCACTATCATGGCCAGGGAGCTTGGCCTGGGGGTGGTGGCGGAAGGGGTGGAAACTGACGCCCAGCTTCGGGCGCTGTCGCGCTATCCCATCGGACTCATTCAGGGGTTTCTGACCGGGAGGCCGGTGAGTGCCCCGCATTTTGCAAGGCTCTATCTTGCGACAGCCACCGCCTAAAGCGTAGTGCCATGCAGCGTAAAAAATCCCCCGGCGCCACCGAGCCGGGGGGTTGGCATTGCAGAGCGCGCAGCGCATCGAGTGTCTGGCCTGTCAGCCTTCAGGCAGCGGCTTCAGCCCTGACTTGAGCGCCATGATGTCGCTGGGCGTGTCGCCGGGGTCGTGAGCGACCGTGACGGCGGGGCGTTCCAGCAGCGCCTGCCAGGCGCTGCGAAGCTCATCGGCGCTGACCTGGCCTATCTGCTCGGCGAGTCGTTCACGGCGATCGAAGTCGGTGTCACCCATGGCCAGGGCGTACCACAGGCGGTTGGTCTTGCCGGAAAGCGAGGTGTCCCGCTGCAGCAGGTTCTGACGAATCGCCGTCTGCCAGGGTGCCAGCGCATCCTCGTCGATGGCCTCGAGCTGCTCGCTGAAGCCGGCAATGAAGTCGTCGATGCGTTCATCAATGATGGCGCTTGGCGTGTCGGGGGACTGTACCAGCATGCTGATGCCGGGGGCATCGAGCAGCGGCTGATAACCGGCATTGACCACATAGCCCAGCTGCTGCTCGGTGCGCAGCTGCTGATAGAACGGCGTCTCCATCATCTTGCCGAGCAGCATCAGCGTCGCCTGGCTATTCACGGAACGGTCGGGGCCCTGCAGATAGCGCAGCACCAGCGACTCGTCGCGCTCGGAGTCGGGCGTCAGGCGCCCCAGGCTGCTGGTTGCCTGCAGCGGCGTCAGCTCGGGGATCTCATCGGCGGTGGCGGTGGGTGACAGGTCGTTGATCAGCGTGTCGGCGATGTCGACCGCACCTGAGGCATCGATATTGCCGATTGCCATGGCTTCCAGATGCAGTCGACCCAGGAAGTCGTCGCGGAAATGCTCCAGGGTGTCGAGATCGACGCCTTCGCTTGCATTCAGCAGCGCTTCGCTGGACCACTGCGGGGTGATCAGCGTCTCGGCCAGCATGCTGTTGGCCTGGGAGTAGAGGGTGTCGCGCGGCGCGTTGCGCCAGCTGCGCTGCAGGTTGTCGAGCACCCGGGTCATGCTCTGGTGCTCGATGTCGGCGCTCTGCAGCTGGTCGATGACGCGGTGTATCAGCTGAGCCTGGCGGTCACGCCAGCCGGAAAAGCTCAGCGTGATGCCGCGGGCATGGGCGTAGGCGTTGAAGTGCTGCCCGGCCAGTCGCGCCGGATAGAGCTCATCGTTCAGGCTGTCATTCAGCCAGCCGGCCAGCAGTCGCGCCATCACCGCCTGACGGGCGTCTTGGCCGCTGTCCGGGTGCTGCAGGCTCAGGCGCCACTCCACCTTGGGGGTGCTGAAGCTGTTGTCCTGCAGGTGCCAGACGTCGGCATTGGGCGTGGCAATGCGCTGAGTCGGCGTGGTGCCGTCGCCGTCCAGCAGTGCCAGGTCCTCGGCGATATAGGGGTTGGGCTCTGGCAGCGCAAGTCCCGGTAGCGGCTTGGCGTCACCCGAAGACGGATCGACCGCTGTCCACCGGGTGTCGAACCAGGGCGTGGTCTGCTCGCCCTCCACCTCGGGGCCGCTGTATAGACGCAGCATGCGGTCTGGGCTCAGCAGAGCCAGCCAGTCGGCCACCTGCTGCCGTTCCAGGCCATCCATGCGGTAGGGCGCATAGAGCACGTCTTCGAGCGGATAGTGGGACAGGTTCATGGCCAGGCGCATGGCGGACTGCAGTGCGCTGCCGTGCTGCTGGAAGCGGAAACTTTGCTCGGCCAGCCTGGCCTGTTCGCTGTAGCGCCAGTCGTCGATGCCCTGGCTGGCAATCAGCTCGATGGCGGCGAACAGCGAGGCCTGGATGCGCTCGACCTGCTCGGCCCCTTCGGGGGTGAGGCTGATGTTGATGGCAAACAGCGCATGCTGGCCGTCGCGGTAGCCGACGCCCGCCGACAGGCCGTTGGCCCAGCCGGCGTCGCGCAGCACGCTGAGCAGGCTGCCCTCGCCCTCGTGGCCCAGCAGGTTGGCGATATAGTCGGCCGACTTGTGCGGGTAGTCGTTGACCGGGTCGGGGATCGGAAAGTAGAAGCTGAGACCGCGCTCCTCGCGCAGCGAGGCAAGCTCGGCGGCAGCCGGCAGGCGGTCGGGCTCGACCAGCTCGACACCAATGACTGGAGCCTCGAGGCCGCGGTCCGGCACGTCGGCGAAGTCTTCCGCCACCAGGCGCTCGAGCTGCTCCAGCGGCTGAGGCGCTACCAGCGTCAGCTGCATCACGTTGGCACCATAGTGCTGCTGGTAGAAGTCGATGACCCGCTGGCGCAGGCTCGGCTCGCCGTCGGGGCGGTCGGCCAGGGTCTGCTGGTTGCCCACCGAGAAGCCGGTGATGGGATGCTCGGGGTTCAGCAGCTCGTCAAGCACCGAGTTGTGGCGGCGGCTCTCGTCACGCATGCGGGCGACGTACTCCGAGTGCACGACCTGACGCTCACTTTCCAGGCGATCGGCATTGAACAGCGGGCTGACAAAGAAGCGGCTGAAGCGGTCTAGCGCGCCGGACAGGGCGTCAGGCTCGATGGAGAAGAAGTAGTTGGTATTGCGGCTGGCGGTGAAGGCATTGTGCTGGCCGCCATGGCGAGACAGATAGCCCTGGTAGGCATCGGCCTCGGGGTAGGGCTCGGTGCCAAGGAACAGCATGTGCTCGAGGTAGTGGGCGAGGCCGTGCAGGTCGTCCGGGTCCTGAGCGCTGCCGACCTCCACGTTCAGCGAGACCGCCGCCTTGTCGGCGTCTGGATCGCTCACCAGCAGCACCGTCAGGCCGTTGTCCAGGGTCAGGGCCCGATAGTCGCGGGTATCGTTGGGGCTGACCTTGGGGCGGGTGATCGTTTCAACGTTGGCGGTCTCGGCCTCGAGCCTGGTTTCAGGTTCAGTCAGGGCGCTGGTGGTGAGCCCCAGCAGCAGGGTGCCCAGCAGGGCAACCGTCAGCAGCACTGACCTTGGCAAGGCAGGGCTGGGTATCACAGAGCGACGGAGCGATGGCATCGGGTCTCCTTCAAGAGGGTGTCAGGCGCAGCATGGGGCCGGTCGGGTAGGCGCAGGCAGCATTCTGATGATGGGGATCATTGACTTGTCTTGATACCGGAAAAGCGCCCAGGAGTTCCTCGGGTGCCGGACGAAGCAGCGTCTCGAGGTGTTGCCCAGGGGTTGTCGGTGACAGCCAGGCGGCCACATCGCGGCTATCGATGATGGCGGGCAAGCGGTCAGTGATTGGCGAAATCAGCCGGCTGGCAGGCACCGTAACCAGCGCCATGGAGTCGTTGTGTTCGGTCAGGCTGGTGTGGAAGCGGCACCAGATGCCTGCCAGTAGCAGCGGGCCTCTGTCCACTCGGGTAACCAGATAGGGCTGTTTGCCGCCGGGCCGGGTCTGCCAGGCATAGACGCCGCCGGCGGGCACCAGGCAGCGTCTGGCGGCAAAGGCCTCGCGAAACATGGCGCGCTGTCCCAGCGTCTCGGCTCTGGCGCAGTGGGGGGCGTGATCGAGCACCTTCAGCCAGGGAGGCGTCAGCCCCCAGAAGGCATTTACCAGGGCGCTGCGTCCGCCTTCGTGGCGAAGCATGGTGATGGGGCGACGGGGCGCCAGGTTGGGGCTGATGATCGCCTCCTGCGCCTGCCAAAGGTCTGGCAGCAGGGCATCGAGGTCGAAGGGGGGTACGTAAAGTCGGCCGGCCATGAGTCCTCCGCAAGGGTCCACAGGGTACCCGGCGGGCGGGAATGAAGAAAGAGACGGACCGTGAGGCTTGCGTTGAGCGATAGGGACGATATGCTAGAGAAACAGTGTTCGAAATCGAGCACCACTCATGAGGAATCCAATGGCCCGTCCTAGGCAGCACGCCCCCGAGGCATTACATGCACAGGTGATGGTAGCCTGCGATGCCTGGCTGCGCACTCAGCCCGTGCACAAGCTGTCGTTGCGCTTTCTTGCGCGCGAGGTCGGCTGTGCGCCGAGCACGCTGCTCAAGCTCTACGGCAGCTTCGGCAACTTGCTGCAGCACGTGAATCTGGAGTCGCTGGCACGTTTGCGCCATGCCATCGACCCGCTGCTGGAAGAGCCGAGCCCCGAGGCACGGTTGAAGGAACTGGCCCGGGCCTACTGGCAGTTTGCGCGCTCGGATGCCTATCGCTGGCAGTTGCTGTTTGACTATCCGCTGGCTCAGGAGGGCGAGCTGGATCGCCGTCAAAGCGACATGATCGAGGCGCTCTTCCTGCGGGTGGAGTGCACCCTGAAGGAATATCAGCCGAGCCTCGGTGAGCTCGAGGCCCGGCGGCTCGGTCGCACCTTGTGGGGAAGCGTGCATGGCCTGGTGCAACTCGGCCTCAACGAGCGGCTGGGGTACTGGCAGAGCGAGCCGCTGGAAGTAGAGGAGCTGCTTGAGCAGCTGTTGACCACTCTGCTGCGCGGATTGCGCAACGGCCATCATGACCACCATTGAAAGCCGCATGGCGGTGAAGCCGAGTCTGGTACGAGGCTTTCCCAGACGGCTGGTACGCTGCCTGGTGTATCTGCTCATCCATGTGCTCTACCGGCTGCGTTTCTGTGGGAGCCACCATCTTCCGGACAGCGGAGCCGCAGTGGTGGTCTGCAACCACGTCAGCTTTGTCGATGCGCTGGTGATTGGCGGCGCCAGCCCGCGGCCCCTGCGCTTCCTGATGGATAAGCCGATCTATGACAAGCGCTGGCTGAGCTGGCTGTTTCGGCTGGTGGGTGCGATTCCGGTGGATTCTGAGCGCAATGACCCGGGCAGTCTGCGGCGAGCGCTGGATGAAGTCAGTCGGGCGCTTTCTCAAGGTGAGGTGGTCATGCTGTTTCCCGAAGGGCGGCTGACGCCTGATGGCGAGATTCAGCGCTTTCGCCGAGGCCTCGATACCATACTTGAGCGCAATGCCGTACCGGTGGTGCCCGCCGCGCTGGCCGGCCTGTGGGGCTCCTGGACGTCCAACCATGGCGGTGCGGCACTGACCAAGCCGCCGCGTCGCTTTCGGGCCAGAGTGGCCCTGTACTTTGGCGAGCCGATGGCGCCCGAGGCTGCGACCCGGCTCCGTGCCGAGGCGCGGGTGCGTCAGCTCAAGGCCGAGGCCGATGGCTGGGTGGCGGCTCCCCGAAACCGCTAGGCCAGCCAGCAGCGCGCGGTGGTAATCAGATTGTCTCGAACCTCGAGGATTTCCATGCGCACCTCGCCGATCTGCAGGCAGGTGGGGCCGACGGGAAACGACTCCAGGTGTTCGAGAATCAGGCCGTTCAAGGTCTTGGGTCCATCGGTGGGCAACTGCCAGCCCAGCGCCTTGTTGAGCTCACGAATGTTGGCAGTGCCTTCAATGAGCTGGCTGCCATCACCCTGTGGGTGCACGTCCTGATCCTGGCCGGCCACATCGGTGGTGAACTCGCCGACGATCTCTTCGAGGATATCCTCAAGGGTCACCAGGCCCTCCACATCGCCATATTCGTCGACCACGATGCCGATACGGCGCTTCTGCTTCTGAAAGTTGAGCAGCTGAGTGTGCAGCGGCGTTGATTCGGGAATGAAGTAGGGCTCACGGGCTTCCTGAACGATGGATGCCTTGGTGATTTCTTGCTTGGCCAGAAAGCGCGCCGCATTACGCATATGCAGCATGCCGATGATGTTGTTGATGTCGCCCTTGAAGACCGGCAGGCGAGTGTGCTGGCTGGTGCGCACCTTGGCCAGAATGGTCTCCAGGTCGTCGTCCAGGTCGATGCCGGCCACCTCGTGGCGCGGCACCATGATGTCGTTCACCGTGACGTTTTCCAGATCGAGGATCGAGACCAGCATCGCCTGGTGGCGGCTGGGGATCAGCGGGCCAGCCTCATGTACCACGGTGCGCAGCTCGTCGCGGGTCAGGTTGTCACGGCCGCTTTCCAGGGATTTCACGCCCAGCAGGCGCAGCAGCCCGTTGGAGATGGCGTTGACCAGCCACACCAGCGGGTAGAGCAGCTTGAGCAGCGGCTCGAGAACCAGCGACGTGGGGTAGGCAATGCGCTCGGGCTTGATCGCCGCATAGGTCTTGGGCGTCACCTCGGCAAAGATCAGCACAACGATGGTCAGCAGGGAGGTTGCTACCGCTGGTCCGGTGACCTCGCCGAAGAAGTGGATGGCAATGATGGTGGCGATCGAGGCGGCCAGGTTATTGACGAAGTTGTTGCCAATCAGAATCACGCCAATCAGTCGGTCGGGGCGGCTCAGCAGGCGCATCACGCGCTGGGCACGGCCCTCGCCGCTGGCGGCCCGGTGACTCAGTCGATAGCGATTGATCGACATCATCCCCGTCTCGGAGCTGGAGAAGAAGGCGGAAAGACAGATAAGTAACAGTAACAGGCCGAGCAGCAATCCCAGTGGAAAGTTATCGCTCAAGTCGAAACATCCTCTGTGCGTATCAGGTTCGAGTTGTAGGGACTGCCTGGCAGGCTGTCAAGGGAGGGGTTATCCACGGCCCAGCAGGATCTCGAGCACAAATTTGCTGCCGAAATAGGCCAGCAATAACACCGCATATCCGCCCAGCGTCCAGCGCACGGCGCGCATGCCGCGCCAGCCGAGCCAGTGGTGGCCCGCCAGCAGGCACGCCAGGATGCACCAGGCGATCAGTGACAGCGTGGTCTTGTGGACCAGGTGCTGGGCGAACATGTTGTCGATGAAGACGAAGCCGCTGAGGATCGATAGCGTCAGCAGGGCGATACTCGCCCAGATCAGCTCGAACAGGATGCGCTCCATGGTCGTCAGCGGAGGCAGTGACTGAACCAGGCCGCGCAATCGGTGGTGGCGCAGGGCATGGTTCTGGAAGCCGAGCAGCACTGACTGAATGGCGGCGATGCCGAGCACGGCAAACGCCATGGCCGAGCTCAGCGCATGCAGCGCGATGCCCGGCGTCATGCCGGTGGCGCGTTCGGGGCTTGGCAGCCCGGCGGCCAGCAGCAGAGTCAGCCCCGCGATGGGAAAGAGGAAGGCCGAAATGCTGAGTACCGGCTTGAACAGGCTGACGATCAGCAGGGTAGCGACGGCCACGCTGCTGGCCAGAATCGCGCTGGTCGAAAAGCCTGGCAGCAAGGAGTCTCCCTGGGACAACAGGCTGATCGCCAGCGGCAGATGGAAGAGCAGGCCCAGCAGCCCGAAGCTGCGTACCAGCAGCGGCTTGGGTTCGACTCGTCTCGCCAGACTGAGCCCTTGCCAGGAGGCGCCGGCGAGATACATGAGCAAGGCCATCGAGGCCAAAGGTAGCGCGTACATCGTTTGCTGTCCGTGCGTCTGCGTCAGCGATTGACGCGGCTGAAATTAAGAGGCCATCACTATACCGAATCACTGCCGTCACGCACAGCAGGCCGTCTTCGCCGGCGGTGGCATGGAGACTCGACGGCACAACGCGTATAATTTGGCCCCATTACAGGAAAGCCCCGGGGCTCTGGCGGCAGATGTTCTGCCCGACCGGGCGGCTTTTCCGGCCACCGTATGTGGTAACCGTTTGTGGAGAGGCCCATGTTTCAGAATCTTAGCGATCGCCTGGGGCAGACGCTCAAGTCGATCAGGGGTCAGGCGCGCCTGACCGAAGACAACGTCAAGGATACCCTGCGCGAAGTGCGCCGGGCACTGCTCGAAGCTGATGTCGCCCTGCCGGTGGTCAAGGACTTCATCGAGCGGGTGCGCGAGCGTGCCGTCGGCCAGGAGGTCTCGAAGAGCCTCTCGCCGGGTCAGCAGTTCGTCAAGATCGTCCAGCAAGAGCTCGAGGCGATCATGGGCGAGGCCAACGAAGGGCTTGCCCTCAAGGGCTCGCCGGCGGTGGTGCTGGTGGCCGGCCTGCAGGGCGCGGGCAAGACGACCTCCATCGCCAAGCTGGCACGCTACCTGCGCGAGCGTGAGAAGAAAAAGGTGCTGGTGGTGTCGGCGGACGTCTACCGTCCGGCGGCCATCGACCAGCTCGAAACGCTGGCCAAGGAGGTCGGCGTTGATTTCTTCCCGTCGCGCAGCGATCAGCGCCCGGTGGATATCGCCGAGGCGGCGATCAAGCACGCCAAGATCCAGTTCCACGATGTGCTGCTGATCGATACCGCCGGGCGTCTGGCCATCGATGAAGCGATGATGGCCGAGATTCAGGCGCTGCATCAGGCGGCCTCGCCGACCGAGACGCTGTTCGTGGTCGACGCCATGACCGGCCAGGACGCCGCCAATACCGCCAAGGCCTTCCACGAGGCATTGCCGCTGACCGGCGTGATTCTGACCAAGGCCGACGGCGACGCACGCGGCGGTGCGGCGCTGTCGGTGCGCCACATCACCGGCAAGCCGATCAAGTTCATGGGCGTCGGTGAGAAGGTCGATGCCCTGGAGCCGTTCCACCCGGACCGCATCGCCTCGCGTATCCTCGGCATGGGCGACATGCTGTCGCTGATCGAGGAAGCCGAGCGCACCGTCGACAAGGACAAGGCGGCGCGCCTGGCGCGCAAGGTCAAGAAGGGCCGTGGCTTCGATCTTGAGGACTTCCGCGAGCAGTTGCAGCAGCTCAAGAAGATGGGCGGCATGGGCGGGATGCTCAGCAAGCTGCCCGGCATGGGCCAGATGGCCGAGATGGCCCAGGGGCCCGGGCCTGAAAAAGAGATGGGCAAGCTGGAAGCGTTGATCAACTCCATGACGCTCCAGGAGCGCCGTCGCCCCGAGATCATCAATGGCTCGCGCAAGCGCCGTATCGCCGCCGGCGCGGGTCTGCAGATTCCCGACCTGAACCGCCTGCTCAAGCAGCACAAGCAGATGCAGAAGATGATGAAGAAGGCCAGCAGCAAGGGCGGCATGCAGAAGATGATGCGCGGCATGTCCGGTATGATGGGCGGCGGTGGAGGCCCGGGCGGCCCCGGCGGATTGCCCCGGCGCTGAGTGCCACGGCCTCGCCGCCGTTGCGCGGTGGTGTTCCTGTAGACATGATGGATTGACCTGCCCCATCTCAACATCGTGGGTTATGTTGAGTTGGGCAAAACACAGAGCCACTATTGAGAGAGGCAGGTCATGACACAGTCTAACGTAACTCAACAGGCCCTTGTAGAAAACACGGTTGCTGAGCGGCTCAACGCCGCCAGTAACGTCCACGCTGCCTATATCGGGCTGGACGTGCACAAGGTGAGCA
>ERZ1032895.182-NODE-182-length-13813-cov-12.248365_pt1 | contig 13813 bp, 16 predicted proteins | sample MGYA00516687_ERZ1032895 | MGnify/ENA primary metagenome ERZ1032895 (study PRJEB33719, sample SAMN04261600) | wastewater metagenome | biome: rural village; feature: latrine urine exit; material: soil | place: El Salvador | collected 2013-01-14 ... | reverse complement strand
CAGCCAACGCATCGTCGAATCGCACATCGTCGCCACCTTGCGGCGCACCTTCGAGCTGCACGGGTTCAGTGGCATCGAGACGCGCGCCGTCGAGCCGGTCGACTTCCTGCTGCGCAAGGGGGAGATCGACAAGGAGGTCTACGGGATCCGCCGGCTGGCCGCCGACCAGGGCATTGATCTGTTCGGCGCCAGCTTCGGCGCCGAGCCGGGACTGATGGCCTTCTGGCGCAGCGAAGGCATGAGCGCCGTGCGCCTGGGGCTGGCCCGGGAGACTTCCACCGGCGAGCATGCCGTGATGGTGCTGACCGCCACCAGTCCGCTGGGCCGGGCGCTGGAGGAACGTCTGGTTCAGCGCTTTCATCGTCAGCTGCCGGGCCTGCTGGCATTCGAGCTGGGCGAACTCGACCCCGAGATAGCGCTGGCGCTGCTGGCCGAGGGCACCGAGGTTGACTGGTGGGATAGCGACCGCCAGGACCTGCTCGATGTGGCGCTGGCCAAGCGCGATGCCGCCCTGGCACGGCCCGCCATACAGACGCTGCTGCGCCACTGCGCACGCGCGGGGCAGCGCTCACCGGCGCTGGCGCTGCTGATTGGCTGGGCGTTTCAGGGCCGCGACGACGTCTGGCTGGCGGCTCGCCTGGGGCTCTCCGGCGCGCGGCAGGTGGACGTCTGGCGGCGCCGGCAACTGGCCCATTTACTGGAGGGCATTGGCCTGCCGGCGCCGGGGAGCGGACCTTCACCCCAGTTGTAAAAAGCGCGGTAATAAAACGGGCGCTGACAGCCACGCCGTCAGCGCCCGGGGTCAGTTCAGCCCAGACTCAGCCCAGGTAGGCGTTGAGCATCCAGATGGTCTTTTCCTGCTCGCGGATATAGTCGCTCATCTGCGCCGCGGTGCCTTCATCATCGGCATCGGAGGCCACGGAGAGCAGCTCGCGCTGCAGTTCGATCAGCGTCTGGTAACCCTTGAGCACGCCGCGAACGCCGGTTTTGCCGTCGGTCACGTTCTTGTCTTCCTCGATGGTGGCGAGGCGGAGGTAGTCGCTGTAGGCGTGCACCGGCTGGTGTCCCAGGGTCTGGATGCGCTCGGCAACCTCGTCGATCTTGATCAGCAGGTCGGTGTAGAACTCCTCGAACTTGTCGTGCAGCTCGAAAAAGTTGGGACCCTTCACGTTCCAGTGATAGCCGCGCACGTTCATGTAGAACAGCTGGTAGTTCGACAGCAGCACATTGAGCTGCTCGGACAGTTGGCTGGCGCTACCTTCGTGCAGGCCTATGCTGTTGGTACTGGTCATGCTGATTTCTCCTTGATCGCTGTCTCATCATGTACAGATAAAATGGGTACACACGAGACGATACTGAAAAGATGGGGGCTACCGTTAACCAATTATGTATATCGCTACCATAGCCTAAGTGCATGATATGCGGTCGTACTGCCGGATATTCAAGGGCGGTCAAGGTCGTCGGCTTGAGCAAGGGGTGAATGAGGAGTGAAGTGATGCTGCAACAAGGGCTGCAAGAAAAGCCGGGTCCGGTGCTGGCTACGCTGCTGGGGCTTGTGCTGGCGGGCTGCCAGCTGACCCCGACGGAGCTGCCGGTGGCCGAACCCTCTCCCCATGACAGCTGCCGCTGGGAGCTGCCGGGCCATACACCGGCGATGACTCTGGCCCAGGTGGCCACGGCGCTTGAGAGCGAGGACTTTCTGGTGCGTCATGCCGACCCCCAGCTTGGCCTGGTCAGCGCGGAGCGCTCCAGCCCCACGTTCTTTCAAAGCAGGGTGGACCCCTGGCCGAGGCTGGGCGGCTTCGTGATGGGCGGCAGCGGCGGTGGGTTTCACTCCGGGGTGGGTATCGGCATTGGCATGGGAACCTATCGCGACGATGCCACCCTGGTGGAGCGGGTTTCGGTGCTGGTCGAGGGAAAGCAGGTCCAGATCAGTCGCGACCTGCGCATATTCGACTGGCAGGGTGAGCTGGGCGAGTCACGCACCGGGTCCGATGAAGCCTTCTGCCGATCCCTGCGGCTGGCCCTGAGGCAGCAGCTCGCCCAGGATCAGCCCACTCAGGCACAGCCCGTGCAAGATCAGCCGCTGGAGAATCGCCGATGAACGCTCGATGGTTGCTGCTGGTCATTGGCCTGGCGCTGGCGGGCTGTGCCACAGCCCCGCCGCCCCCGATGCCGGCCGTGCTCGCACTTGATGTGTCGAGTGAGCGCGTGTTGCCTGAAGCGGCGGCGCTGTTCATGGAGCACGGCTACGTGATCCGTGACAGCGATAGCCGTGCAGGGAAGCTTGAGGCGGTGATCGCACGCTGGCCGGGCTATCGGGTCGAGGTCAGCAGCCAACCGTTGACCGGCGGCACGCGAGTGAGCATGAGCGCCTGGCGTGGCTCGCAGCCGCTCTCGGCGGCGCTGCTCCACCCCTGGCTGGATCGCCTCGCCGAGCGTCTGGAGCCTGCGCCTCAGACGCAGCCCTCGACATCAGGCCGGCTCGCCCCAGTCGATGGCATCGACCAGCGCCAGTAGCCGGTTGCGCATTTCGGCCTGCTGATCGCTCGTGTAGGGCCTGGCCTTGCTGTGGCCCCACACCGGCCCCGGCCAGGCCGCATCGCCTTCCTTGCGCAGCACCACATGCAGATGCAGCTGCGCGACCACATTGCCCAGGGTGGCGATATTGAGCTTGTCGCCGTCGAAGTGCTGCTTGATGGCCTGGCCGAGTCGCGTGCCTTCTCGCCATAGCCGCCGCTGGTCCGTGGTGGACAGCTCATGAACTTCGCTTACCTGTTCGCGGCGCGGAATCAGTATCAGCCAGACGTAGCGCTGGTCGTTCATCATGCGTAGCTGGCACAGCGGCAGTTCGGTAACGGGGTAGCTATCCGTCACCAGGCGGGCATCCGGCTCGAAATTGGACATGGGCGGCTCCTTGTCGTGACTGGCAGCGAAAATGACACTTGCATCATGGCACAGTCGCATTGCCATGCCCCGCCTATTCCTCGCTCCGGTTCAGCCCGCTATGCTTGGGCGTCGCAATTGACCGGTAGAGAGGCGTTATGACGTGGTTCGAGGCACTGGCCCTGTTGGGTATCGGTACCCTGGCGGGGTTTATCAATGTGCTGTCTGCCGGTGGCTCCATGCTGACCTTGCCGCTGCTGATGTTTCTGGGCTTGCCGCCCCAGGCGGCCAACGGCACCAATCGGGTGTCGATCGTGCTGCAGAGTCTGTCGGCGGTAGGCAATTTTCGCCGTGCCGGTGCCAGCCAGTTTGCGCTCAGCCTGCGTCTGGCCGTGCCGGCGGTGCTGGGCTCCTTGCTGGGTGCCTGGCTGGCACTGCTGATCAGCGATGCGCTGTTCGAGGCCATCCTGATCGCCGTCATGCTCGGGGCGGCGGCGATGATGCTGTTGCCGCAGCCGCGTATCGATACCCGGCCGCTGACGCTTGAGCGGCTGACGCCAGGTGTTTATCTGGCGATGCTGTTGATCGGCATGTATGGCGGCTTCATCCAGGTCGGCGTAGGCGTGCTGTTTATCGTGGTGCTGTATCGCATGCTGCGTATCGACCTGGCTCAGGTGAACGTCTTCAAGGTGCTGATCATCCTGCTCTATACGCTGCCGGCGCTGGCAATATTTGTGCTCAATGGCCAGGTGCGCTGGGGCTATGGCCTGGTGCTGGCGCTGGGCAGCATGACCGGTGCATGGCTGGCGGTGAAGGTGAACATGGGGCCGCGCGGTGCCCTGTGGGTGAGGTGGCTGACCATTGCCGCTATCGTGGCCATTATCTTGCGGCTGCTGCTACATTGAGCGTACTGCGCTGATTTTATTGGACCGGGCTTTGGCTGGCGCTATTCTAAATCTTGCCCTGACCCGGGCAGATGCTGCTAAATTGAATAAGGCGTTGCTTTTTCACAACGTGAGACTCAAGGAGAATCCCATGAAACGAGGCTTGCTGCTGATACTTGCTGGGCTGATGACCCTCTCGCTGCTGACCGGCTGCAATACCGTGCGCGGCGTGGGCCAAGATATCGAGGAGGGAGGGGAAGCCATTCAGAAGTCGTCAACCTGATTGCTGACTTCTTGCCTGGTGCGATGCTGAACGTGGGTGCCGGAGACGGCACCCACGCTGCTATACCGCCGACACTACGTCGTCGTTCCCTTGGTCATCGTCGCCTCAAGCTTCTGGCTGACGCGACGCTCTTCCAGTTCGGCCTGCTTGCGCAGCTGCTTGCGTCGCGCCGCCTTCTCGTGGCGCAGCTTCTGCATCGGAGTGTCCAGCTCCAGCGGCGGTACCCTGACGGGCTTGCCGTCGTCACCCACCGCCACCATGGTCAGATAGCAGCTGTTGGTGTGGCGAATCAGCTTGTTGCGGATGTCTTCCGCGATCACCTTGACGCCCACTTCCATGGAGGAGCGGCCAACGTGATTGATGCAGGCCAGGAAGGTCACCAGCTCGCCGACATGGATCGGCTGCTTGAACAGCACCTGATCCACCGACAGCGTGACCACGTAGTGGCCGGAATAGCGGCTGGCGCAGGCGTAGGCGACCTCATCGAGCTTCTTGAGGATGGCGCCACCGTGGACCTTGCCGCTGAAGTTGGCCATGTCCGGTGTCATCAGCACCGTCATCGAGAGTTCGTTGGGTCCTGGCAGATCGTGGTAGGGCATCGCTTGTAGTCCTCAGGGTCATCCTTGGTGAGTTACAGCCAGGTCAGGCCGACGGAGATGATGATACCGGTGAACACCAGCTGGACCAGGCAAAAGCCCATGATGTCCTTGGCCTTGAGGCCAGCGATACCCAGTACCGGCAGCGCCCAGAAGGGCTGCAGCAGGTTGGTCCAGGCATCACCCCAGGCTACCGCCATGGCTACCCGCGGAATGTCCACGCCCAGCGCCTCGGCCGCCGGCAGCATCACCGGCGCCTGCACGGCCCACTGACCGCCGCCGGAGGGCACGAAGATATTGACGATGCCCGCGCTGAGGAAGGTCCAGAACGGCAGGCTGGTTTCGGTGGCGAACGAGATCAGTGCCGTTGACATTGTCTCGGCCAGACCGGACTGGATCATGATCGCCATGATGCCGGCGTAGAACGGAAACTGAATGACGATGCCCGCGCCGCCCTTGATGCCTTCGTGAAGGCTGTTGAGCAGGCTCTGGGGCGTGCGGTGCAGCACGATGGCCAGGAACAGGAACATGAAGTTGACCACGTTCAGGTTGAGCCCGCCGCCGCCAATGAAGTAGCTGACCAGGTAAGCGAGACCTGGTACACCCACCAGCAGCGCCAGCGTCATGCTGTTTTCCAGACGCTCGGCCGGTCGGGTGATGCGCGGGCGGGTTTCCTCTTCATCGCCCAGCAGCGCCGGGTCGATGTAAATGCTTTCCTTGTCGCTGGGCAGCATCAGGCGATTGATCAGCGGCACGGCGATGAACAGAGCAATGACGATCCCCACGTTGAAAAACGAGAAGATCGTTTCGCCGGTGCCAATCACGCCGATCTGCTCCACCGAGAAGTGGCCTTCGGTGGCGATGGTCAGCGGCACCGAGCCGGCGAGTCCGCCGTGCCAGACCACGAAGCCGGAGTAGGCACTGGCTACCAGCAGACGGTAGTCGACGCGAATCTGTCGGGCCAGCTCCTTGGCAAACAGCGCGCCAACCACCAGGCCGAAGCCCCAGTTGATCCAGCTGGCCGCCAGTGAGACCAGGGTCACCAGCACAATGGCCGCGCCGGCATTCTTGGCCAGTCCGGCCAGACGCTGCAGCAGGCGTTTGACGGGGGGCGAGCTTGCCAGCATGAAGCCGGTGACCAGTACCAGCAGCATCTGCATCGAGAAGCTCAACAGGCCCCAGAAACCATCGCCCCAGAACTGCAGTACCGCCAGCGGTGACTGACGCTCTATGGCGATGGCGGCGGCGGCGGCGACGATCGTCAGCAGAAGCACAAAGATATAGGGGTCGGGCAGGTAGCGCTCGACCAGCTTTACGGCGGGTCTAGAAATCAGCTTAAGCATCCAGGCATCCTTTCATTATCTGGGGGTAGACCGCACAGGCGGCCATGCTTTTTTGCATAGTGTTAAATCTACGCTGATACAGCGTTTGAAGCGGGTGGAGTCGACCAAAGTCTAGGCCGGAATGACATCCCTGGATTGTGTCAAAGAGCTTCCACCATGCCATACCGGCGACGCAAGGGCGCCAGATAGACAATCAGCACCGCCGAGCGGGCCACGAAGAAGGCCAGGAATGCCAGCCAGAGTCCATGATTACCCAGCCCCTGCAATAACCACCACAGTCCCAGAAATAGTATGAGGCCGGCATACACGCTGTTGCGCATCTGCTTGATGGCAGTCGCTCCGATGAATACCCCATCGAGCAGATAGCACCACACGGCAATCAGCGGTAGAGCAATCATCCACGGCAGGTATTCGGCCGCCGTGTCGCGCACGTCGTCAAGGCTGGTCAGCACGGCGATCAGCGCCTGGCCGCCGAACACGAAGGCCAGGGTGGCCAGACCGGCGGTAAGCAGCGAAAAGTGAGTCGCGGCCCGCAGAGTATCGTTGAACACTCTGGAGTTGGCTTGGCCGATGGCGCGGCCGATCAGCGACTCGGTGGCATGGGCGAAGCCGTCCAGCCCATAGGAAGTCAGCATGATGAACTGCAGCAGCACGGCATTGGCGGCGAGCACCGTGTCGCCCTGGGCGGCGCCTTGGGCGGTAAAGAACGCCATGGCGAACAGCAGCCCCAGGGTGCGCACGAACAGATTGGCATTGACTGCGAACAGCTCGGCATAGGCGGCCAGGCGCAGCAGGCGCTGGCGCAGGAAGCGCCCCTCGAGCAGCTTCAGCTGGTGATTGACCAGCCACAGACCCAGCGCCAGGCCGCTGTAATCGGCGATGACCGTGGCCCAGGCCACGCCGTCGCTGGTCATGCCGAGCCCCACCACGAACAGCAGGTCGAGCGCGATGTTGATGCCGTTGGTCAGCACCATGATGGCCAGCGTCACCCGGGAGTTCTGCTGGCCGAGAAACCAGCCGAGAATCGCGTAGTTGGCCAGCACCGCCGGGGCCGAGAGCAGACGTATGCCAGCGTATTCGGCGGCCAGCAGAGAGGCCTGTTCGCTGCCGTCGAGCAGCCATAGCCCCAGCGTCACCAGCGGGCGACCCGCCACGATCAGCATGACCCCCAGCACCATGGCCAGCAGCAGCGACTGTCCCAGCAGGTTGCGCACCGCCTCGTCGTCCCTGCGCCCGGCGGCCTGAGAGGTCAGCCCGGTGGTACCCATGCGCAGAAAGCCAAAGCCCCAGTAAAGAAAGCTGAACAGCGTGGCTCCCAGGGTGACCGCCGCCAGATAGCGCGCATCGGGCAGGTGGCCCACCACGGCGGTATCCACCAGTCCGAGCAGCGGTACCGTGATATTGGACAGAATGATCGGCCAGGCTAGCGACCATAGGCGCCGGTGGCTGGAAGAGGGGTTAGCCACGGAGAATCGCTATCCGAGCAGTACGAGCGAGTCGGCGCGCCAGGCAAGCGCTGATGTCAGGAGATAAGTGCAGCATGGTGCATGAAGGCATCGGCGGGTGCTGGGCTGGTTTGTATATGGATATTTAATCCGCGCCGACGATGCGCTGGTATTTTTCCATCAGTTGCTCGCGGGTTTCTTCGCGCTGAGGGTCCAGCGGAATGCAGTCCACGGGGCAGACCTGCTGGCACTGGGGCTCGTCGTAGTGGCCGACGCACTCGGTGCACAGGTTGGGGTCGATGATGTAGATCTCGTCGCCTGCCGAGATGGCTTCGTTGGGGCATTCGGGTTCGCAGATGTCGCAGTTGATGCACTCGTCGGTGATCATCAGTGCCATGGACTACCTCGTGGATATCGCAACCGGTGATGTCGACCGTCGGCCCTGCGAGTCATTGGGCCCGCAGGCCGCTCGATAAAGACCGAGCGTGTTGGTCAGGTATTATAGTGGCTGCGCAAGGCCTCTGCGACCGCGGGATGCACGTGCCTGGACACATCGCCGCCCAGCTGGGCGATTTCTCGCACCAGAGTCGAGGAAATGTAGGAGTTTTCCACTTCTGCGGTCAGGAATACGGTTTCCAGCTCGGGCATCTGGGCGCGGTTCATGTTGGCCAGCTGCAGTTCGTATTCGAAATCCGACACGGCGCGCAGACCGCGCAGAATGATGCGAGCCTGCTGGTTCTGCATGAGGTCGGTCAGCAGCCCTGAAAAGCCGATCACCTCGACGTTATCGAACTCGCGTGTGACCTCGCGGGCCAGTCCGATGCGTGCATCCAAGCTCAGGTTGGGGCTTTTTTCCGGATTTCCGGCGATAGCCACCACGACTCGCTCGAATAGCAGGCTGGCGCGTCCGATTATGTCGAGATGGCCGTTGGTGATGGGGTCGAAGGTGCCCGGGTAAATGGCGATTTTCATGACGGCTCTCCTTCGTCATCGAGGCGGCCAAAGGGATTGTCCACGGCCATGGAAACGGGGTTGGCATAGCCGGGGATGTGAATGGCATCGGGCCCCACGCTGAGCTCGGGGCCTTCCAGCACGCCGTCGCCGAAGCGGTAGCGCGGGGCGAAGTGCCCCTGGTCGGCACGCTGATGGTAGGCCGCGGCGGCCTGGCGTGTGGCCTCGCGGCGCTGGCGCCACTCGCTCATTGCCGGCGCGCCATGGCGCCTGGTCATCAGTCGTTCGGTAACGCTGGGTGAAAGCACCACGCCGGTGGCGTTGTTGCCGCCGAAGCCCTTGGCGTTGATGAAGGAAGCATCACCGCGGAAGGCCAGTGTTTCACGTGAGAAGCGCAGGTGCTCGGCGTGCACGTCGTCGGCGACCTCGTCCAGGGTAAAAATACCGGGCAGCAGGCCATGCTGGAAACTGCCCAGGGCGCTGGCCAGCTGGTCGCCGGCGGCACTGCCCTGGGAGTGGCCGATAAAAGCCTTGATGGCCACCACCGGCCACTGCTCGATGCCGTGGGCCCTTGCTACCAGGTCGAACACGTGGGACTCGGTCACGCGGTTCTTGGGCGTGCTGGTGCCGTGGGCGTGGAGCCAGGTGCGCTGGCGCAGGGCGCGTTCGCCCAGCAGGTCACGTACCAGCGCGACGGCCTTGTTCAGAGTGAGGTAGTTGCCGATGCCCGGCGCCGAGATCGAGCGCTTCCAGCCATCGGCGTTGACGAAGACCTCCGGCACGCTGCCGAGTACCTCGGCACCCACGTCCAGCGCCAGGGCGTCGTCCATCAGCATCACGAACTGGCTGGCCTCACCCATGGTGAAGCCGCAGTTGCGCGCGAAGGGCCGGCTGGCGCGCTGGTAGTCCGCGTCGGTCAGGCATTCCAGGGCGTCCAGCGCCTTGAGGCTGTCGTCATCGGCCAGCGCCCCCATGGCGCGGAAGCCTTCGACGATCTCGGGGGTGATTGGCGCATCGGCAGTGCCGACCATCACCACCCGGCGGCGCCCGGCGCGGATATCTTCGACGCCCAGGCGCAGGTTGTACAAGAAGCTGGCGCAGGCTCCCAGCGCCGCCCCGGTGGCGCCCACGCTGCCCAGCACATAGGCGTTGAGGAAGTCCGCCGGCATCTGGCCGTAGCCCAGCGGCATCTGCTTGGAGGTGGCGCGCTTGCCATCGGCAAAGCTCTTGAGCAGGCCGCCCCAACCCGCGTCGTCCATCTGACCGATGGAGTTGCCGGCATACACCGCTACCTGGTCCGGGTCGAGCCGGTCGAGCAGTGAATCCCAGCTCAGTCCGCTGTCGTTCAGGCAGTCGCTGGCCGCAAACACGGTCATTGCCAGTCCGCGCGGGTGGTGCACGCTGTGATAAAGGGTCTCCGGGGCGAAGCCGCTGGGCAGCTGGCCAGCGGTGCGCACCTTGGCCTGGCGGGCGTCTGGCAGCATCACGTTCATGTCGCCGGCGGGCACCGTGACCTCCAGCGTCCTGCGGTCGAGCTCATGTACCTGCCAGTCGGCGGGCAAGCTCTCGGGCAGCTGGCGACGCGACACGCGAAAGGTCAGATCACTCTCGAGCGCGAGGCTTGCCCGGCGGTTGGCTGGCAGGCCGTCGTCATTGAAGCGCGGGTCTTCGATGCGACGAATCAGCGTGTGGTCGAGAACCTGCTGGCGAGTCTGCTCAGCCAGGGACGCCGCATCGAGCAGGTGGCCACCGGCATCTTGCCACTGGCCGTCTTCGCCGACGGTGGCCAGGCGCATCATGGCTGCCAGGCCTAGCAGCGTGCGGGTCTGGTCGTCGTCGGGCAGGGCGTCGAGCACGGTGCGGCGAAACGCCTGATGCCCAGAAGTGCGGCCGGCGGGGTTCACGCCGCCCATGCCCACGATCACCGGTAAATGTGACAAGCCGGGGTCCTCACTGTGCGATGTGATGCGATTGAGAAATAGGGCTGACTTATCAGAAAGCAGGGTGAAGATAATAGCACCCGGCTTGGTGCGGCGTCATTGGCCTGGCATCACCAGTGCCCCGGCAGTGCTAGAATGTGGCGTTTCTGCCGCGATTTCATCCCTGAAAATGGTCCGTGTCATGTTCGAGCCCTCACGCCGCGTTGTCAGCTCCCAGTCAGATCCGCACCGGGATCTGGCGCGCCGCGTCGAGCGTGCGCTGAGTCATCCGCTACGCAAGCCGGTGGCCGATCACACGCGCAGCGCTTTCAGCTGCGCCAATGCCTGGCGCCTCCAGCGCCCTGACGCAGCGCTGATCCTGGATGCCGGCTGTGGCGTTGGGCTGTCCACGCGGCGCCTGGCCCAGCGTTTTCCTGACAGTCTGGTGATCGGCGTCGATCGCAGTGCCGATCGGCTGTCCCGGGAGCATGGCAAACTGCCGGAAAATGCCCTGCTGGTGCGCGCCGATCTGGTGGATTTCTGGCGTCTGGCGCTGGCAGAAGGCTGGCAGCCGCAGCGTCACTACCTGCTGTATCCCAACCCCTATCCGAAGCCGGGTCATCTCAAGATGCGCTGGCAGGGGCATCCGGTGTTCCCGGCGATACTGGCGCTGGGTGGCCGGCTTGAACTGCGCTCCAACTGGCGGCTGTATGTCGAGGAGTTCGCTCTGGCGCTACGGCAGGCGACGCAGCTTGAAGCCAGCGTCGAGCGCTATCAGCCGGCCAGTGCATGCCCGGATGACGTTGGCTCGGACAGCACCTGCCTGAGCCCCTTCGAAGAAAAGTACCATCGCAGTGGCCAGCCTCTGTGGCGGTTGGTGACGGAATTGCCGTATCGTCCCGGGCTGCTGCCGGTGACCTGACAGGGTGCTTGACGCTGCTGTGCGCCCGATGGACTTTGTCCACACCCTGGTGACACCAGGCGGCTGTGCATGAGTATCGTCTGGCTTTTATTACCGCATTGTTCAGAATGTGCTCGGCGGCGAGCGTATTTTTCTCAATAGAAATTTTATAAAACAAAGGCTTAGGAGGTTTGAAATGCGCACCTGGAAAGAGAGAGTCGCGCATATGTCGCTGTTTGAAGTTGGCGGGCTGCTGATTGTTACCCCACTGGCCAGCTGGCTGAGCGGTCACGGGCTGCTGGAAATAGGCGGGCTGGCGGTGGTCATCGCGACCATGGCCATGCTCTGGAACCTGGTATGGAATCGCCTGTTTGATGTCTGGGTTCCCAGCCGCCGGCGCACTTTCGCGCAGCGTCTGGCCCAGGCGGTCGGCTTCGAGCTGGGGTTGCTGGTCACGACGCTGCCGCTGATCGCCTGGTGGCTGGAGATTGGTCTGGTCGAGGCACTGGTGATGGATGTCGGCTTTATCGTCTTCTTCCTGTTCTACGCCATGGCATTCAATACTCTCTTCGATCGCATCATGCTGCGGCGGCTGGCGGCGAGGAACTCCGCATGACCTACGTGTTTCTGGCGCTGGCAATTGTCGCCGAAGTGATCGCCACCTCGGCACTGAAAGCCTCCATGGGCTTTACGCGGCTGTGGCCCAGCCTGACGGTGGTGTTGGGCTACGGGCTGGCCTTCTACATGCTGGCGCTGGTGCTGCGCAGCCTGCCGGTGGGCGTGGCCTACGCCATCTGGGCCGGGCTTGGCATCGTGCTGGTCACCGTCGTCGGGGTAGTGATATATGGCGAGCGCCCTGATCTGCCGGCGCTGTTGGGCATGAGCATGATTGTCGGTGGGGTGCTGATCATTCAGCTGTGGTCTTCGGTAACGCCCCACTAACCCATGGGCTTAGATGGTCTCGCTATAAGTGCTTATTCAGGCAGTAGTCGAAACGTCCCGATGGTGCAGGTAGACTGCCGTTTTGGCGAGCGGCTTGCTGCGCGCTCTAGCTAGCCATTACCCATGCTGGACAGGATGTCGTCATGTCGCATCGCCCACTGCTGCTCTGTCTCTCGATACTGTTGTGCTGGCTGCCGCTTGGCGCGGCGGCCAGCGGCTTTGCTTCCCTTGCAGCACTCGAGAAGGAGGGCTATCTGGTGGGGGCCGAGGCCCGTCTGCTGCCCATTGGTGCCGAGCCCGGTCGCACGCTGGGCAGCATTGCTCCGTCTCTTGAGCTGTCGCCGGCCTCGGTGACCAAGGTATATACCGCGGCGGCGGCGCTGGACAAGCTGGGGCCGCAGCATCGTTTCACCACGCGGCTGGTCAGCCTGGCCAGGCCGGATGCCAATGGCGTGCTGGCAGGCGACCTGATCTTCGAGGGCGGTGGCGACCCGGCATTGACCAGCGAAGACCTGTGGCGGCTGACCCAGCGCCTGTACCAGGCAGGCGTGCGCGAGGTCAGCGGTCAGCTAGTGATCAGCCAGTGGCGTTTCGGCCCGGTGGAGTGCCTGACCACTGATCGCTGCCGCGCTCGGAACAGTTCCGACAACGCCTACAGCGCCCTACTCAGCTCGGCCGGGGTCAACTACGGCAGCTGGTGCGTGGACGTGGCGCCGGGCAGTCTGGCCGGTCAGCCGGCCAGGATCACCAGCTGCGACAGCAAGGTGCGCCTGCCGCGTATCGACAACAGCGTAAAGACGCATCTTCCCAACAGCGGCACCGAACTCTCGGCGCGCCGTGACAGCGACGCCGCGGGTGAGGTGCTGCGTGTCTCCGGCCAGATTTCTCTGAATGCCTATCCGCGCCAGCTGTATCGGGCCAGCGCCGACCCGGCGGCCCAGGCCGGTGAGCTGCTGCTGGACATGCTGACCCAGTCGGGCATTGCGGTGCGCGACGGCTATGCGACCAGCACCAGCCGCCCGCCGTCAGGCGCACGCCAGCTGGCCGCGGTCGACGGCAAGCCGCTGCAGGAGCTGCTGCTGAGAACGCTCAACTACTCCAACAACTTCATGGCCGATGTGCTGGCGCTGAACCTTGTCGACACGTCGCGCCCGGACCTTGCCCAGGCCGGTGCAGCGGTGAGCGCCTTTGCCCGAGGCCTGCCCGGCCACGGCCCGCTGACGCTGGACAGCGGCAGCGGCCTGACCACCAGCAATCGCACCACGGCGGCCGGCGCCAATGTGATGCTCGAGAGCATGTTTCAGCGCTCGTCGCTGTTCCCGAGCTTCGTGGCCGGCCTGCAATCGCCGGAAAACGGGGTCATGCGCTTCATTCGGCGCGGTTCGCCAACCTTCCAGCGCAATGTCATGATCAAGACCGGCACGCTCAATCAGCCGGTCGCCGTGCGCGCCATGACGGGCTATTTCCGCACCCGCTCCAACCGCTGGGGCGTGTTCACGGTGATGGTGAACGGCACCGCCTCCACGCCTTACCTGAGCTGGTCCAAGGTGCTTGATCATGTGGCCGCCGATATGGAGCCCTTGATCGAGTCGAACTGAGACTGGCAGGCTAGGGCCTGTTGACGTTTCATCGCGAACCGCGTTGCTGCGCCAAAGGGCGTCAG
>ERZ1032895.181-NODE-181-length-13824-cov-5.671799_pt1 | contig 13824 bp, 14 predicted proteins | sample MGYA00516687_ERZ1032895 | MGnify/ENA primary metagenome ERZ1032895 (study PRJEB33719, sample SAMN04261600) | wastewater metagenome | biome: rural village; feature: latrine urine exit; material: soil | place: El Salvador | collected 2013-01-14 ... | reverse complement strand
TCTCACCCGAGGTTCGCGAAGCTGTGGTCACCGCCTTCACCGACGCCGAAATCGACGGCGTCGAAATCCTCCCGTCCCAAGAACTGTCCATGGCCGTACCCCAGGTCCTCGGGTGGGCCGAAGTTGTTGGTCTGGTCATCGCCGGCATCGTGCTGGTGGTCATGCTAGGAACCTTCATCACCGCAGGACTCCCGCTACTCAACGCCCTGGTGGGGGTTGGTGTTGGCGCATTAGCGGCCATGGCCTTCTCCTCGGTGGTTGAGATGAGTTCAGTAACCCCGGTGTTGGGCGTGATGCTCGGGCTGGCAGTTGGTATTGACTACGCCCTATTCATCGTCCACCGGCACCGCACCCAGTTAAAAACCGGCATGGAGGTGCGCCACTCGATTGCCATGGCCAATGGAACTTCGGGCAACGCGGTGGTCTTTGCTGGTTCGACCGTGGTGATTGCGCTGCTGGCGCTGAACCTGACCGGCATCCCGTTTTTGGGGCTCATGGGAACCGTCGGCGGCTTCGTCGTCGTCATTGCCGTGCTGGTCGCCATCACGCTGACCCCCGCGATGCTGTCGCTGCTGGGTCACCGCGCTCTATCGAAGCGCGAACGCCGCAAACTGGGCGAGCGCGCCGGGCAGCTCGGATCGACCAAGGCGCTCAAACCGATGTCAACGGCGCGCGCAGTGCTCACCGCCATCGGCACGATCGCCGTGCTCGCGTTGATTGCCATTCCGGTCTTTTCGATGCGCCTGGGTATCCCCGATGGGTCAGCCGAAGCCCCAGACACCACCGAATACCAGGCCTATGCGGCTCAGGCAGAACACTTCGGGGCCGGCCGGAACGCACCGATTGTTGCAGTAGCCGATATCCCAGCCGATCTTGACGAAACCGACCTGCTAACCACGACCGCCGAACAAGCCGAACAGATTGCCGCACTCGATGAGGTCGAACACGTCGTGCCGGTGGGTGAAAACGAAGCCGGCGATATCTTGATGTTCCAAATCATCCCGGTCCACGACGCCAACCATGAAGACACCGTGAATCTGGTCTATCAGCTGCGCGACCTCGACCCGGCCGGTGAAGTCACCCATCTTGCTCTGGCCGGGCATGCGACCGGCGTCATCGACGTTTCCGATGCACTGGCCGAGGTCCTGCCCCTGTACCTGGGTGTTGTCGTTGGGTTATCCCTGTTGATTATGGTGCTGGTCTTCCGGTCGCTGGTGGTCCCCCTGATTGCTTCGGGTGGCTTCGTGTTGTCGGTGGGCGCGGCCATGGGTGCGGTCGTGGCGATCTATCAGTGGGGCTGGTTGGGCGATATTTTCATGGTCCATAACCCGGCACCCGTGCTGTCGTTTTTACCGACCATCATGATCGGTGTGCTGTTTGGCCTGGCCATGGACTATCAGCTGTTCATCTCCTCGGGCATGCGTGAAGCCTACGCCCACGGCACCGAGGCCCGCCTGGCCGTGCAGAAAGGCTTTGTGCAAGGCCGCGCCGTTGTCGCCGCCGCGGCAATCATCATGGTCTCGGTCTTTGGTGGCTTTGTCTACGCGGATGACTCCTATATCCGCCCGATCGGTTTCGGGTTAGCCATCGGGGTGTTATTTGATGCGTTCTTGGTGCGCATGCTCATGGTGCCCGCGCTCATGCACCTGCTGGGGCCCGCTGCCTGGTATTTGCCGAAGTGGTTGGACCGTCTCCTGCCCGATGTGGACGTCGAAGGCGCCAAACTGGCTGAACTCAAGACCACCGACGAGACCGGGCGTCACGCGGACCAAACCACGACCGATACGCCCGTTACAACCCCCGACCGCACGGTCTAAGCTAGAAACGGTTCCCCATCGAGAAAGGCAAAATCATGAATGACATGCTGCAAAAACTCCTACGTACCGGAGTTTCCATCGGCGCAGGTTTCGTTGGCACCAAGGCCGTTGAAGCCATTTGGAAAGCCGCAAGCGGTGACGACGAGGCCCCAACTACCGACGACGACCAAGCCACCCTGCTGCGGGTCGTCGCATTCGCCACGATCTCTGCCGGAGTCTCAGCCCTGCTCGAAGTCGGTTCCCAGCGCCTAGTGAATAAGGCCATGTCAAAGACCGATAACAAAAAAGCCAAACAGCTCGGCCGCGCCGAAGTCTAAGCACGACCACACCACTGCTACACCGTGGTGCCGGAGGGATACCTCTGGCACCACGAGTATTTCAGGCCCCTTCCCAATAGGCGCGGGCGGTTTCGGTGGCACCCGAGACTTCAGTCAGTCCGGCGTCCAGCACTCGCACCGGCCGGTCCGCGGTGTCCCACTGGTCCACGGAGGGCTCCGCTACCCGGATTCGAAAATCATCGGCGCGCCAAGCCGCCAGTACTTGGTGGGCGTGGGCATCACCGGCGTGGGATTGTTCGACGAGACGCTCATAGGCCAGTTGTGCGGCGTGACCGACTTGAGCGGCCGCCTTACCGGTGGTGAGCTCGGTGTGCGGGGTCACCTCGACGGTTACGACCGTATGCTGCTGAACCGATGCGCGGAGCCGGGGCAGCTCGGTGCCCCGAACCTGCAGCTTTTTTATGGCCGCAGGCAGTGGATCCACCGGACCGGGAACAAATGCCCGCACCCGGGCGCTCCCCGAGGCTGCGGTGACCCCGTCCAGGGCTTGGACATCATCCCAACGCTTATTCTCTGCTCGGCGGGCTATCTTGCGAATCCACCCGGCACGCCAGTGGGCAACCGCATCAGCCCACGCCCCCTGCGGCTCGGAGGCCCGCAGATCGTCCAACAGCTGGACCACGGCCGTTCCTGCGGCCTCGAGCACCTCAATGTGCTGCGCCGGGTCCTGTTTATTTCGCAGGATCACCAGCTGCATGGCCCAAGGGCTTTCGTGATCAGGATGTACCGGACGCGACACAGGTTGACTCATGTTTCTACTCTAACGTTGCACCACCACGGCGGCGTCTTAGGGTAGAAGATATGGACACGAAGCTTCCCGATACTTGGACCCCGTGGCGTGCGCCTTCCCCACTGCAGGGGCGCCGTCCAACAAAAGACGAGCTCGCCGAGACTGCCGCCAACGGCGTGACCGTGGACGATGTGCTGCCCTATCGGGCAGAACAAGACAATGCGGGCCTGTTGCGGTTGCTCATTGTGGGGACCAATCCCAGCCCTTGGGCGGCGTCTGTGCAAGCGCCGTTTGCGCGGCCAGGTAATCGCTTTTGGAAGTCCCTCTACGCCGGGGGCGTGACGGAACGACTGGTCAATAATTCCAATGGCATGGAGCGCTCCGATGAGCTGATGTTGGCACAGCGCGGGGTTGGCATTACCAACATCGTGTCCCGACCAACCTCCAGATCCAGCGAGCTGAGCCGCGAAGAATTACGCGCCGGATGTGCCCACCTGGTAGAACGCGTCGCCGTGTTGAAGCCTCGCGTCGTAGCGTTTACCGGGATTACCGCGTTTCGCACAGCCTTTGAGTCGCCTAAAGCGGTGCTCGGGCCGCAACCGACCGACGAGCTCACGGGGTGGCCAGAGCAGACTCAACTGTGGGTTGTGCCGGACCCCAGCGGGCTCAATGCTCATGAATCCGTGGAAACGCTGGGCGAAAAATGGGCTCAGGTCTGGGCTGCCAGCGCTCAAAGCGAGGAGGGTTAACATGGTGGCTTCCGAGCCGACGATTTTCTTGACCGGTGCGAGCAGTGGTCTGGGCCGGGCGGTGGCCGCTACACTCGCCACGCGGGCGGGTCGGTTGATTTTACACGGTCGCGATGCGCACCGGTTGCAACAACTGCGCGAAGAACTCACCGAGGCGACAGCCGTCATTGAGATCGTCCAAGCAGATCTGGCCGATTTATCCCAGGTGGCACAGCTGGCCGACGACGTCGCAGAGCTGACCGAACATCTCGATGTGGTGGTGCATAATGCCGGGGTGGGCAAGGGTGCCACGGACACTCGGGAGCTGTCCGTTGACGGATATGAGCTGCGGTTAGCGGTCAATCACCTTGCCCCGTTTGCGCTGACCAACTATCTGATGCCACTGTTGAAAACCGGGGCGCCCAGCCGGATCGTCAATGTGGCATCCGGAGCGCAGGAACCCCTGGATTTTGATGACCCACATCTTGAACAGCACTACTCGGGAAATCGGGCGTATGCACAAAGCAAGTTTGCCATGGTCGCTACCGGGTTCAAGCTGGCGCGGAGCCTGGCGTCCGAGGTGGTCACGGTCAATAGTTTGCATCCGGCCACACTGATGCCCACTCGCATGGTACACGAAGGCTACGGTCGCACCGTGGATGACCTCCAGACCGGGGTGGATGCGGTCTTACAGCTGATCGAATCACCCGAACTCGACGGGGTGTCCGGGCAGTACTTTTCAATCCAGCAACCTGCACGAGCCCACCCACAGACCTATGATCTCCAGGTCCAAGAGCAGCTGTGGGAGCTCAGTGAATCACTGACCGGGGTGCGGTACTAACGCTCGTTGGCACGATCCTCGGTGTCGACTTGCGCGTCGGTTCGTTCTTGTTCGGAAATGACCTTGGCCAAGTCGTCGACGGCGATATGCGCCGGATCCAAGTGGTGGGACCGGTAGGTTGCTCGTCCCACCAGGTGCGCTGACACCGGGGCCGTGATGAGCTGCATGAGCCACGCGACGATCAAAACCGGCACGACCGCCCAGGTTTTCAGGGCGAAGCCCAACCCGGCCAGTGCCAAAAAGAGGCCCAGCACCTGGGGTTTGGTGGCCGCATGCATGCGCGACAGCACATCGGGGAACCTCAGCAGACCAAATCCGGCCACCGCCGATAACAGCGTGCCCAACACCAACAGAATCGCCGCGACGATGTCCATCCAGGAGTCATAGGTAATGTCCATTTAAACGTCACCGCCCGTGGGACCTTGTTGGGGTTCGGGTTCGGCTTGATTTGCGTGGGCGCCTTCGACCGTGAAACGTGCCAACGTTGCCGAGGAGATGAAACCAATCAGTGATGCGACCAAGACCAATACGATGAAATACGTCGAATTGTTCAGCGCCATCCACACGGTCAACCCAGACGACAGCACAATCAGGATGACGTCGACGGCAATTGCACGATCAAGCAGGGCCGGTCCGCGCACGATGCGGTACAGCGCCCCCATGGCCCCGAAAGCTAAGAAGCCCAGGCTGATCCAACCGGCCAGAGATAAAACACTCATGATCCCTCCTCCAGCTCCGTCAGCTCCGCGATCTCCGATAGTTCGCTATGCCGACGGATCAGGCCATCTGCGGCGTGGTCTTCGGCTTTCACCAGGGCATAGTCGCGTTTGGAACCGAAGCCCCGAATCATGCGTGCTTCAATGTCTAGCGAATCCACGCGAAATGCTTCTGCTGCTGCTTCGTCTGGGATGTCCAGCACGTGCAGAAACAGCGTCGAGGATGGTCGATCGACGTCGATCACTAACGATCCCGGGATCAGAGCATAGACGTGGCCAACTAACGTCAATAGCAAGTCATCTTGGGTGCGCAGTTTGACCGCAACCACCGAGTTGACCACGTTGGGCCCGGGTTTTCCTGCTTTGACGGCGACATCCCAGGTTGCCACCGTGATTTTCCACAGGAAATAAAACACGAATCTGATGCTGTAGTACACGTTGAAACGGTCAGCAAACGGAACCGGCGGCAGCCGTAAGAACAACATGACCGCGGAGCTGAAGACGATGCCCAACACGATCGTGCCCAGCGTGAGATCCTGCCACAGGGCAACCCACACGAAGGTGAGCACCACAATCATGGGCCATTGAGACAGCCGGGATCGCTTGTCTTCGATGGCTGAAGGCATATCAGAATGCCGGTTCTGCGACGTCTTCGGGTTTTGTGGCATTAATTCGTGCCTCCTTCCGAATCCTGTGAAGTACCCGCTCCATCGGATCCTTCAATCCCCCAGGCTTCCAATTGATCGGCTTCCAATTGGGCCTGGTGGGCGGCCTCCTCGCCCAATACCGCCTGAATATACGGGGTGCGGTGGATCATGTCGTCAGCGGCTTCATCTGCGAACTCAAACAGCGGGCCTGCCACGACGGTCAGCGCCACCCCGACCGTGACCAGAGCGACGGTCGGTGCGACCAGACCTGGAGAGTCTTTGCGCAACGGTTTTTTGCGCTGGTCGACGCGTTTGGCTTCTTCGGTGCCGCGCATCGCTGGGTCTTCGGAGTCTTCGATCGGCCGCCAGAACACACGGCTCCAGATGCGCATCATGACCAGCAGCGTCAATAGTGAGGTAATAATCGAGGCTGCCACGAGCACCCAGGCCAGTCCCGAACCATTGGCCACGCCGGCCTGGACCAGGCCAACCTTGCCGATGAACCCAGAAAACGGTGGAATGCCACCCAGGTTGAGGGCCGGGATGATGTACAGAATCGCCACGAGCGGGGAGATTTTCAGCATCGAACCAAGCCGGTCGAGGTTCGCTGATCCGGTGCGATATTCGATCAGACCGGTCACCAAAAATAGCGCGGTCTGGATGGTGATGTGGTGCACGACGTAAAACACCGTGGCGGTCAGACCAATGTGGTTGGAGACTGCCACACCAAAGATCATGTATCCGATGTGCGAGACCAGCGTGAACGACAAAACACGTTTGATGTCGAACTGCACCAGGGCACCCAAAATCCCCACGATCATAGTCAACCCAGCAATCACCAGTAACAGCGAATTGACGCGGTCGCCTGGGAACAGCAGGGTTTCGGTACGGATAATCGCATATACGCCAACCTTGGTCAGCAAACCGGCGAACACTGCGGTGACCGGTGCAGGGGCGGTGGGATAGGAGTCCGGCAACCAAAACGATAACGGAAACACCGCCGCTTTGATACCAAAGCCAACCAGCAACATCAGGTGTAACAGCTGTTGCAGATCCGGATCCAGATCCCCTAGTTTCATGGCTAAATCAGCCATGTTCACCGTCCCGGTGGCCCCGTAGATCATCGCGATGGCGACCAAGAAGACCACGGATGAAACCACGGAGACGACGACGTAGGTCACGCCGGCGCGCACTCGAGGTCCGGTTCCGCCGATGGTCAGTAAGACGTAGGAGGCGGTCAATAGAATTTCGAAGCCAACATAGAGGTTGAAAAGATCTCCGGCCAGGAATGCGTTGGACACGCCGGCAGTGAGTATCAGAAATGTCGGGTGGAAAATGGACACGGGCTGCTGCGGGGATTCGTCACTGCCGACCCCTTGAGCTGAAGAAAACAGCAACACGAGCATCACGACCACGGATGAGACCACGAGCATCAGCGCAGAGAACCGGTCCACGACCAGAACGATGCCGATCGGGGCTTCCCAGCCGCCTAACAAGACGGCTTCGGCGCCACCGTGGATCCAGACATCGATCAGCAACCAGATTTCTAGTGCAAGGGTGAGTGCCAGCGTGCTGAGCGTGACGGCAACCTGACTGACTGGTTTGCGCACCAGGGTGAACGCGATTGCTGCACCCAGGATGGGCAGCAGTACCGAAAGTGGCGCTAGCTCGACCACAGAGATGTCCGTCACCAGCGGTCACCTTCTTTCGGTTCTGCAGAGTCTACGTTTGGATTGGTCTCGGTGGTGTATTCGTAGTAAATATTTGGATCCTCGTGATCTTCGAGGAATTCGGATGCTTCGTCGGCGATGAGCGCGTCGTCTTCGGCATCATAGGTTGGTTGTTCGGCAACCTGGATGTCTTCGATATCGACTTGGACTTCGTCACGCCGGGCCAGCACCCAGGATCGGTAGATGAGCGCCAGAATAAATGCGGTAACCGCAAAGCTAATGACAATCGAGGTGAGTGTCAGGGCCTGGGGCAGCGGATCGAGGTATTCATCGGGGGCAATGTCATCGCGGAAGATCGGCGGGAGCCCGGCTGGACCGGCCATGATGATAATCAGCAGGTTGGCCGCATTGGTGAACATCATTAGACCGAACATAATCCGGGTCAGAGTGCGGTCCATCAGCAGGTAGATTGCCGCGGCGAACATGACGCCCATCATGATGAGCAATATGGCATCAATCGTCATGGCGGCCTCCTGAAGTCTGGGCACTGACTCGGGCTGCGGTCATGCGTTGTTCGGCCTCGATTCGGTCACGGGTCTCAATCTCATAGCGCCGATCTACTTCGGAACCCAGGGAACGCAGCACATCGATGACCAACCCAATCACCACGAGGTACACGCCGATATCGAAGACCATCGCCGAGGCGAAGTGCACGTGGCCAAATAATGGCAGGACGACTTCAACGTCGTAGGCCTGGAAGACCTGGCCGCCGAAGAACAGTGGAACCACACCAGCGATGGCGGCGATGGCAAGACCTGAGCCTAAGATGATGCCGGCGGGGACCTTGATGGATTGCTCTAATTCGAAGCGGCCTCCGGCCACATAGCGAATGGCAAAAGCAATACCGGCGAGGAGACCACCGGCGAATCCACCACCGGGGAGGTTGTGGCCGGCAATGAGCAAGTACAGTGACACCAGGATGATCGCGTGGAAGATCAGTCGGGTGATCACTTCGAAAATAATCGAGCGACGTTCCGGGGCCATGGTGGCGCCGGCCACAATCCATGGTTCGCGTTGCACGTTGAAAAAGCTGCGGAAGCTTTGAACTTCGGCTTCGTTCATTGGCAGTTCTTCGACACGATATGCGCCCACAGTTCCGGCGGTGATTTCGGCAAGGCTCTTGCGGCGCTTCTCGCGTTCAGCGATGAACACCAGTGAGGCGACACCGGTCGCGGCGGCCGCTAGCACGGTGATTTCCCCGAAGGTATCCCAGGCACGCATATCGACCAGGGTTACGTTGACAATGTTTGTGCCGCCACCTTCGTAATAGGACAGTTCTGGCATGGCTAAAGAGATCGGATCAGCAATGCGGGAGGCCATGACGGTAGCAGCGACCCACATCATGACCAGGCCGAACCCGATGGCTAGCAGCGCCCGAGCCCACTGTTTATCGTGTTCTTCTTGGACTTTAGGGATCTCTGGGGGTAACACGCGCAGTCCCAAGACCATCGCCACGGTCAGCACGGATTCGACCAGCACCTGCGTCAGCGCAAGATCCGGGGAACCCTGGAAGGCGAAGACCGCTGCCAGGCTATATCCGGTAGTCGAAACCAATAAGACGGCCCAGAAACGTCGTTTGGCACGGATCGCTGAAATCGCAGCCACGATCATGACGATTGCCACCACGAAATACACCGGATGACCGGTCAGCATCCAATCGCCGGCAAAAGCCGCATTAGGCAGGGAAATGGTGGTGTCATCCGAGTTGGTTGGGAACAACAAGACGGCAAGCGGTGCCAGCACCGTGACGGCCAGGATGATGTAGAGGTAGAACGACAAGTCACCGCGTTGGGTCCGCCCGGTGATCCAAATGGCCAAATCATCCAGGCGTGCCAAGCTATTACGGTAGACCCGCGACATATCGATCCAGGTGGGTACAGCGGCCTGGGCGCGACTCACATGGCCCCGGATGGCGAAGAGCCCCACACCGGCAAGGATAATCAGGACTGATAGTCCCAGCACTAGGTTGAAGCCATGCCATAGCGCGATCGGCTCGACATGCTCACCTTCGATGGGTTCGAAGGTTTGGCTGAATCCATAAGGTAAGGCACCGACCCAGCTGGGCACGAATGCCGCTACCACGCCAGCGGCTGAGAGCAGTGCGGCCGGGATCAGCCCGAGCCGTCCAAATCCGCGCAATGTTGGTGTTTGTGGAAGTTCTTGCAGCTGGCCACCTGCCCGGACTTTCTTGGTGGCAAATGCCGCCCACATAAAGCGTGCGGTATAGGCGGCCGTCAGGATCGAGCCGAGCACAACGATGACCAGCGGGGCCCAACTCCAGGCGGCACCCCAGAAGTTTGGCTCGCCCAACAGGAACGCATCGGTTCGCCACAACCCCCAGTCCATGGCGGCCTGCATCACGGTTTCTTTGCCGATAAAACCAAATAGCAGTGGTACACCCGCCATTGACAGTGCGGCGATGGCCGCCGTCCAGAAAAGGCCTGGGTGGGACTTGCGCAGTCCGGAAAGTTTCGTCAGATCGCGGGTTCCGGTGATCTTGTCGATGGCACCAACCACCATGAACAATGGTGCTTTAAACAAGGAGTGGGCTAACAGCATCACCAGGCCCGCTAGAGCGCCGGCAGCTGTGCCAAGCCCATTGGCAATCATTAAGAAACCCAATTGGGATACCGTGCCGTAGGCCAGAATAAGTTTGATATCGGTTTGTCGCAGGGCGCGCCAGCCGCCTACGAGCATGGTCCACATGCCCACGCCTAAGACCATGATCTGCCAGATGTTTTCACTGGCAAAGGCAGGAGCGAAACGTGCCACCAGGTAGATACCGGCTTTGACCATTGCAGCGGCGTGTAGGTAGGCAGATACGGGAGTTGGAGCGGCCATGGCTGCGGGCAACCAGAAATGGAACGGCACTTGGGCCGATTTTGTAATTGCTCCGAGCAATACCAGCCCGATGGCCCAGGTCATGTACGTCCCAGCGAAGTCTCCGGTGAGGAGTTCAGCCCCTTGAGCAACGATCTCGGAAATGCGGAAGGTCCCCGCTGCGTGTCCGAACATGACCAGCCCGATCAGCATGCCCAAGCCACCAAGAGTGGTGACCATCAAAGCGGTCATCGCAGACCGGCGGGCGAAGATACGATGCGCCTGGTAGCCGATCATGAGAAACGACAGGATCGAGGTGACTTCCCAAAAGACGTACAGCACCATGAGATCATCGGTTGTGACCAGGCCAAACATGGCTCCAGCGAAGGCCAGGAACTGGGCTCCGAAGCTGCCCAAGCGTGGCTCATCTGCCTTAAAGTACCTTGCACAATAGACCAGTACGGCTGCACCAACGCCCAGGACGATCAGTCCGAGGAATGCGCTCAGCGTGTCTAGGCGGAACGAAAGTTCGATCCCCAGCTGTGGGATCCATCCCCAGGTTTGCACCAGGGATGTATCTTGACGACCTGCAGCAGCGCCCGACGCTAACAGTTCCTCGGCTGCAAGAACATTGGGTAATTGTGCCGCAAGCCAGATAAACCCGGCCGCTGGTATCGCTGCGAGTATGAGGAAGCCTGAACGTCCCGATTTGTGGAAAATCGGGGGTGCGATGAGCGCAACCACAAAAAGTGCGAGCAGCACAATCAGCACGGTTGCCTCCGTGAGGTCTAGGGGACGGTCACCTGGTTAACCTTACATAGTGCAGGAGGGCTTTGGCACAGAGCTTTTGAAGTTCACATTCTCGACCTATCCCGCTTAAGTCTTGTTTTATCGGTTCTAGTTTGGTTTACACCAAACAACCTGGATCAAGAGCATTACTAAAATCACCGTTGTGTTACTCAAAGCGAACTGCACTTCGCGGCCGGAAATCAATTCGCCAACCTGCTGTCACAGGGCTTAGAAAATCCCGTGCTCACGCTGCACGGTGCGAAGTATCAACCGACTGTCAACTGCGCGAAGGGAAGCCTTCGAACCGAAATATGAAGCGGCACCAGCTGCATTCTGTTTTCAGCGCAACGAATCTAATACTCCGAGATTTCCGGCAGCTTGGCCTTGGAGAGGGTTCAACTGCTAAGAAAAGGGCCGGTGTGCCGGCGTTTACCGTTCGATGATCGAGCGGTGGAAATTCAGATGCGACCTTGAGGCAGTCGGGCCACGCTGATCTTGATACCGGTTGAGGTTTGGTCCCGTGCCGTAAGGATGCTCCGATGGCGAAGTCAGAGCAAAAAACGCCATCTGACCAATTTTTGAACCTGGCCAGAGTTTAATGGGCAGGGTCGACATATTGGATAATTCCAGCGTGACGTGGCCGGAGAACCCGGGATCGATGAACCCCGCGGTTGAGTGTGTCAATAAGCCGAGGCGGCCGAGGGAGGATTTACCTTCCAACCGGGCAGCGACGTCATCCGCCAACGTCACTTTCTCGTAAGTCGAGCCCAGCACGAATTCTCCGGGATGAAGAATAAATGGCTGGTCTGGTTCGACATCGACCATGCGTGTGAGGTTTGTTTGTTCTATCGCCGGGTCGATGAACGGGTAGTTGTGGTTATCGAACAGCCGAAAATACCGGTCGATCCGTACATCCACGCTGGCGGGCTGCACCATGGCAACGTCCAGCGGGTCGAGACCGATCCGCCCGGTTTCTAATGATTTCTTGATATCACGATCCGATAAAAGCACAGCTTAACGGTAGCGCACGATCTGGCCAGTGTGGCCATTATGGCAGCCGGCGTTCCATCGCAATGGGCCGATTAGAAAATCAGCGCCGATTCGCGCGGTAGATCGACTTTGACGTCAAGATTGGGAGCAATCTCCAGGTATGAGGGTTTGCCGTCATCGATGAACAGCATGACGATACCCTCAGAAATAAACGCTTCCAGAATGATGGGGTCTTCGCTCGGTTGTACTTCTTGGCCGTCGACCAGGAGCTGGAACGACGGACACTTACCGCAATCACATAATTCACCCACCGAAAGACGGTCGATCATGTTGTGCAGATCATGGCGCCAGTTCCGCCAGGCCACTGACCCCTTGAGCCGATCGGGGTCGGATGCCTTGGCGCTGGTAATCATGGCGCGAATCAACGTTTTCTCTGCATGTGTCAGGGACCGGGCCATGAGGGCTCCTTTCTACCGGCACCAGCACCGTGCGTTAGTCGCGAATAGCCGCCAGCATTTCTTGGGCAAGATCCGCAGGGGCGTTCTGGCCTTGTTTGGTTCCAATAATTTTTGGACGGAGCAAATGGACATCAACCTCTTCGGGTTCGTACTCTCGCTGTATTTGTCGAGCCAAGCTATCAACTGCCATTTTCGCGGTGGCATAAGCCCCGCCGTTGGCAAACCGTTTTTCAACTGCCGTCGCGGAGGTCAACACGATCTTCCCTCCGCCGTGAGACTTCCAGTGAGGCAAGATTCGCGACAGGACTTTAGTCGTCGGGTAGACATTCTTTTCCATCATTTCCTGCAGGGTTTCGGTGAACCCATCGGCACCGATACCCTGGTCGCCACTGAAGCCGCCGTTCAAAAAGATCGCTCCGCGAAGCCTGCCCGTATGTTCCAGTGCGGTCGTCACGAATGAGTCAATACACGCCGTATCATCCAGCGAGCCAACTTCGAGACTGATCCGCGGATCATCGAACGGCTGACCAGACACCTGACGACGAGAAAATACCACAAGGTGATAGCCGGCAGCCGCCAGAATCGGCAGAACTTGTGATCCCAGGTTGCCTGTTCCGCCCAGGACAATCAGCGATGCTTGCGCGGGATATGACATGGCCAGCCTCCCTGTTGATATCGCGTGGCTCACTACAAGAATAGCAAGCCCCCGGTGTCGAAGCTCGACACCGGGGGCACGAAAACGTTGAAAGTTATGCGTTTGTCATAGGTGAGGTTGAGGGGTTATTTACTAACGGTCAAATTGGCGCAGAACATTTCGTTCTTTTGTTCGCGGGCTTTCATGTAGACATAGCCGATGGCGCCAAGAACGGCGAGCTGAGCAATAATGAAGCTGACGGTGAGCGCGTACATCTGAGCGATCGCGGTAACGACGACCAATGCAGACAGGACGGCAACCACAGCACCCAGCGCACCCATAAGTGTGTTTTTGTTCTGGTGATGAATCAAAGCTGCTCCCTCCTGATGTTCATATAGAACGGCAATTCAAAATCGTATTTTGAATTACTCATAATATAGCGGGCTCAGAGCTGGCGATCTAGACAATTTGTGCTTGCCGAATTAGCGAACACATCGTGTGCCCTAATTGGTTACGAAGGGCTAAACTTCAGCGGAATTCCGCGGTTTGCGGTCCAAGAATTACGAAACGTGGCCAAACATTCGCC
>ERZ1032895.180-NODE-180-length-13828-cov-4.942061_pt1 | contig 13828 bp, 15 predicted proteins | sample MGYA00516687_ERZ1032895 | MGnify/ENA primary metagenome ERZ1032895 (study PRJEB33719, sample SAMN04261600) | wastewater metagenome | biome: rural village; feature: latrine urine exit; material: soil | place: El Salvador | collected 2013-01-14 ... | reverse complement strand
ATCTGCGCCATACTCTTATCGTCTAAGTGCCTCGAGACCCACCGAATCTTGAGCTCGCGACAAAGCACTTGCGATGTCAGTCGCGGCACTTATCTGCAACGGTTCCACCAGCACGGCCCTAACGCGCTGCGCATTGATTTGTGCCAAAACTATCAATTAGCCCACAACAGATCCCCCACTCAAGGAGTCCCCTATGACCAAAAGAATCACTGGAGTCGCTAGTGCAGCGATGCTCTGTTTAGCACTGACGTCATGCTCGGCCACGTCAGCAAAAAGTGACACCAGCGCAAAGGGCGCAGATGGGCTCACGCCAGTCACTGTTGGGGTATTGCAGATCGCGACCTCCACAACGGTTCAGCTGGCGATCGACGAAGGAATCTTCGAAAAGAACGGATTGGATGTCAGCTTAGAATTTGGCCAAGGAGGCGCCGCCCTCCTGCCGGCAGTTTCCAGCGGTTCTATGGACTTTGCCGTGGGCAATCCCTTGTCATTACTCACCGCCGAGTCGCAGGGCTTAGAGATGAGCATCCTGTCTGGTTATTCGCTCAGTTACGAGAACTCAAAAGACCCTGAAGAATTTGCGCCCTCAGCACTTATTGTCCAAGAAGATTCGGGCATTGAAACATGGAGTGACCTCGAAGGAAAAAGCGTCGCGACGAACACCCTGCAGACCCAAGGTCACCTGACAACCTTAGCTCGGGTGGACGAAGACGGTGGTGACTCCTCGCAAGTCGAGTTCAAGGAGATCGCTTTCCCCGATCAACTGGCTCAACTTGAGCAAGGCAACATTGATGCTATGTGGGTTCCAGAACCGTTTCTAACGATGGCACTTAATACCGACGGTACGAGGATGTTAGGGGACCCGTTGCGAGCCATCGACGACCTCAATTCCATGGTCACGTTTAGTTCTCGAGAGTTCGCCGCGGAAAACCCCGACATCGCGAAAGCATTCACTGATTCGATTGCAGAAGCAGCAGAACTAGCAATGTCGGACGAGGCCGAATATGTCCAAGCGATCTCAGACTTTAGCGATATGGAAGTTGAACTCGTCGAATCCTTGAATTTAGAATACATCACCGCGGAGATGAACCCCACCTCTCTACACGAGCTAAATGAGATAGCCGTCGAGTACGAGTTCCTGGACCAACCCGCAGATCTTGATGCGCTGATAAACCTTCCCGAAGACAACTAGATCAGTGGAGACAAACCACGTTGGGCGGTGAGCTCTACTTGCCGATGCTACGGTTCCTGACTCTCACGTCGAGTGTCAGGAGTCCTCGCTCATCAGGCTGGCCGCCTTGAGAGTCCGCGAAGTATCGCAACAAGTCACACAGTCAGGCTGAGCCACGTCTTCGCTGAAGAACTTCGTCGGCTCATCACATACCCATTTAGCGGAACAACGCAACAAGGTATTGTCCCGCTAGGTAAGACTCCCTCTCTTCTACAGTCGCCTGCCTTCCAAAGCAGCCCGGTCAATCTCCTCCTGATTCTCGACATACGGTGTGCCATGGGTGTGGAAGGTGGGCACGGTTTTCATGCCCCACGCCTGGCCTTTGGCTCGCTCGGCTTCAGACCAGTTGACCACCGGCTGGTCGGGGTTCATGATCAACCGTGCACCCGCGTTGGCAAACTCAATACGGTTGCCGCCCGGTTCCCACACGTAGAGGAAAAAGGTCTGGTTGATCGCGTGCTTATACGGCCCGTATTCAATATAGACACCTTCTTCTAAGAAAAAGTCGGCCGCTTTCAGAATGTCTTCGCGGGTATCGGTGGCAAAGGCCAGGTGGTGGAAGCGGCCGCGTTCGCCGGTCCAGTCATCCGAGTAAACGACGTCGTAAGATTTTTGCGCAAACCGGAACCAGCGCGCAGCATAACCACCGGCGTCGAGTTCGACCTGCTCGGTTTCCCGCGCTTTCATCACTTTGTCCCAGAAATCACCGGTCACGTTTACATCTGAGGCCAAGTAGTTAATATGATCCAGTCGGCGAGCATTCACCCCGCGGCCCGGATAGCGTGCTGCCTGATTTTTCAGGGCAGGACGGTCCTGTTCATCGGCCTGATACAGTTCGGTGTCGTAATAGATGCCGAAGAGGTGCTCATCGGGGTCTTCGAATTCGTAGTATTCGCCGATGCCAACCTCAGGATCTTTCCACCCTTCTCCATAGCCGGTGTTTTCGATGGCCGCGACCCGTCGTTTGAGGGCTTCAGGGCTCGTGGCACGCAGCATGGTGCGGCCAACGCCGTTGGTATCTGAGGCTGTCAGCTTGATCGAGTAGGTCTCGTATTCGTCCCAACAGCGCAGATATACCGAATCACCGATCCGCGCGACTTCGCGCATGGCCAGCAGGTCTTTGAAGAACCACAGGCTCTCGTCAAATTTTGGGGTCAGGATTTCTACGGCACTGATATGCGCCAGGTCAAAGTTCTCAAGTTCTGCCATTGTCTTTTCCTATCGGTATTGCAATCCCTTGGCAGCAAGCTTGTCTCGCATGCCATATACGTCTAATCCGAGCTCGCCGGCGGCCAACCGTTCACGTACCCCGGACTCTTTGGTCTCGCGGGTCTTTGACGCCTCGACGACTTCGGCGACTTTTTCGCGCGGTACGACGACTACGCCGTCGGCATCGCCCACCACCACATCTCCGGGATTGACCAACGCACCAGCGCAGGTCACCGGAATGTTTACCGAGCCCAGGGTTTCTTTTACGGTGCCGCGGGCGTGGATGGCCTTGGCAAACACCGGGAAATCCATCTCTGCTAAGTCTGCCGTATCACGTACCCCGCCGTCGATGACTAATCCAACTCCACCGCGAGCACGGAAGGAGGTGGCCAGCAGGTCGCCAAAGAAACCAGCATCCGAGTCAGTAGTGCAGGCTGCGACCACGACGTCGCCGTCGGTCAGTTGTTCGGCGACCACGTGCAGCATCCAGTTATCGCCGGGTTGTAGCAACGCGGTGACGGCCGGGCCGCAGAGTTTCGCGCCGGCATAGGCCGGGCGCATGTAGGGTTGCATCAGCCCAACCCGGCCCATGGCCTCGTGGATGGTGGCCGAGCCATAGTGACTCAGCGCCTCGACATCGCGTTTGTCGGGACGTTGAATGTCTGTGTAAACCACACCGAGTTCAGTCATGTTCATACCTCCTAGCGGCCTTGGGCTTTGAGTCGAGCGTCAAGGCGCGGGTGGACGGCGCGCGCGGTGTCTTCGAAAATGGCTTGCTTCGATTCTTCCGACAGATCGGCTGCTTGCACATAGCGTACGGTGTCATCAAAGTAGTGTCCGGTGTTGGGGTCTTCGGTGCGCACCGCGCCGATCATTTCGGAGGCGAACATGATGTTCTTGTGCGGGATGACTTCTAACAGGGTGTCGATGCCCGGCTGATGGTAGACGCAGGTATCGAAGTAGATGTTGTTCAGCAAGTGATCTTCAATCGGTGGTTTGTCCATCATGATGCCCAGGCCGCGGAAGCGACCCCAGTGATAGGGTGCTGCTCCCCCGCCGTGCGGGATGATCATTTTTAGTTCGGGGAAAGTGGCGAACAGATCGCCTTGTAGCAGCTGCATGACAGCGGTGGTATCGGCGTTGAGATAGTGTGCACCGGTAGTGTGGAAGGCCGGGTTTATTGAGGTGGACACATGCACCATGACGGGCAGTTCGTGTTCGATGAGCTTTTCGTAGACCGGGAACCAGTGTTCATCGGTCAACGGTGGTGAGGTCCAGTGGCCACCCGAGGGGTCAGGATTCAGATTCACGGCCACGATGTCGTGCTCGTTCACGCAGCGTTCCAGCTCGTCGATGACAGTGGCCGGGTCAACACCCGGGGACTGTGGCAGCATCGCCGAGGGGACGAACCGCTCGGGGTAGAGCTCCGAGACGCGGCCGATCAGATCATTGCAGTGGCGTGACCAGGCGGCCGAGGTGTCGAAATCGCCAGCGTGATGGGCCATGAATGATGCACGCGGGGAGAAAACTTGCACATCAATGCCGCGCTCGTTCATCAACCGCAACTGGTTGGTTTCGATGGATTCGCGAATCTGGTCATCTGTGATGACGGGGCCCTCGACCGCTGGAGGTTGGCCACCGTCCAGGGCAGCCAGTTGAGCATCCCGCCACTCCCCTAGTGGTGCCGGGGCCGTGGTGTAGTGCCCGTGAATATCAATAATCAACGTCAGTGTCCTTCCACTATCAATGTGTGGCTGCTTGGTTAAAAAGTTGCGCTCGGCTCCCAAATATTGGCCGGCACATAGACTTCGCCCCGGCTGATCAACCTGGCGGTGCGGGTATTGCCCGAGGCCACCACAGCGCCGTCGTCGTCCAGATCCACGAGTGCGTCAAAAATGCCCGAGGGGTGCTCGATCCCCACGGTCTGGGACGCGCCCTCACCCGGGGTCCCGATGCGCGCGGCAACTGTGCCATCCATGAGCAGCGCAGTGGCCACAGTGACAGCGGCCAAAACTCCGATGGACTCGTGCACGCGATGCGGGATGAAACTTCGGGTCGCAATCGCCCCACCGTTTTTGGCGGGGGCAACCAGCGTCATCTTGGGATAGGACTCGTCGGTGACATCACCCAAGCCCATGACGCGTGCGGCGGCCAGACGCAAGGCTTCAACGCGAGCTTTCAACGTGGTGTTTTCGGTCAGCTCGGCCACGGTCTCGTATCCCGTCGCTCCGAGGTCTTCGGCGTCGATAATCACGAGTGGCTGGCCGTTATCAATCAGGGTGACCGTGTATTCGTGACCGTCAACCTCGACCACATCGGTCACATTGCCGGTGGGCAGTAGCGCGCTGGCGATCGAGCCGGCGGTATTAAGGAAGCGAATATTCACCGGAGAGGCAGTACCACCAACCCCGGCGATCTCGGCGGCGCCGGAGTATTGCACGTAGCGTTGCCCATTGCGCTGCGGTGTATGGATCCCGATGCGAGAGATGAGTCCGGTGTTCGTGGTTCGTACGACGACGTCGGTGACATCTTCGGTGGGTTCGACGAGTCCGTTTTCGACGGCGAATGGCACCACGGCAGCTAACATATTGCCGCAGTTCTGCGTGGTTTGGACCGTGGTGGTCTCAGGCTGAAGCTGCACGAACGTAAAATCCAGATCCACACCATCTAGGTTGGAGCCTTCTACTATCCCGGCCTTGGAGGTCAGCGAATGGCCACCGCCCACCCCATCAACTTGAAGCGGGTGCGGGCTGCCCATGACCGACAGCAAGACCTGATCGCGAACCTGCGGGTCGTCCGGCAGATCGGAAGCCAAAAACATCGGGCCGCGCGAGGTTCCGCCGCGCATCAGACACATGGGAATGGCGGTTTGATCACCATGGCGGCGGGCAACAGTTTTGATCATGATCATCCTTGATTGTGGAAGTCCTCACACCACAATAGCTGTCAACAAGATTGTTTACAATATCGTTCACGTTCGATGACAGTGCGGGGTACACTGACTACGATGAGTACGAGTACTCACGCAGCCTGTTCATCTTCATGGAGACCGATTCATCATGGCCAGTCCCTCGACTCCCGCACCGGGCGCTACCCGTCAGCTCTCCCTGACGGACCGGCTGCGGCAAGATATTGTGGCGGGCAATCTGGTACCCCACCAGCGGCTCATCGAAGCAGATGTCGCTGAAGCACACGGCGCGTCGCGTGGCGAGGTGCGCTTGGCGCTCAATGAACTCATTACTGAGGGATTGGTTGAGCGGATTCCCAATCGCGGAGCGCGGGTTCGAAAGGTCTCATTAGAAGAAGCCATTGAGATCACGGAGGTCCGCGGTGCCGTGGAATCGCTGTGTGCACGCAAGGCCGCGGAGAAAGTTACCGCTGAGCAGGCGGATGAGTTACGCCGGATCGGTGCCGCGATGCAGGAGGCGGTGGATCGTGGGGCCCGCGATGAGTATTCGAACCTGAATCAAAAACTCCACACGCTTATTCTTGAGATCGCTGATCAGCAGACCGCAGCGCAGACTATTGCCAGGCTGCGTGGTCAGGCCATTCGGTATCACTTTCAGATATCGACCCGGCCGGATCGACCGCAGGTTTCACTGCCTCAACACCAAGCAATTATTGAAGCGATTTGTGCTCGCGATCCGCAGGCAGCGGGCGCGGCGATGCAAGCGCATTTGGATTCGGTGACCGAAGCGATTGCCTCGTCACGGCAGCTCTGACGGCTCAGCAGTTTTCGTTTCGGTCAGAAGCCTCAGACCTTCCTGCGCCCAAGCGATTTCCACCTCGGCCTGTTTCAGAATGCCTTCGTAAGCAAAAATTTTAAAGCGAGTAATCCTCGAGTGGTCACCCGCGGGGTATCGCTCCAGCCGACGTTGGTGAATGGCTGAGGTGTGGTCTCGCAGTTCTTGAATTTGGATCGTGACGTCTTCGACCACCTGCCGATAATGCGCCAGGTGGTCTTCAAGCACCTGGCGGGCATCGTCGTCGTCGGCAAATTCGAAATAGGCGGCTCGGAGGCGCACTTCACTGCGCTCGGGACGATAGGTCACGGGCTGACCTTGCCAGGTGTTGAGGTAATCAAGCCCGGCGTCGGTGATCGCGTATTCAGTTTTGGTCGCGCCTTTGGAACCCCATGGCACCGGGTAGCCTTCGATGAGCTGTTCGGCCTGCATTTTTTTGAGTTCCGGATAGATCTGCGAGTCCGGTGCGTGCCACAAAAAACCCACGGAGGAGTGGAAATTTTTGGCAAGGTCGTAGCCGGTATGTGGGCCAGCAGACAGCAAGGTGAGAAGAGCAGAACGTAGGCTCATGGCAAACCGTAGGGACTCAATTCTTTCTTTTTTATTGGGTTACCTCGAAGAAACCTCAGCTTCTTCACGGATATTAACGAACGGGTCGTGTCGAATGTATCACATCTGATACAGTAGCGATATGGGCGATTCACCAGATTTCGACATAATGAGCGACGATCTAGTAGCCGTTCTCGAGTCAGCTGCACGCCTGCAGCGCGAAGTGCCTGACACAACGTTAGTTGGTGGAAGCGCTGCCGCAATGCATGCACACCACCGGTCCTCCTACGATCATGATCACGTCATGAAGGATCTGCGAGAACGTTTCGACGCGGTGCTTGAAGCTTTGGAAGCTGACCCTGAATGGATCACCAACCGGGTAACACCAGGCAAGATTATTCTCGAACAACTCGGTGATATTGAAGCCGGAGTACGCCAAATGATCCGGACTGTGCCCTTTGAAGTTCGCGAAGTACAGCTACCGAGCGGAAATACCGTTCGCGTGCCAACGCAGCAAGAAGCACTTCGCATCAAAGCATATCTGGCAGTGAAGCGGAACCAAGTGCGTGATTATCTCGATATCGCCGCCCTCTCCCACCGCTACGGGCGTGGCAACGCTGCCCGTACTCTCAGTGAAATTGATCGCTATTACACAGACCCGAAGAAAACTGGAACACCGGTTGCTGACCAAATAGCTCGTCAACTTGCAAACCTTCGCCCCAAAGACAGCTCAACAATCAGTCAACTTGACCGGTATAAAGGCATTCAAGCACCTTGGACTCGTTGGAGCCATGTCGAAGCTGTATTACTCGAGGTTGCTTCCCGGATGGAACGGATGGATTATTCATAATGCTACTTTTCCGAAATATCGACGTTACCGAATCCGACCCAGTAGAACAGTGGGGCTTTGAGGGCCTTCTCACGGCTCTTGATCGGGGCGGACTGCAGCAGTGGCGACGCATAGGAGATGCGATTCGTAAGGATCCGTGGGGAAATGTTGCTTCGGAACTCGAAGAAGTCCTATCCACAGCGGAAGACTCCGGTGCCGTGGCACTCTTGCAGCATGCACTGTTGGATGCTCGAAAGACTGAGAAGCAGTTCTTCGGTAAGAAGTTCGCGACCCTGCTGCAGGAGGCCGAAATGACGCAGTCTGACGCTGCAGCATTTCTCGGAACCTCCCGCACCAGGGTCAATTCATATTGCAGCGGGGCTGTGACCCCGTCTGCACTCGTGGTGGAACGTTTACGTCAAGCGATCACGTCCCGCCGCGAACTATATGTGTGATTTAGGCGTACTGGGTGCGCCAGCCGCCCTGGTAGGACTCGCGGGCAACCGTGGAGTACGGAACCGGTGAAACGATCGCGCGAACTTCTTTTTGTTCGTGGGTTTCGACCGACAGTTTCTTGGAGCCGCCGTCTGGTTCGCCCCAGGTCACGGTCAGCTCAGCACCTTCTGGCACATCGGCATTGACGGTGGCCAGGGATAGGCCGCGACGTTCGTTGGCGGTATAGCCGGTGAACATCGAGACACCAACGACGTTTCCATCGGCGTCAGTGACTTTGTCGTAGTTCGAGGCACCATAGTTGGCCAGGGGCAGGTCGAAGAACTTATAGTTCGGGCCTTCCACGTTCAGTGGGGAGTCCAGAATTTCCTTCAGGTCGTCGGCGTTCCACTCGAGGGTGACCTTGCGGCGCTGCTTGTCCTTGTCAATGGCTTCCAGGGCGTCGCGACCAATGAAGTCGTGGTCGAATTTCACGAAGGAACCGTAGCCGATTTCCCACGGGTTGACGTAGTAGTCTTCGATGTTGTCCGAGATGAATGAGCCAGCCAGTGGGGCGGTGGCTTCATACGAGTCAGCACCGAGCCATTCGCGGTAGCCGCGTTCGCCTTCGCCCGAGTAAATACCTGGCAGTGGCGATGGGATCCAGCCGGATTCCAAGGTGTTGGTGGCATATGCGCGGGAACCAACTGGCAGCAGACCGAATTCGGCACCGGCTTCGACAATGGCATTGCGAACGCGGGCGTGGTGTTCGTATGGGCCGTAGATTTCCAGACCTGGAGCACCTGCCATACCGTGGCGCAGGGTGCGAACTTGCAAGCCGTCGATGTTCATGTGCGCCATGCGGAAGAACTTCAGCTGTTCGACTTCCGAGCCGTTGAGCTTATTAATGACATCCCAGGCGGCTGGGCCCTGGATCTGGAAGCGGAACAGTTCACGGTTTACAGCAGCACCGTATGGGCGTGATGGTGACCGGCGGTCAACCTGCAGGTCAAGGTTCTTGTAGTCACCTTTTTCTGCGTGGTACATCAGCCAGTTGGTTACTGGTGCACGACCGACGTAGGTGAATTCGTCTTCGGATTCGCGGAAGAGAATACCGTCACCGACAACCGCGCCGGTCGAGGAGACTGGGACGTACTGTTTGGCCATGTCGACGGCGAAGTTGGCTACCGAGTTGATCGCGGTATCCGAGATCAGGTTGATCGCATCTGAACCCGACAAGAAGACCTGGTCCATGTGGTGGGACTGGTCGTAGAGGACCGCGGCATTGCGCCAAGCTTTTTGTTCGTTGATCCAGTTACCGAAATCTGCTGGAACAACCGGGTAAATGTAGGAACCGGTCTGAGCGTTCCGCAGCAGATCAACTGCGGACTGCTCGTTGAGGAGATCCTGAAGAGACTTTGCCATGATGGCCGCCTTTCGAAATTATGGTGGGAAGGTTGGAAAATGGGTTGGGTTAGAGCTTGTTTTTGAAGTCTTGAAGCCATTCAGCGGTTCGTGTCATGCCGCCAAACGTATAGAAGTGGACGCCGACGTCGCCCTGATAATCCGAGGCAGCTACGACGTCTGCTAGGTTGCCGATGAACTTGTCCGGCCCGGCACTGCCCATCAGGTTGGTCAGCGAGAAACCGTACTTCTTGACGATGCCTGCCGAGGTCGCGGCACCAAAGCGGCGAGCGTAGGTCAACAAGCGTTTGATGCCTGCTGGCCCGGGTACGCCGATGCCTATTGGTGCGGTGACATTATCTGCGGCGACTTCTTTGAGCCAGGTGGCGATCGGGTCGGTGTCAAACCCAAACTGTGTCAAGATTCTCGCACCGAGTTTTTGTTTTGCCAGCTCGTCGAGTTTGCCGTTGAGCTCTCGGGTCAGCACCTCATCCGAAATCTCCGGGTGGCCTTCTGGGTATCCGGCGATGGATACTTCTTTGACGCCGAAATCGGCGAAGATGCCGGACTGGATCATCTCCAACGACGAACCATAAGGGCCCATCGGTTCGGCTGGGTCACCGCCTACGGCAAACACGTATTCCGTAGCGTCGACATCGGCCAGCGCTTGGAGAAATTCTTTGAGTTCGTCTTCGCTGCGCAAGCGACGGGCTGAGATGTGTGGAACGGGAATAAACCCGAGCTCTTTGACAGCTTTGGACGCCGTCACACGCATTTCGAGGTCTTCGTTGCCCAGGAAGGTCACGTTGATGCGCGTTCCCGGAGCGATAAACGGGGCTGCTTCACGCAGGGCTTCAACATCTTTACCGGTCATCTCCAAAGATGCGTCCTGCACTAAGGCGCGAACGTTTTCGGTATTTGTTGGCTGGGACATGTATCATCCTCACTTTTGGCCCGGAACAACCGAGCAGATCGATGTCGCACATCACATACTATCTATGGACATAGTTATTTTGCAATGGTTTTGGCAAAATTCTTTTGGAAGACACAAAAGACCACCTGCGACGAGTGCGTCGCAGGTGGTCTTTTGCCATGTCGGTTCGGGATAACGGAGTGTTAGTTGCTTTCGTAGATCAGATCATTAATGTCGACAGTCTCATTAATGAGTCCAGTTTCATCCGACAACTCGATGATGCGTTCCGTGGATTCACGGTTGATCTCTTGTGGGAAGCGTGGCATATGGAGTTGCTCTACGACTTCCGGCTCAATCTCGGTGTATTCCGAAAGGATCTCTTTAGCGGCGTCAGGATTGTCCTCTGCGTATTGCTGGGATTCCTTCATGGCTGCAACAAACGAATCGACCAACTCTGGATCGCTTTCAATCTTGTCAGTGTTCGTGAAGTAGCCGGCGATCATCAGATCTTCAATCGGCTCGGCGTATGGGGAGTAGATTTCTTTCGCACCGGCATTCTTTGCCAAGGTAGCAAACGGCTCAACGGCCATGATCGCATCAACGTTGCCCGATTCCAACTGAGCGCCCATATCCGGGAAGGCCACTTCAACTAGATCCATGGAATCACGGTCACCACCGGCTTGGCGCATACCTTCTTTCAGCACGGTGTCATTGATGTTATTCAGGGTGTTGACGGCAACGCGTTTGCCATCAAGATCTGCGATCGATTCGACATCTGAATCTTCAGGTACGAGCAGCGAGGAGAAGTCATTGCCGGCTTCACCGGTGGTCTGCGGTCCGGGTGCGACCAATTGCAGTGGCAGTCCCTGGGATTTGCCGATAACCAACGAGGTGATGTTAGAGAAACCGAAATCGAAGTCGCCCGACTGGATGGCCGGAATGATCGCGGCACCACCTTGGGCAAGGGTCAGCTCGACGTCGAGGCCGTGTTCTTCGAAGATGCCTTCTTGCACGCCTAAGTAGATTGGGGCGACGTCGACGATCGGGATCACGCCGACTGAGATCTCCGTGAGTTCGCCGCCACCCTGGGTTGCTTCTTGATCGGTTTCAGTAGGGGCATCGTCTCCCCCACCGCAGGAGGTCAGCGCCAACAGTGACGCCGCCGCAGCGGCGACAAGGCTCCCGCGGATGCTACGTTTTTTCATTCTGTACTCCTCTTTGGAAAGTGTGAACCTCACACAGAAGGTGAGGTAGGTCATAAGGTTATGTGGATTTAGGTGGTGACGTCAATGATTTCGTCGTCAAACTTTCGGCAGATACGGCGAACGCACCGCGATCGCCCGGCTGTGGGGTCCTCGCCGTGCGGTGGGCTGGTTGGGTTTTAGACATGGGCGTTGGCAGCGTCGGGCCGGAAGCCATGTTTGGCGAGTTGGATTTGTTCGTAGACGTGGTGGCGCAGTTCGGCAAAGCGTGCTGAGGAGCGGGTTTCCAGTTGGTCGCGCTCGTCGGGCAGGTCAATTTTGATGTCTTGTTGAATGACCGTTGGTGACGAAGACAGGATGACCACGCGTTGGCCGAGGTAGACGGATTCGTCGATATCGTGGGTCACGAAGAGCACGGTGACGCCGAGTTGTTTCCACACGCGACGCACGAGGTCTTCTAGGTCGGCGCGGGTTTGGGCGTCGACGGCGGCGAAGGGTTCGTCCATCAGGAGGACTTCGGGTTGGTAGGCCACGGCTCGGGCGATGGCCACGCGTTGCTGCATCCCACCGGACAGTTGCCACGGGTAGGACCGGGGGACGTGGTCCAGGCCGACGGCTTCCAGGGCGTCGTCGACCAATTGGGTGCGTTTGGCTTTGTCCATGCCAGCGACTTTCAGGGGCAGTTCGACGTTTTCGCGTACCCGCATCCACGGGTACAGGGAGCGGCCGTATTCTTGGAAGACCACGGCCATGTTTTTGGGTGGCCCGGTGACCAGTTTGCCGGCCAGTTTGACTTCGCCGCTGGTGGGTTCTAAAAGGCCGGAGATGGCTTTGAGCAGCGTGGTTTTCCCGGATCCCGAGGGCCCGACCAGACAGGTCAGCTCGCCTTTAGGTAGGTCAAAGGTCAGGTTGCGCACGGCCTCAATGTCGCCGCCGTCGGTGTGATAGACCTTTTTCAGATTCCGCACCGACAACAGGGCTTCACCGTCGGGCAGGGTGTGGCCCACGGGCAGTTGACCATCGGGGGTGTCGGCAACGCTGCCCTGGTTGATGACCGGGGTGTGTTCTTCTGGTTGAGCAGTAGACATAACAGGGGTTTCCTTTACAAAAGTCTTGGCACGCAGGGCTTAGCCGGCGTTTTCCATCTCACGTTGGCCGTGGTACCAGGCCAGTACTTTGCGTTCTACGATTTGGAAAATAAAGGACATGATCACACCGATCAGCCCCAGCACCACAATGCCCGACCACATCTCGGGGATGGCAAAGGACCGCTGGAACTGAATAATGGTGTAGCCCAGCCCGGCTGAGGAGGCGAACATCTCGGAGATGACCATCAAAATCAGCGCAATCGATAGCGACTGGCGGATCCCGGCCATAATCTGGGGCATGGCTGAGGGCAAGATCAAATACCGGATCCGGGCCGCCCCGGAAATGCGGTAGGTATGCGAGGTATCCGATAACACCTCGTCCATGGACCGGACCCCTTCCACAGTGTTGAGCAGAATCGGCCAGACCGCACCCAGCACGATCACCGCGATTTTCATGTCATCGCCAATACCGATCAGCAACATAAACACCGGAATCAACACCACCGGTGGCACCGCCCGGAAGAACTCCATGGTGGGCTCGGCCAGCTGACGCAACCACCGAAACGACCCGACCAAGAGCCCCACGACAATGCCTAAGATGATTGAGACGATAATGCCAGCAATCAGGCGTCCCACCGAGGGGAACACATCGGTGGTCATCCGCGACCAGGTCGAGCAGGTCGGCGCACTCGGCCGTGGCGGACTCCGGGTGCGATCCCACGTCGAGGTAGAGCCGGGCACCGTTGCCCAGGAACACGTTGGACGAGCGGCCCCACTCCACGACCTTGCGGAAGAGGTAGCGCGCGGCCTCGTCGGCACCGATCGGCGGCCCGCCGTCGGCGTGCTGCGCTCCGGCGATGGTGATCCCGTACTCGGTCTCCAGGCCGAAGATACGCGGGGCCAGGCTCACTGGCCGCCTTTCTGGACGAACCCGCGGACGAACGACTCGGCGTTGGTCTCCAGGACGGTGTCGATCTCCCCGAGGAGGGAGTCGAGGTCGGCCTGCTGGGCCTGCGCCGCGCCGCCCGTCGGTGGTGGTGGCGGCGGGGTGATGTCCTCCGGCTCCCGCTCGCTTCTGCGCTGCTGCTCCTGACGCGCCATGCTGCCTCCTCGGGTGTCCTGGACCGATCCTAGTTCGCCGAGGGTGCCGGACCCGAACGCGACGGGGGCGACGGCGGTGCTGGATTGCTTGGCGCCGGAGCGAACGCGCCGCGTGGCCCGAGCCTGG
>ERZ1032895.178-NODE-178-length-13869-cov-4.062400_pt1 | contig 13869 bp, 12 predicted proteins | sample MGYA00516687_ERZ1032895 | MGnify/ENA primary metagenome ERZ1032895 (study PRJEB33719, sample SAMN04261600) | wastewater metagenome | biome: rural village; feature: latrine urine exit; material: soil | place: El Salvador | collected 2013-01-14 ... | reverse complement strand
TTAACATGCACCACAACGTTTTGGGTATTGCCGAAGTGGCGGATTATTAGCACTAAAGTTCAATAGAATTACTGCCGTTGGATTTAGCACAAATGTTTCATAGTAGCACTTCTGCCGCCATTTTGGCAATACCGTGTTATAGCCAGTGGTTCTTGTCGTCAGTCCTTGTAAACCATTGTCAATACTACGTTTCTCTGTCTTTGTCGTGTCGGGTTGTGCGGTTGCGTATTTTTTATTTTCAGAAGGGGAGGAGATTTTTTTTAATTCAATTTTGTCTGGGCAGGAAAGGTGGAAGCTCTTTGGCAAGCTTTGGTCTGTGCGTTGGCTTGTGCGGCTTGCCAATGTGTATGACTGCTGTGAGTTGGCTGTATGTGTTTGTTGTCCTGTCATTACGCTACTTTCTGATTGTAAAGATGTTCTTGAAATTCTATAAACAGTCTGCTGATGTTTGCAACGTCTCCCAAAATTTCTTTTGCATCTTCCAATGATTGATACTTGTTCGTCAGCAAGATTGGTAGTTTCTCTTGGTCGAGTTCGTCAACTCCTGTTTCAATGTATTTGCTCAATACGAATGCGATAAATTCTCTTTGTTGGTCGTTGAGCAAGGCAAATATTGTTGCTTCAGCCGCTTTAGCTCTAGACTCTCTTGTCATTGCAATATAATCACCGTTAAAGACATATTCCAAAACGTCATATAAGTCACTATTTTCCATATTAACCAGCTTCTGTAAAGTAACCAAATCTGATTTCGGAAAACCTACCTCCTCAAGTCTTTCTAATAAAGTTCTTCGTGTTATAGGGTTACTCCAGAGTTTGCGCAATTCTTCTTCATCTTTAAAAAGCTTTGGCAATTCACCAAACAGATTGTTTAAAAACTCTTCTGCCGAAACAGGCTTGCCGTCCGCACTCCAAAAGGAAGTTTGTACAGTATGTTGAATCGTTCTTTCTTTTCCGTCTCTTAGTTTGACCTTAACTCTTTTCTTTTTGGGTCTTGGCTCGTCAGGTTCTGAAGCTGTTGGCGGTTCTTTTGGTTCTGCTGGTGGATAAGGTTTCGGTTCTCTCGGTTCTGGTTCCAATGGTTCTCCGTCCCATTCAGGGTCAGAGAAGTGTTTATAAGCATCTACAAAATCGTAAATGGTGAAAAACTCTTTGCCGTCAAATAGGCGAGTGCCACGACCAACAATTTGTTTGAACTCAATCATGGAATTGACAGGGCGAAGCAAAACGATATTGCGAATATTCCTTGCATCTACTCCAGTAGAAAGCTTTTGTGAAGTAGTTAAAATAGTCGGAATTGTCTTTTCGTTATCTTGAAATTCCCGCAACAGTCTTTCGCCCTCTTGCCCGTCATTAGCCGTTACACGTACGCAATAAAAAGGATCTTTACTTTTAGCATTCTGATTGACTAAATCTCTAATCAATGCCGCATGTGCTTGATTGGCACAAAAGATAATTGCTTTTTCTCTTTGATTGGCTTCATCTAAATAGATGTTTACTCGTCTAGCTTCACGCTCTACAATTTCAATCGTGCGGTTAAAGTCTTTTTCTTCATACAATTTGCCTTCTTCAATCTCACCCTCTACGACCATATCGTCTGAAGTATAACGATAATCATCCAAAGTTGTTTTGATGCGTTTTACTTTGAATGGCGTTAAGAAACCATCATTAATTCCTTCTTTTAGTGAATAGATGTAAACAGGTTCACCAAAATATTTGTAAGTATCTGCATTATCATCTCGTTTGGGTGTAGCGGTCAATCCAAGTTGTACAGCAGGACTGAAATACTCTAAAATTCCACGCCAATTGCTTTCGTCATTTGCTCCGCCTCGGTGACACTCGTCAATGATAATGAAATCGAAAAAATCTTCTGGGTAATCTCCAAAGTAGGGTGCAGGTTTTCCCTCTGCATCCGTGCCACTCATAAAAGTTTGAAAAATGGTAAAGAAAATACTCCCATTGGTGGGTACTCTACCTTTTTTCTTTATCTCATTCGGCTTAATTCTTACCAAAGCATCTTCGGGAAATGCTGAAAAAGAATTGAAAGCTTGGTCAGCTAATATGTTTCTATCGGCTAAAAATAATATTCTGGGTCTTCTGGCTGGTTCGTTGGGGCGGTGGGCTTGTTGAACCGTCCAACGGGTTTGAAACAGTTTCCATGCAATTTGAAAGGCAATGGCGGTTTTACCCGTTCCTGTAGCCAGGGTAAGTAAAATGCGGTCTTTTCCACTTGCCAATGCTTCCAAAGTGTTTTTTACGGCTATTTCTTGATAGTAGCGCAACTGCCATGTACCACCTTTATCTTCAAACGGGACATTGGCAAACTTTTCTCTCCACTCGTTTTGTTCAGCAAATGTTTTGTTCCAAAGTTCTTCGGGGCTTAAAAAATCTGAAACCAAGCCTTCCTCACCTGTTTTCATACAGATTTGGTAAATCTCTTTTCCGTTGGTGCTGTAAGTTGTGTCTAATTGGAGTTTTTCCGCATACTTTTTGGCTTGCATTACACCTTCACCTACTTCCTGCAATACACTTTTGGCTTCTATTACAGCCAACTTAATGTCTTTGTAAACCAACACATAATCGGCAATTTCACGCCTACCACGACCACCACCTGTTTGAATCTTACCCGCCGTAATCTGGTATTCACGAAGGACTTTTGAGCCTTCCACAACGCCCCAACCACAAGCCCTTAGCTTGGGGTCTATAAGTTCTGCTCTGGTTTCTGCTTCGTTCATGTTATGAAATTAACCACGTTACTAATTCTGTTATTTCTTGGTGGTCGTTTGGCAAAATCACATTCAAATCTTCTGTGTCTAACCTTGCATTAAAATTTGCCCATCCTGTTTCATTCTTTGGAATGCCACCTAAATGGTCTTCAATAGTTCCTTTTGTCCAAACATAAATACCTGCGGCTTGCATTTTGGACTTAAGTGAAGCAAGATTTGCTTGTATAGCTGATTCTCTTGCCAAAAGTCTAAATGCGTCTGCTGCTGACATAGAACTATTTGTTGGCCAACCTGCATTTAATGTAATTGAATGGGTTGGTGCAATTGATGCCAAATGAGTCTGAATAGCTGCAACATCAGAATCACCTGCCGTTAAGAATCCATCTCTTTCTCCATGCTTCAAAGCAAAATCTAAATCAACAATTGCTTTTGTCGGAATATCCATTGTATCTAGAACTAACATTGCTTTTCTTGTATTGCCTGAACCACCCATAGAAACAAGGGCAGTTTTATGAAGTCCTATTGTCCTTGATGTTACTTTCTGAATGATAGATGGAAGTAATCTGTTTTCTGTTGTTCCTTCTGCTAAAATCACTCTTTCTGAAAATAGAATGTTTGATGAATGACTTAATGAAAAAATCAATTCTAATTGGCTCGGTGCTGTTGTTACAACCGTTGGAATTGCTGCTCTTAAAGAATTACGTTTATGCGTTCCGTGTGTATCATTTTTCCTAATCAGTAAAGTATTTCCAACATCCTTTGATGTAATCATGAAAGGTGAATGAGTTGAAAATATTACTTGATAACCTTGTGTTGAAAGCGTTTTGAGTGCATCTCTTAAAACTTCAATGGCTTGTGGATGCAGATACAATTCAGGTTCGTCAATAAGTAAAATTGTGTTTGATGCCTGTTCTCCTGAATCTCTTTTTATGTCTGCTAAGTGACGAACTAAAGCCATTTGAATTGAACGCTGTGCACCATGTCCAAGTGCTGAAACATCTCTGCCAGCAGGATTTAGGTTCTCAAAAACTTTTATCGTTCCTTTTGAAAATACTTCTTTCAACTCGGGTGTTGGAACATGAACTTTGATATTTACACCAGGGAAAAATGATTCTACTTTTCCGTTTACAGCAGCATCAAAAGCATTCAGTTCAGCAGCCCTTGAAGTGCCATCAGCATCTAAAAGGTCTTTTATTCCATCTAATGCAGTTTGAACTTGTGTGCTGTAACTGGTTTGAATTGGTCCAATAATTTCAGCTAATAGTTTTCCAATTGTTGTTGTGTTCTTGCTTTTACTTACATCTTCTTCAGCGTTTTCCATTGCACCAATGTGAATTGGCTCGGGGAAAAGAGCTTGAATAGCTTGGTCAAGTCCTGTCGGGTTGGCTCTCCATTCATTTGCTGTTCCAATGTTTGCAGGGTCTTTTACGAAAAGTCGGATTTGAGCAACACCGACATTTGGCTGTGGTTGAACTCTCTTTATTGAAAGCGAATCACCAATAAGAAACGGTTGAATTGATGTTCTTTGATTTTCTGGAAGTTGGTCTAAAATCGCTTGTGTAATTCCTGAAATAATGCCTTCCATTTCAACTGGCAAGGCATTGTCATGGAATGAAGAATCTGAAAGTGCTTTTTTTCTTAATAACCATTTAATGGCTTCAAGCATATTGGATTTACCAGCATTATTGTAACCAACAAGTGGCGTAAATACAGACAATTCAAAAGTCTCATTTATAATGGACTTAAAATTTCTTATAGTTATTTCAGAAAGTATATGTGTCATAATACAACTGTTTTCTCTGTTTTTGATTCGATAGGCTCACCACCACGCAACTCCCCCGCAAACGCCTTTTGCAAGATTGGTTTTTTTAGCTCCTCCAAATTATTAATTTTCTTTTGATACACAGCTTCCAACTTTTATATTTCTACATCGTTTCTTTTTCAAGGGATTTTCTCATTTTACCAAAGGATAATTCATCATAGTTATTCGCTAACTCAAAAACATCATATTCCACTGCTGCCCATTTTCCTTTTTTAAATTGAAAACAAAAAACCAATCGCTTAGCATCTTCCAATAAATTATTGAAAACAATTTCTATTTTATCGTTTGGTTGAAACTCCATGTCAATATCAAAAGCATCCCGCTCGTTTAATCGATTTGCCAAGGTATTTTGATCTAATTCAAAATTGGGTTGAAATAAATGATGTGGTATCATTGCCTCTCCAATAATTCCTAAATCTTTTTCCGGATTATGCCGATGCAATACCCAATAATTTGGCAGATTTTCATAGGAGTCGCCCGAACAAGTACAAAATCTTATTTTATCCGATATTAAACACATGGTTCTTTAATTTTTGATTCAGTCAACTCCCCCGCAAACGCCTTTTGCAAGATGGATTTTTTCAGTTCTTCCAAATCAGCTATTTTCTTTTGATACACCGCTTCCAACTTTTGGGTCTCTGCTCGCAAGGCATCTAATTGGCGGACGATGGTTTGTTGTTCGGTTTTAGATTTTGGAAAAAATAAAACAACATCTTTCAAAGATGAATTTGAGATAACTGGCTGTGCTGCTTGTCTTGCATAACTTCTCAAATCTTTATGATTGAGTAAGTATGTCAAAAAAGAATGGTCAAAATCAAATTTGAAGTCAACTACTTTGAAAGCATTATCAGTCAACCAAATGTTTTCATTGATATGTCTTACATTTCCGCATAATGCACCAACTCTGCCGATAATTACATTACTTCCTGACAAATTGTATTCATTGTGATAACCTGCAATTCCATTGCCACCGAATACAGGATATTCCCCTTCAATCATATTTTTTGCAGTTAAATTACCACCACTTTTAAGTTTGAAACAATTTTCAAAAAGTTGTTCTTCCCAACCATCACCCTTTTTCTCAAACACCCCCTGCAAATAGCTTTCAAAAAGTTCTTTGGCGTTTTTGAGGTTTTGTTCGGCATTGGCTTTTGCCTTGGCTATGGCGGCAAAGGCTTCATCTAAAATGGAAACAATGCGTTGTTGTTCGGGGAGAGATTTAGGAAATTGAACTTCAATTTCTTTTAGCTTGGATTTATTTAAAGTTTTTCCTTTAACCTTTACATCACCTTCTGCTGCTTTGTCCCAATCAAAAAAGGATAGGTATTTATGCAAGAAGTATTTATCAATTTCTTTTTCATTTTTAATCGTCAATGCTGCAATGGCTTCATTTGTATATAAATCACGTCCTGCGAATGCTAATCTGCCCAAAGTTAGTTTAAAGCTTACAAGCAAAGTTCCTTTCCTGACAACTTTTGATATATCTGTAGCTTTGTCGCTAATGTACTCCTTGCTGTCAGATACAACAGCACCATTTACATTCAGTAAATCAGCAATTGAAAGCCAAACATTTTCTGTTTGTTTTTCTTTATCCCAAAAGGACTTGTCTTTGCGATAAGGAGTTTTACCTAACTCAATATTGCATAATTCCCCCAGTTTCTTTATTTCCCAGCTTCGATTGTGTTCATCTGCTGTTTCTATCGTTTCCCTTTTTCGGGATTTGAGTTTGTCGAAAGTCATATCAGTTCCAAAATTGAGTTTAACAATTCAGCACTTTCTTTGTCCAATGCTTTCATTTCTTCCAAAATTTCTTGTGGTTTACGCAAAGGCGGTGCTTCGGGCGTATTGGGGTTCTTTACGCTCAAATCAAAAGTGTTTTGGTCTATGTCATTTATGTTTACCGTCCAAGAGTTTTCACTATCGGCAAAGGTTTTTTGCAATTCCACAAACTCCGCCAAATCTTTTTCGTTCAGTGGGTTGGTCTTGCCCAAATTTCGGTCAAGATTCAATTGGTAAAACCAAGTTTTTTGAGTAGGCTTCCCTTTTTCAAAAAACAACACCACGGTTTTCACACCTGCTCCGGTAAACGTGCCGCCTGGTAAATCTAACACGGTGTGTAGGTTGCAGTTTTGCAAGAGTTCTTTTCGCAAAGCAATGCTGGCATTGTCGGTATTGCTCAAAAAGGTGTTTTTGATAACAATACCAGCTCTTCCGCCTGCTCTCAATATTTTAATGAAATGTTGCAAAAACAGAGATGCAGTTTCACCTGTTTTGATGGGAAAGTTCTGTTGCACTTCTGCACGTTCTTTCCCTCCAAAGGGTGGATTGGCAAGCACCACATCATAGCGGTCTTTTTCTTGTATGTCGGCTATGTTTTCTGCAAGTGTGTTGGTGTGTATGATGTTGGGCGCTTCCACACCGTGCAAAATCATATTCATCGTACCTATGATATACGCCAAAGATTTTTTCTCTTTTCCGTAGAAAGTTCGTTTTTGTAGAGTTTCCCAATCTTTGGAAGAGAGTCCAGGTTTGTTCATATAAGCAAAAGCCTCACACAAGAATCCTGCACTACCTGATGCTCCATCATAAACCGTTTCGCCAATCTTAGGGTCAACGACTTTTACAATCGTTGTAATCAGTGGACGTGGTGTGTAATATTCACCACCATTTCGTCCAGCATTTCCCATATTTTTAATTTTATCTTCGTAAAGGTGGCTCATTTCGTGCTTTTCTGCGTGGGTTCGGAAACGTAATTCGTCAATGAGGTTAATCACTTCACGCAAATTGTAGCCACTTTGTAAACGGTTTTTCAGTTCGCTGAAAATTTCACCAATTTTATATTCAATTGTATCGGCACTTTCGGCACTCAACTTAAATTGTTTGAGGTACGGAAAGAGTTTATTGTTTACAAAATCCAATAGGTCATCGCCTGTAAAGGCATTATAGTCTATTTTACCATCGGCTAATTTCGGAACTGCCCAAACGCTCCATTGATATTCGTGGTTGATTATAGGCGTATAATCCTTACCTGTGAGTTCAGCTGCTGTAGCACGGTCTTTCTCCAAGTCATCCAAATACTTGAGGAACAAAATCCATGAAGTTTGTTCGATATAATCCAATTCACTACCACATCCAGCATCTTTGTGGAGTATGTCATCTATATTCTTAAAGGTCTGTTCAAACATTATTTATTTCTGTTTTTATCAATTTGTAAAGTTATCATTCTTGTTGGTGCGTGGGCAAAAAATGGCTCTTTTGGTTTTGCTGAAGGGTCGGCTTGTGGGTGGGGCAAAACCAAATGTGCCATTTGTGCGGTGGTAATTCAAAATATTTTGTGCGGTGGGAAAAAAATTAAAACACAGGAGGGTAGGCAATGAGTGTCGGCTTACTCCTTGTCCGTTTGTTGTATCGTTTTTATGTCTGTGTTCACCTGTCAAAATGGTTTACTTTTTCTGTTTTTCTGTCCGTTATTTTCTGTCGGGTCGTTGTCTTTTACGCTTGCACACAACTCTCAGCTATACCTCACCTACATGTTGTATAGCCACCTTATAGCATTACGTATTATATAAGATCAACCTCATCACGCTTTCAGGAGTTTTTATTCGGGGAGAGATTAAAGCACAACGCTTCAACCTCAAACTTAGTTAAAAAAATCTTAATAAGGAAATTAGGTCTTCAAAGCGGAAGTGGAAACAAGCATTAGGTGGTTGGTGTGAGGTTGTGCGCTTCGCCTTTGTTTGGCAACCATAAAACACACAGTAGGAAGAACGGAGCTAGTCCTACGTCTTACGTCCTTTACTCCTGCGTCATTGAAAAGCCGCGCATGCATAGATAAAAAGGGTGCTAGGACGTAAGACGGTAAGACGTAGGACATAGGACTTTTACTTAGATCTGTTCCAAGCACACGAGATTTATTAAATAACTTTTGAAATCGAAATTAAAACCACTATTTGTCCGGTTTCCTGCCACTTGTCTCAAGGTGAATTGTGAGGTGCGAGGTGCGAAGTATGTTATACGAGGCTTGATCGGTTAAAGTGAAAAACTCTATAACACAACAGAAAATCCGCCCTAATCCGCTAAATCCGTATTATCCGTGTTCTATGACGTAATCGAAAATCGTGCGTTGCGATAGTCCTATGTCTTACGTCCTTTAGTCCTACGTCATTGAAAAAAACCGCGCATGCATAGACAAAAAGGGTGCTAGGACGTAAGACGGTAAGACGTAGGACATAGGACAGATTGAGCTTGGCGATAAATTTACACGAGCTATTTCTGCAAGACTTAGCACTTTGGAGTAGGTATTATAGGCCAAAAAACAACTGTATAATTTGAAACGATGAGTTGACCTCCACGCAGCAGAGAAACCGGAATTGTCCTACGTCTTACGTCCTTTCGTCCTATGTCATTATAAGAACGCATACATAAACAAAAAAAGACGGCTAAAACACCGTCTTTCTTATCAGTAGCGAGGACGGGAGTTGAACCCGTCACCTCAGGGTTATGAATCCTGCGCTCTAACCACCTGAGCTACCTCGCCATTGGACTTTCATAAATGCCTTTTACAGAGTTTTTGTATAGGCGGCTGCAAAGATAAAAACAATATAATCCGAAGCAAACATTAATTCAGAAAAATCATTTTAAAAGTGCATTTTTCAATGCTTCAAAACTTAAGGTCTGTTGCTCACCCGATTCCATATTCTTTAAAGTGTAGGTTTTTGCTTCCATTTCAGACGCTCCAGTTAAAATCGTATAAGGAATATTTCGTTTATCGGCATAGCCCATTTGTTTTCCCATCCTTCCTGAGTCGGGATACAATTCTGCTTTTACTCCAGCGGCCCGTAATTGTGTAATTGCTTGCATCGCATATAAGGCCTCTTTGTCTCCGAAATTAATAAAAAGTACTTTACTGCTTTCGGAAATAGTTTCGGGGAACAAATCCAGTTCTTCCAAAACCAAATAAATCCGGTCTAACCCAAATGAAATTCCCATCCCACTGACATTTTTCATGCCAAAAATTCCAGTGAGGTCGTCATACCTTCCTCCCCCTCCGATACTGCCCATTTTCACGCCTTCAGGTGCGGCTACCTCAACAATGGCTCCGGTATAATAATTAAGCCCTCTTGCCAAGGTTACGTCGACATTTAGACTGGCGGAATGCAATCCTAGGGTCGCAATGGCTTCTGTTACAAACGCCAACTCCTTCACTCCTTCCATGCCAATCGAAGATTCAGACAACATTTTTTCCAGCGCTGCAACTTGTTCTTTTGCTGTACCTGAAAGCTCTAACAAGGGTTGCAATTGTGATATGGCTTCTTCAGAAATTCCTTTTTCTATCATTTCCTTTTTTACACCATCCGCACCAATTTTATCAAGCTTGTCTAAAGCTACAGTAAAATCGATGAGCTTATCTTCAGCACCAATTACTTCAGCGATCCCGCTCAATATTTTACGGTTGTTGATTTTAATATTCGCGCCTTTCAAACCCAATCGAGTAAAGACCTCGTCGTACATCTGGATAAATTCAACTTCTTGCCAAAGCGATTTGGATCCCACCACATCGGCGTCGCACTGGTAAAACTCTCTAAAACGTCCTTTTTGTGGTCGATCGGCGCGCCAAACCGGTTGAATTTGATAGCGTTTAAACGGAAATTCTATTTCGTTTTGGTGTTGCACAACGTATCTGGCAAACGGAACGGTAAGGTCATAACGCAAAGCCCTTTCAGAGATATAAGGCGTTAGTTTTTTACTGTCTTTTTCACTGTAAACTCGATCGTCAACCTTGGATAGGAAGTCGCCGTTATTCAATATTTTAAAAATCAGTCGATCTCCTTCTTCTCCATATTTACCCATAAGTGTTTCGCTTCTTTCAAAGGATGGCGTTTCAATAGGTTGAAAACCATACAACGAAAAAACCTCTTTTATGATAGCCGTAATATAATTACGCCTTGCCACTTCATTCGGGTTAAAATCTCGCGTACCTTTAGGAGTAGATAATTTCATATACAATGACTTATTTGGAATGCAAATTTAAAATTTATGTTTAGAACATACGATATAGCGCTTACTTTTCGGACATCATGCACGATTTCTGAAGGTTAGCGACTGCCAAAAACGGCTATTCCATGTTTCTTGCGCAAATATCCTAAATAATAGTAACTTTATGATACTTTAGTCGTCTAATAGAAACATAAGGAACAAATATGTTTTCACTCTTTTTGGAGAATGTCCGTATTGCATTGGATTCCATCCGCGGACAATTGCTTCGCACCATTCTAACCGTTGTCATCATCGCCATAGGGATTTGGGCCTTGGTAGGTATTTTAAGTGCTGTAGCGGCACTTGAAAACACGATTTCCGCCAACTTCGCGTCTATGGGCGCAAACACCTTTAGCATCCAACGTTATGAGTTTGATGTTCAAAGCAGCAGTGAACAAACTAAAATAAATCCCATCATCAGTTATAATGACGTACGTGGATTTATGTCTACCTACGACTTCCCCAACACGAAGACAGCCTTATCATTCCGCGCGACAGGAGGAGCAGAAGTGAAATACGGTTCAGAAAAAACAGATCCCGAAGTGCAAGTCTATGGCGTAAATGAACACTATTTAGACAACACTGGAACCAAGGTGGATACTGGGAGGGATTTTACTTTTTTCGACATCCAAAACAACAGTAATGTCTGTATTATCGGTTCTGATTTTTTAAAACAGCTATTTCGAGACGAAGACCCCATCGACAAAATTATCAGTATTCGCGGTGTGCGTTTTAGAATTATTGGCGTCTTGGAATCTAAAGGTTCCACTTTCGGCAACAACCAAGATTTAAGGGTTTTAATTCCGGTGCAAGTTGCGCGCAGCATTTATACGGCTCCCAATATCAACTACAACATCAGCGTATTTGTCCAAGACAAAGAAATGTTTGATGTTGCCCAAGACGAAGCTATTATCGCCTTCAGAAGGGTTAGAAACCTCAACCCCATAGAAGAAAACAACTTTGGAATCCAGCGCAGCGATGATTTGATCGGACGGATTACTTCTATTACCGGTTATTTAGAAACTGCAGCCTGGATTATCAGCATCATTACGATTTTAGGTTCGTCGATTGCCTTGATGAACATTATGTTGGTTTCGGTTACTGAAAGAACACGCGAAATTGGTGTTCGAAAGGCACTTGGCGCGAAACGCAGAACCATCTCTACACAATTTTTTATAGAGACTATCGTCATCGGTCAATTTGGGAGCATCTTCGGAATTATTTTAGGAATTCTTACCGGAATTATTTTTGCTTGGGCTTTTGAATTCCAATTCACCCTTCCGTGGTCTGCCATGATTTGGGCTACCATCATCACTTTTCTGGTTGCCGTTATCGCGGGCTCCTACCCCGCTACCAAAGCAGCCAGATTGGATCCTGTGGAAAGTTTGCGTTACGAATAATTACCCGAGTATTTCTTCGAAATACCGGTACAACTCACCTTTGGTAATATTGGCTCCCTGTTGAATCAGGATAAAGATATCTTTATTTCTATCGTCTCCAATGGCCTTGTTTGAAGTGTATAAACTCACCGCATCGTCCTGAAGATTTTGCTGCAACCAATTGTATCCGTATTCGGATGTGATATCGATATCCTCATTATCGATTTTGATCGCAATTAAGTCCATATGGGTTTCCGAAATACTGAACAGCATCAATTGGCGGGGTGAAATATGCTCTAGATACTTCACATTGTTCAGCACTCCTTCCCAAATCAAGTCGCTAAAAAGATCGAGTTCCTGATCTACCAGTTCGGGTTTGTTAGCCTTTATATCTGCCCATTCTTCGGCCGTTATAGACTGCGTGGCTAGGAAGTTAATAAATTCTTGATGTAATTCTTCGAATTGTTCTTTTGTGAGGCGCGCGTATTTCATGGAAATGGTATTCTTTAAGATAATTTATGATTTTGTGTTCTTACAGGTTGTTTCCAAAAACAAAACCTTCTCCTGGATTGGAAAAGGTTTGTTGTAAAACAGTATGAAAACAGTTTCTTAGGCTTCTGGAATAACGTCGAAAGTTAGATTGCCAATCACTTCTCTGTGGAAACGAATCGTGGCATCATACTGTCCAGCTCTTTTGATAACCCCTCCAGCAATTGCGATGTACTTCTTGTCGATAGAAATTCCTTCTTTCTCAAGTGCAGCTGCAAGATCAGCGTTGTTTATAGAACCAAACAGCTTTTCTGCTTCTCCAGTTTTAGCTGTAATTTTAATATCGAGTCCAGCTAGTTTCTCATTGAGAGCTTCAGCTTCTTCGATTACTTTTCTTTCTTTAAAGGCACGTTGCTTTAGCTTCTCCTCCAGCTCTTTTTTAGCTGATGGCGTCGCCATAATCGCATATCCTCTTGGGATTAAGTAGTTGCGACCATAGCCATTTTTCACGGTGACAAGATCATCCGAAAAACCCAGATTTTCTACGTCTCTTTTTAATATCAATTCCATATCTAAATTCTGGTTTTTTTATTTATACAAATCCGTTACATACGGCATAAGCGCCAAATGACGTGCTCTTTTGATAGCCGTAGCGACTTTTCTTTGGTACTTCAACGAAGTTCCGGTCAATCTTCTAGGAAGAATTTTACCTTGTTCGTTTACTAATTCTTTCAAGAAATCAGGATCTTTATAGTCGATATACTTAATACCTGAACGCTTAAAACGACAGTATTTCTTGGCTTTAGGCGTTTCAATATTCAACGGGGTTAGGTATCTAATCTCACCGTCTTTTCTTCCTTTTGCTTGTTGTTGTAATGTTGCCATGGTTTATGCTGATTTTTTTAAGCGGTTACGTCTTTTTTCTGCCCACGCAATAGCGTGTTTGTCTAGTTTCACAGTAAGATAACGCATAAAACGCTCATCTCTCTTAAACTCAGTCTCAAGATGGTGTACAATATCACCTTCAGCGGTAAATTCGAAAAGATGGTAAAACCCACTTTTCTTCTTTTGGATTGGATATGCTAATTTTTTTAGCCCCCAATCTTCTTTCGATATCATCTTAGCACCTTTCGAAGTGAGAAAATCTTCATACTTCTTTACTGTTTCCTTTATCTGATCTTCAGATAAAACGGGATTTAAGATGAAAACAGTTTCATAATGATTCATATAAAATCAATTAAAGTTAATATTCATATTTCCAGCATATTGCCAGGAGGGTGCAAAAGTAATATTTTATTCCTAACTACGAAAAGGAAATCCATATTAATTAACCGTATCGCCAGAACTATCCGAAAGTTTTAAAAAACGAAACAGCCCCTTATCTTTGTAAATATTGACAAATTCAAAAATAACATGGGAC
>ERZ1032895.177-NODE-177-length-13919-cov-5.760314_pt1 | contig 13919 bp, 12 predicted proteins | sample MGYA00516687_ERZ1032895 | MGnify/ENA primary metagenome ERZ1032895 (study PRJEB33719, sample SAMN04261600) | wastewater metagenome | biome: rural village; feature: latrine urine exit; material: soil | place: El Salvador | collected 2013-01-14 ... | reverse complement strand
AAGGTGTGGGTGGGCGGCGATGACCGCTGTGCCCAGAGCACGGATCGCGCCCTGCTGCTTGAACAACGCCGCCGTGTCCAGCGCCCGCCACTTCCCAGCGGCCCACACCCGAGTGCCGATCTGCATGTGGATATGCCGGTGCGGATCACCCGCCCGCGAGGTTTTGTGAGTGATGCCGACGACCTGCATCCGCTCAATAGGCAGTACCTCCCTTTGGTCGCGTGGCCCGACCCTCGTCACGGAGTGCTGGCTGAGCCAGCGTCGAATCTCTCCCAGTGCGTCCTGCTGCGCCTGGTCGATCGCTTCGGAGACTTCGGGGTGGAGTGCGGCGGCGACCGACAGTGACTTGGGGGCGTTGATCGTCATCTCCGCGAATAGCGGCGAGCCCTTCGACCTCTCGCCGGGCTGGCGCGGGGTGCCCATCGACTCGCCCGTGGTCGGCTCTGTCCAGTCCACCCACCGCTCATACTCCGCAGCGGTCAGAGAGCGTGTGGCCGTGACCTCGCCGCTCGCATCGAGCACCGCATACTCGGCCACGGCGTCATCTGCGCCGAGGTAGTACTCGTCCGCACGGGAACGGTCGGCCTCGACATAGCGGCGCGCGGCAGCACCTGTGCCACGGAACAGGATCACCCCGCCCTTCATCTCGACCTCCCTCATGAGTCGTCTCATGAAGGAGGTGCGCACGCCCCACCCACGGTGGCATACGTGCATAACTGTGTTTTTGGTCGAGATATCCATGTCGAGAGTTCAGAGGCAGTGCTGCCGGCATTTGCTCGAAAGAAATGATTCTGCTGTCAGTGGCTCGGGTTCAGGTTGTTTCCGGCGCTCGTTCGAGTGGGGCGTTGGCGATAACGATCATGACGATTCCGAAAGCGATGCAGTGCCCGTCACGATAAATAGAGAACGGGAGGTGACAGCGGAACTACTGATGTCGACTGTGTCCCACAGGGATGCACTCAAAGTCGTGTTGCGTGCGCAAGTGGCAATGCCCGAGTTGTTCACGAGGACGCCGGGAAATGGTCCTGTAGGCGATAGAGTCGCTGCTACTTACCCTGGCTATGGTTGGTCTAGCGCGGGACTCGTTAGCTGAACGAAGTAGATGAAGGCTTGATTAAGATCGCTCGTCTGCAGTGTTACTGTTCCATCCGGGATGCTGATAGACCCAGACCACGGCCTGCACGCGATCGCGAACCCCAAGTTGACGGATAATGCTTGACACGTGAGTTTTGACCGTACCGATCTCAATGAAAAGCTGTTGGGCAATTTCGGCGTTGCTGTGCCCTTGCGAAAGCGCCATAAGTACGTCACGTTCTCGGACTGTCAATCGAGTGGAAGCCTTCTCTTGTGAGACGGGCGCGCGACGCCGGGCAAACTCACTGATCACTCGGCGCGTGACTGTGGGTGAGACGAGCCCTTCACCCGAGGCTGCTGCTCGAACGGCGTCGATGATGTGCGCTGGCGGGGCGTCTTTCAGGAGGAACCCCGCAGCTCCGTTTTCGAGAGCGCCGAACAAATACTCATCGAGGTCAAAGGTAGTGATCACGACAACTGGGATGGGGTTGGTGACCCCTTTGCCCGAGAGCGCTGAGGTAGCAGAGATGCCGTCGCCTCCGGGCATCCTGACGTCCATGAGGACCACGTCAGGACGACATGAAGACGCTTGCTTGACGGCATCAGGACCGCTGGTCGCCTCTGCGATGACACGGATGTCATCTTGACTTTCCAGGAAGGTTCGGAGGGCCCGGCGAACGCTGGGTTGGTCGTCAGCAATCAGCACTTCGATCATTGGGGCGCTTCCAGTTGTTGATTGGGGAGTTTAAGCCTGAGCACCCAATGATCGTTTTCAGTTTTGCCTGTCTTCAGTTGCCCGGAGAGAATCTGAGCACGTTCAGCGCCACCGATTAAGCCATACCCGGATCCTGTTACTTTAGACGCGGATGTGCTGCCGAGAAGCAAGGGATTCTGCACCTCCAAGTAGATACCTCGACTGTCACAGTTCAACGTAACAGTGACTGGTTGTCCCGGTGCGTGAGTCGCAGCGTTGATGAGAGCTTCGGTGAGAATACTCACCAGAGTTGCTGTTGCGGCGCTGCTAGGTTCTTCGCCTATAACGATGCGGTGTTCGACATGGAGGCCACGTTCTCGCGATACTCGGTTGATGATGCGGTTCACTGCGTCCGCAAGCGGTTCAGGCTCGTTCAGAGCTGTGTCAGTGTCATCATCCCGGAGAGCCCCGACGACGGACCTGATGCTTCCGAGAGCTTCGCCGGTTTTCTGTTCGAGCTCTTCGAGGACCGGATTCGGGTCGCTAAGCAGTGCGGCTCGTGTAGTGAGCAGTACATCCATGATCTGGTGTGCCGCCAGATCGTGCAGTTCTCGCGCCATCCGATTGCGTTCCCGGGAGACGGCATTCGCGGATTCTGCCCGCGTGCGCTCAGCGACCAAGCGGGTACGTTCCGTGGCGTCGTGGGCGCGTTGTCGTTCGGCGCGCATCCCGACGCCGATCATGTAGCAAGCCAGGAAGAAGAACCCCTGCCCGAAAGCGACCACAACAATCTCAGGCGCGGAGAGAGTGAGGCCACCACTCAGCGTAAGAACAAGCTGTACCGCCGTCGCGATTGCCCAAGCCGTGGCTGCCAGAAAGCCCGCAACAAGCGGGCGAGCAAACGAGGCAAGCGCGTAGATACTGAACCATAGCGGTAGAGCTACACCACCAAGTCCTCCGTCACCTATGAGAACAGCTCCCATGAGATGAAGAGCGAATACACCCGTGAAGACGAGGATTGGGTGCTGCTGATGCCACCAGAGCAACGCGGCCGAGATGATGGTGCCCGCTACCCAAGCTCCGTAGGCCCACAGTGGTGGAATCGTAAGGGATGGGTCGGAATGTGCTGCGAGGAGAATCGACCAGAGGTAGAACCCGCTGACTAGCACGCTGAGCGAGGCGACCACCGTCACGACGAGCACCTGTGACCGCCGCAGCGAACGCGAAGGGACTTTCGCGGATGGGTGCGGCACCGAGTTCATATGTCTCATTCTCGTGGATCGGGTCTAGAGACGCCTCTGCCAGCAGACAGAGGTTGAGGCGGGTGTCCCGGCCCGCTAACAAGCCGGTCTGCGCTGCAACCTGTGGGAATCTCTATCTTCCGACAGATGTGTATGCGATGACATCAAACCAGACTAGAAGCATCAGGTGCATTACATGCACGACCCAATCTAGCTTCGAGGCCGGAGCCCTTGGCGAGCCTCATCTCGAGCACCGCACTTCTTTTGAAAGGGAAACATGAAAACTCGAAGTAATCTCGTTGTGACGCTCCTCACTGGTCTAGCTATTGCCTCGACAACCGGAGCACTCACGGGGTGCTCAAACTTCACAGGTGTGTTGAGTGACGAAACAATCAGTGCGGTCGAGGATTCTGACGTGGATGAAGTCATGGAGCGGTTCGGCTCCATGACGGAGATCATCGGGAACCCCGCAGGCGACACAGAAATTGAGGTATCTGAGCCGGGCATGGTCTGGGCGTTAGTGCGGCGGGATGACCAAAGCAACGTGGCCCCTGCGTCCTGCCTCATAGAAGGTTCCGCAATGGAAAAGCCCTCGGAAGCTCTGAACTTTCCTGAGCCTAAGGCTCTGCGCGATGGAGAAAAGCAACACACTCTGCTCGCCTTCGCTGAGGGTTCCGTGGAGGGACCTGGAACCTACACGGTGACCTGCGACCTCGACGCCTCGGCGCTCCTTTTCATGTTCGAGCCGAAGGGTTGAAGCTCAGAACGATGTAACCCGAGTGCGGACTATGGGGAGTGCGACTCCGCACCCAAGTGCCGCATCTCGCTCGCTACATGGAGCGCATTGCTCTCCCCAACGTGTAGAGAACGCCGTGACTGATTCTTCCCCATGCCAGGAGCATCGTCATCGACGCTCACTTCGATGTTTTAACTCTCTTGAGGTCTCCCTGCGCAGGAGGCTGTCGGCCGAGGTTCGAGCGCAGTTCTCATCGCTCTGATCCTGCTATCTGGCAACCACGAAAAGGCAGCCTAAGAGCGACACTCTCTAGTCGAGATACCGCTGACTCGCGCGCTCAAACGTGTGCAGTCCCAGTTCTGGGCGCATGTGGCGCACCTCCCTTTTGGGAGGCGTCATCGTGGACGATCGAACTACACCCGCTGCGCGCGAAGAGTCGGCGGTCACAGTTTCTTCAACCTGCCCGGAGTTCGAAAGCCCCGAAGGTCTAAGGTCTCTCCTGCTCAGGCTGTATGAGTCGGGGCCAGAGGTGTGGAGAACTGACCGGCAAGCAGCGGAGCTGATGCGATATGTAGCCGTAAGGTACAGAAGGCTCGCCCGCAAGCACGGCCTCGATGCATGGGAAGTGGCTTCTGCTGCGTTCGAGGTGATGCTCGCTCCTTCGACTCGGAATGCGCAGAACCCGTGGGCGGTGATCACCCGAGCGGTGCAGATCACCTGCATTGCGGAAAAACGTGCGGCTGGGTTGCTCGTCTCGACTTCGAAAGTTCGCCACACCTCCCGGATCGCCGGGTTCCACGACGCCATTCGATTCGCAGAACGGGAACGGCTGGCTGACTACCATCCCGCGTTCGCCGTGAATCGCGAAGAAGAACCGGAAACGAGCGAGACCCACTCACAGGTGATCGCCGCGCTCTTGGCCACGGTCGAGGTGTTCGCCGTAGCGGGCTGGGAAGCTCCACTCGTAGCTGATTGCGTCGAACATGTGGCCTACCGGCTTGCCGATCTATCCTCCCGACCCCGTACTGTCGAAGTGCTCCGCCGTGACCGCACCACTCCGGCTTTACTGGGGCTACCTCAGCGGTCATGGAGCGCGCTGCTACGGATCACGCTTGGGCACCCCGACCCAAAACACACTGGCACTCCGACCGGCGACGGGGTACTACTGCGACTCCTGAACGGGGAACCGCTCGATGCGCTGCGGGGCGACGACGCTCTCATGAAAGTGATCCGTGCGGCCCACCCTGACAGGCACACCGCTCAGTAAGGAACTTGGGGGCGACGCTCCGCACCTCACAGTATGAGTACCCACACCGTCGCCCCATCTTCCACTTCTGTTCCGACGCTCGCCGTCACGCTCGGCGCGCGCCTTGCCGAGTCGTCACGCCGTGCGCAAGGCTTCACGACCGCCATAGACGATCCCGCCGTGCTGGCCGAACTCCGCGGGCTCTGCGCCGCGCCCAGACCCACAATCCCGCCAGTAGTCAAAAAGCAGGAAGGCCCCGCGCCCTGAATAACTCAAAGCTGCGGGGCCGGTCACGAATCGTCGAGGTTATGCGCGCCAGACGAACTCGACGCGGCGTGCGAGCACTGCCGCGCGGTGCGCGTCGCGGCGCACATGGAACGCCTCGGTGCTCTCGTTGCGGCGCCTGGGCACGGCGGTCATCATGTCTGCGGGGTGAGCGTGTACCAGTACCGCTTGCAGGATCAAGCTCGCCGCCTGGTACTGCCACATCGGGGTACGCCCCTCCCACTCAGCAGCGACTGTCGTGACATCGATACTGAGCCCTGCGTGCTCGGGTGTGGTCGCGGCGTACTCGCGGCGGGTCGCCTCGATCCGCTCCGCGATCCTCGCGCGTTGCCGCACCCACATGGCCTTGTCGATCAGCCCGTCGTAGTAGTCATCATCGAGCCGCGCCAAACGTTCCCTGTCGGCGTCGAGTGTTGCTGCGAGCCCGACCCGTGCCGCAAGGTCACTGCCGGAGGTTCGGTGTTTCGTGGGGTGGAGGGTGATCTGCTCGAACGTCGCCAGCACCGCTTCTTCAACGATCTTGGCGATTTCGGCAGACCGGATCGAACGAGTACATCCGCCTGGGGTGGGCTGTAAGCACTGGTACACGCCGCCGCGGTGAATCATCGCTGTGCCGCACAGGGAGCAGCGGATGAGCCCTGAGAACGGGTACATCCGCACCGCGGCACCGCTGCCGGGTTGGTGGAAGTTCCGGGCCTGCTTCCTCGCATCGAGCACATCGGAGACTTGCTGCCAAGTGTCCTCATCCACAATCGCAGGCCACGCCGCTTTCACTTGCATCTTCGAGGTCTTCGCGCGGCTCCCGTCCGGCATGACGGGTCGGTACTCGCGCACGCCTTTGTTGGAGGGGTTGTAGAGCACCATCTTGAGTGTGCGATCTGACCAGGCGCACCCGTGGGTGGTGAGGATGCCGCGCGCGTTCCAGTCTTTGCGAATCCGATACAGCGAGTCACCAGCCAGTACCCTCTGGTACATCTCGACTACCAGCGGCCCGGTCACCGGATCGATCACGAGCGCGCCTGCCTCTGCCCGGTATCCGAATGGCACCCTGCCGCCGTGCCAGGCACCTTCGATGGCCTGCTGCTTCGCCGCTCGCGCGACACGGCGTGCGGTGTCTGCGGATGACTTGTTCGCCATCGCCACCAGCACCCTGGCCATCGCCACATCAGAGTCCGTGTCCAACCGGAGCGAGCCGGTGACAGAGCGGACGGTGAACCCGCCGAGCACCTTCGCATCAATGAGGTCTTCCAAGTCGCGCGGGTCGCGCACCGCCCGATCCAAGTCGTAGGCGATCATCACCTGCGCCTGACTGTCGGTGAGGTGTGTGAGCATGGCGCGGAACTGCGGACGGATCACCCGCCGTACCCGCTCACCAGAAGGGAGCGTGATCGTGCGCTGCTTGAACGCCGACGTGTCATTCTCACGAAACACCGCGCTGACTTCCCAACCGTGGGCGGCGGCATAGGCTCGGCAGTCCGCCTCCTGCCGGTCTACGCCGCGCTCGGTGCCCTCCGGGTCGTCACTGATCCTGACGTACACCACCGCCCGCAACGGCCCGGTGATCTTTTCTTGCTGCTCGTTGTGGCCCATGCTCCGGCCCCACCTTCCTACTCGTTTGAGAGGTAGGTGCGTTTACAGAACCTCGGCTACCCGAGATCAACGTGCCCAGCCACGTACGCGGCAGGCAGCACGATTGCGCCGCCAAAACGACGCCCGACGGCACGTACGGTGAGCGAGCCGTCGTCACGGACCTGGGTGATTTTCCAACGTGCACCGTTGCGCACCCATGTGTCCTTCGTGCGCAGTCGCCGGTCGTTGCGTCGAGTAATGATCGTATCGCCAACACTTGCCAGTGACCCGTCGTTGAGTTCCACCTCACGACTCGGGTGCAGAGCGCCGTCAAGAATCAGATCGGCGCGGGCACGATTGTTGAGTGCGGTGACGGTCTCATTGGTCTCCGCGATCAACACCGACACGAGTCCCGCCGCGGTGTCTTCACGCCAGGCAGCATAAGCGGCGTCTGTCATCGTGTCTTCGTCACCGTCGTGGATGCGGTCATGATCGAGATAGGTGTCGATGATGTCTGTGCGGCCGTGCCGAAGATCAAGGGATGCGGTCTTTTCCCACTCATTGTTGAAGCGGTGAATATCGATCAGTTCGGGTGCGTCGTCTCGGTCACCGGCCAGTAGCGCGAACGCTCCGCCTGCGTCTACGGATTGCAGTTGCGCATAGTCGCCAACGAGCAGTACCTTCGCGCCCGCCTTTTCGGCGAGTCCTGTGATGCGATCCAGTGAATGAGTACCGGCAAGGCTCGCTTCGTCAATGATCACGAGCTGACCAGCCGTGAACGTGGTGCCGTGGGTGAGGTGGTTGTGCCACCACTTCGCAGTGTTCTCTGTAGCGATACCGAGATCTTCAGCGAGAACTTCTGCGGCAACAGCTGACGGCGCGAGGCCAACAACCGTCCCAGCGCCATATTCCGTCTCCCATGCACGGCGGAGCGCGTTCATCGCGGTGGTCTTCCCGGCACCGGCTGCCCCCACAAGCACGTCGATAGTCCGCCCGGACACAGCGATAGACGCGAGTGCGGTCGCTTGGTCATCGCTCAGCATCCGCCCATCGGCATCAGGGCGACGGGTGATCTGCTCGACCGTCGTAAGTGCCACAGTCGGTGATGCCGTGGAGCGGGCACGTTGCAAGAGGCGGTCTTCTGCTTGAAGCAGGGTTTCGGAGGAATACACAGTGGAGTGCTTCGGGCGGAACCTGCTCGTACCATCATCTCGTTGGAAGACGACAGGGCTCGACGCTAATTCGGGCGGCGTCAACCTGAGGGACGCATTCTCGGCCGCATCGACCACAAGCCCGGTGACGGCTTCACGATCCACCATGGAGGCGAAGCGCCATCCCATGAGTTGCCGGGACGCTTCGGCGTGCAGGTTCCAGCGCCGCCACGTCGACCGTTTCTCACCCACCACCTCCACCACTGCCTGCCCGATCTCAGCAATCACATCGAGGGGCACATCGTCAGCACGCAACAACATCGCAGGAAGATTCACTGCAACGTCTTGTGCCCACCGGGTTGCATCTTGACCGAGCAGGCGGGTTGCGCGGGTCCGCCAATCTGAGGTGAGTTCCGCCAGGGATCGCACCTGTTTCTCGGGCCGGGTTGCAAGGGTTGCCTGGGCTCGGAGCTTGAGAATCGTCGCCGTGGATGGCTGCTTGCCATGCTTCTCAATGTAGTCGGCGATGAGGCGGTTCTTCTCGACATCAATATGGCGGGAACGAGTCGAGAACTCCGCCACCAACGCCTCAGGCACGGCACTGATCGCCCAGGCGGGGTTACGATCACGACCCATCTCCCGGATTTCCCATTCGACTCCGAATGTGCGGGTCATGTGATCGGCAAACACTGCCTCGTGCAGTCCTGAAAGCGCTACGACGGCGGCGTGCATCGGTCTGCCATCAAGAGAACGCCACTTGCCGTCTTGCGCCGTCTGGACCTTGTTGGAGATCACGACGTGCGTGTGCAAGTGCGGGTCACCAGCACGGGAATCGTAGTGATCGAATGCGGTCGCGATCACCCCAGTGACATCCACTTGAGCTGTGGCACCATCGGGGCCGGTTGCACCGACTCGCGTGGCTGCAACTTCGCGCTCGATGAATGCAACCACCTCCGCAATCGCGGCATGGTGCGCCTGCGCGATCAGCGCTTGCGTCCCTGCATCGGCAACTGCCCACAACACCGACGCGGACTTCGGTATCGAGAACGTGTAATCAAATCCAGCTACGGCACGACGGGTACCCCGTTCGGTTTCTTCGGCTTCGATCTGCGCAACCTGTTCCGCGCGAACGGCGGGCGACAATGCCCCGTCCAGCTCTGCTACGCGAGTCTCGATCCGCTCCGAAACGGGCGCAAAGGACTGATACGCACGGCCGAGGGGGTCACCGGTGATGGGGTCACGTCCCATCCCGACAAGGAGTTGAAGTTGCGATTCGGTGACCTGATTGTCAACGACGGCTGAAAACTGACCCTTTTTCGACGTTTGAAAATTGACCCCCTGGTGGTGTTCTTATTCTTGGTTTGTCTTGTTTTGCTCGATAAGTTCTCGTCGAGTCCGAGTCCGGTAGGACTCCCCGTCGAGGGTGAGGACTTCGGCGTGGTGAACGAGTCGGTCGATCATCGCCGCAGCCACGACGTCGTCGGTGAAGATCTCTCCCCACCTTCCGAAGCCCAGGTTCGAGGTGATCAGTAGGCTGCCTTGTTCATAGCGGGAGGCGACGAGTTGGAAGAACAGGTTCGCCGCGTCAGCGTCGAAGGGAAGGTACCCGAGTTCGTCGATGATGAGCATCCGGTATCTGCGTAGGCGTTTGAGCTCCTTGTCCAGGCCTCCGTGCATGTGATGGGCCTCGGTCAGCCGATTGATCCACCCGGCGGCGGTATCGAACAGTACGGGGTAGCCGGCTTGGCAGGCTTTGATCCCCAGGCCGATCGCCAGGTGGGTCTTGCCCACCCCAGGAGGTCCGAGCAGGATCACATTATCTGCGGTAGGGATGAAACTGACGGTCGCGAGGTGGGCCAGCACGTCTCTGCGCAGACTGGGTTGATAATCGGGGTTGAAGTCCTCCAACGTCTTACGCGAGGGGAAGCGTGCACCGTTGATCCGCAGTATGGTGCCGTTGGCTTCCCGGTCAGCAACTTGACGTTGTAACACCGCCGCCAGGTACTCCTCGTGCGTCCATCCCTGGTCCCGAGCAGTGCAGGCCAGTTGTTCCCATACTCGCCCGATTGTCGGTGTTTTGAGCACTTTAGCCAGATGGGCCAAGGTGGAGGAGAGTTTTTCACCTGATGGCGTCACCGTCATCGTCCCTCACCTGCCACTGGGTTATTGCTATTGATATTGAATAGCTCGTCGTAAACGCTCAACGGCCGATACAACACCTGCGTCTCAGGGGCACCCGCCCGGTGCTGCTGACGGGCGATTTGGTTGTAGTTGGCGCGTAATGCCTTGGCAGTCGTGACATGGCCGGCGTCGGTAATAACTTGGTGCCTAGCCCAACACCGGGGGTGGTCTGCCACAACGGTGCCGTCACAAACAGCAATCACACGATCCAACGTGGCCGTGACCTGCACCAGACGACCGATCACGGACGGGTCGATGCTGTAGTCGTTGCCATCGAAGCGGATGTAGTAGTCCCGCCCTAGCCGAATCTGCCAGTCGAACCCGGTATGCGGCGGTGCCGGTGGCAACGGAGTCATCGCCACGAGATCCTGATCAAGCGCGTTCGCCGGGGCATCGCCTAAGGAACGAATTTTCCGATGGTTCGCCCGTTCGCTCAGCCACCCATTGATCTGGGTGTTGAAATCCTGCGGGCAAGTAAAATGCCGACCGGGCAGAAACGACGTTTCGAAGTACTGGTTGTTGCGCTCGGTCATCCCCTTAAACTCCGGATCACGGGGTGGGGCGATGACCATCTTCGTCGCTAGCGTCCCCGCAAACCCCTGCACCGGCGGTAGTGGCTTACCCTTCGGAGCGATCGCCGCCTCTCGGTCCCAAACCAGCGACTTGGGCACCGCGCCGAGGGCCTGGATCAGTCGCCACATGCCCGCCAGCAAGTCCCCTGACTGTCGAGAGGGCACCATCACAGCAGACAAGAAGCGCGAGAAAGTCATCGTCATCACCACTACCGGCAAGATCGGCGATTGCCCATACCCCACGGGGATCGGCGTTTCAGGGAACCACAGATCCAACTGGGCTGCCTGCCCTGGGCGATGAATCAGCCGGTCGGCTGGATCCACGCCCGTATAGAGCGGGCGAAGCTCGCGGACCCTATCCTTCAATACCGTCATCGACCGTTCCCAACCGATACGCTCCGCGATCACCGTCGCCGGCATCCGGGGCGAGTCAGCCAGCAATTTTTTAATCTCGGGCACGAACGAATCCACGATCGACCCCTTCGGTGCACGCTGGTACTTCGGCGGTTCATCATGAGCCAACGCCCGACGGACCGTATTCCGACTGATCCCCAACCGGCGCACGATCTCCTTGATCGCCACCCCCTCGGACCGGTGCAACCGGCGGATCTCCGCCCAATCTTCCACAGTAATCATGCCTCCTAGCTTGAATGAGGGGGTCAGTTTTCATCCGTCGCTAGGGGGTCATTATTCACGCGTCGTCGACACTGATCACCGGTGCTCAATAGACCAGCACCGATCCCACCTAGGCCTTGCCCGACCCACCTACCGGGTGGTGATCCTTGCTCGGCGTAATAGCGCGTCAACGGGGTCGAGAGCGACCGGTCACCATCACCAGCAGCGACAGTACGCAGGAGATATTTGTAGCCGTCACCCGCGCTCATAACGCGCATCGAAACCGTCATCGCCGCTGCCTCCTGAACGACAGGTAAGCGTCAGCCACCGCGAGTCTGGGCGGTCAACTCAGGGTTGGTTCGCGGGCTTCGAGCCTCTTCTGCAAGACGCGTGGCAACCCAGAACAGGGCTCAGGAAGGCCGTGCTAAGGCACTAACGTGGCCTATGCGTTATGGCGGCATACACGGGGACTACCGAAGATTACTCGACGGTGTTGCGCACCCGCAAAACGACCGGACCCGGAACAATTGTCATTCGTCTCGATTTCGGGTTTCGCCGCCCTGCAGAGCGCATAGCATCTGGGTCGCGGAACGTGTGTAGGCACTGCTCAGAGGTGAGCGATGTAGCAACAATATAGGGAGCGACGTAGCGCAAGTAGAGCGCTAGAAACAGGTCACCGGACCATTTTCTCCTGCGATCCTCCATGACTGGCTCGGGCTTCGATCAGCCCACCATTTGTGGGTTGGCTTATGGGGCCACCACCTGACCCGGTTGCAAACGCACATCACGAACTAATGCCTAACCAACAGTTGACCGCTCTTGGTATTGGAGCAACCCTAAAACAACCGGTGGCCCCCTTCACGCCTGGCCACCCTGCCTCCATGAACGATGTTCAATTAGTTTACGACAGGGTTTGCCTAGGCGTTTGGCTTCCTAAATGCGGTAGAACCGGCCAAGCCAGCAACCCCGGGGATTTCGGACTGTGGGCGCTCGACACTCTTGCTAGAGTATACTTGTTCGGCTAACATATAGAACATGTTGATTCGGATTGATGACGCGATCTCGGTTCCGCTGGGGGCCCAGATCGCTGTGCAAATCCGGCGGAGCATAGCTACTGGTGAGTTGGAGCCGTGTGAGCGGCTTCCTCCGGCACGTGAACTTGCAGACGATCTGGATGTGAACCTACACACAGTACTGCGGGCCTATGGCATGCTGCGCGATGAGGGGCTGATCGAAATGCGCCCCGGACGGGGCACACGGGTGAGCGCACAGCCATCGCCGATGTTTATGGAGCTTACAGCGCTAATCGAGGCAACCTTACTGAAAGCTGCGGACGTGGGGCTGGATCGACAGCAGTTTATGGACATCATGGCCTCTTACTATGCGCAAATGCACAGCACGCCACGCCCGTCCTAAGTCGGGAGGAAGGCTACAGGAAATGTAGCAATAACAATTAAGGAGAATCAGGATAATGGTCAACGATGATCGGCAAAGTGCAATACGGCGATTCGTGCTTGTATCGGTTGTGGGGCCGTTGCTTGTCAGCGCGATTGCAGTGGTCATTCAACTCTTCGCATTGCCACACGTATCAACGCAAGTTGCAGTGCACTGGGGCACGGACGGACCCGACCAGCTGGGACCATCTTGGATCTTTCCGACGTTGACGGGTGGTCTGGCGATAGGATTTGTCGTCTTGATCAGCCTACCAATCACGGTTTCATTCGCTCGCTCTCCGAGCGGGCAACCGCCTACAAATCTGCGCTTCGTCACGGCGTCGTTGTGGGCAGTCACCGTATTCTTCGGCACCAGTCTTACCGCAGCACTTTACTTGCAGCGTGGCCTCGAAGCTACTGATCCTATTACGGGAATGGGTGTATGGGCAGGAGTTGCGGTCGGACTTGGCATACTCGCTGCCGCCGCCGGGCTAATTGCAGCTCCTGGACGCATGCCCAGCGGTCAACCAACACTCAATGCGAATGTGGAAGAGCTGAATATTAGCGTTGGTGAGCGTCTGGTCTGGTCTCGCACCGTACCGCTGAACGTGAGACCTCGTCTTGCGCTATGGGCGATCGCTATCGTCTCGACATCCTGCGCAGGATATGTAGTCATGATGATGCCCATTTCGTGGTGGGTGTGGATGATCATTGTCGCTGCTGTCTTCGCCATTGTGACGGCACTAGCACTCCAGCATGTCCGTGTGACGGTGAGCGCACGTGGACTCCGGGTCTACTCCGGGATCGGGATCACTTTGCAGTCTGTGGATTCTGACCAGATCATTGGTGCTACCACCAGGACACTGCCGAGAGGGGTCGGGCGTGGTGTGCGGTTTCTCGACGACGGCTCCCGTGCGATCGTGATGAATCCGGGACCGGTCTTACATGTTCACACAAAAAAACCAGGCACAGACCTCGTGGTTTCGCTCCCCAACCCCGATGAAGCCGTCACCGTGCTCCGAACACTGGTTCTAGCTCCAATGTGAGCAACATCAGGCGATCTTACCGGCTCTGTTGCAAAAATCGTGAAGCTTGAGCATGCTTGGCGGAGATTGGACGGAC
>ERZ1032895.176-NODE-176-length-13920-cov-4.961053_pt1 | contig 13920 bp, 13 predicted proteins | sample MGYA00516687_ERZ1032895 | MGnify/ENA primary metagenome ERZ1032895 (study PRJEB33719, sample SAMN04261600) | wastewater metagenome | biome: rural village; feature: latrine urine exit; material: soil | place: El Salvador | collected 2013-01-14 ... | reverse complement strand
CGGCCCGGGGGCTGCGGGGATCATCATGGACCACCAGCGGCCGCTGTGTGATGCGCTCATCGTGGGCGATACGACCCACGACCGGTACGTTGGTGACCTCTTCAAGGTCGCTTACCGTGTGCACCCGGGTGTCTAGTTGACCGCGCAACACCGCTGCGCCAATACCGGCGCCGAGCCCAACCATGAGTCCCAGTGCAGTATTGAGTAGCGTCCGAGGGCTCTCGGGAGCCTCGGGCACCAATCCCGGATCGATGGTGCGGACTCGTACGGGGCTGCTTTGATCTTCATCGGTGACCTGAATGTCGTGTTCGACGACATCGGTCAGCACCTCAGCTACCGTGTTGGCAAGGAGTGCCGCGGTCTCGGGGTCGGTGTGGTGCCCGGTGATGTCGATCAGCACTGAACCGCTGGGTGAGGTGACGGTGAGATTGTCATCCAGTTCCTGGCGTGTAAAGGCTCCGTCGAGTTCTTCGGCTACTTGTTCCAGCACAATGGCGGTGGTGGCGATATCGACGTAGCTCAGGACTGCTGTTTCGGCGAAAGTGGCTCCCTGGAACAGGTCCCCTGCGCCCTCTTCGCCGGTACGCACCGAGACGAATAACGTGGTCGTGGAAGCGTAGCGCGGAGTCATGAGGGCAGAAATTCCCAGCCCGACAAACAGCCCGAGCAGGGCACCGGCGACTACGATCCACCAGTTTTTAGTGAGGATCCGAAAATAGTCGCGCAGTTCGACCTGCTTATCCTCGCGCCGGTTCACCACGTTTCGTAGGTAGCCAACGCGTCTGTGCTGAAACATGAGCCGTTACCTTCTTCTATGCGTTGGGGTGGATGCTGGAGTCGGAATGATTGTCATAGCGGCAGGACCCGTGCATGGTGTGTCGGGGCGGTTTCCGCTGCACTGACTTCGGCTGCTTCGAAGGCGATGATGCCTTCGTGTTTGGCTCCGATGTGACCGACGCGGTAGTTATCCCAGTCCGATCTCGGGGCGAATCCCATGGTCGAGGCAAGGTAGAAATGTGGGACATCGGCCCCGGCCACGTGGACGAATGGGTATCCGCCACCAAATCGTGGATTGATGTCAATCACGTGTGGGACGCCATCGTCGGTGAGCATCACGTCCACATCCACGCTGCCGCGGATGCCCAGCGTCGCGTTGAGCGCTGCGGCCAAACCGATGAACGGGGTGTTCTTGACTGTCATCGCGCTGGACGTTTCGCCGTGTCGCATGCCGAGCTTCTGACGGGCGAGAACGCCTTCGACCGGCCCACCGTGGACTGCGGTGACCACATCGAGACCGTATTCCTGACCGCCGACATCAGGCTGGATAATAATTTGATCAAAGCCCAGCGCTTCTTCATCAGAAGCGTTCGTGTAGCGTTCTTCGAGCCAGCAGCCGGCCTGTTCAGCGGTGAATCGGCGCAGTCCCGATGAACCGCTGCCCCATCGGTCTTTAACAATGAGGTGGTCGGAAGAGTCGATCAGCTGGTGGACTGCAACCACATCCGACAGCAGCACGGTGGGCGGTGTAGAGATGCCGGCCTGTTGCAGGACCTGGCACATGGTCAGCTTGTCGGCCACGGCGCGATGCGAGGCTTGATCTAGCACAGGTGTGACGATGCCACGAGCCCGGAGTTTGTCTGCTAGGCCTTCGGACAGGGTGGTGAGCTCATGATCATTGAGCGAGATGAACAAATCCGGCTGAAGATCTTCAACGATCTCCAGCAGCGCCTCGGCGTATTCTGGGTGCGTGAATGCCGGGACGGGACGGTAGTCATCGGCCGCGGCGGCGGTGGCAGCGTTCGGATCATAATCCAGCACGATGACGTCGCCTTCGATTCCGGCTTCATAGAGTGCTTGCCGGAACCACTGGACGAGATAAACGCGGCGTCCTGCCGAACTAATAACGATGCGCATGTCAGTTTCCTGTCTGTACTGCGAAGGCCACAAGGAGCTCCCCGTCTTCGGAGCGAGCGTCTTGGGTGGAAAGATCGATTGGTACAAAACCGAGACGTTCAGCGGTTTCGTAGAGTTCTTGGTTGGTCTCGGATAGCCGCAAGAAAATGCGGTGCGCGTCATAGGTTTTGCCGTGATACAGCAACCGGTTCAACAGCGCTTCGACCGCCATGGTCGTGTGATAGCCAGGCCCCAGCACGATACTGGCGTTGAGTTCAGGCTCGCCCAGGTCCGACAGCACGGCGATCCCGACGGGGTTTCCCGGAGCTTCTAAATAGACCCAGTGGCGGACCGTTTTGGGATCCGCACCGTCGTGGTCACCAATCTTGAGGGTGGCTGGGCTGTGCTGCCAGGAGTCCCACAGATCAGACCAGCGGTCATCGAGTGCTTCTTCGATGAGGCCGTCGTTTGGTGGTTCGCCGATGAACATGGTCATGGTCGAGATCAGTTCGCCCTCAATATCTGACTTTGCGAACACCCGGGTGATGGTCTGCAGCAAAATTTTCATGTCTAACCACAGGTTGTGACCATCCACGTACTGCACGTCGAGGTCGAAGCGGGCTTCCCAGGACAGGGCGTTGCGGCCGTTGACTTGGGCCAAGCCCGTGATCCCGGGGCGGACTTCGTGGCGGCGGGCCTGGTGTACGGAGTACAGCGGCAGGTATTCGACATTGAGGGGCCGTGGACCGACCAGACTCATATCGCCCTTGAGCACGTTGATAAGCGTTGGCAGTTCATCAAGACTGGTGGCGCGCAGTTGTCGGCCGAAACGCGTCATCCGTTGGTCATCAGTGATCAGGCCCTTGGTCGGGTCTTCTTCTAACATGCTGCGAAACTTCAACAGCGTGAAGAGTTCACCGTCTTTGCCGGGGCGTTGCTGGGCGAATACCACTGGTGCACCCAGTTTGATCCGGATGAGTACCCAGAGCAGCGCGAAAACTGGAGAGAGCCCGATCAACCCGATAGCGGCTCCGAGGATATCTATAGCGCGCTTGGTCATGACGCATACCCAAGGAAATCATCGAGTACGCTCACAACGCGCTCGAGCTGAGGCTGTGTCGTATTGGAGCCGCTGGGCAAGATCACGCCGTTGTCAAAGAGATCTTCGGCTGCGCCCGTCAATAGGCTCTGAGCGTCTGAAAACACGGGTTGGAGGTGCATGGGCTTCCAGATTCTGCGGGCTTCAATCCGGTGTTTTGCCAACATCTGGATCAGCACTTCAACTGCCACGGGGCGTTGGGTCTGATCAAAGATCACGGGTGTGAGCCAGCAGTTGTCTTCTTGATCGTCAACCCCACCGAGAATTTCAATCCCGGGTTTGGTTTCGCACCACTGACGGTAATGGTCACGGACTCCGCGGCGTCGGGCGATCATGCCGTCCAACCGGGTTAGTTGAGCTCGCCCAAGGGCAGCCAGCAGGTTACTGAGGCGGTAATTGTAGCCGATGTCGGTGTGCTCGTAGTGGGCCACCGGTTGGCGTGCTTGCGTCGACAGATATCGGACATATTCTGCGATGTCTTCCCGGTTGGTCAGCAGCATGCCGCCACCAGAGGTGGTCATGATTTTATTACCGTTGAAGGAAAACACCGCAGCGTCCGCGAGGCTGCCCACAGGTCTGCCCTGATGATAGGCCCCGACTGCTTCGGCTGCGTCGGCTAGGACCGGCACGTCGTAGTTGGCCGCCGTTTCTTCAATCGCCGTATAGTCTGCAGCTTTGCCAAACAGGTCTACTGGCAGGACCGCACCGACTCGCTTATTTGCGCGGCCGAGGACATGCAGGGCGATATCTAGCAGTTCAGGATCCATGTTGCCCGTGGCTGGATCGACGTCGAGGAAGAATGGTTCGGCACCGGTGTAGACAATCGCGTTGACCGTGGCCGCAAAGGTCAGCGTGGAGGTGACCACTACATCACCGGGTCCGACCCCTAAAGCCAACAGCCCAAGATGCAGCGCCGCTGTACCGGAGGACAAACCCACTGCATAATCGACGCCAGCCCGTTGAGCCATTTCAGTTTCGAAGGCATTCAGGTCTGGGCCTGCCGGTGCGACCCAACCGGATCGCAGTGCGGCAAGAACGGCTTGTTCCTCAAGCGGTCCCACATCCGGGTTCGATAACGCGATGGGTTCAATGGAGGGTACTGTGACGGAGACGGGAGCAGGCTGCGTTTGTGTCATGATTACTGGCTCTGCACTTTCATGGCTGTCGCGAGATAGTTGACTTCTGTGATGGGCAACGGCTCAATGTCAGTTCTGCTGATGAGCGGATGCGCTGAAGGTCGCGTGAGTTCGGTGTCTGCGGTGAGGTCTTCGTTGAGTTTCTCGCCGTCGCGCAGACCGGTGAAGACAATGTCGATGTCTTTGCCAGATAGCGCGATCATGCGTTTTGCGACATCTAAGATCCGGACTGGTTCGCCCATGTCCAGGATCATGACCTCTCCCGAGTGACCAATCCCACCGGCTTGAAGCACCAACTGGCAGGCCTCTGGAATGGTCATAAAGTACCGGGTCACATCCGGGTGGGTCACGGTGAGCGGCCCACCTTGTTCAATGAGATTAGTAAAGGTCGGAAGCATCGAACCGCGACTGCCGATCACATTGCCAAACCGGACCGACAGGTAGCGTCTGCCGGTTTGGTGGCCCATCCATGCTGTGAGCTGCTCTGCTGCGCGTTTGGAATAGCCCAGCTGGCTCGTTGGATTGGCGGCCTTATCGGTGGAGATATTCACAAAACGTTCGACCTGTACGGCATCGGCTGCTTCCAACACGTTGATGGTGCCTAAGACATTGGTCTTCCACCCTTCTTCAGGGAAACGCTCCAACATCGGTAGATGCTTCAGCGCTGCGGCATGGAAGACGACCTCGGGGCGATATTCTTCAAAGACTCGGCGGATGGCGTCGGCATCACGTATATCGGCCAGGACGGTTTCTTTGGTACTGAGTAATCCGTTGCCGTTGACCATCAGCTGGGTGTGTTGCAGTCCGGTTTCATCCCGGTCCACCATGATCAGCTCTGCGGGATGAAAGCGGCTGATTTGCTGGCACAAGACCGAGCCAATGGAGCCACCGGCACCGGTGACGAGGACTCTGGCCCCAGCAAGATAGCCAGCGATTTCTTCGACATTGGTATCTACTGGCGCACGACCCAGCAGGTCATAGATTGAAATATCTCGCAGGTCTGTGGACCGGATACCTTTTTCCAGCAATTGGTCTAGCGGTGGGATGATTTTGACCTGGACATCAAGTTCCGCGGCGGTCTCTTGAATTTTTCGCAGCATGTCCTTCGGTGGGACTGCCATGGCTACCACGATGACTTTCGCCCCGGCCTGCACGATGAGTTCAGGGAGTTGGTCTACGGTACCCAGGACTTTGACGTGGTAGAGCTGGACGTTGGATTTCTCTGGCGCGTCATCGACCAGACCTACCGGCCAGTACTTGGTTCCTGGGGTACTGACCATCTGCCGGATTAGGTGTGTACCCACTTCGCCGGCCCCAATGATCAGGGTGCGAGCAGCGCGCCGATCGGGCACAGCCCGGGAGAGCTGGCGTAAGCGCTGGGAGAATCGCACCGCGAACATCAACATCAATGCACAGGGCACCACGAGCACACTGATTGCGACGGGGTGATCGATCGAGTACCCGGCGATCAGGTCGGTCAAGACGAGTGTTAGGCCTGTTGCCAGCCCTGCCTTGAGCAGAACGCGGATTTCGTCGAAGCTACCGGCGCTGAATCTGCGGCGGTAGAGGAAGGATACCCAGCCGAAGAACAGCTGGGCACTGCTGGTGGCGACTACGAGTAGTACCAACAGGAGGGCCATCCGTGAGGTGAGTGCGAAATCGTAGTAGATCAGATACGCGCTGACGGTGGCTAGGATCCAGCAGGCGGTATCGAGAAAATAATAATGTGGGGCTCGCCGGGTCGGTTTGCGCCGGCGCCCGCTACGGTGTGGGGTTTCTGCTGCGTGTATAACTTTCATCGGAAGTCACCGCCATCGCGGCGTAGAAAAGTATTGTTGAGCGCATCATGGTGTGGCGTGAGCTGAGAAACTGCGGTCATGAGATTTGCCCTTCGGTCAGCTGGTTCGGTGGAACTGCTGGTCCTTACCTTTATGGGCTCCCTGCAATAGCGCGCCTTGAACGGCGCGACTGGCGTACTCATAACGGCTCGGCTCTTTCCCTCTTCGTGGTGTGTGCTCAGCTGCCAGTCCGTGTAGTGCATACGGTGACCTGGTGTTCAGCTAATCCTCAGACTATGGAGGCGAGAGCGGAGTCACACTAGCTTTAGCGACAGTTAGCCTGGACAGGTTTTGAACGTTCTGACGATCAGTTACTATCTGGTAGCTATCGAGGATGTAGCTAGTAAAGCGCTAGGTTTGCGTTGGGTTTAATATTCAAACGCTGCCGTTGCCGCTGATGGGTCACTGAATCATCAGCTAGGTCTGCTATATATTGGCGGATGCTCGAGGAATTATGGCAACGTTCAACTAGCGTGCAGCCACCTTTGCCGGAAATATGGGTAATCGGGGTCGGTATTGCTGCGTTAATTGTGACCTGGTCAACAATTGGCTACCGCTTGGTACGACATTTAGCGACTCTGCTGCATGAAGCAGGGCATGCTGTTGTAGGTCTGTTAGTCGGTCGGAAGTTGCGTGGCATTCGACTGCATTCAGATACTTCGGGACTCACGGTGACGCGCGGGAAACCCACCGGCCCCGGCATGGTTGCGACACTGTTGGCCGGTTACCCTGCTCCGGCGATCGTTGGGCTAGCTGGTGCCTGGCTCGTCAGTGAGGGTTATGCGGCCGGGATGCTGTGGGCGCTGGTACTGCTGTGCGCGCTCATGCTGGTGTTTATTCGCAACTTCTATGGCCTGTGGGTCGTGTTGGCCATCGGCGGCGGGGTGGCAGTACTGTCGTGGACAGCCAGCGGCGAAGTTCTCTCAATTGCCGCATACCTGATGGTGTGGTCGCTGCTGTTAGTGGCCCCGCGTGCAGTCCTCGCGTTACAGCGCAGTCGCCGTCGGCAGCGCTCCGGCACGCAGAGCGATGCCGATCAGCTGGCGCGCTTGACCCGTTTGCCAGCGGGATTTTGGATCGCCGTCTTCTGGCTGATCTGTATCGCGTGTTTGCTAGGTGGCGGGTGGTTATTGCTCAACGCTGGCTGAGTTTGCCCGATACGTTTTGACCCAGCCGTCGATGATGTCCCACACGGCCACGAGCCCCACACCGAAACCAAACATGACGGCTAGGGTGTATTGCGCATCGGCACTGACCCCGTTATTAGCAGCCAGTGTCAGCAGCTCGGCGCTGAACAGTTCACCGCGTACCAACAGCGTGATGAACCAGCTGAAGATCAACAGACTCAAGGCCGTGTTGAGTACCGCCATGGGGACATTCCATCCGCCGCGTCGGTACAGTGCGATTGCGAAGATAACCTCCAGCGCAAGCAGTGCCAGGAACCCGGTCATCGGCCACGGCCAGAGCTCGGGATTGAAGACCACCACGCGCTCGCCGAACGCTCGAATGAACCCAAAGGTCTGATCCCACAGCAACGCAATCAACACGATGCCAATGAAGACCAGCGAAGCGATCAGGTCTCCCAGTCCCGGGCGGTCTTCGCGCGGTTCAGGAAGGTCATCTACGGTCCATACTGTGCCCAGATCAGCGCCGGTGCGTTCCATAATGGCAAACGCCAGCGTTACCCAAAAGCAGATGTGCAGCCCGGTCGACATGGTGGCCACGATTGCTTCCGAAATTACCGCCCCGATGTCACCGCTGGCCACGGCCTGAGCGAAGGCTACGACGACGAATACCAACGGCATGATGATGACCAGCAGTCGCTTCAACAGCCGCAACCAGGCCGGATAGTACCGTGGCCCGATGAGCTGTAGCGGCCGATCAGCATAACCTGCCGCCAGGACTGCGGGGTCACCCAGCTCCGTGAGTACCTCACGTTCGGCGGTCTCATGATCTTCGCCGTTCGCCACCCGGGCGTCGACCGCGTCGGCGATCGAGGCTTCTAATTCTGGGCGCACTTCGCTGCGAAGGTTTTCGGGTAAGCCCTCAATGGTTGCCGCGATATAGCGTTGGGTCAATGAGGTTGTCATGGCGTGCTCCTCAGGCATGCTGCGGGTCGTCTGGTAGTTCCGCGATAGCCCAACTGAGTTCATCCCAGTGGTTTTGCATCGCGTGAGTCAGTCGACGACCTGCTGGAGAGGTTTGATAAAACTTTCGTGGCCTGGACTCTGCGGTGTCCCAATGACTGGTCAGATAGCCCTGCTTCTCCAGCCGCCTGAGCAGCGGGTACAGCGTGTTTGCTTCGGTGTCGAACCCTGCGTTCTCGAGGTCTTGCAGCAAGCCGTAGCCATAGCCGGGAGTGAGCAACAAGCGTAGACAAGCCAGCACGACGGTGCCGCGCCGCAATTCTTGGAGATGGGGCTCAAAGTCTTCGTCCACACCTCACACTATACTGTGCGTGACACACTATGGTCAATGACACATAGTAGGTCGTGCGGGAACTCTAGGGGAACGCTTCGTGACGGCCAGTCGATTTCGGGAGCTGCATAAAACCATACGTATAGCCCACTGAAGCACTTTGAATGCGACGTAGGTAACATTGATGGTGGAATCACTCACTACGGAGGGCATGAATATGAAATTAGAAAACATACTCCCCAAAATGACCAAGCTCTATCTCAACCGGATCGTCGGTAGTTTTCTACGAGATGTGCGAATAGATGACGAATACGAGATGCGTTCAGTTATTCTCCGGAATGCTCCCGAGTACCAAAACTCCGAGCGTATTAAGCGGAGCTTGGATTTCCTCGACGATCCGCGGGACATCGAGGTGGCCAATGAGTTGATCCTCATCTGCATGGTGCAATATCAAGACTACCTCGCCCCTGCATCTCAGCTCATCGATGATGTCTTTGAACTACAGGAGCAAATCGTCGAAGACGGCCTTGATGACGAGTATCTGGCCCGTGCCATCCCAGAGGGGAGTCGTCGGATATATACGGAAGTACTCAAAGCAGCCTGGGCGAAGGACAACGAACTCAACGCTCACGAGAAGAATATTCTCGAAGTGTTGCGTAAAGAACTGGGCTTGACCCGCAGACATCATCGTCTGTTAGAAAGTAGGATCGGCCGGTTCCCGCAAAACAACAATAAGCCGTTCGGATTGAAACAAATTGAAGACGCCATCAAAGATCTCCAGCAAAAAGGCATTCTGCTTCGCTTCAAGACCGACGATTCCTATTACGTCATTCCCGAAGAAATTGAAAAGACCGTGCGGTACGTCCGGGGTGGTGAGCTCAAGATCAGCGCTTATACCTCGCTGTTGCAGCACCTCACCCAGGGGCACCTCCGGACGGCCTTGGAAGAGCACAATCGACGCGTGAGCGGAACTAAAGCACAACTGGTAGAACGTATCCAACGTTTTAGGCTCTTGCCTTCTCAAGTTCTGGACACCCTCACTGTGTCAGAACTCAATGACGCGATGAATGGACTCGATGGCATTCGAAAGAGCGGTTCGAAGAACGAGAAGATAGAGAACATCATTGACTATTTCGAAGCATCCGCTTCACCAGTTACTTCTGATCCGACCGATGACCGGGCACAGTACTATGACCATTTCGAAGAAGTCGCCAGCCGAGATTATGATTCGCTGCGACGCAAGGGGCTCATCAGCAAAGACATCGAAGTAGAACGACTCTTTGAGGCGGCCACCCGGTACCTGTTCGAGAAGAAGCTCGAAATCTCACTCATGGAGATGCCGGGCAGTACACATGCGGACGGTCGAGTAAAGATCGACGGAAAACATGTCTTGCTCTGGGACAACAAGAGCACTGAAACTCCGTATACCTTCCCAGACGAACACGTAGAACAGTTCCTAGGCTACATTCGAGCCGATGTCATGCGGCCCTCTGTCTTTCTGGTGGTCGTTAGCGATTACACGGATGCTGCGATCCACCAGGCCCAAAAACTAAAAGCTTTCTCCGAGACGGACACTGACGTGGCACTGATAAAAGCCGAGGACCTGAAGTTTGTGGCCGAAAATTGGCGAAGCTACTCAGGCAAGAAAGCTCCCACATTTAATTTGCACTTATTTAACCTCACCGGCGAACTCACTGAGGAAACGCTCAAATCACGTATGGCCTGGACAATTGACTAGGATCTAGGTTCTCACAGCTCAAATAAGGTATGGGCAGCCAGGGAAGCCAACATTCCCTGGAAGTATGCGCTCTTGAGAACCGGACACGTGAGTTCGTTTTGTCGTCAGCACGATAAGAGGTGTCAGCCGTTTCAGAAGAAACACTACTCGCGGTGATAGCCAGGATTCACGAGACTTGATCATGCGGTTCATGTTTGCCTGCTCGAGCTTGTGCCAGGCTTTCCAATAAGCGGCGAGCGTTTGCCGGTACGCGCAACAGGTGGGCCGTTTCTTGCAGCGATTCATACTCAGCCCGTGAAATGAGCACAGCGTCACCGCGTTTAGAAGTAATTTCCACCGCTGACTGATCCTCATTCACCTGTTCAATGAGGAGAAATAAATTCTTGCGAGCTTCGCTAGCCGTTATTGGTCCCAAGATCGTACCTCCGACTGGTACAAGTTTGATATCAGTCTTCCAATATCAGGACTCACCGTCTAGTGATTTTGACGAACGGCGGATAGCCACACTCACAATACCCGTACTGCATCTCTCTGGGCGGGTGTACGGCATTCGAGACCGAGATTGCGCCGCCCATACTTGTATATGAAGCCCTGGTAGCCTCGACAATAGAAAGTCTTCGTCGACGAAACAGGAACTGTCATGGCCCAAACGTCTGATCCTTCAGAAAATCAACAACAGGTTCCCATCAGCGAGACAAAATCCTGGCCTATCAGTGAGCCGCCACCAGATCACAGGCCGGAAGTACGGACTGATCCCAGCCTTGACGAACACCAGCGGGCGGGTTTCACCGGAGCCACCTGGACCGCGCTGATTCTGGGTGCGCTCGTCTTGATTATGTTGCTGATATTTATACTGCAGAACAACGATCCTGCAGACTTTGCATACCTCGGTTGGGCCTTCACGCTTCCCCTAGGCATCGCAATGCTCTTCGCGGCGATCGCTGGCATGCTCATCATGGGACTCTTCGGCTCCGTGCGGCTCTTCAAACTCGGCCGCAGGGTACGCAAACTCGAGAAGGAGCGAGAGCAACTCAAGCGGACTCTCGAGTAGTCGAGACCGCACATTAATCTCGAGGGCAGGCCTGCTGCGGGCATTAGCAAAGCCATGTAAATAAGTTTAGAAGGAGATCCAGCCCACACCAGATGTGCTGGGCGGGCTGAACTGTTACCACCATGGTAGATGGATGGACCTCTGCTTTCCATACTTTGTCGGCCATCACCGTCCGGCCCCGGGTCATCAAGAGCCGCGCTCTCACCTAGGCAAACAGGTTCTTGCTCCGTGAGCGCGCCTCACTGCGGCCTAAATAGATCCTCACGGGAGAGCTCGGTGGTTCCCTACACAAGCCACATTGACGATTTCAAGTATCCTTTACTTGGAGCACCTAGTACCTGCTGCTAGCTTTAATTTTACAGTGGCACAACATCTAGAGCGGTGCTGTATTGGATTCCGCATGAATCGGAATCCGCAACCACTGTTACCAACACTCTCACGTGCAGATCCCCACACCGAAAGCATTTTATGACGTACGAACCTTACCCCGTGCAACCTGATCCCTACGGCTCGGTCGGTTACCCGCCGCAGCCCCCTGCCCCACAGCAGCAACGGGGATTCGGCATCGCCTCGATGGTCGTCGGAATTATCTCCCTGCTCCTGGCCTTCATCCCGTTCATTGGCTTCGTCTCATTTTTGCTGGGCCTGGTGGCCATCGGCCTGGGAATCTTTGCCGTCGTCAAATGGCGGGGCAGAGGCCAAGGTATCGCCGGGATTATCACCGGTGCCGTATCGCTGATAGTTGCGCTCGTCGTCACTCTCATTGCCAGTGCGTTCGTGTCCATTTTGGAAGAGGAGCTCCAGAACCCCGAGGATTTCTTCGAAATGGACCCCGACGAAATTGAAGAATTCTTAGAAGTACCGGCTGAAGATATCGACGCAGCTTCCGAGGGGTCGGATGACTTACTCGACACTCCCCTGGCGTACTCATCTCTGACCATCATCGGAGATGAGGAAGCGCTGCCGGAAGGCGAAGCAGGAGAAGTCTCCGTCGTGGCGATGAGCGCATCAGATCACAACACGACATTTCCCTTCATTGTGCATAACCAGACCGATGAAGCTATTTCTCGCATTGAAGTCAGCGGCCGAGCGGTCGATGACGATGGCGGAACCCTGGGCACCGGCTCTTCGCTCGATGTCTCCCCGAACGTGGTCCTTCCGGGTGAATACGCTTTCGGCTACGTTTATCTCGACTCCTCAGACCGCGAACTACCCGCCGGGGCGTCGATTCCTGAACTGCGTGTTGACTTCACCGAAGGAATCGACCGCTATGAGAGTATCGTCAGCCTAGATATTGAAAACTTCGAAGAGCTGTCCAACGGGGATATCACCGGTGACGTTGCCAACCCTCATGACATTCCTGTGAGTAGTTCCGTGGCAATCAACACCGTATGCCTTTCAGATGATGACCAGGTGACACACGGCAATACCTATTCAGACAGTGACAGCGTGGATGCAGGAGACTCTTCCACCTGGACGCTGTCCTTCTATCGGGACACTCCCGAGTGCACCGTACGCTTGTTAAGCGCGCACGGTTACGACTGGTAAAGGCGCTTGAACACTAGGCCGTTACGTTAACACCGCCGAGAGAAATCCCGCCAATTCTTCAAGTCTTCAACCGTGGGCACTAATTATGCGATTTTTTCACGCCTGCAACGACTCCGAAACGTCTGGCTTCAGGGCGTCGCACCTAGGTTTGCTTTGGTCTCTCGAACCAGAGGGCCGGAGAAAGCGTGAGCGGTTAGCCCGGTGAGGAATCAAGGTAACGGACGGTTTTCCTGAGGATGTGGTCCTGATTTTTCAACGCTCTTCGTGCACTGGCCAGAGTCAGGTGCGTATTCCTTAATGGCAACTTTCCAACTTTTGGCCCATGCTGCGATACTGCTAATGCGACTATTCTTTTGCAAAATTAACCACAACGCCACGAGAAAGAACAGGCTGAAGAGTGCCAGGACAATGGCTACCGGTAACCCAAATAAGGGATCGTCAGCCTGACCGCCGACGCCGAGAAGCCCGCCCAATCCGAAAGAAGCGAGGGTAAAGATAAAAGGTAGAACACCAATTGTCTCTTTGTTCGGCTCATTTTCCAAGTACGTTAGGTTACCTAGCGCCTTTCTTCGAAGACTGGGAGTAGTGGCTATATGTGCAAGGCAACACATCTCTTCCTCAGGGAGGACGTCAAAGACGATCTTATGTCTATAGAGCCAGTCCATCGAGCTTTCCGTTTTGACTTGCTTCCGGTATGTGTCCTCTTCAGGTCGCAATCGCAGAAAATAGCGAGGCTTCGCTAAATCTTTGCTTGGTGCCGGCTGGGTGCATGAAGCGCAGCAATGGCTTTTGTTCAAGTCTTGCATCTATTTACCTTCCTCTGGTGAGCTCAAGGGTGATTTTATGTCACCCTAAAGGATTTTGGGATACTTGACGTATGCATAATCAGCGAATATAGGGTGAAGTGACGAGAGCCCAGTCAAGCTATGTTGGAGCTAAAGCTCCACGCTAAGCCCCAAGAGACTACCCCCTACCGACTCTCTACGCTCTAGACATCAGACCAAACCGGTCAATACGCATCAGCGTCCCCAAAGCCCTGCACTGGTGCCTAGACAGGGGATCGAACTCAGCAGAACCATTTCAATAGCACCACTCGTCAGGACTGTCAGAGGCTATATAGCACTCATCTTGGGACAAGGTGATGTGGGGTTAGCCTTGAAAAGTGGACATCTTAGGTAGCGGGATTTCGGTCTTGCTGG
>ERZ1032895.175-NODE-175-length-14051-cov-5.230566_pt1 | contig 14051 bp, 11 predicted proteins | sample MGYA00516687_ERZ1032895 | MGnify/ENA primary metagenome ERZ1032895 (study PRJEB33719, sample SAMN04261600) | wastewater metagenome | biome: rural village; feature: latrine urine exit; material: soil | place: El Salvador | collected 2013-01-14 ... | reverse complement strand
CGAAATAATTTGTTTTAATCCATAAAAGCTTATCTTTGTGTTTACCTAATTTAGTTTTATGCTAACACGTGCAGAAGAAAATTATTTAAAGACCATTTTCCATTTAGAAAAGGATAGCAGCGAAGAAGTGTCCACCAAAGCTATTGCTGAAAAAATGGAGACCAAACCATCGTCGGTAACCGATATGGTCCAGAAAATGGCAGAAAAAGATTTGCTTGTATACAAACGCTATCAAGGTGTTCTCCTTACAGAACGCGGTAGAAAAGCGGCTGCAAACGTCATTCGAAAACACCGATTATGGGAAGTCTTCTTGGTAGAAAAACTCAACTTTCAATGGGATGAAGTCCATGAAATTGCAGAACAAATGGAACACATTCAATCGGATGAACTCATTAAACGTTTGGATAACTACTTGGGAAACCCCGATTTTGATCCACACGGCGACCCTATACCCGACAAACACGGCGTGATTAAGAAAACCTCCAAAAAACTGCTTTCTGAATTACAAAAAGGACAAGGCGGCATTTGCGTAGGTGTCAAACAGACAAGCCCCGAGTTTCTTCAATATCTCAACAAGAAAAACATTAGAATTGGCACCAAAATCATCGTTATGGGAAAGGAATTCTTTGACGGGTCGATGATTATTCAAATAGGAAATGAAAATTCGTTCATCTCGAGCAAAATCTCCAGGAACCTATTCATCAAAACAGTATAAAAAAGTAATACTGCCAGAACACCTCAACATTTGATTGGTATAAATATGAAAAATATCCTGTACATTTTATCTCTCGTCATTTTGTTTGGTTGTAAAGACCACGGCAGTGATTCCGACACGATAAAAGTTGTTACCACCACAAATATTATCGCCGATTTGGTTTTGGAAATTGGAGGTGACAAAGTTTTTCTCCAGAGTTTAATGGGCCCAGGAGTAGACCCGCACTTATACAAAGCCAGCGAAGGCGATGTGTCGCGACTTTTCAATGCCGACATTGTTTTTTATAACGGCCTGCACCTCGAAGGAAAGTTAGCGGATGTTTTTGAAAAAATGAAATCGCGAAAACATATGGTGGGCCTTGGCGATTTACTGCCAAAAGACCAGTTGATTTCCTCTGAAAACTTTGGTGGAAACTACGATCCACACGTCTGGTTCCAAGTTGCCTCCTACAAAGAATTTGCAGCAACCGTCGCCAAAGAGCTCGCGAATCTGGATCCGGAAAACGCCGACTTCTTTGCAGAAAACAACAAGCGATATCAAAAAGAATTGGATGAACTTGAAAACGACCTGAGGGCTATCATTCAAGACCTACCCGAGGATAAACGTATTTTAGTAACTGCCCACGACGCCTTTAGTTATTTCGGAAAAACCTATGGGTTCCAGGTTGTTGGTCTTCAAGGTATTTCAACAGCAACAGAGGCAGGTGTTAGAGATGTTAGGGAGCTTTCGGATTTTATTATTGAAAACAAAGTAAAATCAATTTTTATTGAAAGTTCGGTTCCAAGACGAACCATTGAAGCGCTCCAAGCTGCCGTACTCGCAAAAAACCATCAAGTAACAATTGGCGGAACCCTGTATAGCGACTCTCTTGGAAATCCAGGAACGGATGAAGGAACCTATATCGGAATGTTCAAGTACAACGTAGAGACTATTGTAAACGCATTAAAATAATGAAGGATAGAATAGCGGTACAAGTTGACGATTTAACAGTGGCTTACAATTACAAGCCTGTTTTGTGGGATGTTGATCTTTCCGTGCCCGAGGGAGTATTGATGGCGATTGTGGGTCCTAATGGCGCTGGAAAAACCACGCTCATTAAAGCTATTTTGGGCATCATAAAACCCATAGCAGGGAGTATTTCCATCTTCGGAAAACCGTATGACAAACAACGGAAACTCGTGGCCTACGTCCCTCAAAAAGGAAGTGTGGATTGGGACTTTCCCACAACCGCCTTCGATGTTGTTCTTATGGGAACCTACGGAAGTCTGGGATGGATCAAACGTCCAGGCGCCAAAGAAAAGAAACTCGCATTAGAGTGTATGGAAAAAGTAGGCATGCTTCCGTACAGAAACCGACAAATCAGTCAGCTCAGTGGCGGTCAGCAGCAACGCGTCTTTTTAGCACGCGCCTTGGCTCAAAACGCCTCCATTTATTTTATGGACGAACCCTTTCAAGGAGTAGATGCCACCACAGAAGTTGCCATTATCAATATTTTAAAAGAACTCCGAAAAGAAGGCAAAACGGTAATCGTCGTGCATCACGACTTACAAACCGTTCCCGAATATTTCGATTGGGTAACCTTTTTAAATGTGAAACGAATTGCTACCGGACCGGTCAAAGACATCTTCAACGACGACAATTTGACCAAAACGTATGGCATCAATTATAAAGTAACAGTAAATAAGTAAGCGATATCGGAGGAAATCGATCCCGATAGTCCCTAGAATCCGCAGGTCTATGTTAAAATTTATTATTTCAATGATTTGAAACTGAAAACATTTTCATTTCTTCTTTTTGTGACGAGATTCATTTAGATTTTATTTTTTGACGGTAGATCTTACAGTTTTTGAGGTCAAGGTCAGTCATTTTCTTAAACTCAAACAATATTCTACTAACCCCATTCTCTTTTTGGGGTTTCTAACACTCTATTTTCACTTTTACTTTCCTTGTATTGCTAAGTATAATAATCTTTTAATGAGTAAATCCTTAATTTGAGCTGCCTACTTTGTTTGACCCATTTAGCAGGCAGCGTGATGAATCTAAAAATGAATTTTTTCATCCTGAAAGTTGGTTTTAGAAACTTGTTCCTCTTGGAAAAATGCCGAATTATTTTGTGGTATAGATTCCTGAATATTGCCGTAAGGTATAAGAACACAAGGTTTTTGTTCAAGGATGAAAAAGGCATGTTGTCCCAACCAAAATCATTTTTAAGGATATCAAATTGACGCTCCATATTTCCTCTTTGATTATAGAACGCAGCAACACTTTTGGTGTCCTGATCAAAATCATTGGTCAGTATAGCTCTATACTCATAAGCGTCTTGGGTAAACATATCTATCTGTTGATCTTTTTTCGATTTTCTTTTTACAATTAGTCTATATTGCAGAGGTATAGACTTGTTCAATCTGGCTTGGTTTTGAAAGGGAGTTATCTCAATGGACCCAACCTCCATAACTCCGTCTTTATCTTTCATTTCTTCCCAGTCGGTAACTTGGGAGAAATATTTTTCAACATAGCTGTTTCGGCATCCTATATAAAAACGGTTAACCTTCTTTTGCAATAGAGAAATCACATCGAATTGGTAAGATGCGGCGTCAGCTCTAAAACAATCAATTTTTTTGACCTTTTTGGACTCCAATAAATCAAATACTCTCTTAAGAGTATTTGCCTGAAAGGACTTTGCATCAGAGTTTCCGTTTCTGTTCTCAATATAGAGGATATGCTCTTCGTTTATTGTACATACGCCCGGCTGATAACCATAATCTTTTTTGTAGGTCATCTTGCTATCTTGTTTTTCATTGAAAACGATCGTATTGTCGTAATCAATAGTAAGCTTGTCGGATTTAAAAACTCCTAATCTTTTAAGAATATCTATATTAAGATTTTCCAATTTTGAATTTGTGCAGTATTGATGCGTTACAACACCTCTCTTGGTCTTACAGGTCTGGGTAGGCTCGGCAAGTTCGGACAACCTTCTCAAAACGGTGTCAGGGCTTGCCAACTTTAATAAAGGATTGTCTGCAAAATGTGTTTTCAAATGAGTCTGTAAATCTTCGATACAATCTCCTCCGCAGAGATAAACCGATTTGAGAGAATAGAAAATATCTTTCCAGGAATATTTACTTTGACTGGCCATTGGAGGCAAAGTATTATTGCAAATTTGATCGAGATTCAACTTATTTAGGTAGTCAAAAACGAAATTTGCTCCTCCGAAAGCTGATATCGGATCTGATTTTATTATCTTCACATCTGTAGTATTGGACAACACTAATTTAAGTGAATATTACATAGCTGCAAAGCCTTATACAATAAGGTTTTGCAGCATTTTTTTGAGAAGACTTACGGATATTAGGGACCATCGGAATATCGGCGTATTCCAATTTCACGACCGATTCAATATCCTCGAAATCGATCACAACTTTGCTGAGATTCTTTTTTAATATAAGATGGGTGTCGGTTATTATTAGTTCTTTCAAAGATTGTGAATAGAAATAAAAGGCAGAACCCATCACCACAACGAGGAATATAATTCCGGAAATAGAACCCAGTCGTCCTTCCACAATAATAAGGACAAATGCGACCAAGACGAGAAGTGTAAACGTGCTTAGCGTAATTAACTTTACAAGGCGAGAACTGTTACTGCTGAATTTTTCCATAACGTAATTGAGCGAAAAGATTTACGAAATATAGTTCCATATATTTCTATATTTCACAAGTTGAGCAAACGTATTTCTGATGGGGATGTTTTCCTTGGAAGTGAGGTTCGGATCTTCTTTCAAAACTTGGAAGGCATAGTTTCGTGCCACGCCCAGAATTTTCGAGTCTTTAATAATATCGGCTATGCGAAGGTTGAGAACACCACTTTGTTGGGTGCCCATCAAATCGCCCGGACCGCGGAGTTTCAAATCTACTTCGGCAATTTCGAATCCGTCGTTCGTACGAACCATCGTGCCCAATCGCGTTTTTGCTTCGGCGGAGAGTTTGTGTCCGGTCATTAAGATACAATAGCTTTGCTCGGCGCCACGACCCACCCGACCGCGTAATTGGTGCAATTGCGAAAGTCCAAAACGCTCCGCACTCTCGATGATCATCACACTGGCATTGGGCACATTAACGCCCACTTCAATGACCGTTGTGGCAACCATAATATGTGTTTCGCCTCTTACAAATCGGTCCATTTCGTAATCCTTGTCGGCAGGCTTCATTTGTCCGTGGACTATAGAAACTTGATACTTGGGCATCGGAAATTCACGCACGATACTCGTATAGCCATCCTCTAAATCTTTGTAGTCCATCGCTTCGCTTTCTTGGATCAAGGGATAGACAATATAGATCTGTCGCCCTTTTTCAATTTCATCCCTGATAAATTTAAACACCCGCAATCGATGGGCATCATAGCGATGTACCGTCTTGATACTTTTTCGTCCAGGCGGTAGTTCGTCGATAATACTGATGTCTAAATCGCCATAAACACTCATGGCTAATGTTCTTGGAATAGGGGTAGCCGTCATCACAAGGATATGTGGCGGATATTCATTTTTGTGCCACAATTTACTGCGCTGTTCTACGCCAAATCGATGTTGTTCATCGACAATCGCCAGACCAAGATTCTTAAACTTTACTTTGTCCTCAAGTAGCGCGTGGGTTCCGATGAGAATGTGGAGGCTTCCATCTTCAAGACTTTCGTGAATCGTTCTTCGCTTTGCTGTTTTGGTCGAACCTGTCAATAATTCAATCGAGATTCCTATTTTATCTGCCCACTCTTTCAGTCCTTGGTAATGTTGCGTGGCGAGAATTTCAGTGGGTGCCATCAAACACGCTTGAAAATCATTGTCGAGTGCAATCAGCATCGACAAAAATGCGACGATGGTCTTTCCGCTTCCCACATCACCTTGTAGCAGTCGGTTCATCTGCGCATTGCTGCCCAAATCGCTTCGGATTTCCTTCACAACGCGTTTTTGCGCTTCTGTGAGTTCGAAAGGAAGGTGTTCGGCGTAAAACGTATTGAAATACGTGTCCACTTTTTCAAAAGGATACCCTTTTATTTTGGATTTGTGCATGTGGTTTTTCCGAACCAATTGCAGTTGGATATAGAACAGCTCTTCAAATTTCAATCGGTGTTGCGCTTTGGCAAGAAGTTCTTGACTCTTCGGGAAATGGATGTTGACCAAGGCATCGCGTTTTGAAATGAGCTGTAGTGAAGCCAACATGGAGTTGGGCAAGGTTTCAACAAAGGCGCCTTTGCTTTCGATAAATAATTGTTGCATCCAAGTGTTCATCACTCTGTTGGTAATTCCTCTATTTGCAAGTTTTTCAGTTGAAGGATACACCGGTTGCATCGCCGAACGGATTTTTGCTTCGTGGTCTTTCAGTAATTCCATCTCCGGATGAGGCATTGAAAAATTCCCTTGGTAGAAATTGGTCTTTCCAAAAATCACATAAGGGGTGTTGAGCTTTAGATTTTCGCGAATCCATTTTGTACCTCGAAACCACACCAATTCCATAGTGCCTGTATCGTCTCGGAAAGTTGCGACCAACCGACTGCCACGTTTTTGGGCGACGGTTTTTATATGTGTGATTTTCCCCAGAATCTGCACTTCCGCATTGGTAGGCTGCAGTTGCGCAATTTTGTAATAATGCGTGCGATCTAAGTAACGGTTGGGGAAGAGGTTCAGTAAATCTTGAAACGTGTGGATATCCAATTCTTTCTTGAGCAAATCGGCACGATTGGGTCCAACTCCTTTCAGGTAGTCAATAGGGGTTTGTAAAAAATTACTGTTCATGAATTCGTTTGTTGTGATCGAGAAAAATAGCGCTTGTAATCTTTTCTATGGAGGTCAATAAGTGATATATTTGTTGGATGAAATGCTAATTTAAACAATCTGCTCCATGAAAAAAAGATACTTTTTATTTGCTTTGCTGACCTTGCTACAGCTATCGCTTTTTGCAAAAGAGTTGCCCCTAACTGGACCTGAGATAACAACGAGGTTAACAGAGGATTATCCAGTTGAAATGCCTCAGCTTCGTGCGTATCCGATTTACATGAATGCGACGGCAGATGAGCTCGCCGAAATCACTGGAGTAACTATTGAAATTAACGGTGAACTTCATCAAGCGGTTGAAGACGAAGGATTTTATTATTATTTGTGGCGTCCTGAAGCGTATGGGAGCTACGAAATTGAAATGACTGCGAAAGATTCCGATGGGGTCGAAGTGTCAATTATCCGAAATATCGAAGTGGTTCAGGAAGTTGAGTCGCAGACGGTTCGAAGTTTGGAAGATGTGGTTATCGAATTTACAGGACAGAACGACCGATGGTTTTACGGCACGTTTACCTTTCCACAGTTTGTGGGCGCTTACAATTCAATCGATGCATTTTTGGATGTAGCATGTCCAGCCATTCCTGGTGGATGCGACGATTGGGATCGTTGGGCTTTCATCGATGTGAAAGCCCCAGACGGCAATTGGATCCAGTTGATCCGCTACATTACCCCTTATGGAGTGGCGTGTAGTCATGAGCTGAATGTAACCGACTATGCGTCCTTGCTTCAAGGTGAAGTAGAGATGCGCGTGTTTATCGATACGTGGGGAACGGGAGGATGGCAGTTGACTTTAGATACCCATTACACCGAAGGAGCGCCGACGTATCCCTATAGCGAAGTCGTTGAAATTTGGGACGATTCCTATTGGTTTGGAGATCCCGACGACTTGCAGCCCGTACCAACAGCGCAAGTGGAAATTCCAGAATTAATTGCAGCTTCTCATTTACGAGTATCGAATACAGGACACAACTGGGGAGCAAATAATACAGGAAATGCTGCGGAATTTTATAATGCAACACATTATTTCGATATTGATGGAGAGGAAACTTTCGTGCAAAACCTCTGGAATATTTGTAATCCGAACCCTGATGGCTGTACAGGCCAACGCGGGACGTGGCATTTTAGCCGAGCTGGTTGGTGCCCAGGTGCCATCGCACATCCAGATATTTACGATTTAGAAGAATATATCGGAACTACTTTCGATTTGGATTATCGCTTCCATCCTTCTTATGTAGATCGTTGCCATCCTAATCATCCCGATTGTATTTCAGGACAAACCTGTCCCGATTGTAACGATGGTGCAAACCCGATTTACTACGTCGATGTGCAAGTGATTAATTTTAGCTATAATCCCATTGTGTATGGAAGTACATTAGGCACTACAACACCCATAGACAATGTAGCGACCTACGACATCACGCTTTACCCAAATCCTGCTAAGGATGTGTTTCAAATACAGACAAATTTCCCAAACAGCAATACAACAATGACCATCCATACTGTGGATGGACAAGTGTTGAAAACATATGTTTTTAACTCATCAGAAGCAATGAATGCATATCAGTTTGATGTGTCGAACCTTTCTAGTGGTGTTTATTACATCAATATCACAAATTCATACGGAACAGGAACAAAAACCTTATTGTTGAAGTAGAAAGTTTTAATTTAAGAGTTTTAAAAGGGTTATTTTTGATTGTCAGAAATAACCTTTTTTTATTTTGAATCCTATCGAAATCAATAAGGAATCTACTTCCTCTCGAATTTTACTATGTATTTTCTCGGTGTTGTTTTTCTACACAATGAGTTTTGCCCAGCAAAATGATATTGTAGATTTTTTGCATGTGAAAGCCAGCATAACCCCCAATGCTTCGACCAAAACAATAAAAGGAGATGTGGCCTATACTTTCCAAATGTTGCAGGATTCCGATTCTGTTTATTTGGATGCCCACAAGATGGGGATTTTTAATGTGGTTGGAACCCAAGAGGTGAAAGCCCAGCGCGCTAAAATCTGGATTATCGACGATTTTAAAAAAGACCAAGAGTATTCCGTTTCGTTTTCTTATAAAGTAAAACCAAAACAAACGTTTTATTTTATGGTGAATGAAAAGGAAATGTGGACTCAAGGTCAGGGAAAATTCACATCGCACTGGCTACCGAGTTTAGACGATACCAACGATAAAATCGAGTTTGATCTAACCTTTGTAGCGCCAAGCGATTTAACTGTTATAGCCAATGGAAGATTAGTAACGGTTATCGATGAAGGTGAAACCAAAAAATGGCAGTTTGATATGGAAAATCCCATGTCCAGCTATTTGGCTGCGGTGGCTATTGGAGATTATTCCAAAACCGAATTACTTTCCGAATCAGGAGTGCCTATTGAATTGTATTACAAACCCGAAGATTCCAGTAGGGTAGAGCCAACTTATCGATATAGTAAAGAGATTTTCGATTTTTTAGAATCCGAAATCGGAGTTGCCTATCCTTGGGAAGTTTACAAACAGGTTCCAGTGCGTGATTTTCTTTATGCAGGAATGGAAAATACTTCTGCTACTTTTTTCTCAGTAGCTTTTTTAGTCGATTCCATAGGATTTAACGACAGAAACTACATCAATGTCAACGCCCACGAATTGGCGCACCAGTGGTTTGGGAATATGGTGACAGCGAAATCAGACGAACATCATTGGTTGCAAGAAGGATTTGCCACCTACTATGCGCTCTTGGCAGAAAAAGAGATTTTTGGGTCGGATTACTTTTATTGGCAACTGCTCCAACACGCAGAGCAATTGCATGCTTTAAGCGAAGAAGGGAAGGGCGAATCGCTTTTAAATCCAAAGGCCAGCTCGCTCACCTTTTATCAAAAGGGCGCTTGGGCGCTTCACGTATTACGAGAGCTTATTGGCGACGATGCTTTTAGATTGGCTGTGAAGAACTATCTCAACACCTATCAATTCAAAGTGGCTACTTCCGATGATTTTTTAAGAGAAGTGAAAGCAGTTTCCGATGTCGATATTACAGCATTCGAACAGCATTGGTTGCATCAGGGTGCCTTCCGTGTTGAAGAAGCCTATCGATCCTTATCGAAATCGGCGTTTATCCAAGCGTATTTTGATATTTCTTCGTTACGTGGTACTTCACTTAAAAACAAAAAATCCATGTTCTCTCAAGTGTTGAAAGAAGGAAATGACTTCCTCGGTCAGGAAGTGGTTTATCAATTGGCTTCCGATCCTATTTCTGAAAGTCTCAATCTCTATAAAGCAGCTTTAGCGAGCGATAATCTTTACATCCGACAGGCGGTTGTTTTTTCAATAGAACATATTCCCGAAAGTCTTTTGAAACTTTATGAAAACTTATTGGACGACGATTCGTATGCTACCCAAGAAATTGCATTGCTTCAGGTTTGGATGCAATTTCCCAACCGGAGACCAGCCGTGCTCGACCGCATGAAAGGGCGGGTTGGATTTCAGAATAAAAATTTACGACAGCTATGGTTGGCATTGGCTTTACTGACCGATTCCTACGAAGAATCGCATAAGAATACGTATTTTCAAGAGTTAAAAGGATATACATCGCCGGTGTATAGTTTCGAAATTCGGCAGAAGGCCTTTGAATATATGGATGAACTTGCGTTATGGGATCAGGAATCTTTGCGAAATCTTGTGAATGCATCGACACATCCCGCGTGGCGATTTGCAAAATCGTCCAAGTCACTGTTGGCGAAAGTAATTGCCGAGGCGGAGTATGCAGATGTTTTGCAATCCTTGTATGGTCAGCTGGAGGAAGCGGAAGTAAACGTGATAAATTCAATACAACAATAGAATGAGAGCATTGGTTATTTCAGGAGGAGGGAGTAAGGGCGCTTTTGGAGGCGGAGTGGCCCAATATCTTATTGATGAAATGAAATACGAATACGATCTTTTTGTGGGTACTTCCACGGGGAGTTTGCTGATTTCGCATCTGGCTCTCGGAAAAACAGATAAGTTGCGGGAGATTTATACCAATGTAGACCAACGGAGTATTTTTAGTAGTTGTCCGTTTGTGATTAAGCATGACAAATTAGGTGGAACGCAAATTGGGATCAACCATTTTGTTGTGCTCAAAAACTTTTTGAAAGGCAAAAAAACTTTTGGAGAGAGCTTGAACCTTCGAAAGTTGATTAAAAAAACTCTGACACAGGAGGAGTTTGAACAGCTTAAGGATTCGGGTAAGGATTTAGTAGTCACGGTTTCCAATCTGTCGTTGAATCAGGTAGAATACAAGTCGATTCTGGATTTTGGTTACGAGGATTTTTGCGATTGGATTTGGATGTCTTCCAATTTTACACCTTTTATGAGTTTGGCTCAAAAAAATGGCTGCGAATATGCCGATGGAGGTTTCGGGAGTATGGTTCCTATAGAAGAGGCAATAAACAGAGGTGCTACCATAGTAGACGTTATCGTGTTGAAAACAGAAGTGACTTATTATAATTCGCTGCCGCCTAAAAACGTATTTGCCTTGCTTACCCACATCCATGCGTATATGGCCGATAGAATAGAAAAGCAAAATATCCGCATCGGAAAATTCGTTGCTACAAATAAAGAGACACTTTTAAATTTCTATTTTACGCCCACCGTGCTTACTACGAATTCACTGATTTTTGATAAGAAAAAAATGACGCAGTGGTGGAACAATGGTTTCGAGTACGCCAAAACACGCGCTACCCAAAGTCAAGAAGTGAAAATCCCTCACGAGGGGTAATCTTTTATTTGAATAGTTCTGAAACTTCTGCCTTCACGTAAACAATGGCTTTTGCCGAAGGGGTCGTTTCATCCATATACTTTTCGAGAATAACTTTGCGTAGGTTGTCGACATCGCCATCTTGCTGGTGCATCGCGGCTTGTCGGATGATTTGAATCGTCGTGTTCTTTGCGGTGGAAATCATGGTCCAACATTCGGGACTGACGTAGATTTGTTGGGTTAGGTTGTGGTCGAATTCCTGGTCGATACTATTGATTAAGAGATTTTCGTAATCGGAAATATCGTCAGAAAATGGTTTTACGCGAATCAGGAGTTTTTTAGGGTCAATGCGTTCTAGAAACAATACGAGTCTTTCATAAGCTTGTAGCCGAAGCGGGAGGATTTCTTTTTGTCCTTCTTTATGGATGAGGTATCTCCTGCGTCCCTCTTCGTTTTTGGTGTGTCCTTTAAAAAAGTAATACGCTACAATTCCTACTACGATTGCCGGTAATAGATAAGCGGCATAATTAATAACTTGCATGGCTTCTCTCATAGATACGATTTTTGAAAAGGCAAATTTAAGCGGTTTGCTGTCGTTGTACAAGTTTTCCGGATAGGCTTTGAGGCGTTTCTCTTTCTTTCACTGAAGTTTTGAAGGAAAACAGACGGGAATTAGAAGATTATTATAAATAAGAAAGGTCACCCAAAGGCGACCTTTCAAATAAAAGATTGAATGTTTATTCAGATTATTTCTTAAGTATTTTGTAAGATCCAACCTGTCCGTCAACTGAAACTTTCATAACATAAGGACCTGCTGGTAAAGCAGAAAGATCTAACTCTTTTGTAGTAGCTCCCACTTGCGTGATGAGTACTCGTTGTCCTAGGATATTATACAAAGCAACAGACTCAATGTTGTTGACCGATTGTAGAGTAATGATTTCGGTTGTTGGGTTTGGATAGAAAGTGAATCCTTCCAATTTGTTGTCTGCAACTTTTACAACACCGTCCTGTACTGGCGAAGACCAAGCAACTTGGTCGCTTCCACCACTGAAAAGTCCAACTATCGTAGACGAACCTGTGCTAATGTCTAATCTTCTCCACTCAGAGCTAAAGGAGCCGCTGTTAAAAGCAGATAAATAAACATATCCAGGATCTTCAGCTATCCAGCAACCACCTTGTCCAAAGTTTGCATCAAAACCAAGACTTCCAACGACGGTGCTAGCACCTGTAGTTAAGTCAACTTGGAAAAACTGGTCGCTGACAATGTCATGTGCATATCCTTGGCCTGCGTCATCGATCATTAAGGAAATAGCTCCTTCGATACCTGTAGCGCCAATTGTAGTTCTTGACACTCCGTCAATATCGATAAGCGATAGTGTTGATTGGTTAATATCGGTAGAGATAGCGTAAAGTTCGCCAGAAACAGGATGGAATTCAGCTCCAGCCCACGTTTCGGCTCCTGGTGCCGCAATATTCCCTAAGAGGGTGTAGTTCCCAGTTGCAAGGTCAATTTCGAAGAAACTTCCAGCATTGTCGAATGCATAGGCAGTTCCATTATTGTTAGGGTCTATAGATCCTGCATTTTCAAAATCGACTGCAGATGAAGGTCCAACAACAGTGAATGCATCAGGATCGTTCATATCGAAAGTAATTAAATTTTCTGTGGAATTGTTAATGCCGTAAATTTCTCCGGCAGTTCCGCCTCCAATTTCGTCGTCTCCAAGAACGTTCCAAATTAAGCCAACGCCTAAGCCAAGCGAGCCAAAAGTCATTGGTGAGTTTGCTCCACATTCCTCTGCTTTGATGTAGCTTGGGCCAGTTTCACCCGCAGAGTTCACACCCATAGTCATATAATGAGTCTCGGTGCCATCATCAACAAGAACAAGTTCCATAACCATAGACTCTCCAGCTGGAATTGTAGCAGAGATAGGTACGTTGACAATAGACATTGCATCTGCATTGGATGCATTATATACCTCAGTGCCTTGTAGGGTTAAGGTTCCATTAGGGAATGTATTAGGAGTGGCTGAATAAATATTCACGGTGATCGGAAAGCTTGACGGTGTATCAATTGCATCAATAGCAAACTCTACAGCGTTCACTTCAAATCCGTTTGTAATACCAAATTGGCCAGCAAGATCAAAGTCTCTGTAGAAATTGTTATCTCTAAAAGCAATAGGGTGGGTTGCACAAGCAATTCCTTCACCAGCTTCGATGACTTGGGAATTACTTTGGGTAATCACCTGTGGTGCCATATTTTGTATTCCATTGTAATGAACATAAAGCATTCTTTGTTCATACGGCGTGAAATAATCGCCTACACTTCCCGGAACAGTTCCGATAGCGTCAAGTCTTTCCAGAAGGTTTTCAACCGTTACTGAGCCCTCACTGGACGCCTCGCTATTTTGAAACGTTTGCGCCTGCAATAGTACAAACGATCCCAGAAGACATACTAAGGATAAAATAATTTTTCTCATAATTTTATATGTTATTGGTTAATAAGTCAAACGTACGATATTTTTATTATTTTAAGTGTTAAAATACATAGGAAGTGTTCTTCTTATTTAATCCATTCGAATGCAGCGGCAGTAGTGTTAGAGCGGGGTACTGACGTATTAAAATGAAATATCTGAAGATCAGCTATCTACCAAACAAACAAATATGATAATAGAACTTACAGAGATTCAAGAAGTAATCTGAAAATGGAAAAAGTGCGGTAAGAAATGAGGTGTTATTCTAAATCAATCCGCTATCTAGGTTGAAAAAAGAGTCAGACTTAAAAAAGCCCAGCCCTATTATTG
>ERZ1032895.174-NODE-174-length-14094-cov-11.427666_pt1 | contig 14094 bp, 9 predicted proteins | sample MGYA00516687_ERZ1032895 | MGnify/ENA primary metagenome ERZ1032895 (study PRJEB33719, sample SAMN04261600) | wastewater metagenome | biome: rural village; feature: latrine urine exit; material: soil | place: El Salvador | collected 2013-01-14 ... | reverse complement strand
CCGGGCCAGCGGCCGACTGCGGATCAGCGCCGCGACGGCCCGCGACCCTTCCGCGAACGGCGCTTCTGGCAGCTGTTGCCGCTGCTGATGATCCTGCCGGTGACCTTGACCGGGATCTTCATCTACCAGGCGCGCCTGACCGAAGACCTGGGTAGCACTCTGGGCGTCTATGCCCTGGCCCTGACCGGAATGGGCCTAGCCAAGCTGCCCGGCGCGCTGCTGGGCGGGCGCTGGGTTGATCGTCTGGGGCCGGTGCGCCTGGCCCGGCTCTACCTGCTGCCCTTCGCCCTGGCACTAATCGTGGCCATTGGGTTCGGCGGCCATCTCGGGGTCTGGGCGCTGATGGTGGGCGGGGGGCTCGCCATGGGGGCCCAGGAGTCCATCGCTACCAGCCTGCTGGTGCGCCTGTGGGGCGCCGAGCATCTGGGCACGGTGCGCGCCACTCTGAGCGCCGCCATGGTGTTTTCTACCGGCATCGCCCCGGCGGTGCTGGGCGTGGCGCTGGACCTGGACGTCTCCTTTTCCCTGGTGCTGGTCGGCATGCTGACGTTTTTGGTCATCGGCTGGATGCTGGCCCAGGGCGTGCTGGCAAGCCCCGCGGCCCAAGGGGCCTGACGCGACGACGCCGGCCTTCAGCGCGGCTCATCACCGCAGCTCATCACCGCAACAACAGCACCGGAATGGTGGCCCGGCGCAGCACGCTGGTGGTCACGCTGCCCAGCAGCAGATGGCGTATGCGCGAATGCCCATAGGCACCCATTACCACCAGGTCGATATTGTGCTCCTCGCGATAGTCGCGCAGGGTCTGCTCGACATCGCCAGCGCGAATCACACCCGTGGCCTCGTGGTTGGCAGCCCTTAGCGTCTCCAGCGCCCAGGCCAGCTGCGACTGGTTGTCGCCGGTATTGGCGCCGACCATCACCACATGACAATCGATGCCGCGAAACAGCGGGCTGCGCGCCAGCATCTCGATGCCCTTGCGGGTGGTCTTGCTGCCATCGAAGGCGATCATGACCTTCTCGGGGCGGCAAAACTCGCCCGGCACCATCAGAATCGGCCGATGCAGGCTGCGCACCACGCGCTCCAGGTTGGAGCCCAGGTGATCACTGGCCTTGTGGGCGGTCTTGCCGCGCTTGCCGATCACCAGCAGGCGAATCTCGTCTTCCAGATCCTCCAGCGTCTCCACCAGAGTGCCGTTACGCTGGCGCGTGCCGGGCTCCTCGACGCCGGCGGCCCTGGCCCGCTCCTGCACCGCCTGCAGCATTACCCGCCCGTGCTCCTGGGCAATGCGCGCACGCTTTTCGTCGAGCTGCGCCAGCTCTTCAAGCAGGTGTTCGCGAGCACCGAGGCCGATATTGCCGGACAGGTCTGTCTCGGTGCTTTGCGGATGATTGTCGACCACGTGCAGGAAGGTCAGCGGCGCGCCCAGCGCCTGGCTGGCCCAGACGGCATAGTCGCAGACCCCTTCCGAGAACTGCGAGCCGTCGATGGCGGCCATCACCTGTTCAGTCATTTGTCTGCCTCAAAGATTGGCAAAGGTTGATATCCGTTCTACACCATCCAGGCCACGTCGTCACAGCGACGCCGTGACTTGAGGCTCCTGAACGCACGCCTAGTCGCTGCCCATCAGCTTTTCCACGGCCCTGGGGTCATCATGAATGGCGAAGCGGTCAACGATGGTGGCGCTGGCTTCGTTGAGACCAATCAGCTCCACCTGAGTGCCTTCACGGCGAAACTTGATCACCACGCGGTCCAGCGCCTGCACTGCGGTAATGTCCCAGAAGTGCGCACGCGACAGGTCGATGGTGACCTTCTCGACGCTTTCCTTGAAGTCGAAGGCGGCTCCGAAACGCTCTGAAGAGGCAAAGAATACCTGGCCCACCACCCGATAGGTGCGATGGCTGGCAGTCGGATCATCTTCGCTGCCGATATACAGAATGTTGCCCACCTTGTTGGCAAAGTTCATCGCCGCCAGCAACACCCCGACAAAGACGCCGATGGCCAGGTTATGGGTGCTGACTGTGACCACCACGGTCACCAGCATCACCAGATTGGTGGACATTGGGTGCTTTCTGAGATCGCGAATCGAGGTCCAACTGAAGGTACCGATGGATACCATGATCATCACCGCCACCAGGGCGGCCATGGGAATCTGCGACACCCAGTCGGCCAGAAACACCACCATGATCAGCAGCACCACACCCGCTACCAGCGTAGACAGCCGGCCACGACCACCTGATTTGATGTTGATCACCGACTGGCCAATCATCGCGCAGCCGGCCATGCCGCCCAGTAGGCCGGTGCCGATGTTGGCCAGGCCCTGGCCCTTGCACTCGCGATTCTTGTCGCTCGTCGTGTCGGTCAGGTCGTCGATGATGGTGGCGGTCATCATCGACTCCAGCAGACCGACCACGGTCAGCATCACCGCGTAGGGGAAGATGATGGTCAGTGTCTCAAGGTTGAGCGGCACATCCGGCCACAGGAACATCGGCAGGGTGTCGGGCAGCTCGCCCATGTCGCCCACGGTACGAATCTCCATGCCGGTGGCCAGATACACCCCGGTCAGCACTAAGATGCAGACCAGCGGCGAAGGCAGCAGCTTGCCGATGGTGGGCACATAGGGGAACAGATAGATGATGCCAAGCCCCGCCAGCGTCATGGCGTATACATGCCAGGTGACGTTGGTCAGCTCCGGCAGCTGGGCCATGAAGATCAGTATCGCCAGGGCGTTGACGAAGCCGGTCACCACCGAACGCGACACGAAGCGCATCAGGTCGGCGAGCTTCAGATAGCCGGCGATGATCTGCAGCACCCCGGTGAGCAGAGTCGCCGCCAGCAGATACTCGAGGCCGTGTTCCTTGACCAGCGTCACCATCAGCAGCGCCATGGCCCCGGTAGCCGCCGAAATCATGCCCGGACGCCCACCGGCAAAGGCGATGATCACCGCCATGGAGAACGAGGCGTAGAGCCCTACCTTGGGATCGACGCCGGCAATGATCGAGAAGGCGATGGCCTCGGGAATCAATGCCAGAGCAACCACCAGGCCAGACAGGATGTCGCCCCGGATATTGGAAAGCCAGTCTTGCTTGAGGGATCGGATCATGAAGCGGTCCAGTCAGAGGTTCGTGTCATTTCGGGCGCGTCTTATATGGTTAGGTAGTTGGGCACATGTCAGCTCTTCGAACCCATGGCGGCACACCCTTGCACCGGATGGCAGACGCCGTCCGGGCGCGCAGCGTCACCGAGAGAAATCGGGGATTTAGAAGGCCGCGAATTCTATCAGATTGGCGGTGAGCCCGCCACGACACGGCGGCGCTGCTCGAGACGACGTTCGATCAGCCCCTTGGTCAACAGGGTGCCCAACACCAGGGCGCCGCCCACCAACGCCAGGCGCGAGGGCTGCTCGCCCAGCGCCCACCACACCCACAGGGTGCCGGCCACGGTCTCCAGCAGAAACAGCAGGCTCACCTCTGCCGCGGGCAGGTACAGCGGCCCGCGCTGGACCAGGGTAAAACCGACGGGAAGCAGAATCAGGCACAGCAGTATCAGCCAGCCGGTCTGGGCAGCATCGGGCAGGCCCAGTCCGCCGCTGGCGATCCAAGGGGCCAGCACCGCCAGCATCAGACCCGAGAGGCTGAGCATGGGACTCATGTCGATTCCTGGCCGGGTCCGACACAGAGTAAAGTTGCCCGCAAGCCCGATTGCCGCCAACAGAGCAAAAGCGTTGCCGACCCAGGAGCCGGCGCCGGCATCGTCGAGCACGATCAGCGAGGTGCCAATCAGACACAGTGCAATGGCAATCCAGGTGCGTCGCGGCAGCAGTTCATGCAGAAAGAAGCGCGAAAGCAGAGCGGCAAACAGCGGCGCCCCGGCCAGGATCATCAATACGTTGCCGCCCTTGGTGTAGTGATTGCCCAGCACAAAGCCGACGCTGGAAAGCGTGAACAGCCCCGCCACGCCAAGGCCCACCAGGCCGCAGCGGCGAAATACCGCCGCTGTATCTTTCCCATGCCAAAGCACCACAATGATGAAATAACCCAGCGCCGTCAGCAGCCCGCGCCAGAACAGCATCTGGCTATCCGGCAGATCGATCAGCTTGATCAGCAGCGCATCCGGCGAAATGATCAAAGGACCGGCGGCGGTCAGCAGCAGTCCACGCTGGTAATGCGATATTCTGGAATCCGTCAACACAGCCTCAGCAGCAGTCGTTGCAAGTAGCGACATCGTAACAAGGAACCGCCCATGCCAGGCCGCCGTCTCGCCCAGCTTATCATCAGCGTATTCATCTGCGTCGCCATGCCCGCTGCGCTTGCCGCTGATGCGTCGTCAGAGGTAGCAGGCAACGCGAAGACGGCTGCGTGGCCCGCCATCGAAGCGCGTGCCCGGGGCCAGACGGTCTACTGGAATGCCTGGGGCGGCAGCGCCACCGTCAATCGCTATATCGGCTGGGTGGCCGAGCAGATGGCATCTCGCCACGCTATCGAACTGGTACACGTCAAGCTGGAAGACGCCGCCACGGCGGTGTCCCGGGTGCTGGCCGAGAAGGCTGCCGGCAACCACCAGCGTGGCGCCGTTGATCTCATCTGGCTCAACGGCGAGAACTTCGCCGCCATGCGCGACAACGATCTGCTTTACGGCCCCTTCACCCAGCAGCTGCCCAACTTCGCCCTGACCGCCCCGGAGCGCCATCCCGAGATCACCACCGACTTCACCCGGCCCACCGAGGGCTTCGAATCGCCCTGGGGCAAGGCCCAGTTGACCTTCTACTACGACAGCCAGCGCGTGCCGACACCGCCGCGCTCGCTCAGCGCTCTGCTCGACTGGGCCAAGACCAATCCCGGGCGCTTCAGCTACCCGCTGGTGCCGGACTTCCTCGGCACCACCTTTCTCAAGCAGGCGCTGATCGGGCTGGTGGACGACCCCGAGGTGCTCTCACTGCCGGCCGAGAGCCAGGATGTGGACAGCATCACCGCACCGCTGTGGGACTACCTGGATGCCCTGCATCCACACCTGTGGCGTCAGGGCCGCCATTTTCCAGCCAGCGGCCCCGAGCTCAAGCAATTGATGGGCGATGGCGAGCTGAGCCTGGCCTTCACCTTCAACCCCGCCGAGCCCGCCGCCGCCGTGGCCGCCTACCAGCTGCCACCGAGCACCCGCAGCCTGGTGCTGGAAGGCGGCACCCTGGGCAATGTCCACTTCGTGGCGATTCCCTTCAATGCCGAGCACCGGGCCGGCGCCATGGTGGTGGCCAACTTTCTGCTGTCTCCCGAGGCCCAGGCCCGCAAGCAGGATATCGAGGTGTGGGGCGATCCCACGGTGCTGGATATGGAACGTCTCGATGCCGGCCAGCAAGCAGCCTTTGTTTCCGCCGCCGAGCACCCGGCACGACTGCCGGCCGAGGCCCTCGAACAGCTGCTGCCCGAACCGCACCCCAGTTGGACTCAGACGCTGGAGCAAGGCTGGCTTGAGCGCTATGGCAATCGCTAACGCCATGCGGCCCACCAAGGCTGAACGGGATCGACGGACTTCATGAAGCGCAACGAATCCAGGGCGCATAAGCGATACGCCAGCGGCGGTTTCACTCGCGCCGTGGAACTGATGCCAACGCTCACCCTGAGCCTGCTGGCGTTGCCCATCGTGGCGGGCCTGGCCGGCGTTATCGCCCCGGCATTCGGCTGGCTGCCGGCGCTGGGCGGCGAGTCGCTCAGCCTCGCACCCTGGCGGGCACTGTGGCAGGTCCCAGGGCTTGCCCGAATGGCCGGCCTGAGCCTGACCACCGGGCTTGTCAGCGCCGCGCTGGCGCTGGCCATCGTGCTGCTGTTTCTGGCGGCCTTTGTGGAGACCGCGCCGTTTCGGCTGGTGCGCCGACTGCTGTCGCCGCTGCTTGCCGTGCCCCACGCCGCCGCGGCCATCGGTCTGGCGTTTCTGCTGGCCCCCTCGGGACTGGCCAGCCGGCTGGTGTCGCCCTGGGCCAGCGGCTGGACCCAGCCGCCGGACTACCTGTTTCCGGGCGACCCTTTCGGACTTGCGCTGATCGGCGGCCTGGTGCTCAAGGAAGTGCCCTTTCTGCTGCTGATGTGCCTGGCCGCCCTCCCCCAATGCCGGGCTACACAGCGTCTGAGGGTGGCTCGCTCCATGGGTTACGGCCCGGTGACCGCCTTCGCCAAGGCCGTGCTGCCAGGACTTTATCCGCTGATTCTCCTGCCAGTCTATGCGGTGATCGCCTTCGCCTCGGCCAACGTGGATGTGGCGCTGATCCTCGGGCCCTCGACGCCGCCCACGCTGTCGGTGGCGGTAATGCGCTGGCAGGCTGACCCGGATCTCTCGCTGCGTTTTCTGGCCTCGGCCGGGGCGCTGCTGCAGCTAGCAGTGACGGTCCTGGCACTGGCAAGCTGGTGGCTGGCCGAACGGCTGCTGGCACCGGCGCTGGCCAGCCGGTGTGAAGATGGTCGACGTCGGCGCGGCGAGCGTCTGGGCCGCCTGCTGGGTGGGGGCCTGATCACGGCAGTGATTGTCCTGCTGGGAGCCAGCCTGGTCGGCCTGGTGCTGTGGTCGCTGGCTGCCTGGTGGCCCTTCCCTTCGGCCTGGCCGAGCCCGATGACGCTGGACACCTGGCGCCAGGCTGCCGGCATGCTGGGGGCGCCACTGCGCCAGACCGCCAGCATCGGACTTGCGGCGACTGCCCTTGCGGTGGTGTTAGTAGTGGGTAGCCTGGAGGCCGAGACGCTGCGTGCCCGCCCGCTGCCGGCCGGCACGCTGCTGATTCTCTACCTGCCGCTGCTGGTACCGCCGGTGGCCTTCCTCTACGGACTCGTTCAATGGCAGACCCAGCTGGGCCTGGCAGCAGGCTGGCTTGCCGTGATGCTGGGCCATGTGCTGTTTGTGCTGCCCTATGTGTTTCTGTCGCTGGCCGAGGCCTACCGCCGCCTGGATCCCCGCTGGTCGCAGCTCGCCAGCGCGCTTGGCGCCACGCCCAGCCGGGTGTTCTGGCGGGTACGGCTGCCGATGCTGGTGGCCCCCATCGGCGTGGCGGCGGCGGTCGGCTTCGCGGTCAGCGTTGGCCAGTACCTGCCCACCGTGCTGCTGGGCGCGGGACGGCTTTCCACCCTGACCACCGAAGCGGTAGCGCTGGCCAGCGGCGGCGACCGGCGACTGACCGCCGTGCATGCCCTGGCCCAGCTGGCCCTGCCGGCGCTGGGCTTCGCCCTGGCGCTGGGCCTGCCTCGCCTGCTGTTTCGGCACCGGCACCAGCTGCTGCCATGACTCGGGAGATTGCGATACCTATGCTGGAACAACCAAGTCCCGAGCCGCTGATTCTTGAAAACATCAGCATTCGTCAAGGCGAACGCTGCCTGCTCGCGCTGGAGGCCCGCATTGAGCCCGGCGATATTCTCACCGTCATGGGCCCGTCAGGCGTTGGCAAGTCTACCCTGCTTGCCTATATCGCCGGCTTTCTGGCGCCGACGTTCACCGCCGGTGGGCGACTGTGGCTTGGCGACGGCGAGATTACCCACCTGTCGCCGGAGCACCGCCGGCTGGGCCTGCTGTTTCAGGACCCGCTGCTGTTTCCCCATCTGAGCGTGGGCGGCAACCTGGCGTTCGGCATGCCTGCCGCAGGCTCGCGCCACGAGCGGCGCGCTCGGGTCGAGGCGGCACTCGCTGATATCGGCATGGCCGGCTTCGCCAGCCGCGACCCGGGCACCCTTTCCGGCGGCCAGAGCGCTCGGGTGGCGCTGATGCGCGTGCTGCTGGCCGAGCCACGCGCCATGCTGCTGGATGAGCCCTTCTCGCGACTGGATGCCGCCCTGCGCGATGAGATTCGCCAGCTGGTGCTCAAGCGTGTGCGCGAGCGCGGCCTGCCGACCCTGCTGGTGACTCACGACCAGGCCGATGCCGAGGCGGCCGGCGGGACTATCGTTGAGATAACACCCCAAAACCAAGAAGGGCACCGCCAATGAATGAAAAAGAAGGGGCCACGTGATGGCTGGCTCGATTGGCAATAGTGCGTGGGTGCAGGCAAAGGCTGGTCTATGCTGGTAAGACGGTTCACCTCACGACAAGCCACTACCAGCCTTTCTCTTCCGCGCTCGCGCTTTTTCCCGCTTTTCTCAAAGGCGCAGGTGCTGATAAACAGGCGCCCTTTCTGAAAGCCTTGCGCTTCGGGATATTTCCAATGAGTGACGTCAAAAACATCTTCGTAGTAGGTCTCAACGACTTCAATCGCCAGCGCCTGGAACAGTTGCGTGGCGCGGAGCGTTATCGCTTTCACGGGGTGATTCCCCCGGAGTCGGTCTACGACACCGAAGTCTTTTCCATCGCCGATATGCTGCAAGAAGCCACGGCCCAGCTTGAGGCTTTCGAAGAGCCTATCGATGCCATCGTCGGCTACATGGACTTTCCGGTGTCTACCATGCTGCCGATTCTCTGCGAGCGCTTCGGCACTCGCACCACCTCCCTGGAAAGCCTGCTCAAATGCGAACACAAGTACTGGAGCCGCAAGGTGCAGCGGGAGGTGATCCCCGAGTTCATCCCCAATTTCACCGCCTTCGATCCCTTCGATGACGATGCCCTGACCCATATCGGCGAGACGGGGCTGTACTTCCCCTTCTTCGTCAAGCCCATCAAATCCTCAGGCTCGCGGCTGGGTTTTCGTATCGACACGCCGGAGGATTTCTATCACGCCGTCGAGCGGTTGCGGGCGGATATTGGGCTGATCGCCGATCCCTTCAACACGGTGCTCGAACATGCCCAGTTGCCGGAAGACGTGGCCCGGGTGGATGGCGGCTTCTGCATGGCGGAGGAGATCATCGGTGGCTGGCAATGCACCGTGGAAGGCTATGTCTACGATGGCGAAGTGGTCAGCTACGGCATCGTCGATTCCCTGCGCTACCCGCAGGTATTGAGCTTCTTTCACTATCGCTATCCGTCCGGGCTGCCGGAGAAGATTCAGGACAAGATCAAGGAACTGACCGATACGGTGATGACCCATATCGGCTACGACAATTCCGCTTTCAACATCGAGTATTTCTGGGACGAGGTGCAGGACCGGCTGTGGCTGCTGGAGATCAATACACGAATTTCCCAGTCTCACTGCGACCTGTTCGAGAAGGTCGATGGGATCGGCAATCAGCAGATCACCGTGGATCTGGGCCTGGGCAAGCGACCGGACATGCCGTCCCGCCAGGGCGATTATGCGATAGGTGCCAAGTTCTTCTATCGGGTCTTCTTCGTCGATGCGCTGGTGACCCACGTGCCCAGCCGAGAGGAGCTCGACGCCCTGCAGCAGGAGTTCCCCGGCACCCTGATCGCGCTTCAGGTAGAGGAGGGCCAGCGTCTGTCGACCTTGGCGGAGCAGGACAGCTACAGCTTCGCCCTGGCCTATATCTGGATGGGTGCTGCGGACGAGACCGAACTGCTGGCCAACTACGAAAGTCTCGCCTCGCGGCTTAACTTCGAGTTCGACGAGATCGTCGGTTGATTCATGCCAATCACCAATAAAGGTCGCAATAACCAATAATAACGGGAGACGCCCATGCGCATCGTCGAGCATTTTCCCCGCGAGATTCATGAAGAGGAAATCTGGATTCCCCTGCGTAGTGGCCTGCACCTGGCGGCGCGCATCTGGCGACCGGTGGACGCGGAGCAGAATCCGGTGCCAGCGATTCTCGAGTATCTGCCCTATCGCAAACGCGATCTGACCGCCCAGCGGGACGCCCAGAATCATGCCTACTGGGCCGGCCACGGCTACGCCGGAGTGCGGGTGGATATCCGCGGTACCGGCGAATCCGATGGCGTGCTGACCGACGAGTATCTGCAGGAAGAGCTCGATGACGGCGTGGAAGTGCTTGCGTGGCTGGAGGCGCAGCCCTGGTGCAACGGCAGGGTAGGCATGGTGGGTATCTCCTGGGGCGGTTTCAACGGCCTGCAGATCGCCGCGCTGCGCCCGCCTCAGCTCAAGGCGGTGATCACCATCTGTTCCACCGACGATCGTTACGCGGACGACATTCACCACATGGGCGGCTGCATGCTGGCGGACAACCTGTCCTGGGCCTCGACCATGTTCGACGGCAACGCCTGCCCGCCGGATCCTGCTCTGGTGCACGAGCGCTGGCGGGAGATGTGGCTCGAACGCCTCGAGGGCAGCGGCCTGTGGCTATTCAACTGGCTGCAGCACCAGCGCCGGGACGCTTACTGGAAGCACGGCTCGGTCTGCGAAGACTTTTCGCTGATCCAGTGCCCGGTCTACGCCATCAGCGGCTGGGCGGACGGCTACTGCAACGCGGTGTTTCGCCTGCTGGAAGGCCTCGACGTACCGCGCAAGGGGCTGGTCGGCCCCTGGGCCCACAAATACCCGCACTTCGGCGTGCCCGGGCCGGCCATCGGTTTCCTGCAGGAGTCCCTGCGCTGGTGGGATCATTGGCTCAAGGACGAGGACACCGACATCATGGAGGAGCCCATGCTGCGGGTATGGATGCAGGACAGCGTGCAGCCCTCGGCCCGCTATGCCAGTCGCCCGGGGCGCTGGGTGGCGGAGCCTTCCTGGCCCTCGGCGAATATCCAGCCGGTTTCCTTTCGTCTGACCGTGGGCCACGATCTGCTGCCGGAAGCGGAAGGCGAGGACTGTGATGCGACCCTGGATGTTCGCTCGTCCCTTTCCACCGGGCTCTACGCCGGCAAGTGGTGTTCCTACAACGCGCCGCCGGACCTGCCACACGATCAGCGGGACGAGGACGGCGGCTCGCTGATCTTCCAGACGCCGCGGCTGGAAGAACCCATCGAGATCTGCGGCCAGCCTCGGGTGGAGCTGGAGATCGAATCGGATCGACCGGTGACCATGGTGGCGCTGCGCCTCAACGATATCGGCAAGGACGACAAGGCCACGCGCATTTCCTATGGCCTGCTGAACCTGACTCACCGCGACAGCGACGAGCATCCCGAGCCCCTGGAGCCGGGCAAGCGCTACCGAGTCACCGTGCTGCTCAAGCATATCGCCCAGCGCTTCCCGGCGGGCCATGCCATTCGCCTGTCGCTTTCCACCAGCTACTGGCCCCTGGCCTGGCCTGCCCCCAAGCCGGTGCGTCTGACCATCTGCCCGGGCAGGAGCCGCCTGATTCTACCTACCAGAGCACCACGCCCGGCGGAAGAAGCGGCTCTGCGGGAATTCGCAAAGCCGGAAGTCGCGCCGCCGCTGGCTAAGACGCTGCTGCAACCCACCCAGGAAAGCTGGCAGGTGATTCGCGATCTGGCCAACGATCGGACGACCCTTGAAGTGATCAACGACGAAGGCCGCTACCGGCTGGACGACATTGACCTGGAGCTCGCCGCCCGGGTCACCGAGCGCTACAGCTACGCCTACGGCAACTACGACAGCGTCAGCGGCTGGACGGAATGGAAACGCAGCTTTCGCCGCGGCGACTGGGAAGTGCGCATCATCACCCGCACCCTGATGACCAGCGATGCGGAGAACTTCCGCGTGCGCGCCACCCTGGACGCCTATGAAGGCTCGACGCGGGTCTTCGCCAAGTCCTGGGACGAGGCCTTCCCTCGGGACCTCGTCTAAAGAATCACTGCACGAATACCCACAAAAACGCCGCAGGAGATTTCTCTTCTGCGACGCATGTTTCTGTTTCAAACCCTGGCAGCTGACAGTCGTGGCAGACGAAACTAACGCGTCAGGCTGCGGAGCTTTCTTGCTTAAGCGCGTACGGCCTTCACCACACCCTCACGGGTCAGCTCATCGGTGACCTGATCCACCGCAGCGAGCGTGCGAGCAACGATCTCATCGACTTCTGCCCGGGTAGCGATCATCGCCGGCGCAAAGCCGAGAATGTCACCTTGGGGCATGGCGCGGGTGATCAGATCACGCTCCAGAGCGGCGGCGGACAGACGCGGCCCGACCTTGAGGCTCGGGTCAAAGGCCTTGCGGCTGGCCGGATCAGCGGAGAATTCCAGCGCTGCCAGCATACCCACGCCGCGCACGTCACCGACAATCGGGTGGTCAGCGAAGGTCTCGGCCATGCGCCGCTGCAGATAGGCCCCGGTCTCGGCGGCGTTGGCGGTCAAGCCTTCACGCTCGATGATCGCCAGGTTGGCAAGTGCCGCGGCACAGCCAAGCGCGTGGCCGGAGTAGGTCCAGCCGTGACCGATGGGGCCAAGCTCACTGGTGCCCTGCTCCAGCACGCGCCACACGCGATCGCCGACGATCACGCCGGACAGCGGCTGATAGGCGCTGGTCAGGCCCTTGGCGATGGTGATCAGGTCCGGCTTGATGCCGTAGTGGTGGCTGCCGAAGTCGCTGCCGATACGGCCGAAACCACACACCACCTCATCGGCGATCAGCAGGATGTCGTACTTGCCCAGCACCGCCTGGATTTCTTCCCAGTAGCCTTCCGGCGGCGGCACGATACCGCCCGTGCCCAGCACCGGCTCACCGATAAAAGCGGCCACGGTGTCGGGGCCTTCGGCCAGGATCATTTCTTCGAGCCTAGTGGCGCAGAACCTGGAGAACTCGCGCTCGGTCATGCCTTCCTGCTCGGCGGCGCGATGGTAGTAGTACGGCGCCTCGGTGTGCAGGATGCCGGCCATGGGCAGATCGAACTGGTCGTGGAACGCCTTGAGGCCGGTCAGAGAGCCGGTGGCGAGGCCAGAGCCGTGATAGCCGCGCATGCGAGAAATCACTTTCTTCTTCTGCGGGCGGCCCAGCACGTTGTTGTAGTAACGCACCAGCTTGAGCTGAGTCTCGTTGGCATCGCTGCCGGACATGCCGTAGTAGACCTTGGACATGCCGGGGCCGGCGAGCTCGAGGATCTTCTCGGACAGCGCGATCTGTGGCTCGTTGGAGTGACCCACATAGGTATGGTAGTAGGACATCTCCAGCGCCTGCTGGTAGATCGCATCGGCCACCTCGGTACGGCCATAGCCGATGTTCACGCAGTACAGACCGGCAAAAGCGTCCATGAACTCACGGCCGTCCTTGTCGATGATGTTGATACCCTTGCCACCGGTAATCACCCGGCCCGGCGCATCGCCATGGGCGAAGTCGCGCAGGTGCGTCGAGGCGTGAAAGGTCACCTTGCGGTCGCGATTGATCAGATCCTGGTGCTGCTGGCTCATTATGGCTCTCTCTGATTGAGTCCCTCCATGGCCGAGCATGGAGGGCGTTGTTGACGCGAACAGTTACATGAAAGTCCTATTTCAGTGCTTTCCTAGCTGCCACTGACTGACGGCAGCGCACCGAGGCAGTAGTACTTGGTCTCGAGGTACTCGTCGATGCCGGTGGGGCCGCCTTCACGACCGAGCCCCGACTGCTTGACGCCGCCGAAGGGCACGGGAGGGCCGGTCATCTTCACCGAATTGACCGAGACCATGCCGAACTCGAGTCCGCGCAACAATTTCCAGATGCGGCGGATATCGTGGGTATAGACATAGGCGGCCAGGCCGTACTCGGTGTCATTGGCCATGGCAATCGCCTCGTCGTCATCCTGATAAGGCGTCACGCCAGCGACCGGGGCGAAGTTCTCCTCGCGCCAGACCTTCATCTCTGCGGTCACCCCGGTCAGCAGGGTCGGCATGAAGAAGTTGGGGCCCGGCGCCTCGCGCTGATCGCCGGCCACCAGCGTGGCGCCACGCGAGATCGCATCATCGACGATGGCGGCGGCCTTCTCCACCGCCTGGGCGTGAATCAGGGGACCGAGGTGGGTCTCCCTGTCCCGCCCGTTGCCCACCTTCAGCGCTGCCATGCGCTCGGCGAAATGCGCCACGAACTCGTCGTGAAGGGAGGCATGCACCAGAATGCGGTTGGCCGCCAGGCAGTCCTGGCCCGAGGTCTGGAACTTGGCATCCACCGCCGCCATCGCCGCCTCGCGGGGGTCCATGTCCGGCCCCACGATGAAGGGCGCATTGCCGCCGAGCTCCAGAGACACGCGCTTGACGGTGGCCGCACTCTGCTCGAGCAGCAGCCGTCCGACCCGGGTGGAGCCGGTGAAAGACAGCGCCTTGATGCGCTCCTCGGCGCACAGGATGCGCGAAACCTCGGCGGCCTCGCCCAGCACCACGTTGAAGATGCCGGCAGGAATCCTCGCCCGCTCGGCAAGC
>ERZ1032895.173-NODE-173-length-14159-cov-12.144356_pt1 | contig 14159 bp, 7 predicted proteins | sample MGYA00516687_ERZ1032895 | MGnify/ENA primary metagenome ERZ1032895 (study PRJEB33719, sample SAMN04261600) | wastewater metagenome | biome: rural village; feature: latrine urine exit; material: soil | place: El Salvador | collected 2013-01-14 ... | reverse complement strand
CCTTCGCGGCGGCGGTTGCGGCCTCGGCAGCGGCCACATTGCCCTGCTGGTTAGCCGCGTTCCGCTGGCGGATCGCGTCGTTCTTTCCTCGCGCCTCAGTGCGCTGCGTGGTGAGCAGCGAATTTGCGCGGGTCAGAAGATCGCCCCCGCCGCCGCCGCTCTGGCCGGCGGTTGCCAGCTCCTGCAGCGCCGTGGTGCCGGTCGTCGGCGCCGCTTCGAACATGATCGCGATCAGCTTGTCGTAGGCGGTCTTGATCAGCGCATTCTGATCAACGTCGGCGCCGATATCGGTCAGTTCGATATGCCCCTCGCGGCGGAGCTCGTCGAAGGCCGCTTCGATATCGGCCTGCAGATAGGGCGTGGCAATGCCTGCGGCGAAGGTGTCGTTGGCATAGATGCGCTCGAAGTTGGCCACGAGCTTCGCCTGTTTCGGCGCGCGGTAGCCCTCGACCTGCATCTCGAATGACACGGAGAGGTCGCTCGTCGCGTTCTCGAGGCTCGCGGCCATCAACTCGGCGCCCTCGCGGGTCAGCCGGACCGAGATCGCCGCGCGCTCGCCTTCCAGAAGCGGGGCGTTGCCGACGCCGAGGACCGTCTCGGCGAAGGCGTCCTCTCCCTCGGCACTGGCGATCGAGCTGATCAGCGCGAACTTGCCCGATCGGAACGGGATCGCGCCCAGAAGTTCGGCGTCGTCGGCCACCGAGGCGAGCGCGCGTTCGGCGTCGGCCACCATGTCCTCGGGCACGCCCAGCTCGACGACAAAATGGACAATGCCGCCGCCTTCGCTCTCGTCGCCGTCAGCGGCGCCCGAATCGACGTATTGCAGGAACGAGAATTGCGGCGCGCCGCTGCCCTCGCGCACCAGCCGCGCACGGTCGGCGACGTAGTAGTATTGCGAGCCGTCGCTGGCCGAGGGGAATAGCGTCAGCTCGCCGGCCCGTACTGGGCGGTCGAGCACCGCGTCTTGCGCCAGCGCTACCGATCCGGCAGCGAGCGCGATAACAGCGATCAGATGGCCAAAGAGGCGGACCGGACGGCGAGATATCATGTCGAAAGTCCTTTCGGTTGGGTGGTTCGCAAGGCGGGGGATTGGATGGGCGCGGGTCATTGGAGCACCTGCCCGAACTCTTCCAGAACCGATTCCGTGGGTTCCGCCGAGGCCTCGATTGCCTCCGTCACCGCCGGGCCGGGATCGTCCTCGTCCGTGACCAGAAGCTCCTCGGGGATCAGCGCGTAGATGTAGTCGTCGTTGGCCTTGAACGTCCAATCGGTTGCCATCTTCCCGAGCCGCCGGTGGTTCAGGACCAGCCGGTAGGCATAGCCCTCGGCGCCGGCGTTCATGAAGATCTGCGCGCTGGCGCTCGGGCTGTCGCCCATCACCGGAATGGCGATGTTCTGGAGCTTCTCCTCGCCCAGCATCGGATAGCGCACCTGCGCGGTCACCCGGGTGAAACCCGAAGCCTCCAGCTCGTCGAGATTGGCGTCGAAGTCGATGGTCCGCCCCTGAAGCGGAACCGCGACGGTCAGCCCTTCCCAAGACCCCTCCTGCCAAGGCGGATCCTCGGGCCAGGTTCGACCACCGCGAAGCGACCACTGCGCCCGCCAGCGATAGCTGTCGCTCGCGGGTCCGACGCCGCGCGCGTAGGTGCGCGTCGCCTGAACGCCGTTGTTCGTCAGGTAGTCCTTGTCGAAGGTGATCGACTCGCGCCATGTCCCCTCCGGGCGCTGCTTCTCCAGCGACACGGTGGCGAAATTCACCTGGTCCTCGAACAGCTCCTTGGCCTCGACATCGACCACCGCGACGATGTCGCGCCACTGGAAGAACGGGTCGTCGAGGACCACCTTCTGGTAGCGATGCTCGAAGGCGCGGGCATCATCAGCCCAGCTCTTGATGTTGCCGGTGATGTTGTGCGGCCATTTGATCTGGAACTTGTAATCGAGGTTCAGCTCCTTATTCTTGAACTGCATCGCCGTTTGGGTCCGGGTCCGCTCGAACTTGTAGTAGCTGCCCCGCCGGGTCTCCGGGGCTTCCGCCTCCTCGTCCTCGGCATCCTCAAGGGTCATGGGCGGCGGCACCGGATCGCTCATCAGGTTAATGAAATACTGGATGAAGGCGTCGCGGATCGGCGCCGCACGTTCGGACGGAAACCCTTCCTCGAACTCGAAGGTCATCAGCTCGTTCTCGATCAGCAGGTCGAACTGCGAGCGGGTCTCCACGTAGCTGTATTCCGTGGTCGGCTCGTCGCATTTCCAGAACAGCCAGCAGCGCTTCCGATTCTCGGCCCAGCCGTATTCCTCTTTGTACTCGGTCTCGAGCCGGTCGCTCTGCGTCTCGATCCGGTCCCAGTCGATCGAGACGGTGCCTTTCGGCCCCTGCACCTGCGTTACGTAGGCAAAGTTCATCGACACCGAGAGGTCGGCGATCGGCGTGTCCTCCTCGAAGGTCTTGAACAGCGCCTGCGCGCCGTTCGGGTCGAGCCGGGTGGCGAAGGCGGCGCGCCCGCCCGCGACGAGCGGCGCCTGGCCCGAGGTGATGACATTGGTGGCAAAGGTCTCGTCGCTGATCACCGCCGAGATCACCGCGAAGCTTGCGGCATTGCCGTCAGGCGGTAGCATCTGCACGAAGCCCTTGTATTCCGCGCCCGCGCCGAAACCCGCGACGGCATCGGTCAGCTCCGCCTCCTGTTCGGGGCGGAACCCCCAGGTGACGAGCGCATGAAGCAGCCCGCCCGAGGCGCCGCCGTCGTCGGGACGGTCGTCGGTGGTGAACGCCATGAACAGGAACTCGGGCTCACCATCGGGCGTCTCGGCGGTCATCAACTGATTCGGCAGAGCATACCATCCCTGCGGCTGACCCGATCGCTCGGCGGTGCCGATCAGTTCCACTTGATGACCGTCTGATAACATGACTGTGCGGCGCGCCTCGTTATCGAGGGTCTGCGCGAGGGAGGGCGATGAGAGCACTAGCGCAAGAGCAGCGGCTGTGCCATGAAGGGATCGCCGAACGGTCGTTGAAAGCGTGGCTGTAAACATGGCGTCGGTCCTCTGTCTTGTTGTGATCTATGGGTACGGGAAGATCTTGTCGGTCAGGGGTCGCGTGGCGGCTCGTCGGACGGCGGCTCAGCGGGCGTCTCGGCGAGGGTGTCGCCGGGGCAGCCGGAAGGTGTGCCGTGGTCCGGAAGGAGGTCGACGAAGACGATGCCGCTCGTATCACGTTCACAGACGCGACGGCGCGAGCCGTCGGCCATGACGTAGAGAAGTTCCACATCGTAGCCGGGGGGCGCGTCGCCCGCCTCGACCATCTTGACGATCTGTGGCAGCGCGCCGTCGCGGTCGGGCCGGATCAGGAGCGAGCGCGCCACCGGTTGGCCGAACACTTCCGCGCCGAGCCCGACGCGGATCGCCCGCACGCCTTCGTCGATGAGAGTTGTCGGGTCGCCATCGACGATTACCTCGCTGCGGCGGAACGGGGAGGCCACGACCAGCGGTGCCATCTCGGTCTCGCGCCAGTCGCTTGCATACTCGATTCCGCCGGCGAGCCGCCAGCCGGTCTGGTATTCGTAGCCGCGCCAGTCCTCGAGCGTCTCGGCAGCAGCGTTGCCATAGACGAGAGGGCCGTAGAAGGCGCCGAGCTCAGCATCCTCACGGGTGATCTGCAACCCGCGGAGCGTTGTTGTGCCGTCGGGATGGCGCTTGCGGATCTGGACTTCCATCGCATCGACGAAGCCGCCGAACTCGGGTACCAACCGACCGTCGAGCCCGACGAAGATCAGTCGCTCGCGGCGGACTGGATCACCGCCGATGCCGACCACGCGAAACCGCTGGGGATCGTCGCCATAGCGGGCATAGAGGTCGCCCATGTTTGCGGTCACTAGAGAACGGGTCATGATCTTCGCCCGTTTGTCGAAGCTCAGGATTGTCGAGCCCTCGGAGCGGAGATCGCGCAGCTCGAACGCGCCCGAGATTGAGAACGGCATGGGCGAGCCCGAGGTCGACCCGGAGACTGCGCCCAACGCCTGGCCCAGTGCCTGGAAGATGTCCGACTGAGCTGCCGGTGGGATCTGAGTCGGCTCGATCGGTGCGAACATCATCTCGAGCGCCTTGTTCGAGACATGCTCGACGAGCTTCTCCATCGCGGCGTCGTCGCCGTCGACGCGCAGGGTGATCGCTCCGTCGTTCCTCATTCGATCGATCGTGGTCTTGGCCTCGGCCGCTACAATGTAGACATTGCCGCCGATGCTGGCGGTGATGCTCTTCTGCGCTTTCTCCCAGTCGACGATCATCTCGGCCCGATACGCTTGGGTCAGGCCGGAGTAGTCGAGCTCGAAGGCCACCGAGAGATCGGGCGTGTCGGTCCGGAACGTGGCGAGAAGGATGTCGGCATCGCGCGGATCGAGCCGGAAGGACAGCGCCAGTTCGTTGCCGGCGAGAACCGGTGCCCGCCCGGTCTGAAGCGCCTGCGGCACGCCGCCCGAAGCGAGCGATGAACTGACGACGACATATCGGCCGGACTCGAAGACCATCGGGCCGGCGAGTTTCACCGCCTCGCCGTCGTGGATTTCCGCCAGCGCCGCCTCCGCCGCCCTGATCTGTTCCTCGGGAGCGTCGTAGGTGACGAGGAAATGGACAATGGCCCCGCCCTCGGCGGTCCGTACGGTCTCGATGCTGTCGGACGAGGCCGCGCCCGGCTCCTGATCGACAAAGAAGGTGAAGGAGAAACGTGGATCGCCTTCTTCGTTCACAGCGAGTCGGGCGCGCGTTGGCAGATAGACCCAGCGGTCGGGCTCGGTGTAGAGCGGAAAGACCCAGAGCCCCTCGAGTTGGCGCCCCTCTTCCAGCAGAACCAGCGCCACCGCTGGGCGCGGCAGCGCGAGCACCGCCAGAAGAAGGAGGGCGGCCGTGAGTCTCACTGCCCCACCCGTTCGGCGAACCATTCGGCCGTGGGGGTGAACACGACGTGATAGTCACCCTCGACCTGTTCTAGTGGCGCCTTTATGGTGCCGTTTCGCGTGTGCCAGATCGCCTGCACTACCGTCGGTGCGTCGATGTCGCGCAGGATCGTCTTTTCGGCATAGGGCTGGGCCTCGTCGGCCCGCACGAGACGTTGCGCGACCACCGTGACCTCTCCGGCGAGTTTCGACGCAACGACGAGGTTCAGCGCGTGCACTCCCTTCTCGACAAAGTCGGTGTTGTCGACGTCGAGACTGACGACTGCCCGTTCGAGAGGCGGCGCGAGCTGCACGCCTGCGTCGCTGCGGGTGATGAACCCGTTCTTTTCCGGTACCCGGAGCGGGTCGAGGAGCCCACTGACGCTCCAGGCAACCTGATATTCGTACTGGAGCCAGTCGGCGCGGTGATCGCCCAGCCGCGCGAAGGTCACTGCCTGCTTGGTCTCGCCCGCCGCTACGCCTAGGGCGTCGAAGAGGAGCGAGCCAGCATCCAGCGTGCCATCTGGACGGGTGCGACGGTAGTTCACTGTGGCGAGGTTCAGCCGCTCGCCGAAGGCCGCGACGATGGCGCTGTCGATCTGGAACTCGACCGTCATTTCCTGCCGCGCCGGATCGTCGAGTGAGATGATCTTGAAATGCCGCGCCCGCGCCTCGTCGTCGAGTTCCTCGTAGAAGCCGCCAAGGTTCCCTGCGGTGTCGAACGGCACCATGATCGTCGAGCGCTTCGAGAGGTTCAGCACGAAGCGCGAGCGCTGGACGTTCTCGATGTCCTTGATGACGTATTGGTCGTCGGTGCAGTAGGGATCGTCGGTCGCGCCCGAGAACAGCTTCGAGAACCAGCCGCGTTCCTGCCTCCCGCAGATCTGGCCGGGGTCGACCGCGTCAACCGCCTCGGGGCGCCGCACCCAGCCCGTTTCCCGATCAAAATAGAGGTCGAGAATCTTGTCGGTGACGACATCGACGATCTTCTGCATGTCGGCGTCGTCGATGTCGCCCAGGGCACGGTCGAACACTTCGACCGAGATCAGCCGCTCGTCGATCAAGGTGTCCGAGATGTCGCGAAGCTGGCGGCGAGTGTAGCCGCGCTGGAGATTGGCGATCGTCGAGAGATGCTCGTAAACCGTCTCGGTCTCGGCCGAGACGACGGCGTTGTATCCCTCGATCTGCGCTTCGTAGTAGCCACGGACGGCGACCGAAAGGTCTGCGGTCGTGCCGGTAAAGTTTTCCCACATGATGTCGGCCGCCGCCGGGGTGAGCCGCGCCGCCAGCGTCGCCTTTGATCCGGGCGAGAACGGCGCCACGCCCGAGGTGATGACGGTACCCGAGATGCGGTCGCCCTGCGGCGCGTCGGTGAGGACCGCCGAGACGATCTGGAAGCTGCCTTCCTCGCCGCTTCGCGCCGCTTCGTCGCCGATCGAAGTCGATAGCTGGACGGGCCCGACGATGATCGCGCCGGAACGCAGCTCGTCCAGCCCCGCTTGCAATTCCTCGACCCGTTCAGGCGGCAGGCCAAAGCGGACGAGCGCGTGCAGGATGCCCCCCGTGGTCGTCTCGCCGCCGCCAACGATCTTCGCCATCAGCAACTCTGGGCGGTCCTCGATGTCGCGCGCAAGCGTCAGGTCACCGGCGAGGTAGCGGTATTCGTTCGGGTTCTCGACGGTCTGGAGGAGCAGCACGCCGTCGATCGATACCTGCCCTTGATCGTAATGGACGAGGGCGGCGGCAAACCCCGGCGACAAGAGGGCGAGGGCGGCGGCAAGGACCAAACAGATCGCGCGCGTCATGGCATGTCCTCATTGGCAGGGTTGTCGTCGGAACCGTCGCGCGGCTTGCCAGGTGGGTCGACCGGTGTATCGGGTGGGGCAGTGAGGTCTAGGGGGGCGCCCCAGAATGCGCGATCCTCCCAGCCGGTGGTCTCGGGGCGCCCGTCGAGACTGATCCGGGTCAGGCGGAACCGGTAGGGTCGCGCCAGATCGACGGCGAAGGGAAAGCGCACGACGGCTCGCGTCACATCGGGCGTATTGCCGCGAAACAAGAGCGTCTGCGTGGTCCGCCCGCCCGCGACCGCCTCGGCCTCGATCTCCACTTGGCGCGCGAAGAGGTCGGGCGCCCGGCCCTCGTCGAAGGTGAAGTCGTAGACCAGAAGCGCCGGGTAGCCGGGCGGCATGCCGAGGTCGAGGTCGATCTTGCGGACCGCCACGATTGGAATCGCCATCGCGTCGGCGCGCACCACGACGCGCACTGGCTCGTCTGTGGCCGTCTCCGCGCCTGCCTCGACGAGCGCCGCCAGCTCCTCGGGAAGCCCTTTATTGATATCCGTGTCGCTAGACAGACCCTCCGCCCAATGGACGTAGGCGAAGCTCAGCACCAGCCCGTCGGTCTTAGCAGCGTGAGCGAAGAGCTCGGCGGTGCGCGCATCGAGGGCCAGCACGTATTCGATCTCGTCTGCGTTGGTCGCGGCCGGCGCGGCGTCGAGGATGCCGTCGGTGAAGGTTCGTCGTCCGCCATCAGTTGCGCCCTCTGCGTCTGGCAGGCCGCTGACGCCCTCGGCCACGACAATCGCGTCGAGGCCGGTGACAGGGATGGCGCGTACCTCGGGCAATGGTCCATAAGCCTCGGCATAGGCGCGCCGTGCGGCCATATCGTGCTCGATCTCCATCGCTGGAACGTGGAGGCGAAAGCGCAGGAGCGAGCGGATGAAGCGCCGGTCGGAGTCCTCGGTCACTCCCGAGCCGGTGTAGCGCGTCAAGAGCAGGACGGCGCCTTCTGCGACCTCTCCCGCTTGACCGAGCAGCGGCAGAGGGGCGAGTTCAAAACCTGGCGGCGCCGCCCAGGCAATGGTGGCGTCCTCGTGGTCGGGGTAGAGGGTCGTGCCGCCCGCCGAAACGCCGCGCGACAGATTCGGTGCCGCCACTACCAGCCCGCTGACCACAAGGAGAGCGGCTACTGTGAAAGCGGTGAAGGAACCCATCGTCACTCGGCCCCGCAACTTGTGCCGGTCGACTGCCGGACCTGGAAACTCCCGACGAAGGTCGTCTCGCCCGACGCATCGAGCCAGGTCTGGCCCGAGCAGGGCTCGCCTGTAGCGCGGATCGCACTCACCCTGTATTGATAGACGGGCCCTTGCTCCTCCGGCGCAATATCGGACCCGGTCGACGCGACCTCGGCCGCGTTCGAGCGGAAGAAGAAGCCCACTGGTTGAGTCGTCCCGTCGGTGGCGAAGGTAAGCGTTGGTCCGGTGCGCACCGCACGGTCGTTTGGATCGAGATAGCGCGAACGAGTCTCGACCTGAAGGAGCGCGGTGCCGGTGTCGGCAAGCGGAGTCAGCAGCGTCATCGACATCTGCATCGCCGGCGGCCCGACATTGCCGATCACAATCCGGTTCAGCGCCTCCGACACGCAGGAGGCGCAGGAGCGATCGAGCGCATAGGTCATCCACATCCGCGCGGCCACGGCGTCGACGGCAGTCGGCACATGCACGGTGTCGAGCGTCACCGAACCCCCGGCGGAAAGCTTGGCGTCGCCAAGGCTCCAGGAATGGACCACCGGCCTTCCGCCCTGTTCGATCAGCGCGTGCAGATGCCCCAGCCGGACTGGAAAGGGGGCCGCATTCCAGATCGGCGCGTCTCGCCGGAACGGCAGCCAGCCGAAGGCGTCGGTCGAGGCGATCTGCACGTTCACCGGGATCAAGGGCGAGGGCGCGCCGACATCGGGCGAGACGAACTGCGCCGCACCGTTCAGTCCGAACCCTTCGGTCAGCGTCAGCCGGATATTGGCCGCCGTCACTGGGTCGGTGACCCAGGAAAGCTCGATCCGGTCGAGCGCGTCCGAGAGCCTGGTGATGTGGATCTGTTCGGGATCGAGATTGAATCTTGTCGCCAGGTCGTCGACCAGTGAGATCGCCGGAGGTGCCGCCAGAGGGAAGGGTTTTAGGGCGCGGAAGGTGAAGCCCAGCCGCCGACTCTGCATCTCCACCAGTCGGCGGACGAACTCGAGATCGGCGAAGTCATGGATCTCGGCGTCGAGCAGGACCGCCATCCGCACCGCATTTGTCGTCTCGCCCGGCGTGGAAAGCTGCTCGTAGGCGATCCGCAGGCCCAGCCCTCGCGCGTCGGGGACCTCGGCATCCCAAGCAATGTTGTAGGCGCGCGGCAAGTAATAATAGATGCCTGAATCAGCGTTGGCATCCGCGTAAACGCTCCAATAGACTGGCGATAATTCGGCGAACGGGACCGACACCGCCTGAAGAAGTCCTCCGAAGACCTCCACCGGAGTGGAAGAGACAATATTTGACGGCTCGGTTCCGCCGGGGGTGGAATGAAGCTCGACGGCGAACTCGAAATCCTCGATTGGCACGATCTGGTCGCGATGCCATGGCAACGACTGCAAGAGCATCGGCGAAAGCTCGATTCCAGAAGTCGGCGAGGGAGAGAGCGTATCGGTGCGCCGCGCCTCCGTCGCCACCTTGAGCTGGCGCAGAACGGTTGCGTTCAGTTGCGGCTCCACTTCAAGAAGCTGACCGGCCTCCGCGTCGGAGATGGTCGCGATTCGCATGTTATGGAGTGCGGGCGCCTCGATCGGCGTGGCGAGAGTGCCGCTGCCAGTGCTGGAGGCGAGCTCGAGGCTGAAGGTGCGGGTCCGGAGCTCGGGCGTCGCGATCTCTCCTGACCCCGGCGCGACCGGGGGCGCTGTCTCCGGCCCGCCGGCCCAGATCTCCCAGCGGATGCCGAGGTCCCGACCATAGCGGGTGATGCCGATCTTGCCATAGTGCCCATCGGAGGTGACGATGGCCAGCACTGTGCCGGCGCGCAGACGGTTGCGGCCGTCGGCGCTGCCGTTGATGGGGGTGCGTGCGACCGCCGTATCGGCCACGTCGAGATAGCTGACCGCGTCGAAGTCGCGCGCGCCGATCACGCCGATCCGCGTGCCGTTCATCGGCTCCAGCGCGCGGTCGACCTCGGTCTTCATGCGCCAGAAGACGTCCAGCGCGCGGCGCGGCGGGGCGGTCGCGTTCCGGCCGCTCATCCGCCCGGTGTCGAAGTCGAAACTGAAGGTGCCCTTGATCGTGCCGGTTCCCTGCGAAACCACTTCGGCTGAGGCGCCGAGGGATATAAGTTGGACAAAACTCTCGGTAAAGCCCACCGGCTGCGGCGTGACGATGATGTCGGCCTCAGGTCCGTCGTGGCTCTCACTGTGGAGGCCGGGAGCGACAAGGATAGATGTCGAGGCGATCGAAAGTGCTAATAATCGTCGAGCGCGACGTGCATGGGGAATCAGAAACATAGCACACCCGCCTGGTTAAACGTAAAGCGAACTATGTTATAAGTAATAGAATAGTATGGTTTTTAAGGCAAATTAAAATTGTTGCATTCCGATTGCACTGCTACTCAACCCTGGGCTGCTGGGAACCGGTGTTTTTTCTCCACGATTCTATGATGTGCTGATGGCGCCAGTGAGTTTGTGGGTGGCGTTAGGGGAGTTGAAGTTTAGGTCTGTCTCATGAGTGTGGCTGTCGAGGGGCAGTTTCAGGCACTGTGTGAGCATATATATTCGGTAAAGCTCATGATTGCCAGTCACGTAGATGAGTGTTGCGTCGTCAGCGATGTACTCGGTAGTGTGCGTTTCTATGGCATCATCTCATGGCTCAGTCTCGCACTCTATGCTGATGAGTTATATGATGGTTGGGTGCTAACCGAACAAAAGGCGCTGGCGTTGATGACTAACTTTTATGTTAATAAAGAGATCATAAACGAAGTGTTTAACCTGGCAGAAGCCAGCGATTACACGCCAAGTAAGTAGCCTGGATGGAATAGGGATTGTCTCAGCCATTCAGCGGCATCCGCGCAGTTGACAACCTCGATGCGTTTGAGCCGCCGCATTTCGTGTCCGATCTGGTTGTCGAGGCGTCCGTGGCATGACACAGCCACGCCTTGGCTTCATCCTGACACGACACTGGCGTGATACGCCGTCGGGCACCCGGGTAGAGTTCTGGCTGGCCACCGACGAGGGGCCGCTGCTGGTGCGCTTGCCGCCACAGCCGTCGGTGGCGTTTCTGCCAGCGGACCAGCGACAGCGCGCCGAGGCGCTGTTGAAAGGTGAGAACGACGCCGAGTTTCGCCCGCTGGCGCTGAAGGACTTTCAGCGGCGCCCCGTAGTGGGACTTTACTGTCGCTCTCATCGCCGCTTGATTCAGCTCGCCCGGCGGCTGCGCGAGGCGGGCCTGGAGGTGTTTGAAGACGATATCCGCCCGCCGGAGCGCTACCTGATGGAGCGCTTCATCACCGCGCCGGTAACGGTCCAGGGCCGGCTGAATGAGCACGGCACACTGGTGGAGGCTCGGCTAAGAGCGGCGCCGGACTATCGGCCACGGCTGCGGCTCTGCTCGCTGGATATCGAGACCAGCGCCAGGGGCGAGCTCTATTCGATTGCGCTGGAGGGCTGCGGCCAGCGCCAGGTGTATATGCTGGGGCCGCCCAATGGTGATGATAGGGGCACTGCCGCTGATGCCGACCTCAGGCTCAGCTACTGCGACTCCCGCAGCGAGCTGCTCGAATGTCTGAACGCCTGGTTTGCCGAGCACGATCCGGATGCGATCATCGGCTGGAACCTGGTGCAGTTTGATCTGCGCGTGCTGCGCAAGCACGCCGAGCAGCTTGGCGTACCGCTGCGGCTGGGGCGGGGCGGTGCCGAGATGCAGTGGCGCGCCCACGGTCATCAGCCCAACCACTTCTTTGCCGACGCCGCCGGGCGGCTGATCATCGACGGCATCGAGGCGCTGCGCTCGGCCACCTGGAGTTTCCCCTCGTTCAGCCTGGAAAACGTCGCCCAGACGCTGCTGGGCGAAGGCAAAGCGATCGACAACCCGTACCAGCGCCTGGACGATATCCTGCGCATGTTCGCCGAGGACAAGCCGGCGCTTGCCCGCTACAACCTCAAGGACTGCGAGCTGGTCACGCGGATATTCGCCAAGACCGAGCTGCTCGAGTTTCTGCTGGAACGCGCCACCGTCACCGGGCTGCCCGCCGATCGCAGCGGCGGCTCGGTGGCGGCCTTTACCCACCTCTATCTACCGCGCCTGCACCGCCTGGGATTCGTTGCCCCCAATCTCGGTGAGAGCCCACCGGATGAGAGCCCCGGCGGCTTCGTCATGGACTCGCGTCCCGGTCTCTACGATTCGGTGGTGGTGCTCGACTTCAAGAGCCTGTATCCCTCGATCATTCGCACCTTTCTGATTGATCCGGTGGGGCTGGTGGAAGGGCTTGCCGACCCCAGTGATGCGGCGTTGGTGCCGGGCTTTCGGGGCGCACGCTTCTCGCGCAGGCGCCACGCCCTGCCAGCCATCGTGGCGCGGGTGTGGGCCGGGCGTGAGGCCGCCAAGCAGGCCGACAACGCGCCGCTTTCCCAGGCGCTGAAAATCATCATGAATGCCTTTTACGGCGTGCTGGGCTCCAGGGGCTGCCGCTTCTTCGATGCGCGCCTGGCCTCGTCGATCACCATGCGCGGCCACCAGATCATGGCGCTGACCCGAGAACTGATCGAGGCCGAGGGGTATACCGTTATCTATGGTGATACCGACTCTACCTTCGTCTGGCTTGGTGGTGCGCATACCCAGGCTCAGGCCGCGGCGATCGGGCAGCGGTTGGCGGCCCGCGCCAATGACTGGTGGCGTGAACACCTGACCCGTGAATACGGCCTGGAGAGCAAGCTGGAGTTGCAGTACGAAGTTCACTATCGGCGCTTTCTCATGCCGACCATCCGCGGTGCCGAAGCGGGCAGCAAGAAGCGCTACGCCGGGCTGGTGGAAGACGAGACCGGCAGCCAGAGTCTGGTCTTCAAGGGGCTGGAAACGGTGCGCACAGACTGGACGCCGCTGGCCAAGGAGTTTCAGCAGGAACTCTATCGGCGCATCTTTACCGGCGAGCCTCATCGCGACTATTTACGCGAGTATGTGCGCGGCTTCGTGCAGGAGTGCCTGCGCCGCAGCCAGGCCGGCGAGCTTGATGAGCGGCTGGTGTATCGCAAGCGGCTGCGCAGGCGGCTCGATGACTACCGGCGCAATGTGCCGCCCCATGTGCGTGCGGCGCGGCTTGCCGATGAACTCAACGACCGGCTGGGGCGGCCGCGCCAGTACCAGAGCGGCGGCTGGATTCGCTACGTGATCACGCTGGCCGGGCCTCAGCCGCTGGAGCAGCTGAACTCGAACATTGATATCGATCACTACCTGACCCGCCAGCTGCAGCCGGTGGCCGATGCCATCCTGCCTTTTGTCGGTGACGACTTCGCCGGCCTGATCGACCGCCAGCTGGGCCTTTTCTGATACGTCGATCAGGGTGACGTGGCGGCGTGTTTTGCATGACTACCGAACTGCAGGTCAGCCAGGTGGCGGTAGAGCGGACTCGTTTCAAGCAGCTCCGCGTGGCTGCCGGCGGCGACCAGACGGCCCGCGTCGATCACCAGCAGGCGGTCGGCGGCCACTACCGTGGCCAGGCGATGCGCAATCACCAGACTGGTGCGGCCGACCATCATCCGGTCCAGGGCCTGCTGTACCAGCCGCTCGCTCTCGGCGTCCAGGGCACTGGTGGCTTCGTCGAGCAGCAGCACTCTGGGATTCTTGAGCAGCGCCCGGGCAATCGCCAGGCGCTGGCGCTGACCGCCAGAGAGCTGCACGCCACCGGGCCCCAGCTGGGTATCAAAACCCTGGGGCAGAGCCTCAATGAACACCAGGGCGTTGGCGTCCCGGGCCGCCTCGCGCAGAGTGTCCAGCGACGCGTCAGGATCGCCGTAGCGCAGGTTATCGGCCACGCTGCCGGTGAACAGCGTGGGCTCCTGGGCCACCAGGCCGATGGCTGCACGTAGCTCGCCGGGGTCGAGGTCGCGCAGGTCGATGCCATCGAAGCGCAGCGTTCCGCTGTCGGGATCAAAGAAACGCAGCAGCAGGGCCAGCAGGGTACTCTTGCCGGAGCCCGACGGACCCACCAGCGCCACGCGCTCGCCGGGGCGGATATGCAGGTCAAACGCCGCCAGCGCCGGTGTTTCGCGGCCTGGATAGGTGAAGGTCACGGATTCCATGCGAATCTCGCCGCGCAGCGGCACGGGCAGTGCCAGCGGCTTTTCTGGACGGGCAATGTCGGGTTGGGTGTCGATCAGCTCCAGCAGGCGCTCGGCGGCACCCGCCGCGCGCTGCACGTCGCCGGCCACCTCGGCCAGGGT
>ERZ1032895.172-NODE-172-length-14166-cov-13.165190_pt1 | contig 14166 bp, 12 predicted proteins | sample MGYA00516687_ERZ1032895 | MGnify/ENA primary metagenome ERZ1032895 (study PRJEB33719, sample SAMN04261600) | wastewater metagenome | biome: rural village; feature: latrine urine exit; material: soil | place: El Salvador | collected 2013-01-14 ... | reverse complement strand
AGGCTCAGTCAATCCGGTACGCCGGAGCATAGCTATTAAGCTGCCGGGTTAATAACAATATGACGTTTTTCTCTCAGCTAACCGAGGTGAAAATAAAAACGCCAATCAACACATAAACAGTCAGAAAAAGAACAGTAAAGGCCCGGTTCGCCGTCTCGAGAGTAGCAGACTTAGGCATCAGACTTTTCCCCAAGTTCTGGAAACTCGCTATGTAGCGGCTACTTTAAGCAATTCGCAGCGCTTTTGACAGGGACGGCTGACAGGAAACGGCGGAGCGGCGCTCTTCATACAGGGACGAGTGACCGTGGATTGATTTTCATGTGACCCGCCGTGAAAACCTGCCCGGTGCACCGGATCGTCACGCACGACCCGACTGATCACAAGAATGAGTGGCACCAGAAAAAATACTATTAAAATGAAATAATCAATAGCTTGAGTTAATATGGGTGCATCTTGTCCACGGCAGACATCCATGGTTATCAGTCGCTCCTACCTGACCACACTACGTTCCATACACCTTCCAGGGCAGATGCCCTTAACGCTGCATACGCTTCTTGATAGACAACAGTACTATGACCCCACAGGCGCCGCGGAGCGTTTGGGTATCTGCTCTGCTGCGTGGCCATTGTTTGGCATGCTATGGCCATCCGGCGTATTGCTCGCCAAGAAAATAGCGAAAAGAGCCATCGAACCTGGTCAGCGCATCTTGGAAATTGGCTGTGGCCTGGCAATTGCCAGCATGGTGGCTCACCGCTTGGGTAGAAACGTCACCGCCAGTGACAGGCACCCCATGGCAGGGCGATTTTTAACCAAGAACCTGGCCAATAACCAGCTGCCTGAAATGGCTTACCGATACGGCCAGTGGGGACGGACCGAGCCTGCATCTATGGCCGACACTGGGGCGCCCGAGCTGTCGGAGCGGTATGAGGTGATCATGGGCAGTGATCTGCTGTACGAGCCCGACAGCCCCGCTGAGGTGTCACGCTTCATTCATGATCACGCAACTGCCAAGTCCGAGGTATGGATCATGGATGCCAACCGTGGCTATCGGAATCGCTTTAGTCGTCATATGGCGGAGTACGGTTTCAGTCTGGCAGAGGAACAGAGGATTCAGCGCCTTTTCGCTTACAACAGCACAGAAACACCGAAACCGTATTCGGGGCATTTCTTGCTGTACCGCCGTGATCTGTAAACGCTCAGCCCGCCATGCTCGTTCTCACCAGGCTCATTTTTTCCGGGATCATCCTCATCACGGCTCACTTGAACGCGATCGTGCTGTTTAGCGCTGCCTCTCCCACGCCACGCTAGGCTCAGCTAAACTGAGCCACTTTCTCTGTCGAGCTTTCCAGGCGTTCCCTCATGTCAGCCGTTCTTGAACAGCATGCTCTCAAGGTTTCTATTGTTTTCACTCTGCTCGTTTCTGTCCTCGGGGTTGCGCTTGGCCTGATGTCCGGCTCGCAGTCGATTCTGTTCGACGGGGTATTTTCCACCATCGATGCCTGCATGTCGGGGCTTGCGCTGTTTGTTTCTCGTCTGGCGATGCGCGAGGCGAGCCGGCGCTTTCAACATGGCTACTGGCATCTGGAACCCTTGGTAGCAGCGCTCAACGGCAGCATTCTGTTGCTGCTATGTTTCTATGCGTTTCTCAATGCGGTCAGCGGGTTTATCGAAGGTGGCCAGTCACTGTCCTTCGGCTTTGCGATTGTCTACGCGATAGTGGTTGCCGTGGTCTGCTTTGCCTTGGCCTCCTATCAGCACCGCATCAACCGCCGTGCCGACTCGGAATTCGTGCGTATCGACATGCACGGTTGGCTGATGGCAGGGCTGATCACCACCGCCCTGCTGGTCGCCTTTGTTATTGCCATGCTGCTAGAGCGCACCCAGTGGGCGCACCTCACGCCCTATGTCGACCCGCTGCTGCTGGCGCTGCTCACGCTGTGCCTCATGCCGGTGCCAATCAATATCGTGCGCCGGGCCATGAAGGATATCTTGCGCATGGCCCCCAGTGCGGTCGATCGCGAGGTTCATGCGGCCATGGAGCCGGTGATGCGCCGCGAGGGCGTGCTTTCCTATTTCAGCCACGTGGCCAAGGCCGGGCGCGGCTACTTTATTGAGGTGCATATCATCACCACGCCGACCTTCGCTGCCCAGCAAGGCATCGCTCTGCTCGACGAGATTCGCGAAGAAATCGCTGCCGGCTTGAGCATCCCCGCCGAGCGTCGCTGGTTCAGCGTGGCCTTCACCGCCGAAGAGCGTTGGGCGTAAGCGTTAGTGCGATACTCCTTGTAGCCTGTGTCACCAGAACATAACCTGCCAAGCCAGCCCTGACACGTACCTGGGTGGGTTTGTCACAAGCATTCACACGATCTGACTCAAGGACCTGGCCAATGCCAATCGTTGTCGCTTTCTGCCTGATCGCCATCGCCGGTATCGGTGCTCAATGGCTCGCCTGGCGCTGGAAGATCCCTGCCATCGTCTTGATGCTGGTAGCGGGCCTGGCGCTTGGCCCTATCGCAGGAGTGCTCGACCCACAGGCACTGTTCGGGGACCTGCTTGATCCGATCATTTCCATTGCGGTGGCAATCATTCTCTTCGAAGGCGGCCTGACACTTAACTTTCGCCGCCTGTCCGATGCCGAGCTTGCGGTCAGACGTCTGGTGCTGCTGGGCGGTCCGCTGGTCTGGCTGCTGTCGACGCTGGCCGGCCATTTTATCGGCGGACTGAGCTGGGCATCCGCCACGGTGTTTGGCGGCATCCTGATTGTTACTGGCCCCACGGTCATCATTCCGCTGCTGCGCCAGGCGAGCCTGAAGCACCGCCCTGCCGAGATTCTGCGCTGGGAAGCCATCGTCAACGACCCGCTGGGCGCACTGGCCGCGGTGCTGGCTTTTGAAGTCGCACTGGTCGCCTACGAGTCCATGAGCATTGGCGCGACCCTCTTTCATTTGATCGCCGGCATCAGCCTTGCCAGCCTTGCTGGCTACGTGACCGCGCGTCTGCTGATCTTTGCTCTGCATCGCGGCTACGTGCCTGAATATCTCAAGGCATCGGTGATGATCGTGTTCGTTATCGTCACCTATGCCCTGCCTAACGCCTACCTGCACGAGAGCGGCCTGCTGGCGGTAACGATCATGGGCGTGGTGATTGGCAACTCTTCGCTTGCCTCCCTGGATGAGATTCGGCGCTTCAAGGAGAACATCACCATCATGCTGGTGTCGGGTGTGTTCATCCTGCTGGCTGCCAACATGGATCTGAACACCCTGCTGACTCTGGGCTGGCGTGAGCTGCTGTTTGTGGCCATGGTGCTGCTGGTAGTGCGCCCGCTGGCGGTGATGATCTCGCTGCTCGGGGTCAAGCTACCGCTGAGCGAAAAACTGATTGTCGGCTGGATAGGTCCACGCGGTGTGGTGGCCGTCGCCATCGCCGGGCTGTTTGGTGCGCGCCTGGTCGATCTCGGCATCGAAGATGCGGCCATCCTGGCACCGCTGGCGTTTGCTATCGTCGCCGTCACCGTGGTGTTTCACGGTTTCTCGCTGGAGCCGCTGTCGCGACGCTTTGGGCTGCGTTCCACCGCGATCAAGGGGGTGCTGATCGTCGGTGCCTCGCCCTTCTCACGGCAGCTGGCCGAGGCCATCCAGGCCACCGAGCGTCCGGTATTGATCACCGATCGCAACTGGTCGCGGCTGCGCAGCGTAAGACATGACAATATTCCCACCTATTACGGCGAAGTGCTGACTGAAGATGCCGAAATGGAGATCGAGATCAACCGCTTCAGCACTCTGCTGGCGCTGACCGACAACGATGACTACAACGCACTGGTGTGCGCCAACTACGGCCCCGACTTCGGGCATCACCAGGTCTTTCAGCTAGCACCAGACGGCAACGACAACGTCAGCAACAAAAAAGACAGCGCCCCGGACAGCCTGGGCGGCCGCTACTTCGCCAAGCAGTTGAGCTTCGCCACCGCCGAGGCCCGGCTGCGTGAGGGCTGGGGCATTCGCCGCACCAATCTCAGTGAGGATTACGACCTCGAGGCTTACCGCGAGGACAACCCCGAGGCGCTGATCCTGGGCGCCTACACCGAGAACGGTGATATTCGCATGATGACCGCCGATATCGCGCTCGACGCCGACGAGAAAGAGACCCTGCTGGCACTGGTGCCCAACTCGAGCGATGACGACCGCGCCCGGCGCAAGGCGGCTCGGCATAATGACCAGAGCGACAAGAGCGGCGATGGCAACAACAAGAGCGATCCAGCGAAGACCCCGGTCAGCCCAGAATAAAGATCACGCAGGCCGCCGTCAGCGCGCCCATGCAGGCATTGAATAACCGCCAGGAGCGCGGGCCCTTCAGCCAGTGCCCGATGGCCATGCCAAACCCGGCCCACAGCGAGATACACGGCAGTGCCACCAGCTCGGCGAACCCTGCCAGCAGCATGGCATTCACCAGGATGTTGCCCTGCTCAGGCAGAAAGCTGGCCATCAGCGTCAACCCCATTACCCAGGCCTTGGGGTTGGCAAACTGAAACACCGCTGCCTGCCACAGACTCAGCGGATGTCCCTCCGCACCTTCCAGTTGGGGCGGCGGCGCGGTGGCAATGCGCCAGGCCAGATACAACAAGTAGAGGCTGCCGACCACGCGCAGCAGCGTTTGCACCAGCGGATAGCGCTCGAAGATCAGCCCGAGCCCTAGGGCAATCGCGGTGAACAGCACGAAGCAGCCGCCCACGATGCCCAGCATGTGCGGCAGCGTGCGACGGAAACCGTAGTTGGCACCCGAGGCGGTGAGCATCACGTTATTGGGCCCCGGCGTCAGCGTCATGGAGATGACGAACATTCCCGGTGGCACCAGCGTCGTCACAATATCCATGCTGTATCCCTACTGTACATCTCGATTAGTTTCTCCAGCCCTGAACTCAAAACATAGGTGCAGCAAACAGCTTTACTGACACACCGAGGCTTGTTATAGCTCTACTTTACTGCTTCTTACTCTTGCCGTTATCACCCCCTCTCGCTCTCGGAGGCTTCATGAAGCTGACACTCACTCCCCTCATTGCCGCCGGACTGCTGCTGACAACTGGCATCGTCCACGCCGAAACTCTGGAAGCCCGGCTTTACAAGGACCCTAACTGTGGCTGCTGCGTGGAGTACGCCCGCCTGATGGAGGAACATGGCTATCAGGTGAAAAGCATCGATGTGGCCAACCTCGGCGCGGTCAAGCGACAAGCCGGCATTCCCTATGGTGAGGGCGCCTGCCATACCATCGAGCTGGATGGCTACGTGATCGAAGGCCATGTGCCTTTCGCTGCCATCGACCGACTGCTGGAAGAACGCCCCGACGTGGACGGCATTGGCCTTGCCGGCATGCCTATCGGCACCCCGGGCATGCCCGGCCCCAAGACTGAGGACTGGGTCGTCAAGACATTTACCGATGGCGAGACCTCACCCTGGATGACCTACTAACTCGCCAACGGGCCAGCCGCCCTGCCCTTTCGGCTCACTCAGCTGAGGCGGGCTGGCGGCTGGGTTCAATCAACAGCTATTCGGTAGATATCAACAAATTGCGCGGCGTCAGCGCACGCTCGCAAAAAGTACCTAAAAACACCTTGTAGCCGGCCTGCTCCATAAAACGCACCCGATCCAGCGCCAGCCACACTTCCAGCGGCCGCCGAAACAGGTGGCGAACCAGCTCCAGCCGCGTTACCTCGGCCAGCCGCTGCCAGCCGTCAGCTTCAAAGGCCGCCCAATCCACATGGGCTGGTAACACCAGCTGCTTGCGCTCGGCGGCCCAGCGGCAAAAGCCGGCGAAGTTTTCCGGCAGCTTGCCGTAAGCCAGGCTCGGCACCGGCAGGTAGCTATTCTCGCCACGCACTTCTCGCTGCAACAGATCGAAACCCAGCCGCCAGGCGTTGGCGCGTTCGCGGTGGCGACGCACGCCTTGCGGAGCGGTCACGGTTTCCTGCACGGCCATGGTCAGGTCGTCGCGTGTCAGCGTCGCTTGCTCCTCAAGCAGGCTTCGCGCCTGGCGCGAAAACGGCCGGTAGATCTCGGCCGTGGTGCGGTGATAGCAACAGGGTGCCAGGGTGATTGCCGCGCCCTGCTCGGCCGCCCGCTGCAGCAACTGGCCATGCAGATCGCCGCAGGCATGCAGTGCCACCACGCGAGTATCCGGCGTCAGCCACTGTCCAACAGCGGCGCTCATCACGTCCTGTCGATGGAAGCTCACCTCCAGTCCCTCGCGTTCGGCGAGTGCCTGTCCTGACTCACACAGTGCCTTTTGCCACTCCAGCGCTTCCACCGAGCGGCCATCGCGACGCGCCAGTGTTCGCGCCAGATGGCCTTTGCCCGCACACCACTCCACCAGCGGCGCATCGTCTGCGGGTAAATTGGAAACGAAAGCCTGCAACTGCTGCCACTTGCGTGCGCCGATGCCCTCGCTCCAGGCGTCAGGCAAGCTCGTGGGCTGACTCGAAAAAGCCGGAAGCGTCGTCAGCTCGGCAAGCTCCGCCACCGGCAGCCAGGCCGACAGCGGCGAGTCCTCGAACGGCTGCGCCTGCAGCCGCTCAGCCTCATCATCCGGCAGCGCCAGAAGCGCCTCGGCAAGGCCGGGATAAGCATCGCCCCAGGGCGCACCAAGCGACTGAAACGGCAAGCCGCGCCACAGTGGCCGGCTTGAAAACAGCAGGGCATGCAGACGCGTCAAGCGCTCGGCATGGGTCAGGGGCATGGCTCCATCCAAACTAAAGCCGGAGAGAAATCAGGATATATAGCATCAGGGAATGAAGGGTAACCCATCCGCTGGGGCGACAGGCCACTGTGTCGATTATTTTCATTCTGGACCATGAAAATGTTTGTTGCTGCACTGCAACATTGGATAAAATACCTCGCGCTTTCTCTCCTCTTTTCCCTTCCGCTCCGGGACACACCGTCATGCTGACCCCCTCCCCGACCCACTGGCTCCGGCACAGCGCCCGGTGGCCAGGTTTTGCCGTGCTCCTGATAATAATGCTATTCAGTCCACAGGCTTATGCCAGCACGGGCGAGCTGGACCTGACCACCTCACTCAGTGGTTTCATCGCCGTCACCCTGTTTATTGTTGCCTACGCCCTGGTCATGGCCGAAGAGCAGCTGCACATGCGCAAGTCCAAGCCGGTACTGGTGGCTGCTGGCCTCATCTGGGCAGTGATCGGCTGGGTCTATATCAGGGCTGGACTTCCCGACGCCGCGGAAAGCGCCTTCCGTGAGACGCTGCTGGAATATTGCGAGCTGCTGCTATTCCTGCTGGTGGCAATGACCTATATCAACGCCATGGAAGAGCGCCGCGTGTTCGACAAGCTGCGTTCATGGATGGTGCAGAAGGGCTTCAGCTATCGTACGCTGTTCTGGATCACCGGCATTCTGGCGTTCTGGATCTCGACCATCGCCAACAACCTGACAACCGCCATGCTGATGTGCGCCGTGGTCAGCAAGGTGGCAGAAGGCGACAAGAAATTCATCAACCTGTGCTGTATCAACATCGTGGTGGCCTCCAATGCCGGCGGCGCCTTCAGCCCGTTCGGCGATATCACCACCCTGATGGTCTGGCAGGCCGGACTGGTGCCCTTCGAGGGCTTCTTTACCCTGCTCGGCCCGTCGCTGGTCAATTATTTCGTGCCGGCGGCGATCATGAGTTTCTTCATCCACAACCGCAAACCCAGCGCCGTGGATGAACACATCTGGATGAAGCGTGGCGCGCGTCGTATCGTGCTGCTGTTTCTGCTGACCGTGGTAATTGCCATACTCTGTCACACCGTGCTTCATCTGCCGCCAGCACTGGGCATGATGACGGGACTGGGCTTCCTGCAGTTCTTCGGCTATTACCTGCGCCGCAGCCTGCCGCGCTCACTGGAGCGCAAGCGCTCGCGTTATAGCCAGCGCGGCGACTGGCGCAAGCTCGAGTCGCTGGGCAGCGTGGTACCGTTCGATGTGTTCTCGCGGATCGCCCGCTCCGAATGGGACACCCTGCTGTTCTTCTATGGCGTGGTGATGTGCGTTGGCGGCCTGGGCTTCATGGGCTATCTGAGCCTGCTCTCGGAGACGCTGTATGCCGGCTGGAACCCGACCCTGGCCAACGTGGTGCTGGGCCTGATCTCGGCGGTGGTCGATAACATTCCGGTGATGTTCGCGGTGATCTCCATGGCACCCGACATGTCGGTAGGCAACTGGCTGCTGATTACCCTGACCGCCGGCGTCGGTGGCAGCCTGCTGTCCGTCGGCTCGGCGGCCGGCGTCGCCCTCATGGGCCAGGCCCGCGGTGTCTATACCTTCGCCGGCCACCTGCGCTGGGCACCGGTCATCGCGCTGGGCTATGTCGCCAGCGTGCTAACCCACCTGTGGTTGAATGCGGCCAGCTTCGGCGGCTAGGTGTATTTTTCACGCTTAAACCTCATGAATCACAAAGGCATGCCGGCAAGCCTGGCAAGTGCCGACATATGCGCCGCCAGCATGCTTGATGTGCGCCTCGATCTGCACATCGGGACAGCCACAGGCCGTGCAGGGCAGACGCATGGAAGTGGCAACATTGCAGGCATGGCAGTGCACGACATAGCCCTGCCTGCCCAGCATGTCGGACAGCTGCTCGGTTTCACCGCACTGCCGGCATCCCAGCCGCCGCCTGCGGGTCTCGCGAGCACCCGCTGAGGCGTCGCGATCGACGAGCCAGCGTCCCAGCCGCCGCATCTGGCGACGCGACAGCTGCAAATGCGGTTTGAACAGCCCGACTATCCGTGGTGTATTGCCGATGATGCTGCAAACCCTGTCGCATAGGGCTTCCAACGACAGAGTTTCGATTCCCTCATCGCTAACGGCAAGCGGACCGTCAGCGTGCTCACCATCGGCAGGCACAACGCTGAGCAGATGCCAGCGTCGATTGGCAAAGTTGCCTTGCAGCAAGGCAAGCCCGCTAAGCAGCTCGTTGGCCTGGGCCTCCAGCAGCGTCAGCAACAGACGCTGCCCTTGCATGAGGCGCTGCTGCGCCCTCGCCGCTCCCTGGGGCTGCGAGGCGATCAGGATAAAGCCACCACGATGAACGATCAGGTGATCTATCCGTACCTGCTCCGTCAAATGCTCCAATGTCAGATTGTGAAATACAAGTGCCCGCCCGGTTACGGAAAAGGCATGGCGCAGACTGGTACCGACATCTTCTTCAGACGGCGATGCTGTTTCCTGGTAGCCAGATACGAACGAAACCTGGTTCTTGAAGACCGAGTTCATGTTATCCCCTGCGCTGCCACTTACCTTGTCAAAGGACTATATCCAAATCGGCGTGAGCTTATATTGGCCATAACAACCTGGCCTTATCATCCTTGCTACTTTAGCTTATCTTAATATTCTAGGATGTCTCTTCGTTATACATTTAACAATAAGACATCTTCATGCCTTTGATCAGCCCGTTCTTAACACTAAAGCCCTGCTTTCCAAAGCCATCTCCAGTGTACCGTACTGAGTGAGAACACTATGTAAACTATCGAAAAATCACGCGTCTCGCGTGATATGCTGCATGATCACCTTGAACATCAAAACCTGCAGGATATCAGCACCCAGCGACGGACTCGCCACCTGCGCATGGCCAGATCTGGCCGCCATGCGCGCACCCGTAACATGGCAAAATGCACGAGTTTTTCCTCGATATCCTGTAGACCAACCCCCTAGAGACGCCATTGCGAGAGCATTCTCAATGAAGCAAGCCACCTCTCAGGCCAGACCCACGCAGGATACAGGCCACCATGCGGCTGCGGTAACGCCTGACGACCAGGCCATTTTGCGCATCGAAGCATTGTCAAAGACCTATCGCGGTGGTTTCCAGGCCCTCGACGAGATAAATCTCGATATCCGACGCGGCGAGATATTTGCGCTGCTTGGGCCCAACGGGGCCGGCAAGACGACGCTGATCGGCGTCATCTGCGGCCTGGTCAATGCCAGCGCCGGCCGCGTGCTGGTCGATGGCCACGACAACGTCACGGCTTTTCGCCAGGCCCGCCAGCGGATCGGGCTGGTGCCCCAGGAACTGACCAGCGAGGCCTTCTCCAGGGTCTGGGATACGGTGAGTTTCAGTCGCGGGCTGTTCGGCAAGCCGCGAGACCCCGAACATGTCGAACGGGTGCTGCGTTCATTGAGCCTGTGGGAGAAGCGCAACAACCGGCTGATCACCCTGTCTGGCGGCATGAAGCGCCGGGTATTGATCGCCAAGGCGCTGGCCCACGAGCCCGAGATCCTGTTTCTCGACGAACCCACCGCCGGCGTGGATGTGGAGCTGCGCCGCGACATGTGGGCGGTGGTGCGTGGCCTGCGCGATCGCGGCGTGACGATTATCCTGACCACGCACTATATCGAGGAGGCCGAGGAGATGGCCGATCGCATCGGCGTGATTCGCGGCGGTCGCCTGATGCTGGTGGAAGACAAGCGTGCGCTGATGAGCAAGCTTGGCACCAAGGTGCTGACATTGAGCCTGACAGCCCCCTTGGCACAGCTGCCGGAATCGCTCACGGACTTTGACCTGAACCTGTCCGATGACGGCTTGAGCCTGAGCTATGGCTATCGCGGCAATGCTGGCTATCACGCACCTCACTATGACGGCGATCAGGGCAGCATCGCCGAGCTGCTGGCGGCGCTTGCCAACGCCGGTATCGAGATCCGCGATATGGACACGCGCCAGAGCTCGCTTGAGGATATCTTTGTCAGCCTGGTCAGGGAGCAACCATGAACCTGCAGTCGATCAAAACGCTTTATCACGCCGAGATGGCGCGCAGCCTGCGCACCCTGCTGCAAAGTGTGGTCTCGCCGGTGATTTCCACGTCGCTGTACTTTGTGGTGTTCGGTGGTGCCATCGGCAGCCGCATCAGCGAAGTGGATGGTGTCAGCTACGGTGCTTTCATCGTGCCCGGTCTGATCATGCTGATGCTGCTGACCCAGAGCATCAGCAACGCTTCTTTCGGCATCTTCTTTCCGCGTTTCAGCGGCTCGATCTACGAGATTCTCTCTGCACCCATCTCTTACGTTGAAGTCGTGCTCGGCTATGTCGGGGCCGCCGCCACCAAGTCGACGATACTCGGACTGATCGTGCTGGGCACCGCCAGCCTGTTTGTACCGATGCAGATCGAGCATCCGTTCATCATGCTGCTGTTCATGGTGCTGACGGCGCTCACCTTCAGCCTGCTCGGCTTTGTTATCGGTATCTGGGCCGATGGCTTCGAAAAGCTGCAGCTGGTACCGCTGTTGATCATCACCCCGCTGACCTTTCTTGGCGGCACCTTCTACTCGATCAACATGCTGCCGCCCTTCTGGCAGACCGTGACGCTGTTCAACCCGGTGGTCTACCTGGTCAGCGGTTTTCGCTGGAGCTTCTATGGCAGCGCCGATGTCAGCATCTGGGCAAGCCTGGGCGTCATCCTGCTGTTTCTGTGCGCCAGCCTGGCACTTATCGCCGTCATCTTTCGCACTGGCTATCGTCTGAAGCCCTGACGCTCGGTTTAAAAGTCCTGACGCTCGACCATGAACGAGGATAGCTGCGCTATCATCACGCCCCTTCTCTCACTCTTCCAAGCGAGGCGATTACCGGCATGCCGATTCTCAACAGCATCATCCACCGCATCGACAAGCAGGTCAGCGACTCACCGGCTCAGCTGGTAGCCGCCACGCAGGTGCTGCCGGAAAGTCCCGCGCTGGAGGATCTGCTGAGCGGTCTGAAGGATGTCTATCACCGCAAGACCAAGGCCTGGGGCCGTTTCGATGATGCTGCCGGCGAAAGCGGATTCGCCGCCGACATGGCCGGCTACCTGGCAAAGACGTTGGACTTTGTCACCCTGACACGTGCGCTTGGCGAGAAGCTATTACCGCTGGTTGACGATCACCTGCCCATCGGCGGGCATCTGCTGCTGGTCGATTACCAGCAGGGCGACGCCCGCTATCTGCTGCTGGCGCTGCTCCATCATCGCGACGGCTTCGTCATTGACGAGCAGCTCAACATCGCCGCCGGTCGCCAGCTGAATCTGGCCCAGCTGAGCCTGGCGGCGCGTCTGGATATCGCCCAGTGGCAGAGCGGCAACGACTCGCATCCTTACCTTTCGTGGAGCCGGGATCGCGGCGGCAAGGGGCTCGCCGAAGGGTTGGTCGAGGCGCTGGGAGCCAGCGAACAGCGTGATGCCGGACAGGAAACCCGTACCCTGCTCAAGGCCTTCAGCGACTATGTGGAACAGCAGGACCTGCCCGAAGAGCAGAGCCGCGAGAAGACCGACGCCCTGATCGACTACGCCAGTGAACAGGTCGGCCGTGGCGAGCCGATCGCTCTGGACGAGCTGTCCGAGCTGATCGACGACCAGCAGCCCAAGGCGTTCTACGACCACATCCGCCACAGCGACTATGGTCTGTCACCGGAAATTCCGCCGGACCGGCGCACGCTCAACCAGTTCCGGCGCTTTACCGGCCGCTCCGAGGGTGTCTCGATCAGCTTTGATGCTCACCTGCTGGGCGGCGCCGTCGATTACGACGAAGGCCGCGACCAGCTGGTGATTCGCAAGATTCCCAAGGGGCTGCGCGACCAGCTCAAGCAGCGCGACTTATAGCCCTGATCTTATACCAGGTGCCGGGTTAGCCACTGGCGAAGCTGTGGGCCTTGCAACACGCCGGCCTGGCGGGCCACTTCCTGGCCGTCCTTGAACACCATCAGCGTGGGAATGCTGCGGATGCCAAAACGTCCGGCCAGCGCCTGCTGCGCTTCGGTATCGAGCTTGGCGAAGCGAATTCGCGGCTCCAGCTCACTGGCGGCCTCGGCGAAAATCGGTGCCATAGCCTGGCAGGGACCGCACCAGCTGGCCCAGAAATCCACCACCACCGGCAGCTCGCTGCGCTCGACCACGGCACGGAAATTGGCCTCGGTCAGTGCCACCGGCTCGCCGCTGAACAGCGGCTGCTTGCACTTGCCGCACTTGGGGCCATCATCCAGACGCTCGCGTTTCACCTGGTTAAGCGCGCCACATTCCGCACAGCCGATTTTCAGCAACTCACTCATCTCGCGTATCCTTGAACAGTTCACTGGCTTAGTTTGTCGACTAACCACAACATGGGGCCGATCTTCCTCCATCTCAATTGTATTCTCTACCAAGCCGGTAGTTCGCCCACCGCCGCGACGGCCTTCATCTCCGCTCTTCTCCTGCGAGAACTTCAATGCGCTCACCTGCTTCATCTGCCCCACCTAGCTCACATGGCTCACATGGCTCACGCACCAACCCGCGGGTACTGCTGCGTTTGCTGAGCCTGCTGGCGCCCTATCGTCTGCGCCTCGCGCTGGCGGCCGTGGCCCTGCTGTTGGCCTCTGGCAGCGTGCTGCTGCTCGGCCAGGGACTGCGCCTGGTGGTGGATCAAGGTTTCATGGACGCCGACCGCGCGGCGCTGGGCCAGGCCCTGGGACTGATGCTGACCGTGGTAACGGTGCTGGCGCTGGCCTTGGCGCTGCGCTACTACCTGGTGACCTGGATCGGCGAACGTCTGGCCGGCGACCTGCGCCGCCGGGTGTTCGATCATCTGCTGAGCCTGGAACCCGGCTTCTTCGAGAGCACCCTGGCGCCCGGCCAGGCGGCTGGCGAAATCACCTCGCGGCTCACCGCCGACACCAGCGTGCTGCAGAGCCTGTTCGGCTCCTCGGTGTCGCTGGCGCTGCGTAACCTGCTGATGCTGATCGGTGCCGTGACGCTGATGCTGGTGACCCAGCCGTGGCTCTCGGCGCTGGTGCTGCTGGGCATTCCGGCCACGGTGCTGCCGATCCTGTGGTTCGGGCGACGCGTGAGGCGCCTGTCCCGCTCAAGCCAGGACCGGGTGGCGGAGCTTGGCCGCTATGCCGACGAGGCGCTGGGCGGCATCCGTACCGTTCAGGCGTTCACTCACGAAAACATTGAGCGCCGCGACTATGCAGATCGGGTCGAAGACGCTTTTGAGCATGCCGTGGAGCGCACCCGCCAGCGCGCCTGGCTGACCGGTATCGCCATGCTGGCGGTGTTTGCCGCGGTGGGCATCATGCTATGGCAGGGCGGCCAGGCGGTGCTGGCCGGCGACATGACCGCCGGCGAACTCTCGGCGTTTGTGTTTTATGCGGTGCTGGCGGCGGGTGCGGTGGCCACCCTGGCCGAGGTGGCCG
>ERZ1032895.171-NODE-171-length-14371-cov-7.539327_pt1 | contig 14371 bp, 15 predicted proteins | sample MGYA00516687_ERZ1032895 | MGnify/ENA primary metagenome ERZ1032895 (study PRJEB33719, sample SAMN04261600) | wastewater metagenome | biome: rural village; feature: latrine urine exit; material: soil | place: El Salvador | collected 2013-01-14 ... | reverse complement strand
CCTGGATCGACCGCGACCGCCTCACCTGGCACGACCGCGCCAGCAACACCCGCCTGGTGCGCACCCCGAAGGGCGGGCCTTGACCCGCCACCCCGGCAATCACGCCGCCCGGCGGGTCAAGACCCGCCCTACGGCTTGACCATCAGCACTCCCGTGAAGCCCTTGTTCACCGCGTAACATGTCCTTGACGCCATATGCCCCCAGAGCCATAATCGGCGCATGACATGGATCGTCGAACTTGCAGATGAGTTTGAACCGGAATTCGACCAGCTGCCGGAAATCGTCCAGGACGAGATTCTGGCGCAGGCGCGAGTGATCGAGCGATTCGGACCAGCCGCCAAGCGTCCGCGCGTGGACACCTTGAAAGGATCGCGGCATCACAACATGAAGGAACTGCGCATTGCGGCCGATAACGGCATCTGGCGCATCGCGTTTGCGTTCGATCTGCGTCGCCATGCTGTATTGCTGGTTGCAGGCGACAAGTCGGGAGGCAGCGAAAAGTTGTTTTACAAGACCCTCATCCGGTCCGCTGATCAACGTTTCGACAACCACCTTGCACGGCTGGCTTCACACAAGAGGAAATAACGACATGGGCACGCCGATTGAGCAGAAAATTGCAGGGCTCCCGAAGGAGCGGCGGGCACGTATTGATGCTCGAAGCAGGGAACTGATTTTGGAAGAATTGTCTTTGCAGGACCTGCGCAAGGCCATGAGCCGGACGCAGGCCCAGATTGCAAAGACCCTCAAGGTCGGTCAGGACACGGTCTCCCGCTACGAAAGCCGGACCGACATGCTGCTGTCGACGCTGCAGGACTATGTGCGCGCAATGGGTGGGGAGTTGGACCTGGTCGCCCGTTTTCCCAACCGGCAGCCTGTAAAGATCAAGACGCTGCGCGAGCTGCATACCTCGGACCCATAAAAGCCAGGCCAGACGCTGGGCATGCGCCCGTGGCGGCTGCGCCTGGTGAATGCCGGCGAAGGCCCGCCCAGCCCGCGCGCCCTGTGGATCCGCTACGCCTGTTGACGCACCCGGAATGGCGTGACGCGCCATACAACTTTTTGTATGCTGGACCCATGAGCAGGATGCTGAAGTTCAAGGGCGGAGCCCTGGGTGACCTCCGTGCGTTTCCAATCTCGGCACGGCGCGACGCTGGTTATCAAAGGAACTGCGCACATGAACCCCGAAACATTCGCAAGCGTGTGGGATGCCATCGAGGAAAGTCCCACCGACGCGGCAAACCTGAAGCTCCGGTCAGCACTCATGATGGCTCTGGAGAAACATATCCGCAGCCAGGGCTGGACCCAGACCCAAGCCGCCCGTCGGCTCGGAACAACGCAACCCCGCGTGTCGGACCTGCTACGCGGCAAGATCAATCTCTTCAGCCTTGACACGCTGGTCAACATGGCGGTCGCTGCCGGTCTCCACGTCGAAATGCACGTCCAGGAAGCTGCGTAATAAGTACGTGGGGAGACCTCAGGCCAGGACCCGCCTGCAGCCTGACCATCAACACGCCTGCGCAACCATCAGCACCCGTCACCCCCGCGCAGGCGGGGGTCCATGGACGTCAGGCCTTCCCCACGCACCCATCCCATCCAACAATCCCACCCCGCGTCCAACCCGGACCAAATGCGACAGTCCCGAACACCCCGCAAGCCCCCCACTTCCCAATCACCAGAACTGCGACAACCATCACGCAATACCGGCTCGGCCCGCAGCCACCCCTGCAATATTTGTCACTTTTGGCCTGACAGTGACGCGTTCCGTCACCGCCTGACAGGCAATCCAGCCCGACAACTGTGATCCACCCCTTCCCCGCGACATGATCGCCACCCCAATGTCCGCCTTGGCATGCATCCTGCGTACTGATCCATGCACGTGCGGTGTCGCACGGCTGCCCAACGGACCCGGTGACAGCCGGCCATGCGGCACGTGAGTTCCAATCCACTCCTAGGGGATACACAAATGAAGAAGTCTCTGCAGAAGGGTTTCACCCTGATCGAACTGATGATCGTCGTGGCGATCATTGCCATCCTGGCGGCGATTGCGCTGCCGGCGTACCAGGACTATGTGGCTCGCTCGCAGGTTTCGGAGGCGATGAGCCTGACATCTGGCGCCCGCACGGCCGTTGCTGAGTACTACGCTGAGCGTGGCGATTGGCCGACAGGTAACGCCGCTGCCGGCCTCGCAGCCGAAGCCAGCATCACTGGTCGCTACGTACGTCAAGTCGAAGTCGGTAGTGGTGGAGTGATCTCCGCAACAATGGCTGCCGCGGGCTCCGCCAGCAGCAAGATCGCCGGGGATGTTTTCTCCCTTACTCCGGCCGACGCAGGTGGAAGCATCCGGTGGAACTGCAACACGACTACTACCACCATCGATGACAAGTACCTGCCCAGCTCCTGCCGCAATTAACAATCGGCATTGCTGAGTTTACTTGAAGGCCGCAGCAATGCGGCCTTCTTTTTCAGTGGCTCAAAAACTTCCCATGCGAATCAGGCTATTCCTGACGTGTCTTGCCGTCGCAGCATCCCTGATCGTGATCACGATCTACTGGCCGGGACATGCAGGCGGCTTCATCTTTGATGACTTTCCTAACCTCGTCGACGACCCAGACTGGAAGGTTACGGACCTTGACCCTGCGCACTGGTGGCACGCCGCATCTAATGGAATCTCAAGCAGTCTTGGGCGCCCACTGGCGATGCTTAGCTTCGCAATCAACCATTACTTTACGGGCCTTGATACGGAAGCACTGAAGCTGACGAATATTGTCTTCCACGCTCTCAACACCACCCTTGTGCTCTTGCTGTGCTTTTCTCTAATCCGACTGGCTATCGACAACCCTTCCGACGATCGCTACGTGGCTTGGGTCGCACTGTTTTGCGCGCTCGCCTGGGCCATTCATCCGCTCCAAGTATCGACAGTTCTCTACGTAATCCAGCGCATGGAGATTGGAGCGCACACCGGCGTATTTATAGCTTTACTTTGCTACCTTAAAGCGAGACAGCAACAAATTGAAGGCAGACGCGCCTGGCCTTGGTTCACCATCACAATTTGCGCAACCCTAATGGGACTAGGGTTTAAGGAAACTGCGGCCCTCCTTCCAGTTTACACCCTGACCATTGAAGTCTGCTTACTGAAGTTCCAAAGCAACAGGAACCAGAACGCCCGTGGGCTCATCTTTTTCTATGTCGCCTGCTTTACGGGTGCATCAGCAATCTTCCTGATACAAGTACTACCAAGTTCACTCGCTGACTGGGCATATGCGACAAGGGATTTTACACTCTCTCAACGGCTGCTGACTCAACCACGAGTTTTGATGATGTATCTGGGGCAGATCATTTTACCGCTGCCAAACCAACTACTTTTCTACTACGACAATTTTTCTATCTCCACCTCCATGTTTTCGCCACCGAGCACTTTCTGGAGCGCCCTCACTCTTGCGTTATTGGTATTTGTTGGGCTTCAGCTCCGCCGCCGTCGTCCCCTTATATCACTAGGCTTGGGCTGGTTTATCGGCGCACATCTATTGACAAGCAACGTAATTCCGCTCGAACTCGCGTTTGAACACCGAAATTATTTCGGAACCTTAGGCATCCTATTAGCCGGAACATCAGCCTTTCAGGAAGTTATAAACCGATTAAATAAGGATGCGCAGCTTGGAATTGGAATAGCCTGCCTTCTATTCCTGAGCGCGGTCTGTTTACTTCAAGTCCGCACTTGGTCCGACCCTTTTCGGCTAGCGAGTTCTTTAGCTTCGCGAAACCCCGACTCAGTTCGCGCAAACTACAGCTTAGGCATTCACCTCTTAGACTTATCCCAGGGAAACCCTTCGTCTCCAGCGTACCATTTGGCAATTAGCCAGTTTGAGCATGCGCATGACCTTCCCTCGAGCACCCCACTGCCAGAGCAGGCACTTCTTATTATGAACGCGCGCGCCAAAACCCATTCATCTCCCGAGCTATGGCGCCGACTTAGGGAGAAGCTGCTTATGCGCAGGGCCGGGGCGCAGGAAATCAGCACATTACATGCTCTGCTAGAATGTCGAAGCGACCCCAACTGCATGATCGATGATCAACAGCTTCTGGAAACATTCCTAACGGCCGTTTCCAACAACCCACACTCGGCCGTAATCCATTCCCAGTACGCCAACTTTGCTTTTAACTTCATGGGGGATCAAAATCTGGGCATTAACTTGATGGAGAAGGCGGTGGCGCTTGCTCCTGATGACGTTCAGTTTAAAGTCAACCTTGCACGATTGCTTGCCTCCTCTGCGGCTGACGACGTGCGGCTAAAGCGTCTTTCAAATGAAATTCAGAAGCAGGACAAATCTGGCAAGCTCCAAAGCGAGATCGACTCAGGATTCATGCCGATTGACTGCCCCACCCCTACAAATCGGAATGGCTCTTGCTCGAACAAAATAAGATAATCAATTTGCTAAGCTAAGGACTTAGTTATGAATGTGAAGTTGATCAGCGCGGGCTTTACGCTCATCGAGCTTCTAATTGCCATAGCTGTCATTGCGATCCTCGCCATGCTGTCCTTGCCTGCATACCAAGACTACCTTGCGCGCACCCAAGTCGCCGAGGGACTGAGCTTGTCCAATAACGCAAAGAACGCAATTACGCTATTCCATTCTGACTTCGGGCGATTCCCCGTAGACAACAAGGAATCAGGCCTTCCTAATCCCGCCTCTATTACTGGTCGCTATGTCGACTCGGTAAGGATTGAGCCAATGGGCGGTATCGCAGTCACATTCAGCTCACGAGCCAATAAATCATTGGACGATGCAATATTAACATTTCAAATTGCTGACGACGGAGGGTCACTACACTGGCGCTGTGGGGGACTGAATCCCCGCTATTTGCCGCGAAACTGCCGATCAACCCACTAATCCAAGCTGGGAGCAACTTAACTAGGATCGTTGCACCTATCATTTCAAGCAAAGGAACCCAAGCTTTTTCGGCGCGTTATCGATGACCTAATCCGCCAACTCCGACATCTTGATTAGGCCTGCCCACCGTCGAACGCATATTCTTCAAGACCACCACCCTCTCAGCAAACCCATAAAATTGGTAATAGAATTACGCGCCGCCTTCTTAACGGTCTACAGCTTACACAAAGGCCTAGAGCATAGGCCTCACTGGAATTAATGATCGACTAGCGCCTCAATTCTTTATAACTGACCCCGCTGCACATAACACGGATCCAGCATGCGTCCCATCCTACTCCCATGCTCTTCGCTACTCTAATAAGCTTTCTTAGAGTCCGAACAATGAGATCCTCGAATCTCTGCCAGGGTAGCAATCTCAATGGCATCGGGCTGCACAGCTTACGTTGCCAACGGACCATCGAAGCGCGGGCCGGCGACGATGTCTGACCGCCAGTTTTATATTTGCGCTGCAGGGCTTACCGTGTTTTCCCTGCTCCTGCGCGTCGCCTACCATTTGGGGGCCGATCCCTTGGTTCACATCGCCGGGGACATAAACGATTACGTTCGGTACGCATGGAACCTCGGTCAGCACGGTGTCTATTCCTCCGCTGCCATTGATCCGGACACCGTGCCTATCGGAGACAGTTTCCGCCCTCCCGGGTTCCCGCTATTCCTTCTCCTGGCGATGAAGTTGAGCGACTTTGGCTCGAATTGGCTGAATATCGCCTATGCCATGCAGATCGCTCTCAGCACCACCACCGTCCTCCTTACAACCCTTCTCGCCCGGGAATGGATTCGACCCGGCTTCGCGCTGCTTGCCGGCGCGCTTGTAGCGCTGTGGCCACATCACATCGTCTTCGCCTCTACGCTCCTAAGTGAAACCCTGCTCGGCTTCTGTATGATTTCCGGCCTCTGGCTTTCGTCCCTCTCCTATCGCAGAAAGTCGTGGCCGCTTGCCACGCTGACGGGGGCCGCCTTCGGCTTCGCTGCGCTCGTCAACTCGCTGATGCTCTTCTTCCCGCTCGTCGCCGCGCTGTTGCTCTTCGCCCACAAGCAACGACGCTCAGGCGTCTCACTTTTTCTCACATTCTCCATCGTGTTGGGAGCGTGGTCGGTCGCCAGCCCCAAAAACATCGACGGACGAACCAACACTCATCGCGCCACCATAAACCTGGTCCAAGGATCCTGGCCCATTTATCACGCCGCTTGGAAAGCACGTGACCAACACGACGAAGCGAGACAGCTCTTAGATGAAATACACGCGGAAATCGATCTTTTTGCTGATGACCCGCGAGTTGGACTCAAGGTGTTAGGCCAACGACTCTCACTGGATCCGAGCGGCTACACTCGCTGGTACCTGCTTGAAAAGCCCTACCTGCTTTGGGACTGGGACATTCGCCTCGGGTGGGGCGACGTTCACTTTCTGCCAGTGGGCGAAACACCCATGGAGAAACACCCGATACTCCGCGGGTCTCATCAAACCCTGAAACTTCTGAATCCCGTGCTGTTTGCATTGTCCTTGGGCGCGATCGCCATCGTCACCCTTTTCTTGGCCAGGGGAAAAGAAGTCACATTTGCAGGATTACTGGTTGCGGGATTTGTAGTGTACGTAACCGCTTTGCATACGATACTGCAGGCTGAACCACGCTACTCCATTCCGTATCGCCCGGAGCAGATGATCCTTGCTGCCGCGATGCTCGCCTTCCTGTGGGATCAGGTGATGTCCCGCATACCACCAAAGTTGGAATCGTCGACCACCAGCAACGTTCACCACCGGTCTTCCACCTCTACCTACAACAGGGTTGAGAAAGACCGTCAACGCAATACGGGTTAAACCAACACCAATGGTATTACCGCCCTGGTGGGCCACCATGATCACAACCCTTCATAGAATCTGGACCCTTTTCACGACCCCGGAGCGCCGCAAAGCTGTTCTGATGTTGGCGCTGGTTGTGCTCATGGCGTTTGCAGAGACCGCCGGTGTGCTCTCAATCATGCCGTTCCTATCGGTGTTGGGCCGCCCCGACGTGATCAGCGATACGCCATGGCTGCGGACAGCGTTCGAAGTATCAGGCCTGCCCGACGCCCGCAGCTTCACCGTCGCCCTCGGCCTGGCCTCAATCGTAATCGTGATCGGCGCCTCGCTGTTCAAGACCCTGGCCCAGCACACACTCAACCGCTTTGTCCACTTCCTACGCCACTCGGTCAGCGCCCGATTGCTGGCCGCCTACCTCCGCCAACCCTATGCGTTCTTCCTTACGCGCAACACCGCCGAACTCAACCGGAACATCCTTTCGGAAGCGGATCAGCTGCTTTTCAACCTGATTCAGCCACTCGCACAGCTGATCGCCCAAGGCATGGTGGTGCTGGCGATGGTGGCGTTGATCATCGCCTACGACCCAGCAATGGCCGCCGCCATCATCGCCGTGGTCGGGAACCTGTATGGAGTCATCTACTGGTTGGCTCGGAAGCGACTCGCGCGGATCGGCACCGAGCGCATGGCCGCCAACCGCGAACGCTATCAGGCAGCCACCGAGGTGCTGAGCGGCATCAAGGACGTGAAAGTCACGCAGTCAGCCCCCGCCTATGCGGAACGCTTCACCCGCGCTTCGCGTGAATATTCTCGACACATGGCGACAAGCGACACCTTGAGTCAGACGCCGTTGTATTTGGTGGAAGCCACCGGCTATACGGGCCTCATTGTGATTGCCCTGTTCCTGCTGATGCGCAGCGACGATATCGCTCAAGTGTTGCCCGCTCTGGGGCTGTACGGTTTTGCGGCCTATCGCATGCTTCCAGCAGCGCAGATCATGTACCGCGGCTTCGCGAAACTCCGTTTCTCATCGTCTGCCTTGGATGCGATCCAACGCGACCTAGCCCTAACTGGCGAAACACGCACATCCAGTGGGAATATGCTGGCGCCTCGCCGGGAAATTCGGCTGGAAGGTATCCGGTTCGCCTACCCGGGGACAGAGGACAGGCCGGTCTTCGAGGACTTCAATCTCGTCATACCGGCAAACACGACGGTTGGCATCGTGGGCAAGAGCGGCGCAGGAAAAAGTACGCTACTGGACCTGCTGCTGGGTTTGCTGCAACCACAAGCAGGCAGACTACGGATAGACGATGCCGTGATCGACGCCTATAACGTAGCTGATTGGCAACTCGGAATTGGCTATGTACCACAATATATTTTCTTGGCGGATACCACTGTGGCGGAGAACATCGCCTTCGGCGTGCCGAGGAATCGAATCGACATGGATGTTGTCGAGAGCGTTGCACGAACCGCACAAATCCATAATTTTATAGAAAGCCAGCTACCTCATGGATACGACACCGTTGTTGGCGAGCGCGGCGTTAGACTCTCAGGAGGACAGAAACAACGCATAGGAATTGCACGGGCACTTTATCATGACAACCGCCTCCTGATTTTCGACGAAGCGACAAGCGCCCTTGACCCAGAGACAGAACGCACGGTGCTCCAAGGAATCCACAACCTTGGATCTAACCGAACCGTAATCATAGTTGCTCATGGAGAACGCGCCTTAATGAATTGCTCTGTAAGGATTTCATTAGACAGTGCGGATGTGAGCACAGCCTCTAGCGGAAGCAATAATGCTTGAAAGGCCTCCCTCAAACATATCTATAAGGCGCGGAAAAAATGTTCCTGGCAATTGCGAAATTGCCGTTATCGTAATATCCACAAATTCCGACCCTCTTGCCCGCCGCGCGGCGCAATCGATATTGAACAACACGCACCCGTGCGAACTGGTAGTAGTCAACACAGGGAAAGGCTCTCTGAAGCCAATTATCCACGACATACTGGATAATCTCGTGCTCATCGAGTGTCCTCAGCGGCACTATGCGGGGGGTTCAAGGAATCTCGGGATCGGCGTGACGTCCTCCCCAATCATCGCTTTCCTCGCCGCTGACTGCATTGCACCGTCTGATTGGATAGGCCGCCGATTAGACGCCCACGAGACCAACGACCTCGTACCGTCCTCACTGCTCCCAGCACATCCAAAAGATGGAAAGCTGACAAATACTTGCTGGGCATCATACTTTTCGACTCATTTCGAAAGAATACCAGGAATGCCCGCTGGACTGGGAAAGCCATTTGGGCTCTCCTACAATCGAAAGATATTTGACAAATACGGTCTTTATGATCCGTCACTAAGGACAGGAGAGGACAGCGAATACAATGCGAGAATTCCCACTTACGGTCAACTCTCACCGTTGACTCAAGTTGTTACGCTTCACTCCTATCCCGAACGCCTTGGCGACGCCATCAACATCCAATATAGGCGGGGAGTCCACGAGTATCGATTCTCTAAATTTCGCTACAACAGAAGCAGAACTGTCACGGCAGCACGCACCCTAAAGCGTGCCTTGCTCGCATTTCTATGGATAGTGAAGAATAATTCAGAGCACTCAAAGAAAATCAGGAAGAGCACCCATATCCTAGCGGCTCTTATTTTTGTCCGTATCCTAGGGAATATATTCTCTACTGACCGGGCATAACCTACATGCATTCCGCTAGCGACCTCTCGATTACCACAGTTATCGCCGCTTATAATGCCGAGCGCCACATTTGCCAGGCACTTCGCTCTGCCATGCGCCAGTCGGTTAGAGAGAATAAAATAATTGTCTGTGACGATGCCTCTTCCGACCGAACGGTGGAAGTTGTCGCTGCAATTGAGAATGGTCCCATAAAAATTATATTTAACAATAAAAACCTGGGCCCCGGACCGTCTAGGGATCGGGCAATTGAGCATGCAGAGTCGCAATGGGTTGCTTTGCTGGATGCCGATGATACTTGGCATTGCGAAAGACTGCGCCGATTACTGGCTGCTGCCGTATCCACTGGTGCCGATGTTGTTTTTGATGACACCTTGCTCTGCCACGAGGTCAGAGGTCGACTTGTGCCTTGGAAACGTCTTCATGGCACCCGCGCTTTTGGTGGAAAGGGTACGGCCGCGCGCATTGTGCGTATTGAGGATTACATTACCTCGGCGAGGCTGCTTGCTCACCCGCTGATCAGTACGGACTTCATCCGTCGCCACGAGATTGAGCATAGCTCGAGACGCTTCGCAGAAGACGCGGAATTCTATCTGCGCCTTGCGCTAGCGGGTGCGAAATTCTGTTATGTTCCCGAGCCTCTGTATCACTATCGTATTACTCCTGGCTCGCTCACGGCCCAAGCCAGAGATCCCACCCTTATGCGTAAGTGCTTGGAAGAGTGTGCGCAATGGGTAGGGTGGTGGCCGTCGGCACAGGCTGCTTTCCAGAAGAAGGCCGCTTCTTTGCGAATCAATGAATCACTGTACCATCTGGGTGAGGCCGTCCGGCGGGGGCACTTTTCCACGGCCTCGGGGCTGCTGCTATCTCACCCGCAGCTGTTCGCGCAGTTGCCTCGTCGACTTATCCACCAAGTTCACTACCATGCTCACCGGCTCATCCATGGCGGCAGTAGACGCTGATAAGGAAGCTTCTGTCTCGGCATGACCATCGTGCTCACCTTCGGCACCTTTGACGTCCTCCACCTCGGCCATCTGCGCATCCTTAAGCGTGCAGCGGCCTTGGGTGATCGGCTGGTAGTCGGCGTCTCTTCGGACGCGCTTAACGTCACGAAGAAAGGACGTGCTCCCGTGTTTACACAGGAAGAGCGGATGCGGATTGTTTCGGCGTTGCGGTGCGTGGACCAGGTGTTTCTAGAAGAGTCTCTGGAACGGAAGCGCGAATACCTGGTGCGTTACGGCGCCGACATCCTCGCCATGGGAGACGACTGGCGCGGGCGCTTCGACGAATTCTCGGACACCTGCCGGGTGGTGTATTTCGAACGAACACCCGCAATCTCAACGACTGCGGTCATCGAGAAGATTCGGACCTAGCTCCAAGCTTGAGATGCGTGCGAAGTCGTTGTACACAGCGCCCGCCGGCGCCTCCATCACCTATGGCGCCGTACACTTGGCGCCGGATCTCCCAATGGCACTCTCTATGGATATGCCAGTACGCCTGCGGATCTGACAACGCGGCCTCCAATACGTCCAGCAGCGTCGACAGGCTGTCCACGATGGGACCGAATCGGTATTCCGGCCCTAGTGAGAAGCCTTTGCAGAATGGAGGCTCTACATCCAAGAAGACAGTGGGCCGGTCCAGCAGCAAAAAGTCGAAAGCGATGGACGACCAATCACACACCAGGATGTCGCAAGCCAGCAGGATCGATTCGGTATCCGGAAACCGCGAAGCCGGCAATGCGTACACGTTGGAAGGAACCCCGTCACCTACTTCGCCACTGTTGAGATGGCTTCGCAGCACCACTCTTCCGCCAAAGCGGAACGCAAGCGCTCCCAATGCGCCCAGGAATTCATGCTCCTGACAGCCGAACGGGTACAAGCTGCGGCCGGTCGAATCTTGCTTCCAAGTGGGCGCGAACAACAGAAGCGGGGCGTCCGCCGGCAGCCCAAGCGATCTGCGGATAGCGGCCTTGTCCTCAGCTGGTTTTACGAGCCGGTCGGTACGGGCATAGCCGGTGGCCACCACGCGCTCAGGCCGAAAGCCGAATCGCTCCACATACAGGTCCCGGCACAATGCCGAAGCCACCCAGATCTCGTCGTACTGGTGCTGCAGCCGGAAGTCCTGGGCATCGAAGCCCTTGAAAGGTATGCCATGCCACACGTCGAAAAAGTGCAACCCGGTTCGCTGGTATGCGCCCACCAGCGGCTGCATCGAATGCAAACCGTGGTCGCTAATGACCGCAGATGCGTGCGCTAGATGTTTCATACCTTCGAAACCGCACGCCCAGGCACAACGCTTCCCCGACGACTGCAACTCCTGCAGGTACCGTAGATCCATTGTCAGGAACACAGGGGTCAGCCGATGATTACTGGCCCGACTCATCTCGGCATACAACGCCAAGAGATTCCCATTCAACTTGTGCCCGTACAGGATCACGGCTGAAGCGGAGCCGCCTTTTCGCACAACTCGCACGGCCAAGGCCAGCATTGCCTGCGCGAAAAACAGGCACAAATATAGCCAGTGCGAAGGCCGCTTGCGATCAACCTTCATCTGTCACCTGCCGAAGGCCGCCTCGCGAGAACTTCATCGACGACCATTGCAGAGGGAGAACTGTCAGGAAGTGTCCGGATATCCCAGAGGCCGCCTGCGTGGTGCTGGACAAAACGGCTAATCACCCCGCGATCCAGGTGGGACAGTTCCACGCTGTCATCCAGCCCATCGCCGCGCTCCGTAGTCCTGCGCAACAGCAAGGTGGGTAGCCCCAACATCGCCGCCTCCTCTTGGTTGCTTCCGCCGTCGGTCATCAACAGGCAACTCCCCACGAGCATGCGTACGAAGTCTGGATAATCAACACGAGCCATCATCTGAAGCCTTGGCGTCCCCTCAAGCCGGGCCTGCCATCCGCTGGTCGCAATCCTGGTTCGCGTCGCGGGATGGAGAACGAACTTCAGAGGCAACACCCCCGCAGCGTCCACCACGCTTTCCATCAGCAGATCAAAGTCAGCACGGCTGGAAAGATTTTCATTGCGGTGTATTGATACGACGCCATAACCTCCCTTCCCTCCCCGGGCGGGCCTATTACCCATTGTCGCTAGCGACATGGCCAAGGCATCCCGAAGCGTATTTCCCCGAGTGTCAACTACCCGCCCCCGCGTGCCCCGCAGATTATTTGCGGCGGTGGAGTCCGGGACATAGTGGACTTGGGCGATGATAGACAGGAAGCGCCGTATCAGCTCCTCCGGAAAAGGGTCAAAGAGCTTTGGTGAGCGCAATCCGGCTTCGACGTGCCCCACCTCAACACCGGCAAGCCTCGCTGCGACCGCTCCAAACAATGTGGAAGCCGTATCTCCGTGAACCAGGCAATGCGTTGCGTCACGCCATTCACCCTGGGTAACACGGGCAACCGCCCTCATCCAGAAACGCAGAGTCCACTGCGTAAAAGAAACCTTCGTGTCTGCCTCGAAGCGAGGCACAAGCACATCATCCGCTGCCCGCGTACCGAAAGCCGCTTCGAGAATATCGAATGTTTCACTATGTTGCCCGGTATAGACAAGCCGATAACTTACTCGCCGACGATCCATTTCCTTTAAAATCGGCGCCATTTTTATAAACTGGGCCTTTGTTCCCAAAATGACCAGTACCGACATGTCCTCAGTCATCTTTGCGATAAGTCAGAGCGGTGATCTGCTCTGAAACCAGACCCACAAGAAAAATAATCACGGACGCACTGAACAGCAGCAGACTCATATTGGTGAATCTGTTCTGGGTGATATACGTAAACAGGTAGTAGCCCACGCCAGTCATGAAGAAGGCTGCCGCCGTGGGCAGGAATAGTTTCAAGGGTGCATAGAGAGTTGCAATCTTGAAAATAATCATCAGGAACCGAAGCCCATCACGCAGAGGCCTGACATGGCTTTTCCCGATGCGCCGGGCCACCGGAATCGGCTCGTAGGCCACCGGATACGCGGTGCGGAAAAACGCCATGGTGCAGGTGGTGGGATAACTGAACCCGTTGGGCAGCAGGTGCAAGAACTCCCGGAACTTTTCTGCTCGCACCACGCGGAAGCCGGACGTCAGGTCCTCCACCTTGAACCCGGTCATCCGGCTGGCAAGCCAGTTGTAGAAGGCGTTGGCAACGCCCCGATGAACGCCCGCCTGCCCTGCCCAGTCTCTAGCCCCCACGACCATGTCGTAGCCCTCCTCCAGTCGTGCCAACAAGCTGGAAATATGAGTCGGGTCGTGCTGCCCATCCGCGTCCATGAACACAAGGATTTCGCCGGTCGCCGCACGCGAGCCCCGTTTGATCGCGGCCCCATTGCCCATCGAGTACGGTGAGCTCACGGCCCGGGCGCCGTGCTCACCCGCCACCGCGGCGGTTTCGTCCGTGGAGCCGTCGTCCACCACGATTACCTCGGCTTTGGGCAGCACCTTGCGCAGAGCCGGGAGGGTGCGGCGCAGCCCCTCGGCCTCGTTCTTGGCCGGCAGGATGACGGAAATCTTCATAGAGCCCCCTTTTGAACAAGGGTAGCCGCTGGGATGCCCCTCCGGAAGTCGGGTCCGCCAGAGGTGGGGTGCCAGGCGGGATCCGGCTGTCGCCTGGGTTGCGCCGTGGCTGTGTGGTTGCGGTAAAGTCGCGAGGGAACAGGGAGAACCCTCGAAGATGAACGCAGTCGTCGCCGCCAACCTGGTTGGCATCACCGGCATCGCCCGGCGTCTGGTGCTGGACGGCGCCCTGGACGAGGCCAACGCCCGGGACGCGCTGGACAAGGCCACCGCCGAGCGCAGGCCGGTCGCAGCCTGGCTGCGCGAGAAGAAACTGGTCACCGCGGCCCAGCTTGCCGCCGCAAATTCCATCGAATTCGGCATGCCGGTATTCGATCCGTCCACCATGGACGCCAGCCACAACGCCATCAAGCTGGTCAGTGACG
>ERZ1032895.170-NODE-170-length-14390-cov-3.840670_pt1 | contig 14390 bp, 18 predicted proteins | sample MGYA00516687_ERZ1032895 | MGnify/ENA primary metagenome ERZ1032895 (study PRJEB33719, sample SAMN04261600) | wastewater metagenome | biome: rural village; feature: latrine urine exit; material: soil | place: El Salvador | collected 2013-01-14 ... | reverse complement strand
AGCAAAATTCAACGCGCAAGATTACAAATTTTTTGCGATGAAAAAGAACAATTCTCTGGTTTTACCGATTCGTTAACGCCAAAGGAAATCCATTGTAGCACGTGAATAAAAATTAATTGACGACTGGATTTTCGGTGATTTCTTCCGTTGTTTTATTTTTTAATGACTTTCTGTCTATCCAACGAAACAGAATGACAGCCCCGAATAAGATATATAAAATGATATAATAATTTTTAACAACATCCGTATTCGGTGCTATGTTCTTATTATATGTTTCACTAAATTCAACGGCTTGCATAGATTCGTAGAGCTCAGGATGGTCAGTCTCTAAGTCAATGTGATACGCCGCTAATAGTTCATCGTTTAGTCCTTTCAGCACAGCAAAATTATCCTGTCTTTCAACGTATAGGTCATTGATTTCGTGATAGTCGTTTAGGATAGTCGTGATAGAAGTAATGAATAGAAAGAGGAAAATTCCTTTAATAAAGTCTAAAAATGTGAAGTTTTCCGCCATGGTCAGATTTTTTAGTAAAACACATTAGCCTACCGAAAACAAATGCAGGATTTAAAATCGATAGGTGTTTTTGTTAAAAATACAAATCTTTCCCAGTATGGACTTCTGAAACTAAGTAAGCTTAAAGGAATGTGGCCTTTTCCCATAAATCAATTCCAGTCCAAGCCATTGAATACATACATAAGGGCAAAAAAGCAACGCACTGTTTTTAAAAAACAAGATTGTTGTCTTTACCCAAAGTCTGCCGTGAGAATAGGCGAGTTACTTAAGTAGGTGTTGTCGGGGTAGTAGATAAACAAACACGTGCCGTTTTCTATCGTGCTCACAATGGGTTTGATGAGTTCTGGCGGAACTGCCGGACAGCCATAACTTCTGCCGAGTCGTCCGTTTCTGTTGATGAAATCTTCTGTGGCATAATCGGCGCCGTGCATAATGATCTGGCGATTTCGTGCATTGTCATTGAATCCTTTTTCAATACCTTCCATTATCATGGAATATCCAACTCGAGACCCCATATGGTTGTTTTTTGTGACATAAAATCCAAGACTGCTTTGATGGCTGCCGTTTACGTTCGAGAAGTGCTTGGCATATTCGCCACCCGTATTTCTGCCGTGGGCTACCAACGTATGAAATAAAAGCTCTTGTTTTTCGAAATCAATGACATATAGGCGTTTGTTTTTACTGGTTTGCGAAAAGTCTACGATGGTTAGAATATCAGGATTATCCAACCGATTTTCGGACTTGAGTTTAAGGTAACCTTTCAATGCAAGCTCAAAAACTTCATGCGACAACCCGTGTTGCGACAAATTTAAAGTGGAATAAAGGGCTTCCTCTTCTTCAATGGGATCGGCAAGAACATGGGCTAATCTTTCGTTCGACATGTTTCTAAATTCAGAACCGGCTTGGTGTATTGCGGGTGCTAAAAATAGCACGAGGTAGAAAACGTACTTCTTCATGTAGTGGGGTAATTTGGGGATATGTATGGTGGATAACTCAATATCGACGGATTAATTGTAATGGTAGCTAAGTTTTTTCGAAAATAGTTTTTCTTTTAAAGTTTAAGGCATTTTTCCTAAGCAATTGTTGCCACTTTTTCATTTACGATTTGAAAAGTAGGAGGTCGGCCAATCGGTCGTCCCGTTTGTAAACGTCTTTAAAGAAATAAATCTGTCCTTCTTTATCAACCCAAGCAGTAAAATAGCCGATGTAAACAGGGATTTCTTTATTGAGTGTATAGGTTGTTTCCCTGCCGGCATGCATGGCAGCGTCGATTTTTTCAGGCGTCCAATTTTCATCGTCTTCAAGAATCTTTACGGCTAAATCTCTAGCGTTTTGCACGCGAATACACCCGTGACTCCGTGCACGGTCATCGCGACTAAAAAGGCTTTTGGCTGGCGTATCGTGAAGGTAGATTGCTTTGGAATTGGGAAACATAAACTTGACCAATCCCAAGGAGTTGTTTCTGCCAGGACGTTGACGAACCCGTCCGTCAATCCATTCCATATTCCGCTTTTGAAGGTAGTTCTCGTCTTTTTTCATCCCTGGAATAATTTCGTTGTTGACAATGGATTGTGGAATGTTCCAATACGGACTGAAAGCGAGATAGGTCATCTTCCCATCGAAAATAACAGTTTTTGTCATCACACTTCCCACAACGACAGACGACTCAAATTCGACCTTCCCTTTGCGGTATAATCTTACTTTGTAGGCTGGAATGTTTACGAAGATAAACTCATCTGCAGTGGTAACTCCAGGTGGAACCCAGCGAGAACGTTCCATATTGACAACAATTTTCTTGATAAAGTCCTCTATGGGCGTATTCAGTACTGCGATGTGCTCCTTCGTAATAATAGAATCGGGAATAAACCCATGATAGGTTTGAAACTTATGAATTCCAGCGAGCAATTCTTTATCGTAAATCGGGCTGTTGTTGTTTTCATCGAGCTTTCCTGTAATGTGTAAACGCGCTCGGATTTGTTGGATTACTTCAGATGAATCGTTTGGTTTGAATGACTTTTGCTTCGGGTCGACAGTGATCGATGGCCACCCACCTCGATCTTTAATCTTGCGATAGCGATTTAAAACAGCACGAAGCCTGTAATATTGATTAAACATCAGACTGTCGGTGTCTTTCCAGTTTTGATCCGCGATAACAGCATCGAGTAAGTCCGTTTCTTCAAAATCTTTTCGGGGCAACAGCCAACCTAAGTCGGTTGTAGTTTTTGAATCAATTCCCTTATACACCTCATTTACATAAAACAAGTACAAGCACGTCATCAGCAATTCGGCATCGGGATGATTCTCGGCATCTTTGATGTTTTCTTTGTAAATCGACTCGATGTCTTCCTGATGAGGGAAGGTCGTCGAAATACCGTCCTCTTCTATATCTTTCACCCGCTGATAGAGTGAATTTCCGTAATTCATTAAGCCAGCAGTATTGAACCAAATATACGTAAAGTCGTAGTGTTGGTAGATGTTCTTAAGTTCAGATTCATACTCCTGAAGCTTTGGATAAGATTCGAAAAACGGAGCAATAAAGGTGGTGTCTAACTGGATGGGATCCCCCGTTTCATTTTCTATTTCACTTTCTGTTGTGGTTAGCGTGCTCACTCTATTCTTACAAGACTGGAATACAAGTGCACTCATCATTAGCGTGAAAATGGATAGAAAAACTACCGTGTAAGTTTTTACGTATTTCTTCATAAGTAACCTCAGTATAGCCTCACTATTATGCCGCATTAGATTTTTATAAAATCTGTAAGTAGCTTGACAATCATCTTTGTAATCTAATCTCTATTACCTTGGGGTTGATTGTGTTTTAAGGCGACAAATTTACTTAAAACAATTCGAACCTATCTGTCTGTGTTCGAAAAACTACACCTAATGTGAGGGTGGCCTGTTAACGGTGAAATATTGAAGATGGAATTATTTCGATTGTTTTACGGATGAAGCAGCTTAAAGTTTAAGAGAGACAAGAGGTTAAAAAGCGCTAAAGCAATAGGAATAGAACTTGTGAAATCAAGGGTACAGTAATCTATCGAATCAGGTTGCTTTAAGATGTTGTCAAATCATAAAGTATTCATAAATTTATAGCGATTCGGCAGTACAGTTAAGGCTTGGTTCTGTTCGTTTTTATATCTTTAACCCCCTAGACATTTAATCTGATTTTTTTTTTGTTAAAAGAGCTTGTCACACAAGAAATGTACAGCATCCGATTTCTGATTATCGAAACAAAATCCTTATTCGTTACAAGTATTATATTTCAACGTATCCAAGCTTTTTCGATAGGGAAACAAGAAGGTTAGTGGACAGTTAATTATTTTAAAAACAATGAAAACACGTATTATGAGAAACACATTGGTAGTATTCCTGTTTCTGGCTTTTGTCTCGATACAAGCCCAGGAACTTAGCGGTTCGCATTCGGGTACTTTGGAAGTTCAAGGGATGGAACTCCAACTCATCTATAACATAGCAGAAACCGAAAACGGCTATACCGCAACCTTAGATGTTCCCGCACAAGGAGCCTCAGGAATCGAACTGGATTCTGTAGTTTTGGACGGTGACAAAATAACCATCAAATCGGCCAAAATGCAAATGACCTATTCGGGCACCCTATCTGGGGATCGCATTGAAGGCACTTATGAACAAATGGGGCAACAGTACCCTTTAAGCTTGACAAAGACAGTGAAAACATTACCAGGAAACCCAGACCTTCCTTCATCGGAAGAGGAATTGAAACAATTGGCCGCAAAGGAAACAGGAACGTATAAATATTCGGTCGAGGATTATTTCACAACTCCAGAAGCCTTCTCTTTTCAACTTTCACCCAACGGAAAATATACGTCGTATATGAAAAGAAGAGCTACGGGCGAAAGAGATTTATACCTGAAAGAAATCGATACAGAAAAGGAAACCTTACTGATTAAACAAGAGGAAGACCTGATTCGCGGTTATTATTGGGCCAACGAAAATCGGATCCTTTATATGCAGGATAAAGGTGGCGACGAGAACTATCACGTCTATGGCGTAGATATTTCGGGTGCCAATAAAAAAGAATTGACGCCTTTTGAAGGTGTGCGTGTCAATATCATCGAAAACTTAAAGGAAGATGACGACCATGTAATCGTGCAGATGAACAAAGATAATCCTCAACAAGAAGAACCTTATCTTTTAAATATCAATACAGGGAAAATCGAGAAATTGTATACCGTAAACCCAGAAGATCCACCTGTTGCTGGGTACGATTTCGACCGGCATGGAAACTTGAGAGCCATCAATCGCATCATTGATGGTGTTAATATGGAAATTCTATATAAAACCAACGGAGAATTTAAACAGCTTCTTGTTGCAGATTTTGGCGATTCCTTCTCTATTTCCTCCTTCAATGTGAACGATGGAAATCCAGACCACGCGTATGTGGTTTCTAATTTAGAACAGGATAAGGTTGAAATTCAATTGTACGACCTGAAAAACAACAAGAAGCTAAAAACACTTTTCAGCAACGATACGTTCGATGTTTCAGGAATGTCACTTTCCAGAAAACGCGATTACGAAATTGATTATTTCGTTTATACCGGCGAAAAAACCGAAATCGTTCCCGTTAGCGATACCTATAAGAAAATATATGCCCGACTAAAAAAGGAATTTGGAGACAAGCAGTTTTATACGGTCGACAAAACAGAGGATGAAAATGTGTATTTAATCGCTGTAACTAGCGATAAAATCGTCGGAGAGTACTATGTATATGATGTGGAAAAAGATACAGTTACTTTATTGTATAAATTGTTACCTCACTTGAAGGAAAAAGATATGGCGTCGATGCAGCCCATCAGTTTCACAAGTCGCGATGGTCTAACCATCCATGGTTATATTACACTCCCAACAAATTATAAAAAAGGAGACCGCGTGCCCGTTATTGTCAATCCTCATGGCGGTCCGCAAGGAATTCGCGACAACTGGGGGTTCAATCCCGAAGCACAATTGTTTGCCAGTAGAGGCTACGCTACCTTGCATGTCAATTTTAGAATTTCAGGAGGCTATGGCAAGGAGTTTTTAAAGGCCGGATTTGGACAAATTGGCCGTAAGGCAATGGACGATGTTGAGGATGGAATCCAATATATCATCGATCAAGGCTGGGCAGATAAAGACAGAATAGCTATTTACGGAGGAAGCCACGGAGGTTATGCTGTATTGAGAGGGATGACTAAAACTCCAGATTTGTATGCTTGCGGCGTGGACTATGTTGGGGTGAGCAACCTGTTTACATTTATGGAATCCATTCCGCCGTATTGGGAAAAATACCGCGAATTGCTCTACAAGATTTGGTATAATCCAAACATTCCCGAAGAACGCGCAATTATGGAAGAAGTCTCGCCAGCCCTTCACGTAGAAAAAATCAAAAAGCCATTATTTGTGGTGCAAGGTGCCAACGATCCACGAGTGAATATTCACGAATCAGACCAAATCGTGGAAACACTCAGAAAAAGTGGTGTCGATGTGCCTTATATGGTGAAATACGACGAAGGCCACGGATTTGGAAAAGAAGAAAACCGATTGGATTTGTACAAAGCCATGATGGGTTTCTTTGCAGAGAATTTAAAATAAACCAATTAGGCGTAATCTCATAAACGAGTACGACCATCTTGAGTTTTCCAGTTGACAAAACTGGGAGATTCGAGGTGGTTTTTTTATGCCAAATTGAAAGATGGAAACAAGAAGAAGACGGATTGACTATGAGTTATGGATTATCAATATTTTTATGTACTTTTTAAAAACAGCGCAATCCAAGTGATACATTTTTTAATTATCAACAATGCCAACCTTCGCAAAACAGGTAATCAACTTTTATAAAAACATTTCATTGACTGCTGAATTGCCGTCAAAGATCGAGGTCTTAAATCCTTATAAAGACAATGCGCTTATTCAGAAGATCTTCAAGCAGTTTTACTTTAAGTTTTTCGATGACCATCAACCCCGAAAAATAATGGTCGGAATCAATCCTGGAAGATTAGGCGCTGGCGTTACCGGTATTCCGTTTACAGATACGAAGAGACTTTCTGAAGTATGCGGAATTGAAATCGATGCTTTTGAAACCCACGAGCACTCTTCTGTTTTTGTCTATGATTTGATCCAAGCTTTTGGCGGTCCAAAGAAATTTTATCGCAAATTCTATATCAGTTCGGTCTGTCCGCTTGGGTTTGTCCGACAGAACAAAAAATCCAATTGGGTGAATTGTAATTATTACGACGATCCCGCGCTCTTCGAAGCGGTAAAACCTTTTATAATTTCCAGTCTAAAAACCCAGATCGATTTTGGAATCGACACGTCGGTATGCTATTCTTTCGGAAAGAAAAATGCTGAGTTTTTGGATAGGATCAATTCCGAAGAAAAATTCTTTGACAAAATCATAGATCTACCTCACCCGAGATATATTGTGCAGTACAAAAACAAACAGAAAGAATCGTATATCGATCAGTATCTAAAAGTGCTCACCTGACAGCAGGAATGTGATGTTTATAATGAAGAAAGTTGAACTCCTCTGGAGTTCTAAATATAGGTTGATTCGTTTTTCCTCGAATAAAACTTTCATTTCATTTCGGTTGTATTCGAGGTTATCGATATTTAACCCCTTTGGGGTTACTGGTTGCGGATATTTTTGGTTTTTGTGGCCTGACCCCAAAGGGGTCAAACAGAGATAACTCCATACAAACGCAGTGCAGTGTGGGGTTATCATCCATCTGTCAACGAGAACCCTAGAGGGGTTCAACAGGCATACTACTTTAAATTATCTTTCCCAGTTCGACGGTAAGGTGAAGATGATAAAGCCCAATCAAATAAATAGTTTCGTTCAAAATCAAAATTAGGATTTACTCTTCAAGAACAGACTTCTTCATATCAAATGCCAATCCGATATAGGTGTTGTTGTTAAACTCAAACTCGTCGATAATTTCCCAACCCAATTTTTTGGTATGTGCATGTAAAGAAATTGCATTCACCTTGTTTATAAACGTGATCGACAACGGATATTTTTTGAGGAATTCCAGTCGCATTTCCTCAAAGATCAAATTCAGGACGCCTCTTCCTCGATATTCCTTGTCGATACTCACAGGGCCATATTGAAAACTGTTTTCTGTGGTGATTTCCTTTCCGTTAAAGGATAATTGTGGAAAACGGGAGACCATAACGTTGAAAATTTCCCATTGTTCAAAGTAGTTCCAACTCCCCGCAAAAGCGTAGGATATAATTTTGCCGGCTTCGTTTTCTGCGACAAACAATCCGTTTTGCTTTAGTATTTCCTCGATCTGTTCCACAGTAAATGGCGTCGTCACGAAACCGCTTTCCCTTTCAATTTCGCTGAGGTTTCGATATAAGTATTTCTCTTGAAGCGCGAGTACGCCAGGGATATCTTCTTTATTCCCTATTCTGGTTTTTATCATTGGGAAGGGTGTTGAATATGTCGGAAAGATAATAATTACTTATCAATGAACTAAGGATGATATGTTAATAGGAAAATGAAAAGCAGCGATGAAATTTGTTCCAGAATTCAATCTGGTTTTAGATAAATGAGTTTTAAATTTTAACCGCTAAGTGCACGGAGTTTTACACGAAGGTCACAAAGAGACTTCGGAAACCAAGGTGAGCTGTCCTTCGCGACCTTTGTGCATTCCTTTGTGAACTTTATGGTTTAAACCTATCCAACTACAACTTGAAACAGTAAGGCATTAGATTCATTAAACTGTATTATCTCTACTATGACTTTTCAAATAATCAAAACCATATTAGCAGAGTGAGATAATATGTTCTCACCCTTTAATCCGTAAGTCAAAAACAAAATCTTTCACTTCTACCAGCTTAAAATCCGGTTGATCAATCATTGGATTCAAGACATAATTCCACTCCTCTGGAATGACCACCGATGGGATTTTAAGAATAGAATAATCTTGCGAGAAAAGTTCAGAACCAAATTCTTTTGTAGATAAAGGCGTCGGATTATCGCGCCAATTTCCTGGTAGTTTTTCGATATCAAGAGTATGTATCTGACGCGGATCAATTTCGAACACACAAATGCTCAAGCTTCTCGGAATAAAATCGATATTGACATTGACGGAATATTCCAAAATTGCCAGCGCTCGGCTTTCAGAAGTATAAATACAAGGCGTGCCTATCTTATTCCATCGGCCACCATACAGTTTGGATCCCATTCCGTTTAAATCTTCGGCATATTTTGTTTTACTAATTCGATATACCCGCATCCTTATGAATAAACGCCGTGCTCAATGCGGCCGATTAAGTTGTGAATTTCTTCGCGACCATATTGATTGTCGATAAAATCGAAGGGAGGCTTGCCGCCCAGAGCTTGATTGGGATGAGACATCCAAGCATTAAAATGTTCTTCGTTATCGAAGACTTCATAACCAAAAGAATATAAATCGGCCAACGCCACGATGCGCTCGGCGAGGCTGTCATTGAACTTTTGATCTCCTTTCTTATTGATTAAGGTTGAGCGCGTAACAGACAAAGCCTGAGCCAAGGCATCATAATCTAAAGCGGTAGTGTTCTTTAGCTGAACAAGATAGCTTTTTGTGATGCCTCTTCTGACAATCTTCATCTTTTGGATGGCTGTTAAATCTTTTAGCGGAATCGCGGCGTTCCCTTCATAATAATAGGAAGTGGGCGCTTCATTGACGAAGGAGTTTTCGATATGTTTAGAATTGGACGGCATAATAGTTTGCTTTTACACTTTCATAAGTACTAAATTACACCACTTTCTGCGATATAAAAAATATTTTACACCCTATTTATCATGGGATTTCAATGTTAGGTGCTGATTTTCAGGGATGAAATGAGTGGAGTTTTACACGAAGAAGTTCATAAGAACGATGAGTCAATCAACTAATTCAGTTATGGGTTATCAGGATTGCATATGGCCAAAAGACGTATGTTTTATCTTTTTATCAATTCAATATAAAGCGCTTCCACCTTATCTCTTGCCCAGGGAGTTCTTCTTAAAAACTTGAGACTCGATTTGATAGACGGATCGTTTTTAAAACAATTGATATTGATTTTCGCTGCCAATCCTTCCCAACCATAATGTTCGTGCAACGCGGCTACGATGGTGGCCAATTTCACCCCGTGCAGCGGATTGTTAGGTTGTTCTTTCGGTGGTTTGTTTTCTTTATCCATAAATTAGGATGTTTGGTTTTTTGAAGGAATAATTTCCCCGATTCGATGCTGTTTTCGCGACAATGTAATTTTCTTACAATACCTTTCAAAGGTACGCTTATTTGGCTGCGTGAACACGATGTGGAAAACCACAGCGTCAATACATCAACATTTTCTTAGCTGCTTTTCGCCACCCGGCCTGACTTTCGTAGTCAACAAAGTAAATCTTCAAATCGGCTTGGCTTTCATAATCCACAAAGTAAATCTTTTTATCCGCTTGGCTAGCATAGTCTGTGGAAAACCATTTGCCGTCGTTTCCTTTGGCTTGACTGGCGTAATTGACACGATACACCTTTAAATCGGCTTGACTTTCGTAGTCCACGACATAGACTTTTACGTCGGCTTGACTTGCATAATCTACCGAATATACTTTTTGTGCGTTTGCCCATCCAAAGGAGAGGAGTAAGGCGATTAGAGTTAGTGTTTTTTTCATACAATGAACTTTAAATGGTGTTTCGATCAGGATGATACGTGTCTTATTTAAAAATAGGCAATTGGGTTGAGGAAAAACATCTTTTTCCAACCTTGTCGGTCGGAATCTATTCTCCAAACATAAGGAATTGGTGTTACAATAGAATAATGCAGATGTGGGGCTTTCCCAGCTGCATTGCCACTCGTGCCCACGGTACCGATGGTTGATTTTTTAGAAACGATAGACAACGGTTTCCTGCGTATTTCGTTGAGGTGGGCGTAATAGTGTAGCCGCCATTTTGGCCCTAAAACCAATACGACGTTGCCGCCCATGCTAATCTTTCCCGAATACAAAACAATGCCACCCGTTGCTGAATTGATAGGCGTTCCCTTTCGCGCAAAGACATCAACACCTTTGTGGGTTACCGATTTTCCCCAGGGGTAATACCAAAACGACTCCGGGTGATAATCGGATGCTGTTGCGCCTTTGACAGGCATGGTCAAACGCTGTGGTACTAAAAATCCGATGATGACTATCGTGCCTAATCCGATGGCAATTTTCGTTCTCTTTCTCAATTTGGACTTAGTTTAAAACAACCCCCAATTAATTTGTGTTTGATTGGAGGTTGCGCTACTAATTTAACAAATATAAACCAGATTGAAAATCACGGATTTCGGGACTCAATTTACGGCCTTCGACTTTACAAAGAATGCGACCACTGCCGAGGTGATGATACCCATAATCAGCGCGCCAATAGCACTTTGCTTCATGTAGTTCTCTAAGTTGAAATACGCCTGAGCTTCTTCCAAAGAGTTGTGATAGCCCGTTTCTACCGAATAGGCAATCACGTTCGGGAAGTATTCGGGAGTAATGATGGTCGAGATTATCCACTGAGTCAGGGGTGAGAAAATCCCGACAATAATCGTGATGATCAATCCCGAAACAAAGCCCTGTTTAAACGACATAACCCCGTTGTAGTCTTTGTTTTTCTTTTCCCGTAGTGCCAAAACGTAGATCAGAATGGCGGGAATAGCAAACAGGTTGGTGAGGTACATATGCTTGTCAATATGCGTGCTGTGCAATCCCACAGCTTTCTCCAATACCATCTATAATAAGGACATGGCGATGAATATAAACGCCCATTTAATTTCGAGTTTAAATTTTTCCATTTTTTTCGTGTAAAAAGTGAATTGTTTCTGTCATAAGTTTTTTGAGTTCGTCTTGATTGATATCGGCAAGTTTGTTGACATAAATACACGATTTTCCCTTTCTAAACTTCCCCAAGTTTTCTAAGAGGTGTTCGTGTTCTTCCATTCCGGTATAGACATACAAGGAGATGGCAGCTTTGCGGGGCGAAAAACCAACCAAGGGCATATCGCCTTCGTGTCCGCTGGCATATCTGTAGTGGTAATGGCCAAACCCAATAATGGACGGCCCCCACATCTTTGGTTCACATCCTGTAACCGATTGCATCAGTTCGATAAGCTCGAAACTATTTTTTTTTCTGTTCTGTATTTGCAAAAGATGCGATGAAGTCTGAGACGTTCGCATCAGTCTGTTGCGTTTTATTTTTCGCCATTTATGATTGAATTATGGATTAACCTCGTCGTGGTTAATCATCCAGTTAATACCAAATTTATCCGTGAACATCCCAAAGTATGCATTTTAAAAGGTCTTTTCCATTGGCATTGATACAACTCCTCCTTTTGAAAGTTTAGCAAATAGTGAATCAGCCTCGGAAATACTTGCTGCATTAATAGAAATGGAGAAGTTGTTCCCTTTCGTAAAGTTATTTGCCGCATCACCAACGATGTCACTTCCCATCAAGCAAGTTTCCTCGCTAATCGGTAAGGTTACGTGCATAATTTTATTTAAGTCCTCGTCGCTTAAAGATACGGGATTGTCGTCCTGAGGCATATCTTTGAATCGGCCAAGATATGGAAAATCTCCTCCAAAAACAGATTGGTAAAAAGCGAATGCTTCTTCACATTGGCCATCGAATGTCAGGTAAATGTTTACTGTTGCCATAACTAATTGTTTTAAGATTATTTGATAGACTGCTAAAACACCGAACTTATTATTCACGACTTAGGACAAAAAGACATAAGACATAGGATTACTTCAGTTCTCGGTTCTCAGTTGTCGGTTTGAGCATTGTCCATGCTTAAATACAATGGATCGTTTTTAGTTAATTATTGATAAATTTAAAATTTCGTAACTAATCTTTCTTTATATCCAGTGTTTATGTGTCGCCGTAACTTTGGCGAAAGTAGTCATCTACATCTCTATCTTCATAACTGCTATGTATAATGGATTCTTATCGGTGTTGGTCGATTAAAATACTATTGCCATCTGGATCTATTAAGGTGATGTATTCCGGCCCCTCAGTAGTTTCATCGGCTTCTTTCGTAAGTGCGACGCCTTTTTCTTTTAGGTTTTTTTGAATGATCCGCACATCGTCAAATGCGTCAAGGTTTTCTGCATTGCCATCCCATCCTGGGTTGAACGTAAGGATGTTGCCTTCGAACATATTTTGGAAAAGACCGATAACGGCATCGCCGTTTTTAAGTATAATCCAATTTTGTTCGATGTCGCCACCTTTATGCGTAAATCCTAGTTTTTCGTAAAATGCCTTCGATTTGTGAATGTCTTTCACATTAAGGCTAATTGAAAATGCTCCTAATTTCATCGTTCATTTATTTTCTAATAGTGTTTTCAGTTTTTGCAATCCCGTTTGAAAATCGTCGGCAATCAGTTCTTCGAAATCCATAAACAGCAACATCAGGTTGGAAGGGTAGGCCATGCTGCCATCGAATCCCCAAGTGACTTTCGTTTGGTTTTCACCCACAGCTTCCGTGGTCATATAGGCTTCTTGTGTGGATTCGAAGGGTTTGATGAATCGCAGCTCGAAATCGATGCGTTCGCCTTCGACGATATTCAGAATTTCTTGTTCGCCAACACCCACGCTATCGTCGTCACTTTCCCAAGCCGACACAAAACCAACGGTGCCGTCGGTGCCGCGATAGGTTTTAATCATATCGGGATCCATCGTGCCCCATTTGCTGTAGTTGTCTTGGTTTTTTAGGTGTTTGATGTAGTCAAAAACTTCGGCTTTTGGTTTGTCGATGACCACACTTTCAGCAACCGCATAGTCGCTCTTCACAAAGAGTGCTGCGATTAATGGAATGGCAATAATGATCCCCAGGACGATTAGTACTTTCTTTACTGTTTTCATTTTTTATTATGGATTGGTTAGTTTATTTGGTTCTTCCTTGTACGATTTTTTCGTATGCTGTGTCGTCGGGTTCCCAGAGCTGGATTTTATTGCCTTCGTTGTCGAGGATGTGGACAAACTTACCGTATTCGAAAGTTTCGACCGCATCTAAAATAGTCACGCCGTTTTCCTTCAGCTGTTCGAGCAATTTTTCGAGGTGAACGACTCTGTAGTTGATCATAAACGCCTTTTTCGAAGGCTCGAAATAGGTTGTTTTAGCTTCAAACGGACTCCATTGCGTAAATCCTTTTTTTGTGGGATCGTTCCCTTGAAACCATTCAAAATTGGTACCCCACGGATCGGTGTCAAGGCCTAAGTTCTCGCGGTACCACGCTTTCATTTCATCGGGGTTTTCGGAGGTAAAAAAAATCCCTCCAACTCCTGTTACCCGCGGTTTATCATCACTCATGGAAACTGTTTTTTTCTTGTTGTCTGTTATTTGGTACGTAAAATCTTCTCCATTTTTCTACCCTTCGCCAATTCGTCCACCAGTTTGTCTAAATAGCGCACTTGTTTGGTAATCGGATTTTGGAGTTCCTCGATGCGATATCCACAAATCACTCCTTTTATAAGCGGAGCATTTGGGTTTAGGGTGGCTTGCTCAAAAAAGGTTTTAAAGCTCACTTTCTCGGCAATCAATTCGTCGATCTTGGCTTGGTCATATCCCGTAAGCCACGTAATCACTTGGTGGAGTTCGTCCACCGTTCTGCCTTTCTTTTCTATTTTGGTGATGTAGTGCGGATAAACCGACGCAAAAGTCAGTTTTGCAATTTGCTCATTGTGTTTGGGCGTAGTTTTCATAGGGAAATAAAACACTCGTTTTTTGGTTGCACCTCTTGATGCCAACATTTTTATAGTTTTAATCTAGTAAAGATACATTAATTTAATAAATTTTTTTGGGTTTTCTGGGGGGATGTTGGGGGTTATATTTTAACGGAAGATAGAAAAGAGTCAAGGTCAGCTTCATT
>ERZ1032895.169-NODE-169-length-14526-cov-8.953770_pt1 | contig 14526 bp, 12 predicted proteins | sample MGYA00516687_ERZ1032895 | MGnify/ENA primary metagenome ERZ1032895 (study PRJEB33719, sample SAMN04261600) | wastewater metagenome | biome: rural village; feature: latrine urine exit; material: soil | place: El Salvador | collected 2013-01-14 ... | reverse complement strand
CCTGGCCGTCCACGTCTGGACCCTGCGCCCGGAGAACCACTTCCTCCCGCCGGCCCTGCGCTGCGAAGGCGGTCCCGAAGCCCGCTGCCTGGAAGGCGCCCGCGCCGAGGCGAAGGCGTTCGCAGAAGCCGGCGTCGACGCCGTGTTTACCGACGACCCCGGTTCGCTCACCCGGTAAAAGCCAGACTTCCCCATCCCGGTAATGCCCGCGGTTCCCGCAGGGCGGGTCTCGACCCGCCACCGCGCGGTCGTACTGCGCCCGTGTCAGCTGTTTGCCGCCTCGCGTTCAATCGCTTCCGCAACGAACTGGTTCAGGCTCTTGCCCTGGGCTGCGGCGGCCGTTACCGCTTTGGCGTGCAGGCTCTCGTCCAGGCGGACCTGGAACTTGCCGGAGAACCTGCGGATGGGATCGATGCCGCGCTCCCGGCAAACTTCCATGAACGTTTCCAGCGACGCCTTGCCTTCCCTGCGCAGGCCCGCGACGTCCTCTGCATAAAAGTCCGCGCCCCCGTTGAGCCCGACGAACTCACCGCGAAACATGCCGGTTTCCGGGTCGAAGGAAATGACTGCCTTCTGGCCGTTGACTTCGAGGACGTTGATCATGGTTCTACTCCGTGGGACTGCAGCCACTTCCTGACGGCAACAACCGCTCCCTTGTCCGTTTCAGGGCGCGGGTGGGGCCGGTGGAATACCTGCACCTCGTCTTGCCAGACAATTGCGACACGGGAGCCCGCTCGTTCTTCCACTTCCGCTCCCAGCGCGACGAGCAGGGCTTCCACATCCGACCAGCGGATCGTCCCTGATACCGGCCTTCCAAAGATGGCGGCCAATGTGGTGGCGTGCCGCTTTCTCATCGCGAGAATGGTACCACTAAGTAGTACCGGATGGCCGAGGCAACAAAAAACCCCGCGTGAGCGGGGTTTTTGTCTGTTGACTCGTTGGTGCCCAGGAGAGGACTCGAACCTCCACAGGGTTGCCCCCGCTAGCACCTGAAGCTAGTGCGTCTACCAATTCCGCCACCTGGGCGAGCCAAGCCGTGTATTTTGCTGACCGCCGGCGGGGATGTCAACGCATCGGCGTTGTCGTCCACGCGGAAGCGGGCCGATCACACCCGGCTGAACGGGTCGCGTGTAACATCCGGGCGATGGCGAAAACTCCAGGCAAGCGCGGCGGTGGCCGCGGCGGGAAGGCGGCCGGCAAGTCCGGCGCGTCCACAAAGGCGAAGAAGGCGGGAAGGAAGGCCGCGGGCGGGAAGAAGCTGCCGCCCTGGATGCCGGATACCGCCAGCGGGCCGCTGCCCGGCGGGCGCGACTCGATGGCCACACGCGGCGCACCGGGATCCGGCGGCAAGGGCGACAAGCCCGCGCGTGAAAAGCCGCGCCACGACAGCAAGGGCCGCATCGTCGATCCCTACGCCGAACGCGAGGCGGGCCGCTACGAGAACCCGATCCCCAGCCGCGAGGCGATCCTGGCCACGCTTTCCGAAGCCGACGGCCCGCGCAAATCCGACGAGATCGCCGGCCTGCTCGGCCTCACCGCGCCGGACCGCTTCGACGCCCTGGAAAAGCGCCTCGCCGCCATGGTCCGCGATGGCCAGCTGCTGCGGAACCGCCGCGGCGGCCACGTGCCGGCCGGCGAGGTGGAGCTGATTTCCGGCACCGTGATCGCCAACCCCGACGGCTTCGGCTTCCTGCGCCCCGACAGCGGCGCCGGTGACGACCTGTTCCTGCCGCCTTATGAAATGCGCAAGGCCATGCACGGCGACCGGGTCATGGCCAGCGTATCCGGGGTCGACGCGCGCGGTCGCCGCGAGGGCGTGATCGCCGAGGTGCTCGAGCGCCGGGCGACCCGCCTGGTCGGGCGCTTCAGCGTCGAAGCCGGGATCAGCTACGTGGTACCGGACGACAAGCGGATCCTGCGCAACGTGCAGATCCCGCACGACGCCCGCCAGGGCGCCGACCACGGCCAGCTGGTGGTGTGCGAGATCGTGCACCCGCCGGATACCCATCGCCCGCCGATCGGGCGCGTGCTCACCGTGCTCGGCGACGTGCTCAAGCCCTCGCTGGTGGTCGAGGCCGCGATCCACGGCCACGGCCTGCCGTACGAATTCCCGCAGGAAGCGCTGGACGAGGCCGGCGCGCTGCCGGTCGAGGTCACCGAAGCCGAGATCCGCGGCCGCCGCGACCTGCGCAAGCTGCCGCTGGTCACGATCGACGGCGAGGACGCCAAGGACTTCGACGACGCCGTGTGGTGCGAGGCCGATCGCGACGGCTTCCGCCTGGTGGTCGCGATCGCCGACGTCTCCCACTACGTACGCCCGGAACAGCCGCTGGATGATGAGGCCCAGGACCGCGCCACCAGTGTGTATTTTCCCGGCTTCGTGATCCCGATGCTGCCGGAGACCCTCTCCAACGGCATCTGTTCGCTCAAGCCGAAGGTCGACCGCCTGTGCTTCGTCTGCGACATGCGCATCGGCCGCGACGGCACCGTGCACGAGTCCGAGTTCTACGAAGCGGTCATGCACTCCCATGCGCGCCTGACCTACACCCAGGTGTGGAACGCGGTGGGCGAGGACGACCCGCAGGCGCAGAAGGAAATCGGCAAGCTCATGCCGCAGATCCGCGACCTGCACCGGCTGTACAAGGCGCTGGCGCGCGCGCGCGCGCGGCGCGGAGCGATCGAGTTCGAGACCTCCGAGGTCCGGTTCGAACTGGACAACACCGGAGAGGTGGTGCGCGCCGGCATGCTGGTGCGCAACGACGCCCACAAGCTGATCGAGGAATGCATGATCGCGGCCAACGTGGAGGCGGCGAAGTTCCTGCTCGACACCAACATCCCGGCGCCGTACCGGATCCATGACAAGCCGCCGGAATCCAAGTACCTGGACCTGCTGGAGTTCCTGAAGGAGTTCAACCTGCGCATGCCGGCCTGGGGCAGGGTGCGGCCGAAGGATTTCACCAGCCTGCTCAACCGCGTGCGCGACCGGCCCGAGGGCACGCTGATCGAATCGGTGTTGCTGCGCAGCCAGAGCCTGGCGGTGTATTCGGTGGAGAACATCGGCCACTTCGGCCTGGCGCTGGAGGCCTACGCGCACTTCACCTCGCCGATCCGCCGCTACCCGGACCTGCTGGTACACCGGGCGATCAAGCACGCGCTGGCCGGCAAGAGCAAGCAGAGCTTCAAGTACTCGACCCGCGAGATGGTGGCGCTGGCTCTGCAGAGCTCGGAAAAGGGCCGGCGTGCGGACGAGGCCTCGCGCGAAGTGGACGACCGCTACCGCGCCGCGTGGATGGAAGAGCACATCGGCGGCGAGTTCGACGGCGTGATCAGCGGCGTGACCAGTTTCGGCCTGTTCGTGGAGCTGGACGAATCCAAGGTCAACGGCCTGGTCCACGTGACCCAGCTGCCGCACGACTTCTACCGCTTCGACCCGGTCCGGCGCACCCTCACCGGCGACCGCCGCGGCCGCGAATACCGCCTCGGCGACCGCGCCCGCGTGCGCGTGCTCAAGGCCAGCCTTGAGGAGCGCAAGATCGACTTCGCCCTGGTCGAAGAGCGCGAACTGCAGGGCAAGAAGGCGCCCAGGCCGCCGAAGGACCTGACCGAGCGCGGCAAGCCTGCCAAACGCAAGAAGCAGAAGTACTGATAATGAACAAAGCCTCCCCCTGGATCGCCGGCATCAACGCCGTCGCCGCCGCCCTGGAACACGACGCCGACAACGTGCGCGAGGTGCTGGTGGAGGCCGGGGCGAAGAACCCGCGCATCGGCGACATCGAAACCGAAGCCCGGCGCAAGGACATCGACGTGCGCCGGGTTACCCAGCAGGCGCTGGACGGGGTGGCCGGCGGCCTGCGCCACCAGGGTGTCGCCGCCCGTTACGCTGCGGCGAAGACCTGGGACGAAAAAGACCTGGCCCAACTGGTCGAAGCCGCCAGGGGCAGGGCGCTGGTACTGGTGCTCGACGGCGTGCAGGACCCGCACAATCTCGGCGCCTGCCTGCGCAGCGCCGCCGCCGCCGGTGCCACCGCCGTGGTGATCCCCAAGGACAAGGCGGTGCAGGTCACCGCCACCGTGCGCAAGACCTCGGCCGGCGCCGCCGACATCGTGCCGATCGTGCGCGCCACCAACCTGGCCCGTACCCTGCGCGAGCTGCAGAAGCAGGGCGTGTGGATCCACGGCCTGGCCGGCGACGCCGAGGCCAGCCTCTACAGCCTCGACTTCACCGGCAACGTCGCCCTGGTGCTGGGCGGGGAGGCCGACGGCCTGCGCCGCCTCACCCGCGAACACTGCGACCACCTGGCCCACATTCCCATGCCCGGCGGCTTCGAAAGCCTCAACGTCTCCGTTGCCACCGGCGTGGCCCTGTTCGAAGCCGTCCGCCAGCGGACGTAGGGCGGGCAGGAACGCATTGTCCCCAATTCGTCGGGGGTAAACGGGTCGCGGGCTTTTAAGATAGGCGGCCCCCGCAACGTGGATGCCTTCTGTGACCCAGCACGAAAGCCGCATGGTGCGACACCCCCTCGTCTTCCGGCGCGTGAAGGTGCGCGAGGTCATCGACCTTACGCCCAACATGCGCCGCATCGTGGTTGCCGGCCCCGAGCTGGAAGGCTTCCACAGCGGCGCGCCGGACGACCATGTCAAGGTGTTCTTCCACAACCCGGACGGCGAGTATGTGACCCCGGTGCCCGGCCCCGATGGCCCGGTGATCCCGGAAGGAAAGACACCGTCGCCGGCACGTGACTACACCCCGCGCCTGCACGACCCGGAAGCCGGCACCCTGGTGGTCGATTTCGTGATCCACGGCGACGGTCCGGCAAGCAACTGGGCCGAGGGCGCGAAGCCGGGGGACGACTTTGCCTTCGGTGGCCCGCGCGGCTCGTTCGTGGCCGCGGACGACTTCGACCACTATGTGATGGTGGGTGACGAGACCGCGCTGCCGGCGATCGCCCGCTGGCTGGAGGAAATGCCCGCCGGCCGCAAGGCCACCGCCCTGATCGAGATCCCGGAGGAGGGCGACCGGCAGGAAATCGCCACCCAGGCGGACGCCAGCATCACCTGGCTGTCGCGGAACGGCGCCCCGGCGGAGCAGTCCCTGCTGTTGGAAGAAGCCGTGGCCGGCCTGGCGCCCGAGGGCGAAGCCTTCTGGTGGATCGCATGCGAATCCCGCCGCGCCCGCCTGATGCGCAAGTCCCTTGCCGACGACTGCGGCATTCCCAAGGACTGGATCCGCGCCACCGGTTACTGGAAACACGAGGCGGACATCACGCCAGCGGTGTAGCCTGAGCTGGCGCTCCAGTGCGGGAGCGCGCGGACAAGGGAAGGGCGGCACGATGACCATACAACTCGCGCGGCGATGGTTCCTGGCGCTGGTTCTGCTGCCGGCCACGGCCGCCTTTGCACAGGTGCCCGCGGGCGAAGACGCGGCTGAACTGCTGTTCCAGCAGGTCCGCGTGCTTGACGTCGCGGGCGGCACCCTGGGCGAACCCACCGACGTACTTGTCCGGGGCAACCGCATCGCCGCCATCGGCGACGGAGCGCGGTCTGGAGCGGGGCCGGGCGTCCACGTGATCGAAGGCCGCAGCCGCACGCTGATGCCGGGGCTGATCGATGTGCATTGGCACAGCACCTTCACCGCCGTGACGATCCCAGACCTGCTGGCGCCGGACGCGAACCCGGAGACGATCGACGCCGCTGTCGCCGCGGAGTCGCAGCGCACGCTGCTGCGCGGATTCACCAGCGTCCGCGACGCCGGCGGGCCGGTGTTCGAATTGAAGGCCGCCATCGACGCCGGCCAGGTACAGGGCCCGCGCATCTGGCCCTCGGGCGCCTTCGTCGGCCAGACCGCGGGCCACGGCGACATCCGGCTGCCGCACGAGCGCTCGCGGCGTTTCTTCGGCCAGGCCTCCGTGGCCGAGGAAAGGGGCATCACCTTCATCGCCGACGGCCGCGCCGAAGTCCTGACCGCCGTGCGCGAGAACCTGCGCATGGGCGCCAGCCAGATCAAGGTGATGGCCGGCGGCGGCACCGCCTCGGCCTACGACCCGGTCGACGTCACCCAGTACACCCTGGACGAAATGCGCGCGGCGGTGGAGGCGGCCGAGGACTGGGGTACCTATGTCACCGTGCATGCCTACACCTCGCGCGCGGTGCGGCGGGCCATCGAGGCCGGCGTGAAGTGCATCGAGCACGGCCAGCTGCTCGACGACGACACGCTGGCGCTCATGGCCGAGCGCGGGATCTGGCTGTCCACCCAGATTTTGAGCCCGAGCACCGAGGCCATGGATCCGCTGTGGCGCGAAAAGCGCCAGCCGGTGATTGAGGGCCAGGCGCGGACCATCGCCGCAGCGAAGCGCGCCGGCGTGCGTATGGCCTGGGGCACCGACTTCCTGTTCGATCCTGCGGGCAACGTCGAGCAGGGCGCCTACATCCTGGCCCTGCGCGAGTGGTTCACGCCCGCGGAGATCCTGAAGATGGTGACCCACGACAACGCCGAGCTGCTGGCCCTGTCCGGCCTGCGCAGCCCCTACCAGGGGCGGCTGGGCGTGGTGGAGGAGGGCGCGCTGGCCGACCTGCTGCTGGTCGAGGGCGACCCGCTGGCCGATCTTGAGGTGCTGGCCGACCCGGAGCGGAATTTCACCGTGATCGTGAAGGACGGGCAGGTGGTCAAGGGCGCGGAGTAGGCCTGGCGCCCGTTTCCCGGGGGTGAATGGGCGCCTGCGGGCTACAATCGGGAGATTCCCGATTTTTCTGGACCCCGCCATGAGCGTTCCCGCCTCCCAGACCCGCCCGGAAAGCCGGCCCGAGGCCACCCCGCTGCGCTTCGTCACCGCCGCCAGCCTGTTCGACGGCCACGACGCCGCCATCAACATCATGCGCCGCCTGATCCAGGCCCAGGGCGCGGAAGTGATCCACCTGGGCCACAACCGCTCGGTGGAGGACGTGGTGCGCGCGGCCCTGCAGGAGGACGCCGACGCCATTGCGCTCTCCAGCTACCAGGGCGGGCACGTGGAATACATGAAGTACATGGTCGACATGCTGCGCGAGCGCGGCGCCGGCCACATCCGCGTGGTCGGCGGCGGCGGCGGCACGATCACGCCGGAAGAGATCCGCGAGCTTGAGGAATACGGCGTCGAGCGCATCTACCACCCCAACGACGGCATGAAGCTGGGCCTGGTGGAGATGATCGAAGACGTCGTGAAGCGCGTGGAAAAAGCCCGCGACGAACGCGCCGACGACGCAGGACGGGTCTCGACCCGCCGCCCGGGTGAATCCAGCGACGCCGACGGCGGGTCAAGACCCGCCCTCCAGGACGAAATCTCCATCGGCCGCGTCCTGTCCGCAATCGAAGACGGCGACTACTCCGATTCCGAACTCGCCACCATGCGCAAGGAGTGGCAGCTCGCCGGCAGCAAGACCCCGGTGATCGGCATCACCGGCACCGGCGGCGCCGGCAAGTCGTCGGTCACCGACGAGCTGCTCAACCGCTTCCTCTCCAGCTTCCCGCAGATGCGGATCGCCGTGATCTCGGTCGACCCCACCCGCCGCCGCACCGGCGGCGCGCTGCTGGGCGACCGCATCCGCATGAACTCGCTGCGCAGCCACCGCGTGTACATGCGCTCCATGGCCACCCGCCGCCAGCACGTGGCCACCAACGCCGTGCTCAAGGACTGCATCGGCTTCCTCAAGGGCCTGGGCTACGACCTGGTGATCGTGGAGACCGCCGGCATTGGCCAGAGCGACTCGGAGATCGTCGACCTGGTCGACTTCCCCATGTACGTCATGACCAGCGACTACGGCGCCGCCAGCCAGCTCGAGAAGATCGACATGCTGGATTTCGCGGAACTCATCGCGCTCAACAAGTACGACAAACGCGGCGCCGAAGACGCCCTGCGCGACGTGCGCAAGCAGTGGAAGCGCAACCGCGTGGCGTTCCAGACCGCCGACGAGGACGTGCCCGTCTACCCGACCATCGCCAGCCAGTTCAACGACCCCGGCATCAGCTGGATGTTCGCCAACCTGTGCCGCCTGCTGCGCGAGAAGCTGCCGGAGAAGATCGGCGCCTCGGAGAACTGCGACTTCCAGCCCGACATCGACACCAGCCTCAAGGAGCCGCGCGCCACGGTGCTGATCCCCGGCAGCCGCGTGCGGTACCTGGCCGAGATCGCCGAGCAGGGCAGGGCGATCAACGCCGAGATCGAAAAGCAGGCCGAGGCCGCCGACCGCGCCCAGTCCTTCTGGGAATCGCTGCGCGAGCTGGAGGACCCGAAGCTCCCCAAGCGGCTCGACCTCTATGACGGCGACGACCTGCACGTGGAAGGCGACCGCTCGCTCTCCACCCTGCGCCAGCGCTACAACGACGCCGTGCAGGCCCTCACCGCCGAGAACCTGCGCAACCTGCGCGAGTGGCCGCAGCGGCTGAAGTCGATCACCGACGAAACCACCGAATACCAGGTGCGCAATCGCGCCATCAAGGTCGAGAACTACCGCGAATCCCTCAGCCACCAGAAGATCCCCAAGATCGCCGCCCCCACCTACAAGAGCTGGGGCGAGCTGCTGACCTTCCTCGGCAAGGAAAACCTGCCCGGCTACTACCCCTACACCGGCGGCGTGTACCCGTACCGGCGCACCGGCGAGGATCCGATCCGCATGTTCGCCGGCGAAGGCACGCCGGAGCGCACCAACCGCCGCTTCCACTACCTCAGCCTCGGCCAGCCCGCCGCGCGGCTTTCCACCGCGTTCGACTCCGTCACCCTCTACGGCGAAGACCCGGCCCCGCGCCCGGACATCTACGGCAAGATCGGCAACTCCGGCGTCAACATCCCGACGCTGGACGACATGAAGAAGCTCTACTCCGGCTTCGATCTGTGCGCGCCGACCACCAGCGTTTCCATGACCATCAACGGCCCGGCGCCGATCATCCTGGCCAAGTTCATGAACTGCGCCATCGACCAGCAGGTCGAGAAGTACCTGAAGGAAGACGGCGCGCGCTGGGCGGAAGCCGAAAAGAAGATCGAAAAGTTCTTCGAAGGCCGCGAGCGTCCGCAGTACCACGGCGACTTGCCGGAAGGGAACGACGGCCTCGGCCTGGCCTTCCTCGGCATGACCGGCGACCAGCTCGTCGACCCCGACACCTACGCCCGCATCAAGGCCGAAACGCTCGCCACCGTGCGCGGCACCGTGCAGGCCGACATCCTCAAGGAGGACCAGGCCCAGAACACCTGCATCTTCAGCACCGAGTTCGCCCTGCGCATGATGGGCGACATCCAGCAGTACTTCGTGGACAACAAGGTCCGCAACTTCTACTCGGTCTCCATCTCCGGCTACCACATCGCCGAGGCCGGGGCGAACCCGATCAGCCAGCTCGCCTTCACCCTCAGCAACGGCTTCACCATCGTGGAGTACTACCTGGCGCGCGGCATGGACATCAACGACTTCGCGCCCAACCTGAGCTTCTTCTTCTCCAACGGCATGGACCCGGAGTACACCGTCATTGGCCGCGTGGCCCGCCGCATCTGGGCCCGCGCCATGCGCGAGCGCTACGGCGCCAACGAGCGCAGCCAGATGATGAAGTACCACATCCAGACCAGCGGCCGCTCACTGCACGCGCAGGAGATCCAGTTCAACGACATCCGCACCACCCTGCAGGCGCTCTACGCCCTGTTCGACAACGCCAACTCCCTGCACACCAACGCCTACGACGAGGCCATCACCACACCCACCGAAGAAAGCGTGCGCCGCGCCGTGGCCATCCAGATGATCATCAACAAGGAGCTGGGGCTGAACTTCATCGAGAACCCCTGGCAGGGCAGCTTCGCCGTGGACTACCTCACCGACATCGTGGAAGAGGCCGTCTACAAGGAGTTCGAAGCCATCAGCGAGCGCGGCGGCGTGCTCGGCGCCATGGACACCATGTACCAGCGCGGCAAGATCCAGGAAGAGAGCCTGTACTACGAGCACAAGAAGCACGACGGCAGCCTGCCGCTGGTGGGCGTGAACACCTTCCTGGCCAAGGACGGCGGCGGCGAGGTCGCCACCGAGATCGAGCTGATCCGCTCAACGGAAGGCGAGAAGGGGCAGCAGATCGAGAACGTCGGCCTGTGGCAGGAGAACCGCAACCCGCTGGCGCCGGAAGGGGAGACCGAGCACGGGCACGTGGTGGAAGACGACGCGGCCGCCGCGACCGAGCCGCATGACGGGCACGGACTGGGGTACCTTCAGAAGACGGCGCGGGAGAGGCGCAACGTGTTCGAGGCGCTGATGGAGGCGGTGAAGACGCATAGCCTGGGGCAGATCAGCCATGCGTTGTATGACGTGGGTGGGGAGTATCGGCGGAATATGTGATGGGGAGTGGAAAGCTATTTGTCGTTGTCGAAGTGGGCATCCTCAAGAATCAAGTGCAACACGTGGTTTGAATTCAGCGATTTCCGTTTCCATCGCCTCTTGCGGGGTGGCCTACCCCGAGGTCTTGCGCGGCCGTCCGTTCATCAGTGACGCCACATGGTTTAGGTGCTCCTGACTGGCCAGCGACAGGCCCGCGCCCTTGGCCAAGGGCTGGCGAAACAAGGCCATTGGTGTTCCCGTTGCTGCCGCTGCCAGGGCGTGTACGGGTCGCCAAGCCGCAGGCCCTTCCAGCACCGCCTCCGTCGTGCTGCCACCCGTCTTGCACAGGATCACGAAGCAGGTCTTGCGCTCGACCACCGTGCCCACATACGAACGCTTGAAGGCGCCCATGATCAGATCGCCTTCGCAGTGACCGGGCAGCAACCGCTGATCCACCGCCTCGGGCCGATGCACGAATAGCCTTCGCCCGCGTCGTGAGCAAAGTACTACGCGGCGCCAAGCGGACGCACTTCCCGGCTCATGGTCGAAGGACTGCGTCCCAGCGTGCGCCCGATGCCGCGAAGGCCGGACCTTCGATCAGTTCCAACCGCGGGACTGCCGTTCTTCAGTGCCCATGTGCGTGTAAAGCTTTCCCAGCCCGACACCTTACCCTCGGCAAGGTGTTGCACTTGGAATTTGAGTCTGCCCAGCTTTACATCGGTGCGGGTGGGTCAGTTTTACGTCGGCGGTAACATTTGATGGGTGGAAACGGGTTTTGGAGCCTGCACTCGGGAAACCGCCGTTGCGCCAAGTGTTCGGAGCAGGTCGCCTTGTTGGGCCTGACCCCGGCCAGACTGAATCAGTCCGGGGCTGGAAGGTCGCAGCGCCAGGCAACCGTCGCCGCGTCCCTTGCGCAGAAACTCTCCGGAGGGCTCCGGGGCTGACCTTGTTCAAGCTCTCCCAAAAATGGATTCTTGTGTATTTACTGAACGTGATGCAATATTGCGTGAATCGTAAATTCACGTGGGGGCAACAATGACTGCCGAATTCAACTTGCCGGGGTCTTCATTCGAGGAGATTCAGAAGATTCTCAAGGGATACAGCCATGCCCCAGAGCAGGCATCCCTCGGTGAGTTGTCAAAACTGATTGGACTTCACGCAACCGCTATCAGCAGAAATAACAAGTTTCTCTCCGACATTGGTCTCATCTCAGGAGGCATGAAGAAAAGCTCGACAGAGCTGGGCAAGAAGCTCGGGCGTGCCCTGGACCATAAGCAGGATGCCGATGCGCAGGGCTACTGGAAAGAGGCGGTCCAAACCAACGAGAAAGTCGCTGGTCTGGTAACTACCGTGCGCATTAAAGGCAGCATGACGGAAAATGAGTTCTCTGCGCACGTGCTGTATGTGTCAGGTCAAAAGAACAACGCAGGGAACAAGACCGGAGCACGCTGTGTCGTTGATGTCTTACTCGCAGCGAACCTTCTTCAGGAGGAGAACGGAAAGCTGGTTGTATCTTCCCCACCAGCGAAGGAGACGCCCGCTAACCTCAAATCCGGCGTTCCTACCCCTGCACCCGCACAGCCGAACACACACGAGAATGAAAACGGCAATGAGAGTGGAGCTGGAGCTCCGCTTCCCATCATGCCCGTGATCCCGCAAACCTCGAATTTGACGCCGCAAATTGCAATCAATATCCAGCTACACCTGCCGGCAACTGAAAATGCGGAGGTGTACGAGAAGCTGTTCAAGGCGCTCCGCGAACATCTTCTCAGTCCGAAGGAGTAATCCATGGGGCTGGAGGACTGGACCGCCCGGGCAAGCCATGCTCGCCGCGCGGCGCATCAAGCATTGGCAAAGCACGAAAGCGCCGCCTCCCGTGTCGTGCTCTTGGAAGACTTGACCAGGAGCCTATCGGGTACCCCGGTGGACGTACAGGATTATTTCAGCGAGGCGATCTCATGCCTTGAAAGCGAGTTGTACAGGTCTGGGATCGTCCTCGCTTGGGCTGGACACTTCCATGTGTTCTCGGAGGTCTGTTATCAGAAGCATGAAATGGACATTCGAGCTGCGCGTCCGAAATGGACGTTCAAGGACCTTGGGGAGCTGAAAGAGGCTGTCGCTGAGTCCCAATTTCTGATTGTCGCCAAAGATGTGAAGTTCGCGACCAAGGCTCAGCTACGGATTCTTGATGGTCAGCTATCTCAGCGAAATCAGTGCGCGCATCCGACGCTGTACCGTCCAAGCATGAATGCCGCCATCGGGTACGTTGATGAGATGATCCGACAGACACTCTCGTATCTCCCGTCGCCGCCCTAGGGAACCCCTGAGCAACTCCCTATTCGGGGCGACAATAGCGCAACGCAACGTGGGTGACGATCGATGCAGCTGGCGTTCGGTGATGCCGAGGGCATGGGCGAGCGCAAGCGGACCTGCAAGGAGATTTTCCTGGGCGAGATGGAGCAGGCGGTGCCTTGGGCGCCACTACTGGAGTTGACCGTTTCGCACTACCCGAAGCTCAGCTGATCGCCGTCGTCAGTCGAACCCTGCGCTATTGTCGCCGAGGGTTTGTTCAGAACATCCCTAACATCCTACGAGATCTTCTGGGTAAAGCGCTCCCGATGATGTGCAAGAAACTCGGATTGCTCTACGCGGAACGCCTCCACACGCCTGGAGGGGTCGATTGACCACCGGTCCAGCACGTCCTCTGGAAGAGAAAAGTGGACGTGCATCTTTCCGTCGTTCTCGAACGTAATCAGGTGGTCATCAAAAAGCGCGTCCACGTGGGGTGAGAGCAGCACGCCGTTGTAGCCGCTTATTCGCTCCGCGTTGCTTGAATCCTTCCATGCCTTGATGTGGCTGGCGATCAGCACGCGCTTGTCGCTGACGCCCGTCACGCGACACGCTTGGTCCAGCAAGATCACCCGTTTGCGGAATAGGCCTTGGCCGACACGCGCCTTGGCCAGCTGCAGACGTTGCGTCTCCGGAATGTTTTTGTCATCTTCTAGGCGGTGCAGGTCCTTCAGCACCTCGGCGTTGGGCTCTGACTCCTGCACGGCGAGCCTCGACGTCGCCAGCGTAAGTTCATCGGCCTGCGTCAGGGCCATCAGCAGATGCCCCAGCGAGTCCGAGATTCCGGCGAGATAGCAGCCTTGATTGCCATGCCCGTTTTGCTGGATCGGCGAGTGTTTGGTCGGAAGTAACGGCGCGATAGCTTCGATGTGATCCCGCGGGCGTAGAGATCTGGGTACGGGTTTGAAGTCCACTTCCACCAGCCAGCCTTCATTGGCCCAGTAGTCGCCTACGTTGCCGAACTCGACCGGCTTGGGCGATGGGCTGGCTTCCGCTGTGACGTGTCCGACCGCGCCAATGCGGCCGTCGGCATAGGAAAACACGATATCGCCCACGCGAACATGCTTCATGTTCTCGTAGGTCTGGTTGAACGCGCCGTTCGCGTTCCGGTAGGGCGACCAGATATAGCCGCTGCCGACCTCGTGCTCACGCGTCTGTTTGTGATTGACCCACCAGAAGGCCATGGCGTCCCCTTTTCGCCGTGACACCAGGGTACACGGACTTCAGGTGGGCAGGGGCATGGGTTCCCGCTGCGCGGTCGCAGCTTATGCGATCGGGCTGGCCTAACCTTGCCGTCACCACTGGAAATGGACGGGAAGAACCACATGGCGAAGGAACGCTACAGCGTCTTTGAATATCTGTACCGTGACGGCGGCAACTTCAAAACCCATGGCCGTCTCCTCCTGGACGGATGGAATGAGGCGACAGAGGACACCATCCGGAAGTGCCTGGAATGGGGCGACCAGTTCGTCGCCGAGCAGATTGGCGTGCCGAGCCTCTGCGTTGAGCACTGGGAATCGGTCGGGGATGGTCCCTCGGACCTGGACCACGCCTTCCACGAGTTTGTATGCCTTCGCACCCCGGAAGGGGACGAGCCCGCGCTGCCGGTCTGGGGCAGCGTGGACGAGCTGGTGTCGCGGATGCGGGCGGCGGCGCGACGATGGGATGTGAGGCTGTCGCCGAATTGCGATCTTTAGCGGACTTGCGGGGTGAATGCGCCCCTCAGGCTGCCTGCTGATTCTGGCTAGAATCAACCCGCAGACCCGTGGCAGTAGGGGGCGGACGGCGCCACGGGAATGCACGCACTGTCATCAGGGGAAACCATGAACACCGTTACCGAAGTCACGCCGGCGCCGC
>ERZ1032895.168-NODE-168-length-14561-cov-3.416379_pt1 | contig 14561 bp, 8 predicted proteins | sample MGYA00516687_ERZ1032895 | MGnify/ENA primary metagenome ERZ1032895 (study PRJEB33719, sample SAMN04261600) | wastewater metagenome | biome: rural village; feature: latrine urine exit; material: soil | place: El Salvador | collected 2013-01-14 ... | reverse complement strand
AGAGAGGTTTTTCAGAAAATTTATGATAAAGAAGAAGGAAAAGAAACCATCAGCCACAAGTCTCCAGCCATAGAGTTGGAAGAATTCTTCTTTGAAATTCTCCCAGACTACGACGAAGACCGTGTGTATGCTAGCGATATAAAGAAAGTTGTTCAGTGGTATAACCTGTTGGTGAAAAACGGAATTACCGATTTTTCTGAAGCAACAGATGATGCTTCGGGAGAAGAAGAGTAGGTTCAAAGTTCTTAGTGGCTTTTATATAGCCATAAAAACATACAAAGCAAACACCTCTTATCAGGGGTGTTTTCTCGTTTGTAGCGGTCGCGTTTGCACACCATAAACTTCCCTAAAAAAGAGTGCCTTTGGTCGGTTTCTTATGTATTTTTGCAAACCGTTTAACCCGAAACTATATTCATCATGAAATTCTTTATTGACACTGCAAATCTCGATCAAATTCGCGAAGCCCAACAACTGGGCGTACTCGATGGCGTTACCACCAATCCGTCTTTAATGGCTAAGGAAGGTATCACCGGAAGAAACAACATCCTCAAACATTATGTCGAAATCTGTAATATCGTTGAAGGCGATGTGTCTGCAGAAGTAATTGCGACTACTTACGACGAAATTATTAAAGAAGGCGAGGAGCTAGCCGAATTGCACGAGCAGATAGTCGTTAAGGTCCCGATGATTAAAGATGGAATTAAAGCCATTAAATATTTCTCTGACAACGACATCCGAACCAACTGTACGTTAGTGTTTTCTGCTGGTCAAGCACTTTTAGCAGCTAAGGCAGGTGCAACCTACGTATCGCCTTTTATCGGAAGATTGGACGATATTTCTACCGACGGATTGAATCTAATTGCTGAAATCAGAGAGATTTATGACAACTATGGTTTTGAAACCGAAATATTGGCGGCTTCCGTAAGACACACCATGCATATTATCGACTGTGCCAAATTAGGTGCAGATGTGATGACAGGACCGCTATCTTCGATTATGGGCTTGTTAAATCACCCACTGACCGATATCGGTTTGGCGAAATTTTTGGAAGACTATAAAAAAGGAAATTAAGACTTCTGACTTTCGCTTTAGGCCACCCAAATCTTAAATCAATTAATATGGTTTAAAGAAGTATCAGCATTTTGTTGAACCCATTTTAGGGTACTTTTCAAAATGGAGACGTATTTTAACCTTACACAGCACTATGTATGTGTGGGGTTTTTGTTGTTAGACTCTTTGTCCCATCCCCAAATCTTCCCCAAAAAAAAGAGTTGGTTGAGATAATTGCAATGTTCAATACCTATAGACTGAATAAAAATCTTCTTTGTTATAAATCGATTATCGACATTCCCACTTAGTTGTTTGTCGATGGTCATTTTTTTTTTTCAAAAGATCGGCAGGCGATTGCCTTTCGGATGATATTAAGGAATTTATCGGTTCAGATAGCCCAGGAGTAACTGTTCAAATTCGGGGTTGAACATATTGTTATTCCCATCGAGAATGGTTTTGTCCGTATCGATGATGATCACTTTGCTGATGTTGCCCAATACAAATACCTTTTCGGAAGTCACTGGGTTTTCTAACTGGTATTCCATTTTGGGGTCGTACTTTTCTTGTTCCACTTTGGTGCGCCATTTTCTAAAATGACTGTCGCTGTTGATGCCGATGAAATCGTATTCGGGATACTTGGACTTTAATTCTGCCGCTCGTCTGTGGATTACACGGCCTTGCTCGCTAGACTCCGAACTCCAAAAATAGAGAACCGTGGGGCGCTTGATAACATCGTGAAGCATCACATTGGTATTCTCCATGGTCAATAGCGACACGTCAGGAACGATTTTTCCGTTGGACAGTTTCATTGCGTATTGCGACAACTCCTCAATTTCTTCGATGTGTCTGGGGTTGTTGTTATACTGTTTGAACTGTGCTAAGAAGTTCTCTTGATTTTTTTTGTCTTTTGCGTGATAGAAATAACGCAACGCCGTGATGCGTGTCAAACTATTTCTGATAGAATCTCCTTTAGCCAAACTGTCGATTGCGTGTAGTCTATCGATATTGAACTCATATGAATTCCGATTGATTCCAAACGGATGTTTCGAAACCACCAGATTGTCAAAGAATCTGATCATAAAGCGATAATACGGATAGTACAAGCGCAAGTCTTCATTTTCAAAGTCAATGTTATCGCGATAACTGTAGAAGTCAGGTCCCAGATCTCCCAATCGATTTTTATTGGCCGTGCCGTAGAGTTCTTTTTTCGAATAATAGTCGTAGTTGATCGCTGTTCTGGCTACTGCTTTGAAGGCAGGACTTACCTCTTTATTTCGGCTGAGGAAATCTTTGAATTCTATTTCTTTGTTAAGCTTAAGGGAATCTATTTTCTCAGTAAATTCTTCTGGTGAAAGCGTATACCACTTCGGCAAGTTTTTGTTTTCTTCGACATTGGCGAGAAAAAGTGTCATCAATAAATTGTTTTTCTCTGCACCGCGTCCGGAATAGTTAAGCGATTTGTCGAAATCCATCGTGTTTAAATGAAGGATAAGACTGTCGCCCGGTTCAGCAAAGAATACTTGTGTTTCGTTATGTCTGAAAATAAAGAGGCCTTCCTCCGTTATTTTGTCGGTTTTGTAAAAGAAAAAATTCTTGGAGTCCAAGGGAACGGTATCTAAAACTTGGTTTCCTTTGGAAAAAATGACATAGTCTAATTCTGGATTTACAATTAATCCGCTTAAAAAGGTGACGTCTGAATCGACTTCTTTGTCTTTTTTACAAGAAAATGCAATACCAATAAATAAAAATAGAATAAGTAATTTTTTGATCAAGACGTTAGGGTTTAGGAGCCTCAAAACAAATGTAAACCCACCTAGCGGCTATTTGTGTTAAATGATGGTTAAATCGGTTTTTAAAAAGTTAATCTTCAAAACGTAAGGGTTTATTGACTACTTTTGCGCAAAATTTTAAAAGTTATGTTGTCAGTTTCAAATCTATCGGTGCAATTTGGTAAGCGTGTATTGTTCGATGAAGTAAATACGCAGTTTATCACAGGGAATGTCTATGGAATTATCGGTGCCAATGGTGCTGGGAAATCTACGTTCCTAAAAATTATTTCTGGACAGATGGAGCCCACTTCGGGTCAAGTTCATTTAGAACCAGGAAAACGGATGTCGGTTTTGGAGCAAAACCACAATGCGTATGACGAATATGTGGTTATAGAAACTGTGGTTCGCGGTAATAAAGAACTATTCGACATTAAAACTGAAATAGATGCCCTCTATGCAGACTATTCCGATGAAAATGCTGAGCGTATCGGAGAACTTCAAATAAAGTTCGAAGAACTCAACGGTTGGAATGCCGATAGCGATGCCGCCACATTACTGTCGAACTTGGGAATCGAGAAAAGTTTGCACCATCTTCCGATGAGCGATTTGGATGGAAATCAAAAAGTCCGGGTGTTGTTGGCACAGGCCTTATTCGGAAATCCGGATTTGCTGATTATGGACGAGCCTACAAACGACTTGGATTATGAAGCAATCTCATGGCTCGAAAACTTTTTGGCCAATTACGACAACTGTGTCATCGTCGTTTCACACGACCGTCACTTCTTGGATTCTGTTTGTACGCACATCAGCGACATCGACTATGGAAAGATCAACCACTACAGTGGAAACTATACGTTTTGGTACGAGAGCAGCCAGTTGGCAGCGAGACAACGTGCGCAGCAAAACAAGAAGGCCGATGAAAAACGAAAAGAACTACAAGAGTTTATCTTGCGCTTTAGCGCCAACGTTGCAAAGAGTAAACAAGCAACATCGCGTAAGAAAATGTTGGAAAAACTCAACGTCGAAGAAATCAGACCTTCAAGCCGACGCTATCCCGCAATTATTTTTGAACGCGAACGCGAAGCGGGTGATCAGATTTTAAATATCGAGAACCTTTCAGCTTCTTTAGGAGATGAAGTGTTGTTCAGTGGGCTAAACCTAAACTTGGTCAAGACCGATAAAGTGTTGGTCTATTCGAGAGACTCGCGGGCAACAACCGCTTTTTACGAAATTCTGAACAATCGTCAAGAACCCGATTCGGGAAGTTTCCAATGGGGAATAACCACATCACAGAGTTATTTACCACTAGATAATGAAGAATACTTCCAGAACGACTTGTCTTTGGTAGATTGGTTACGGCAGTATGCAAAAACCGAGGAAGAACGCGAAGAAGTGTATATCCGTGGATTTTTAGGTAAGATGCTTTTTAGTGGGGAAGAAGCCCTGAAAAAGAGCAACGTGTTGTCTGGAGGAGAGAAGGTGAGATGTATGCTGAGCCGCATGATGTTTATGCGTGCCAACGTACTGATGTTAGACGAACCTACAAACCACCTCGATCTCGAATCGATTACATCGTTCAACAACTCATTGAAGAATTTTAAAGGAACGATATTACTTACAACCCACGACCAGGAATTTGCACAAACGGTTGCCACTAGAATGTTAGAGCTCACACCAAACGGGGTAATCGATCGCTATATGACTTTTGATGAGTATATGGAAGACCCAAAAATCGCTGAGCTCAGAGAAAAGATGTATGCAGTAGAAGTAGGGTAATCCGATCTTCATGTAGGATGGATTGGAAATGACATAAGTCAAAACGACCTAAGTCAAAACGACCTAAGTCAAAACGACCTAAGTCAAAACGACCTAAGACAAAAAGACGTAAGACGGGTTTGGTAAATGACCTAATATATTCTCGAATGAAATCAAAATCGAAAACAAAATCAAAATCGAAAACTCGGGGAACATCATTTGGTTACAGGAACAATAGTGTTGTTCATCAAGTGTCGTCCCTACGGGACTGATGTGAATCTTATACAAGCTCCATAGGAGCGACACCTTAACATCTCTGAGAATTGGCGAAAGAAAAGAAGAATGAAAATTCGAGGAGCCAAATTGGTTTAATTTTTCAACTACCAACAGATAACCCACAACCGAGAACTGATAACCGCGCAAATCCGCTACATCCGTGTCATCGGCGTTCCATTTCGAAATCAAAATCAAAAAATAATTACGACCTGATTACCGCAACGTAGCGCCAAATTCCGTTTCGAATTTCTCTCTGAGCTTGTTCATTATCGCATCTACTTTCTTATCTGTCAACGTTTGTTTTTCATCGCGGAAGATAAAGTTGAGGGCATAGCTTTTTTTACCATCCGGTAAGTTTTTACCTGTATAGACATCAAATAAGCGCACCGCCTTGAGTAGTTTTTTCTCTACTTGTAATGCTGCGTTCTTAAGATCTTGGAAACTAACCGAATCGTCTAACAACAGTGCAAAATCGCGTTCAGATCCTGGGAATTTCGGAATCGGTTTTACGTTGAAATTCTTATGGGAAATCTGCTTTAAAACTTGATCCCAATCAAAGTTTGCGTAAAAAACCTCAGCATCGATGTCGAACTTTTTCGCTATTTTCTTATCTACGATTCCCAATTCCACAACAGTTTGTTTGTTGTTTACAAATGCGATGCCTTCTGAAAATAAATCGCTTTCGGAACCTTCTTCGGTATAGCTGTCGAGGCCTAAACGTTCGATAACCGCTGCAATGATGCCTTTTCCGTAGAAGAAGTCGCTTTTGCGATTGTCGACGGTCCAGTTGCCTTCATTACGCGTGCCGGTGATAAAGACCGATAGGTGTTTCCTTTCGGTTTGTCCACCAGGAAGATTTTGGTAGGTTTTTCCAAATTCGAAGAGCAACAGGTTGTTGTTTTTCCGATTGCTGTTGTATTCGATGGTCTCCAATCCGGAAAAGAGCATGGACTGTCGCATAACCGACAAGTCGTGGCTCAACGGATTGAGAATATTTACGTTAAAATTATCGTTCAGCGAATCTACTGAGGCCGCGTATTTTGGCGTTGTAAGCGAGTTGTTCAATATCTCGTGGAATCCGAGCGAGGTCAATTGCATCGCTACTTTCTTCTGAACCCAATAGTCTTCGCCTGGTTTTACAGCCGCCGTACTGGCATTGAGTTTCTCGGTAAATTTGATGTTGTTGTAACCGTAGACGCGCAGCACTTCCTCGATAATATCAACATCGCGGATCACGTCGTTTCTGTAGGCAGGTATCGATAGCCCAATCCCTGTTTCGGTCAGGTTGCTGACTTTCATTTCGAGCGATGTGAGGATCTTTTTGACGGTATCTATCGGAATGACTTCACCTATCAATTGGTTCATCTTTTCGAACTGCAGAAAGACTTGATTATCTTCTATCTTTTTGTTGTATAAATCAACCAGGTCGCTGGTAATTTCGCCACCTGCCAATTGCAAGATTAAAATTACGGCACGTCGAAGTACATAATCGGTGATGTTAGGATCGACCCCACGTTCAAAACGGAATGAAGCATCGGTATTCAATCCGTGTCTTTTCGATGTTTTTCGAACACTCACAGGATCGAAATATGCGCTTTCTAAAAATATGCGCGATGTCTCTTCAGTTACGCCACTATCGATACCACCATAAACACCTGCGATGCAAAGTGGTTTTTCAGCGTCGCAAATCATTAAGTCTTCTTCGCTCAATTCACGCTCAATTCCGTCTAAAGTGGTGAACTTCGTTCCCTTCGGAAGGGTCTTTACGTTGATTTCGTTTCCAGCGATTTTATCCGCATCAAAGGCGTGCAGGGGTTGTCCCAATTCGTGTAATACGTAGTTTGTTGCATCCACTACATTGTTGACAGGCGAAAGGCCAATGGCTTTTAACCTGTTTTGTAACCAGATGGGCGATTGTGTTACCTTTAATCCACTGATGGTAATTCCACAGTATCGCGGGGCCAACGAGGCATCTTCGACGTTGACATTTATTTTAAACGATCGGGTGTCAACTCGGAAACTACTGGTCGAGGGTGTAGTGAGTTTTGTGGTGATGTCTCTGTGGAGCAATCCCGCTTTTAGATCGCGCGCAACGCCCCAGTGGCTCATGGCATCCGATCGGTTAGGAGTGAGGCCAATTTCAAAGATTTTGTCGCTTTCTACCTCAAAGTGTTTTGAAGCCAATAATCCTGGTTCCAAGCTTTCGTCTAAAACCATAATTCCATCGGCGTCCGTACCCAATCCCAATTCGATTTCAGAACAAATCATTCCTGAGCTCTCTTCACCTCGAATTTTGGTTTTTTTAATTTCAAACGGATTTCCTTCGGCGTCATAAAGCGTCGTTCCAACGGTGGCAACGACAACTTTTTGTCCTTTTTCAACATTCGGTGCGCCACAGACAATCTGCAGCATTTCTTCTTGTCCGATATCTACTTTGGTCAGTTTTAATCGGTCGGCATTGGGATGTTTATCACATTCGATCACGTGTCCGATAACAACGCCTTCCAGACCGCCTTTCACCGAAGAGAAGTCTGTAATTCCTTCGACTTCCAATCCGAGATCGGTGAGCAGTTCGCCCGTTTTATCCGCATCCCACGGAAGATTGATAAATTGCTTTAACCAGTTATATGAAATCAGCATAATGTTGAGAAATAAAAAGAAATGCAAATATACTATTAACTCGCCTACTTAACGAAACAGACGGTTAGATTTTCTTTGAAAAGTAACGGCTGCATCTGCTGTCAAAAATTTGTAGGTGAATGCCGAGCTAATATTTTGAATTTAAAGGAGCTATGGTGTTGGTTTTATACGAGGTCTAACCCAAACCCTTCAAAACCACCTTACTCTCTCACTTACTTGCAAAACCCATCCAAGTTGCTTAAACTTGTTATTAATTTTAAGTTAACCAATTGAGGCGGAGAATTATTCAAATAAAAAACGTAATTTGGTTTAATAAGAATTTACGGTCATTATGAAAACTTCTGAATTACAAATTGACTTGATTAATAAAATCACCAATATTACTGATGAAGTAAAACTTCGTGAAATACTCCAGTTGCTTGAATTTCAAGGAAACGAGTCACCATTCAAAACTTCCGACGATGATAAAAAAGCGGTTTCGGAAGCAAGAAAACAAATTGCTGACGGACAGACCTCTACAAATGAGGATGTGCAAAAAGAAATTCAAGAATGCCTCCTGACTTCCTAATTTTAACACCCAAAATCAAAAAGCTCATCTAAGAGTTTATGCTCTAATGTTAATAAAAGTGTTTTTGTTATTTTTTCTTTTGTAGTTGGTGTGATAATTTCTATCGGATAAATACTTTGTAAAATCTCAATGACTTTCTCAGGAGATAAGTCGGACTTCTTTTCTTTAAGTTGTCTTTCAAGTTCTTTGTAAACCTTATAGGCTACAAAGGTCAAGCAAATATGAGCTTCGATTCGCTTTTGTTTTCTGTGATAGATTGGTCTAATTTTTAAATCGGTCTTTGCCACTCTAAACGCTTTTTCAATACGCCATAAATGCTGGTAATTTTCAAGTATTTCATCTTTGCTGAGCTTGGCATTGGTTAAATAACCTTTTAATCCATCCCATTTTGCATCCTGTTCAAACTTATTTCTGTCAATTACCACATTGATCTGTCCCTCTAATTTTAAATACTTGTTGTAACCTCTATTATTGATACTCGCTTTAGTTAACTTTCCAGTTCGAATACGTTTTTCAAGCTTTCTAAGGCCTTTTTCCCGATTATATTTGTCTTTTTTAGCTCGGCTATCAGAATAAGTGATAATGAGTTTTAAACCCCCCGCTGGCGCGCGAATTTTTCGCGTGCCTCGTGCATTTCTTCATTATAACAGCTTCAATTTCAGCAAAAAGACTTCACTGCCCTAAGTTTCTGACTTTACGCTAAACTACAATTTCAATAAATTATTATATTGGTATCTTCCGATGCCGAGCCCAAATTATTCAAACACAGACCTGCTGATACACGACACTGTTGTTTTAAATATCATTGAAATGATTTATCTTTAGCTTCATTGAAAAGTCATTAACAATCATTTTATTCCAACTATTTTCCGTGAAAAAGGTTATCGATTTTTCTTCTATAGCAATGAACATTTACCTATTCATATTCATATAGAAAAAGAGAATAAAACCGCAAAGTTTGATTTAGAGAACTTAGTGTTTGACTATTCACGGGGATTTAACGTTTAAGAATGCCATGTTCAAATTAAAAGAAATACGTAAATTGGTGAGGACTAGGACAGATTATTTTAAAGAAAAGTGGAATGAGTATTTTAGCGATTCATAAATCAACACGGGCTACGCACGTATCTTTTACAGATTCAAAAATGGTTATTTATCTGGCGGATGGACGGGAGCTATCGGTTCCGTTAGAATGGTTTCCCCGTTTAAGGGATGCTACACAAGATCAATTGAAAAGTTGGCGATTTATAGGTAATGGAGAAGGAATTCATTGGGAAGAACTCGATGAGGACATTTCTGTCAAAGCCCTTTTGGAATAAATAGGAGAGGAACTAAAAACTACTTTTGCCACGCTGCTCGAAGTTTGCGAAATAATTCAAAAATGAAACAGCAACTAAAAATATTAAGATCTATTAAGCAGCTTCTTACTATCGTAGTATTATCGAGTATAGTTTTTTCTTGTACCAAAGACAAAAGCTATGGTACGCTATATTTTTTTGAACAAAAAGATATGTCCACCATTATATCTTTAACTTGTGATGAAATATTTGACTCTAAAGGATTAAAAAAAGTTGAAATCATCGATAAGGAATTATATGAATTATTGATACTGAGCAAAAAGGGAAGTTTTTCCTATTGATAATTCTAATATCGATGTCAGATATAAAATTGAAATAGATGCGGATGTATTATGTTTAGCGTATTCTGGAGATTTTATACTTAATAATAAGTATCAAGAGTCATTTGATTTTATAAATAAAATTGAAAAATATATTTCTGATAATAAAGATATATCCATTGCCATTACTGAGCAGACACCTAAACCGTGGGATAATAATTGATTGAGATCCGACAGTTGTAGGTGTAACTTATAGTTTTTTAATGGCACAATAAGATGCCGTTATTATTATGGAATATAAAAGTAAATTGAAGGTGGTCCAAAGTGAGAAGAATTTGCCCTCACTTTGTTTTTAACAAATTTAGAAATGGACAAATTAATAAAGATAGGTAGGAGTAGGATAGTCTTTATCCTTCTCTTAAATATTGTTTTTGCTCTAGTTTATCTACCATTTTCAATCATTCAATAGACACGCTTTTAATCACGTTATTCGCGTTAAACGTTGGAAAGTACATCAGTTCAATTTTTGCGGGATTCAGGGTGTAATTTCCTGAATATCTCGGCACCAGTTTCACTTCAAATTCGTGTTCGCCAACGGGCAAGCGATCACAAAAGATTGTAGCTTCGTTTTTAAAGTTTTCTCTGTGGCTTTCGAACCTGTTTTTGGATTGTGTACTGGCGTAGGAGCATCCTCCGGGAATGGGAACATTGATCAATACATAATCAGCATCTTTTTTAATATTCACTTTTACCAGCAATGTTGCTTCTTCTCCTCCTTTTAACTTGTTGCCGTTTTTAAACTGGGTGTTTATCTCGAAATCCCCAGCTCGCTTTTGTGGCTCGCTTTCCCAATACGATTGATGACTTGTGAAATAAATAGGAAAATCACCAGATCTTGTAACCGAAATATTTTGATTGGGCGCAACACTGAATTCAAAAGGGAACGTGTCGACGACCTCAGCAATATCGCCTTCAATGATGAGTTTTGGATCTGCGGATTTTGCACCTTCCTGAATGAAATCGTCTAAAATGGCTTCTACGATTTGAGCGGACTCAAAGGTGTTTCGCCAATTTCCGGGCTGACGTCTTTCGAAAAAGTAGTTTCTCATTTTCGAGAGTTCAGCCGTGTGGTCTAAGGTGTCGGCTTTTAGGATTTTGTATGCTATTAACGTGCTTTGGATGTTGTTGTTCAGTATGTTAGAGATGTTTTTGTCATCTGAAAAATAAACATTTCCAAAAAGTGTCGTCCTTCTGTTTTTAAGAATTGAATCGAGTTGATAGTCCATTCCATGAACTTGTTGAAGTTCGGTGAGCATGAGACGATCGTTAAATTCAATTTCCTCTTTTTCTTCTAATTTTTCGATGTAATAAGGATAGTCCACTACAACGTCAAGCCGCTTTAATGCTCTTAAAATTCGGTAGATTTCATTGAAGCTTGATGTGTTCTCCAACTGCCAAATCATTTCTTGGGTGGTTTTCGTTGGATTTAGTTTTACGGTATAACCATCCTCTTGTGCCCACGCCAAGGCTTCGAGCACTTGCAGGCTAATCCAGTAACTCTCTTCTGAGTTTTTCCACCACCCCCACAGACCTGAATGTTTTTGATTTTTGAGTAGGAGGGAGATGTGCTTTTTGATGCGCCTTTCATTTTTGAAAGGAACTTCTTTATAAGCGGCTAGTTTTTTCTGCATCAACAACATTTTAAGCTTGGAGGCTACTTGCTCGTTGCAGAGATATCTGTAACCGATAACGTGATCCATTTCCTCATCGAGAACGTCCAAGACATCGGCTCGCGCATATAGACTGGCCGTGCCATAATCGGGATGGAAGGATAAATCGGTTTTTTTGTTGTCTTCCAATACATAAAACTGACCTTCTGTTTGATATAGCCCTTGCGGATATACCGGAATCTCTCGTAATTCCCCATCAAAATAACCGTCGGGTTTTTCTAGTACATATTTCACCGAAACAGAATCCTTAGCCGTAATCATCAAGGTGTCGATGATGGCATTTTCAAACCGTTCTGTTTTAGAAAACTGAACGGTGTCATTCACTTCATAAGTAATGGTTGCTTCTTGTTCAGATGTTGTATAATTGAGTGATTTTCCTAGGGCATAGGCAGTATCTTTGGCGATCAAAAATCTAGGAACAGCGAGCTGGGCCATTAGAGGCTTGTAGGATTTAATCGATTTATTTGTTTGTCCCGATTGTTTCTTGCCGTTCATAGCCAAATAGAAGGTTTCCCAATTGGTGATGTCATCTGGAAATGTAACGTCAAAACTGACCTTGCCGTTTTGGTCGGTTTTGAGCGTTGGTTGCCAAAAAGCGTCATCTGAAAAATTTTGCCGCAACGAACTTCCGCTGAGTGCACTTCCATAAAAAGTGTCATCGAAATCTGCTCCTTTGTCCTCCAAACCTAGCGTTGAAAGCAAGCCCTCATCATTGAGTTCGATGATGACTACTCCGTTCGCACCCTTTTCTCCATACAAATTAGTAGCCTCCAATCCTTGTAGAATACGTATAGAGGTAATTTGATCGGCGTTTATTTTAATGAAATCCCCAGTATAGATCATCCCATTGATAACATATAAAGGTTGAGAATCGCCAGACAAACTGTTCATTCCTCTGATTCTTATATCAGTTGCAGCTCCAGGTCTAATTTCAATACCGCCTACTTTTCCGGCTAAAGCTTGATCAAGGTCAGCGCTCGTAACAGCTTGCGTAGAGTTTCTTCTTGAATGGGAATATGCTGTTACAACCACTTCGTCTAAGGCTCCGCCTGGTTCTAACTGAACATCCACTCTGTTGCCTTTGGGAATTATTTCTTGTGAATCGAACCCTATATAGGAAAAGACCAACTCTTCTCCCTCATGGATAAAGATGGAGTAATTACCGTCGAAGTCGGTTTGCGCGCCTCTCGATGTTCCTTTAATTATAACATTTACTCCGGGAAGTGGAAGACCAGTATCGTCTTGTACGGTTCCGTCCACCCTAAAGGTTCCTTCCGGATTAAAATAGTTTTGAAGTGTCGTATTGATTTGCTCTAAGCCCGTTGTTCTAGATTTTTCATCTGATTTTCCTGAAGAAACGATGTCTTGAATTATGTCGTCGAGCGTCTCGCTGAAAGCATCCTTATTTAATACATCAGGTTTATGAACTCTCAGGTAGTTGAAACCATTGACATCAATTAGAACATTGTCTACTATATGATATTTTTTATCCAGATAGAAGAAAATAAGTTTATAATCTCCTCTATCTAGTTGATGGAGTAAACGAGTATTGCCTGGATAGACTCTGACAAAATTTGGGTCATCTTGCTTGAAAACAAAAATATTCAAAAGGGCTTCATCTGAATCTTCTTCACTCTCTATCTCTAAAACTAACCTGCCGAAGCCAGGAGGACTATTTCTTGGATTTTGAAAATAGTCTTCTGTTGTTCGGATGGTTATAATACTTCTTTGATACAGGTCATTAATTTTTTCAGGAGTCAACACCAAGTCATAAAGGCTATGATGCCTATTATAACCATACCTATTGTACAAACGTGTTGGAAATCGCGACTTGTCGTACGTCCTCATTTTCATCATTCCATTTTGAAAATCATATTCAAAATAAGGCTCATGTACAAACACATTTTTCAAACTACCGTGCATTCTAAAAGTTACATTTCCAGAAACGGGTCCTGCCAAACTGGTGTGACGATAACCTGTGTTTTTTGACAAGAGTTGAGTGTTATCGCCATATTGAATGAAGGCAAATTTGTTGTGAAACGTATTCCGATATGGAAAAATATAGCGGAAAAGGAATCTTTGCTCGTGCTTACTCAATTTGTTTTTCGCTTTTTTCTGATCGACATCTGCTATAGCAATGGATTCATCCAAACTGAAAATAAGTTTTTGATTTTCCGGAAAATAAACGTTGTTTACGGTGAATGTGTTGTTGCGTGTTCTGAGTTCAACCTGATGATATCCCGGTCTGACGTTAAAGGAGTAAGGGCGTTCATTGGTGGACCAACTGAAATAAACAGGTTTGTTGTCGACATAAACAACGTGGATGGGGACAGGTTTGCCATCCGAAAATATGAATGGAGCAAACTGGGTAATGGAATCTTTAGGGTAAAACGAAGTTTGGTAGATGTCGTTTTTTGGATAAAGGAATTTGTAGTATTCGATAGAATCCAAACCTGCTTTTTTGTTCCAATATTCAAAATCTAGTTGTCGATTGTGGACCTGATTTAATTTACTGTCGTTTATATTGAATGTATTGATGATATTCCTGTCTTTCCTCCTTTTTCCTAAATAGGGCAGTTGGGGAGGGTGGTATCCAAATTTTTTAGTCAGCGAATAGGCTGTAATGTCAACACCTTCTACAGGATTCCCTTCGTAATCGGTGACAGTCAGTTCGATTGTGGAGTTTTGCCCAGGATAAACTAAATCGGGTTGATCCACTTCGATAGTCAACGCTTTGTCTTTGATGGGAACCGATATGTTTCCTGTTTTCACTCTTCCGCCCCAGATATATTGTATCGAAATTTGATAGTTTTCAAGAGAATGCAACGGTTCAGAAACCTGAAGATTATCGCTATATCCTGTTGATAGTTGTCGATTTTTCAAATATGTATTGTAGTTGAAATACAAGTTTCTCGGATTGTTAACTTCGATTTTGATGGAATCTGCCGTCCGATTCCCAGAAACTTGAAGAAGCGAGGGTTTATCCCAAATGCTGTATTTCAGCTCCTCATCTCCAGACTTTAAAATATAAAATGAATAGAATGGATTCAACTTTAGTTTTATAGGTGTTTCTCCTTCAAAAACCAATGTTTCATTGCCAAAATTGTCTTGCCCGAATACCTGTGTTTCTCTGTTTGTGGACAATCCATTTTTCT
>ERZ1032895.167-NODE-167-length-14817-cov-5.472565_pt1 | contig 14817 bp, 20 predicted proteins | sample MGYA00516687_ERZ1032895 | MGnify/ENA primary metagenome ERZ1032895 (study PRJEB33719, sample SAMN04261600) | wastewater metagenome | biome: rural village; feature: latrine urine exit; material: soil | place: El Salvador | collected 2013-01-14 ... | reverse complement strand
CACGTCGAGTTCTTTTTTCAGACGCTAAATTCACAGTTCTGTGCAGAATAGCTAAAGACGGACTACAAACAATATGGTCTCCCGTCAAACTTGCGGACCTATTCACAGACGTAGCGCCCGATTTCATGCACCAGATTAATGCCGTTCGTCTACCGTCAGCAACAGAGGAAGGATCAACCGCGCAGCGTCCCGTAAGCACCACCCCCTTGACTGAAGCCTTGCAACACTATAAAACTCTACTCGTCGGCTCACTTCCTGTAGCGACTGAAACTAGTGGGACTAAATTCCGAGCGCTACAAGCTCAGGCTGCCACTGGACCAGTCGATGCGATATCACAGCGTGAATTATTTGATGCGGTGCGAGACATGGTCGTAAATGAGTTGAATGTTACGAAGCCTTCGCCGGACGAGGACTTGGAATACAGGCAATCAGCAAGAGATAAAGCCGGCCTTGCCCTATTTCCATCTCGAAACATTGAGGCCAATAACTCGCATTCCGATCACACTTCCACGCGCAAAAACGATCTTTCTGGCGACGAAGAGAGTCCTGAGCGGCTACTCGACACGGAGGTCATCGCCATTTACTGGTGAAATAAGATTATCAATGATTGAAGGGATCAGCCACGCACTGAAAGCTTGAAGGACTTCACTCGACGACTGCTTACGATTGCCGTTTGGCCGTCCTACACCCACTATCAGCAGCGTCTCATACGCAACGAACGTTCGTTGCGACCCCTACATTTACTAGTTCGTGGCCTCGATTTGCTCGGACGCAGTGGGGTCCGAGTCGTTCAAGAACTTGGTAATGCGGTCAACCTCATCGGTCTCGCCAATCGCAGCGGCCGCGCGACCCAGCGAGTACAGTGCGCGTAAGAACCCGCGGTTCGGCTCATGCGACCATGGAATTGGACCGGCACCCTTCCAACCGGCACCGCGCAACGCATCGAGGCCGCGATGATAGCCGACCCGGGCATAAGCGTAGGACTCCAGTACGCGCCCGTCGTCCCAGGCATCTTCGGCAGCCATCGCCCAGGCCAGGGAGGAGGCAGGAAAACGCTGGGCGATTTCTTCGGGCAGATCGCCGGCATCGTAGCGCGCTTTGACCTCGGGTTCTTCGGGCAGCAACGTTGGTTCTGGTTCCATCAGGTTCTTACCAATGAGTGATGACACGTTTATTTCCTTCCACTAAGCCAATAGGGCCGAGTCTACGCGGTGTGCGGGTGTCAGTGTTTATACTGAGTCAAGCACGTAAACCCCACACAAGGACACCATGATTTCCGTTCGAGAGCTTACCAAGGTGTATCGGCAACCCACCAGGGACGTCGTGGCCATCGACGACATCAACCTCGACATTGACGACGGCGAAATCCACGGGATTATCGGTCGCTCGGGTGCAGGTAAATCCACCCTGGTCCGATGCCTGACCCTGTTAGACCGTCCAACCAAGGGACAGGTCATTGTTGGCGGCCAAGATCTGACCGCGGTGTCCGATACCCAGCTGCGCAATGCACGCCGTCGAATTGGCATGGTGTTCCAGCACGCGAATTTGTTGTCCTCGCGCACCGTGGCCGAAAACGTGGCGATGCCATTAGAAATTGTCAATGCCAAGAAGTCCGAGCGTCGTGCCAGGGCGTTGGAGCTGCTCGAGCTGGTGGGACTCCAAGGCCTGGAAGATACCTACCCGGCCCAGTTATCGGGTGGCCAACGCCAGCGCGTTGGGATCGCCCGGGCGCTGGCTGCGGATCCGGATGTGTTGTTGTGTGATGAGCCCACGTCAGCACTGGATCCGAATACTACCGACGATATTTTGGCACTGATCCGGTCGGTGGCCGACCGACTGCATTTGACCGTCGTCGTCATTACTCACGAGATGTCGGTGGTCAAGTCCTTATGCGATTCGGTGTCACTGTTAGAAGCCGGCAAGATTGTGGAATCCGGCAAACTGTCTGAAGTCGCCGCTGATGTGAACTCACGCCTGTCGCGCTCGCTGCTGCCCTTGCCAACGCACCAGGCGGTTACCGCAGATCTGGTGCTCGAAGTGGTCGGTAAGGCCGATGCGGTCAACACCCCGATCGGCACGACGATTGCCGAAGAGAACCCGGTGACCGTGGAGATTGCTGCGGCCAATATTGAAACCCTGGGCACCACCCGGTTTGCCCACTACCTGCTGGGGATCAACAGCGATGAGCCGATTAACCTCACCGGCATTGAAGCCACCCTGGCTCGCCACGGGTTTTCCGTGCGGGTGCGCGCGAAACAAGGAGTCCAAGCATGAACTGGTTTGAAACGCTCCTGGACAATCGCGCCCTGGAAACCGCGCTGCCCACCGCGATCTGGGAGACCGTGGTCATGGTCGCCATCGCCGGAGTGGCCACCGTCGTCATCGGTGGGCTCATCGGGATTATTTTGCACCTGACCCGTCCCGGCGGCCTGGTGCCCATGCGCGTGTTGTATGCGATCTTGTCGTCGATCATCGTGAACATCACCCGGTCGATCCCGTATGCGATTTTGATGGTCGCGTTGATTCCGTTTACCCAGTGGCTCATTGGGACCTCGATCGGTCCGATTGCCGCCACCGTGTCGCTGACGATTGCCACCGCCCCGTTCTTTGCGCGCCTGGTCGAAACCTCGCTGCGCGAAGTGCCCTCGGGCACCGTGGATGCCGCCCAGGTGATGGGTATGTCCAATGGCCAGATCGTCACGAAAGTTTTCCTGCCTGAAGCCCTGCCGGGGCTGATTTCCGCGATCACCAATACCACCGTCGTGTTGATCGGCTACTCGGCGATGGCCGGGCTGATCGGTGGCGGCGGGTTGGGACGGCTGGCCTATAACTATGGGTACCAGCGCTTTGACTCCCAGGTCATGATCGTCACCATCGTCGTCATCGTCATCGGGGTCCAACTGATCCAGTGGATTGGCGATAAAGTAGTAGCGGCTGTTGACCACCGCTGAGACGCGCCAGCATCGGCGCATGGTCACCATGAGAAAAACCATGTCAGGAGTACACATGTTCACATCATCACGCGCCTCCCGCCGGTTGGCTCTGACCGGTCTTGCTGCAGCGTCAGCCCTCGTGCTGGCCGCTTGCGGTGGCGGAACCGACGAGGCCGAAGGCCCAACCGCCAACGAAGACGGCGTCACCACGCTGACCGTTGGTGCGACCCCGGTCCCCCACGGTCAAATCCTGCAGTACGTTTCCGAAGAGCTCGGTGAAGACGCCGGCCTGGAAATTGAAGTCGTGGAATTCGACGACTTCCAGCTGCCCAACCGGCAGATGGACGAGGGCAACCTGGACGCCAACTACTTCCAGCACGTCCCGTTTTTGGAACAGCAGATTGAAGACCACGGTTACGAGATCTCCCACGGCGAGGGTGTCCACATTGAGCCGTATGCGATGTTCTCGTCCCAGCACGACAACGTCGAGGACATCGGCGAGGGTGCAACCATCGGGATTACCTCCGACGCCGGCAACCAGCCGCGCGCCCTGTTGCTGTTAGAGGCCGTGGGCCTGTTAGAGAACATCGAAGAGGACTCGGCTGCGCTAACGCTGACCGATGAGCAAAACCCAATGGGTCTGCAGTTCGAAGAAAACCCACCAGAAATCCTGGCTCAGGTGGTGGATGATGCCGCGATCGATGCAGCGATCATCAACGGCAACTACTTCCTGGAAGCCGGTCTGGACGTCAACGATGCGCTGATCGTTGAAGAAGCCGATAACTCCCCGTACGCCAACATTCTGGCCTGGAACACTGCCGATGACGACAATGAAGCCATCGCCAAACTCGATGAATTACTGCACTCCCAAGAAGTAGCAGACTACATCACCGAAACCTGGCCCGAAGGTGAAATCATCCCGGCCACTCCAAGCGAGTAAGCCCCAATTCTGTGCAATCACGGCGCGGTATCTGTCATCAATGTGGCAGGTACCGCGCCGCTGGGTTAACGGACATGACACACCGGCATGGTGGCGCGTCGGCAGGTTGTCGCACGCACCGCATTGACCCGCATTTCGGGCACATGTTGTACTGAAAGACAACGACATACGGTGAAATTCACCGCATCCTAGCAACATCTGAACACAATCGCCGTGCAGCAGACGTGGTTGCACCGGTAAAGGAGTGCTCATGAAAACACGATTCGAAAAATCCGCTGCCCTACTGGGTTCCGCCCTGCTGGCCGTCACGCTCAGTGCTTGCGGCGCCGACGACGATACCAGCCCGGTCCCGGAAGAACCCAACACCGAGCAATTCGATGGCTTTGAAGACGAAGCCAATCAGCCCGATCAAAGCGGCACCCCGCTGGATGAAGACGGTGCACCCGGAACCTCCCCGGGTGAAGACCCCGATACCAACCCAGAACCAGGCGAAACCGACGACATCGGCCCGCAGAATGAGGAAACCTCCGACGACGATGACCAGCGTGAGGACTTCGGCGACTAAGACACGTTCGTCGTCATAGAACTCTTCTAATACCAAGAGTGCACCCTGCGCGGATGGCAACCACACTCCGGTTGTCATCCGCGCAGTGTGTTGTTTCCCAATCGCAGGAACGAGCCAGAGTCGAAAACCGGTGTGCAGCCCTAGCAGCGGGTGTAACACCGGAGGCCTATTTTCACGCCGAGACCCAATCGGTAGAGTCACATCATGGGACAGAATTATTTGAAAAGTATTGGTCTGGGGATTGCCGCAGGTGCCGCAACCGCAGCCGGCATCATCGCCGGCCAGAAAATCATGACCACCGCCAAAATCAGTCAAGGCCACCCGCTGAAACACCGCATGTTAGATATCAGTTCAAATCTGATGCAACATAAATATCCTCTCGATGCGATGAGCACCTATCTCAACGGATTCCATTTCTATGCTGACGACATGGACCGCCAGGTGGAGGCAACACACTTTTGTATTCACTTACGCCACGACCTGCATCAGTGCGTGATCTTCGACAGCAACGAACCCGATGCGCGGTTGATTGGTATTGAGTACATCATTAGCGAAGAACGCTTCAAGAGCCTTGATGAAGAAGAAAAACAGCTGTGGCACAGCCACCACCACGAAGTAAAATCTGGGACTCTGGTCGCGCCGGGCGTCCCACAGCTTGCTGAAAAAGCGTATTTCGAAGATCTCATTACCACCTATGGCAAGACCTTCCACACCTGGCAATATGATCGCGACGATTTTCCCTATGGTATTCCCCAGCTGATGATGGCCTTTACCGCCGATGGGCAACTGCGCGACGATCTCTTAGCAGAACGCGATCGGGTCCTGGGGATCTCGACTGAAAAGATCCGGCAGCAGCGCGCTGACATCCCCACCCCGATGGTCCAACCCGGCGCCAACGCGTGGGAAAGTGGCCAAACCGCACAGACGTCGCTGAAATTCATGGAAATGCAAGAGTAATCCCCTAAGCCCACCGTGAGGAGTCACACATGAAATCCAAGGTTCGGCTCAAGGACGCCGTTGTGGTGATCACCGGCGCATCCAGCGGTGTCGGTCGCGCCACCGCGCGCCAGTTCGCTCAGGCTGGCAGCAATGTCATCCTGGCAGCCCGAGGAGAAAAAGCATTAGAAAAAACCGCCGAGGAGTGCCGGAAATTCGGTGCCAAAGCGCTCGCCGTCCCCACCGACACGACGTCGGCGCAAGCAGTCGAAGCACTGGCCCGGCAGGCGGCGGACCGTTTCGGTCGTATTGACGTGTGGGTCAATAGTGCCGCCGTGCACCTGTTCGGAGCGGTAGAAACTGTGCCCCTGGATCACTTCCAGCGGGTCCTGGAAACCAACGTGATGGGCTACGTCCACGGCAGTCGTACCGCAATCCACCACATGAAAAACCAAGGTCACGGTGTGCTGATCAATGTGTCATCTGCGGCAGCCAATGTGCCCCAACCTTTCGCTGCCGCGTATTCCATGTCGAAGGCCGCAGTCAGTGCGCTGTCGGTGAGTTTGCGTTCGGAGCTGTGGTTAGCTGAGGAGCATGACATTCATGTCGTCACCATCCTGCCGCCGGCGGTCGATACTCCGCTGTTTAGTCGGGCGGCAAATTACAGCGGTCGCAAAGTTCGTGCGATGCCACCGGTCTACCCACCAGAAACGATCGCAAAAGTCATTGTCAAAGCTGCGGTCAAACCAAAGGCCGAGATTGCTGTGGGTGCTGGCGCCAAGCAGATGATCAAACAACACCGAGCCGCACCGGAAGCCACCGAGCGTCTGATGGCGCTGCAAGTCGATCGCACTCATCTGTCTCGAACGCAATCGGCTCCCAACACTTCGGGGAACCTGTACGAGTCGAACACCGATGACGATGCTATGACGGTACACGGTGGATGGCACGGAAAATACCGCCAACGCCGCCGCAAGACCATTGGTATCGGATTACTTCTCGGTGCGGTTGGTGCCGCAGTCGTCGGGAAACAACTGACGCAGCAATCTCTAACGAAAAAGACCTTCAAAGCTACCGCGAAGAAAGCAGCCAAGCTCGTTGCCTAACCCTGGCAACCGCACATCCGAAGAAGTCCACGGCGCACAGATCCTCGCACTCCCGTCAATACAGCGGGAACGTCGCAACGAGCTGCAACTGTGCAGGTTACAGCTCTTCGAATGGCGCAGATTTAGCCTCTTGGACGCCCTCGAGTAGTGGGCGGAATATCAGCCCCGCGAGCACCGCTCCAACCGTCGGGAAAATCAGGAAGACCCAGAGTTGCATCAGTGACTCGCCCCGCCGTAAATTGCGGCCGCAATCGAACGGGCTGGGTTGACGGAAATGATCGATACGGGGATTGAGATCAGGTGGATGAGTGTCAGCGTGAGGCCAATGGCAAGTGGGGCGAATGCCACGGTGGCTCGAGACGACGTCGTCCCAATGATGATGAACAGAAAGACCGCGGTCAAGATGACTTCGATCATGATCACGGCCAATAAACCGTAGCCATCTGGCGACGCTTCGCCGTAACCGTTCGAGGCAAAATTCCCCAGATCACCATCGACCCGATCGGCTGCGATAATAAACAGCAACGAGGACGCCAGCGCGCCACCAAAAATCTGCGCAATCATGTACCCCGGAACGTCTCTCCAGGCGAAGCGACCTGCGGTCGCCAGGCCGATCGTGACGGCGGGGTTAAAGTGGCCGCCGGAGACTGGGCCGAACGCGTAGGCGCCAACGACCACCGTCAGGCCAAATGCTAGTGCAATACCGTGGAATCCAACGTGTTCTCCGGCGAGCACCGCGGTGCCGACACTGCCGAAGACTAATATAAATGTGCCGAGAACTTCAGCTAGATACGAGCAGTTGTCGTGGGCTTAATTTCAGTCGCCATGAGCCGCTTCTTCCCTCAAGGTGTTAGGTGTCTTCATAATATGTCACTTATCGCGACAATTGCACTAGCTATCTCAGTATCATGTTGCCCATGGCCTAACGGTTTTGCGTTATCTTCTTGCGCTGTTGATCAATCGGAAGCAGATAAAAGTGCTTCCACCCTTCGATAATCCCGGCGGCGTGACCGGCTTTGGCCTGATACACATGCTCCTGATTCCGCAGGGAAGCCAATTCCGGATGAGCGTTACCAACGATGACCGCCGGGTAGCCCAGCGATAGCATCGCGGTGTCGTTGCCCGAGTCTCCCGCAATCAACACTTCGGCGGGCTGGCCGAAGTATTCCTTTATGACATACGTGACCGCCGCTCCCTTGCCACTGCCGTGAGGCAGTACATCAACGTATCGGTCTGCGCTATGCACCAACGTATAGGCCAGATGATTGGCGTCGAGGGCGTCGCGGAGCAGCTGCACGCTCTCGTCGCGCGTGGTGGTAAAGGACACGCGCCGAGTATGCGGGAGCTGTTGCAACAACAGGTCAGGGATCTTCCGCGCTAGCGATTTAATCGCATCGCGATCCCATTGGTGTTGCATCCGCTGACGCCATCGTGTGTCTTCGCGCAGAGTTTGCCCCTCGTATATTGCAGCCCCAATATCAGTCACGACCAGGCTTGGCCATGGAAGACCGTCGGCTTGAATCAGTTCCAGTGCGGAATCGAGATGACGACCGGTGACATAGACCAGCTTGGGCGGCTGCTCCAAGCCCTGCATAAAACGTTTGAACGAACTCAGTGCAGCCGCATCACCGGCCAGGGTGCCGTCCAGATCAGTGATAAGTAAGCTGGTTTGTGCCAACCTGGCTGACCTCCGCGTACAGCTCGTCAATGTGTTCGACAATGACATCCCACCGGTAAAGCTCGTCAGCGACGCGACTGCCGTTTTCGCCCAGCGCCTCGGTGAAGCGTTGGCTACCGTGGATCAGTCCCATCATTGAGGCCAGGTGTTGTGAGTTTCGCGGTTCTGCTAAGAGTCCGGTCGCGCCGTGCTCCACCACGTATTGCAATCCGCCGGTGCGCGAAGCGATCACCGGGGTGCCACTCGCCAGCGATTCTGCAGCGACCATTCCAAAGGATTCGTAGTACGACGGGACAATGGTCGCTGTGGCGTTGTTGAAGAGCTTGGCAAGTGCTGCTGGCGACTGAGGGCCGATAAATTTCACAGCGTCTTTGATGTGCTGCGTATATTTTTTCAACTTGCGGTCTCGGGGCAGCTGTTTTGCATAATCGATGTCAGACTTCTCGCCGCCGGCGATAATCAGTTCTGCAGCCTGCGGGTCTTGGTGTCGATCCAGGAAGTCGCTGAACGCTGATAAGAGGGTGAAGATCCCCTTTTCTTCCACGAGGCGACCCGCATACACAAAGGTTGTTGGCGCTGATTCGGTGTTGTGGCGGTGTGTCATGGGTCGGAAGACGTCGCTGACACCACACGGTATGACGCGAATCGGGGCGCATTGCGGTTCGAAACTATAAATGAGGTCCTTTTCGTACTGGGTGGTCGCAATGACGGCCTGGGCTGAGCGAGTAATGAACCGCTCCGCTGCAAAGCGTCGGTTATCGAGGTGGCCGGTGCCAATCTCTTTGGCTTTGGCCAAGGAGTGAGAGGTGTGCACGAATGGCACCTGGTACTCACGTTGTAAGCGCTCTCCGAGGAGACCCGATAGCCAGTAGTGGGTGTGAATGAGATCGTATGAGCCGATTGCTAGCAGCGAGGTCATTTCCTCGTAAAATGCAGGCAATAGCTCATACATGGCATTTTTTGACAGGTACCGCTTTCGGCCAGCCGAGATTCTGATGACCCGGCAATTTTCCGAAAAGGATTCATACTGCGGCGATGATGGGTTGCTCCAGTGTGTTACCACATCAACGGTATGGCCGATTTTTTCTAGTGCCAACGAAAGCTGCAAGACGTAATTATTCTGTCCACCGGCTTGTTCGCCGCCGAGTTCTGCGAGCGGGTCTCCATGATCTGAGATTAATAGGATGTTCTTGGTCATGTTGGTCCACCTTCCTACGTAGTCAACTTGGCATTCACAAGGTGTGTCAGTGGAAAGTCGCATGATTTCTGGCACTCTGAAGTTATATACAATCAGCTTTTGTTCATAAGCAACGCTATCTCACTGATTTTTGCCCTTCAACATTTCGTGGGCTTCTAGCGTAGCGTCGACAACAGAGGACACATCTCTTGACAAACGATGTGGTGAAGATACGCGCGCAGGCGCCCGCGAGGGTGACGTGCGTCGATGCAAGGTGTTCCGAGAGGCTAGGGATTCTCCCGGCGGTAGAGCCGATATTCAAGGTCATCGACTCGACGTTTCAAGCGTTCAAGCTCATCTCGGTCGACTGCGAGGGTCTCGTTGGATCGGGGTCGATGGGCGATGGTATTGGCAACCATAATGACGCCCCACATAACAATGGCAACGATGGCAATCCATGCCCACCAAGGAATCTCAGCCATAATCTTCCTCTCGCGCTCAATCGGAAACCTGGCATGATGCCCAGCCAGAAGGTCATTCCTGACGACTTGAATTCAGTGTAGTGACTCGAACCAACAGATACTAGATGGCACCTTGCACGTGCTGACTGGGACAAGCACCTCTGCCACTGCCGTGCGTGAGCAGTTAGGGTTGAGCAATATGAGCTTGCACGAATTAGTCGCACCGTATGAATTTCTGATCGGGACCTGGCAGGGCCAAGGTCGCGGGCACTACCCCACCATTGAAGACTTCGAATATACCGAGACTGTGACGTTTTCAGCAATCCCAGGCAAACCGTTTTTGCGGTATGAACAGAAAACAGCCAACCCCGCTGGCGGACCAATGCACAGCGAGGTTGGCTATTTTCGACCACGCGAAAGTGGTCATATTGAGTTTGTGCTCGCCCAACCGATGGGGCAGACCGAGCTCTTAGAGGGCACGGCAACCGAGCATGACGACGGCAGTCTGACGATCGTGCTGGGCTATTCGCAGATCCACAACACCACGACCGCCAAACTGGTCGAGCAAACGGCTCGGCACTACGTCTTCACTGCGGACCGCACGGCGTTTCGTTTTGAGTTCGATTTGGCCGCGGTCGGCGAGCAGTTACAAAACCATCTGCAAGCCGACCTGCGCAAGCTTGCTTAGAGTTCGTCGGCCATAAAGACTTCGGTCACATAGTAGGCAGGCTCTTCGTAGGGGTGGGCTGCGATGGCCGCTTCGATCACGCTGCGAGCAATCTCACGAGGTGCCAGGACCTCGATTTTGTGTTCTGGCACATCGGATGGAACCCCCACCGCACCGATGGTGGGCTGTGCCCCTTCCATCGGGGTGAAGCGGCCAACGCCGGTCGTGGACCAGCTGGCGCCGCGGTAGTTGCCCAGCCGTCCGGCCCCGGCCTCATCGAGGGCCTTGCGCACGTCTTCGGCGTTGCCCATCGGTACGTAGATGCTGATCTGCACCCATCTTGTGTCGGCCATGTTACTTCAACGATTTTCCGGCTGAGCCCAGGTTCTGGCAGGCCTCGACCACACGCGCGGCCATGCTGGCTTCGGCGGCTTTGCCCCAGGAGCGTGGGTCGTATTTCGCCTTGTCGCCGACGTGGCCGTCGATCTTCAGCACGCCGTCATAGTTATGGAACATGTGGGTCGCTACCGGACGAGTGAATGCGTACTGGGTGTCAGTATCGACGTTCATCTTGATGACCCCGTAGGACACCGCATCAGCAATATCCTGAGCCGAGGAGCCAGAGCCACCGTGGAAGACCAGGTCGAATGGGCGTTCTTGGCCGAGTTCGGAACCGATGGCATCCTGGATGTCTTTGAGCAGTTCAGGGCGCAGCTTGACCGAGCCTGGTTTGTAGACGCCGTGGACGTTACCGAAGATCAGCGCGGTAATGTAGCGACCGTTCTCACCGGTGCCCAGCGCTTGGACAATCTGGCGGGCGTCTTCAACCGTGGTGTAGAGCTTTTCGTCAATTTCGGCTGCATAGCCGTCTTCTTCGCCACCGACGACGCCGACCTCGATCTCAAGGATCTGCTTGTTGAATTTCGTGCGTTCGAGCAGCTGTTCGGCGATGCGCATGTTCTCTGGCACGGTTTCGGCCGAGCCGTCCCACATGTGCGAGTGGAAGATTGGGTCGCGGCCGGCTTTGACTTCGGCTTCGGAAGCATCCAGCAGTGGGATGACCCAGTTATCGAGTTTGTCGCGCATCGCGTGGTCGGTGTGGATCGCAATGCGCACGCCGTAGTTCTTGGCGACTTGTTTGGCGAACGCGGCAAATGCCAGGGAGCCGGTGACCATGTCGTTGATGTTGGAGCCGGAGAAGTAGTTTGCCCCACCGTTGGAGATTTGGATGATGCCGTCGGATTCGGCTTCTGCGAAACCACGGAGCGCAGCGTTGAGGGTTTGTGAACTGGTCACGTTGATCGCAGGATACGCATACCCGCCGGTTTTGGCGGCGTCGATCATCTCGGCGTACTGGTCTGGGGTGGCAAATGCCATGAAAGCTCCTTGGGGTATGAAACTTAAGATTCTTCGGGTAAGTCTAGCGAACTGGTGCACCGTGTTGTCGGATCCAGGAGTGCATGGCAATACCTGCGGCAGACCCGGCGTTGATTGACCGCGTTGAACCGTACTGGGCGATAGATAAGGTGGCTTGCGCGGCGTCGTGAATCTCCTGCGACAGCCCGGGGCCTTCCTGGCCAAAGACCATGACACAGGCTTCGGGGAATTCGAAGGTCTCGATCGGCACCGAGTCGGGGAACAGGTCCACTCCGAGCACTGGGAGGTTTTCGGAGCTGGCCCATGCCAGAAACGCCTCGACGGTTGGGTGGTGGGTCACGTGCATGTATTTATCGGTCACCATCGCTCCGCGGCGGTTCCAGCGACGTCGTCCAATAATATGGACGCCGGCGACGTTGAACGCATTGGCGGTGCGCACGACGGTGCCGATGTTGAAGTCGTGTTGCCAGTTTTCAATGGCAATGTGTAACGGGTGGCGCTTGGTGTCAAGGTCCGCAACGATCGCTTCAACGGTCCAGTAGCGGTACTGGTCGGCAACGTTGCGGCGGTCGCCTTCGGCTAACAGTGCGGCATCCCAGTGCTCGCCCTCGGGCCATTCGCCCTCCCATGGGCCGACGCCGACTTCGCGTTCTTCCCAGCCGGTGTCGCGGTGTTCAGTGGTCATTTCGTGTCGTTCAACACCCATGCGGCACCAGCAGCGGCTGCGGTTGACACCAGCACGGACGGCCAGGCGCCGATTTTCTTGGCCAGCGGGTGGGATGCACCAAAGGCACCGATGTAGATGGTCGACAGCAGTGCCGTGGTGCCGGGGCCGGAGTTGCGGTGCCAGCGCATACCCGCGGCAACACCGGCGGCGGCCAGCACGACGCCGGCCAGTGGACGCTTCTTGGTTACCCGCCCGGTGACGTAGCCGCCGAGCATTCCGGCAACAACCAGGGGTGCGGTGGGTTCAGATTTGGTTTGGGCCACAGTGGGTCCTTTCAGTTTGGGGCGTACGACCAGCTAGTCGGTCAAGCCCAGGTCGTTTTTGGTAAACGCATACAGGTAGGGCACACCGGCTTCAGCAGCCACGTGTTCGGCCGCACCGGTGTCGCGGTCGACAATCACGGCCACGGCCTGAATATCGCCACCGGCCTTGCGCACGCCGTCAACCGCGGTCAGCGCCGAACCGCCCGTGGTCGAGGTGTCTTCTAAAATAACCACTTTGCGACCGGCCACAGACGGGCCTTCGACCTGACGCGACATGCCGTGGGTTTTTTGTTCCTTGCGCACCACAAAGGCGTCAATGTTGCGGTCCCCGGCGGCGTGCAGCACGGCGGTGGCTACCGGATCGGCACCCATGGTCAGACCGCCGGCGGCCTCGAATTCGATGCCGGCGTCGTCCAACAGCCCCAGCATTACCCGACCGACCAACGGTGCGGCCTCGTGGTGCAGGGTGATACGACGCAGGTCAATGTAGTAGTCAGCCTCTTTCCCAGAAGACAGGGTGACTTTGCCGTGCACCACGGCCAGTTCGCGAATCAGTTCGGCAAGCCGCGCACGGTCGGCATCAAGATCATGGGTCATGGCCTCTATCTTACGTTGCCCATTGCACTGGGCGAGCCTAGGTTGCATTCACGTCTTGACCCGGTTTGCTCGGGTAGGGTACGGGGTAGAAGTTTTTACGGCATTTACGAAAAGGAACCTTCATGTCGATCAAATCCCTGGGCAAAATCGCCGCCGTTGCAGCCGCCGCAGGCCTGGTGTTGACCGGTTGCGCCAATGACGACGCCAACCAAGCTCGCGCACAGGAAGAAACCTGCGGGGTGCTGTTGGGTGCGAGCAATAAGGCCAACGAGGCCGCCAGCCGCGCCATGCAGGTCGGCGAATCCGGTGGCCCCCGTGCGGCTCGCGTGATCGAGTCGGCTGCCCTGGATCTGCGCAACCACTCATTTGATCGTTCCGACGACGAGAAGGTTCCGGGAACGGATGAACCCGTTGCCCTGCGCACGATGCTGCAGGTGCAGGCCGAACTCTATGACGAAATGGCCGACGCTATTGAAAACGATCCGGCTGCGATGAACTCGATGAATCCAGAAGATGTTGAAGTCAACGGCATGACGATCACCGAAGCCAACGAGATCGTGGGCACCTACTGCGGCCCGTATTTCAATTCCTAATAGGTCGGCACAGATGCGGCGTTTTGTCGTTCCGGTAGTTGCCGGGTTGGTGCTCGTTGGCTGTGGTGAGGCTGCAGCCAACGAGACGTGCCAGAATCTGCAAGATCTTGAACAACGCATTATCGAAGCGGATCCTGACAACACCCAACTGTTGACCGAGATTTACGATGACGTCGTCGAGGTCGCCGAGCGGACCGACGGTGAGCTGGGTGCTGCGCTGCTGAAGATGCAACCGGTATTCGAACAATTCGAAGCCCTGGTTGGTGACGACGAGCAGGCCGCGATTGAAGCCCAGCAAGCCCAGGCCGCCCAGTCGGAAGAAGAGATCGCGGCCATCGATGACGCCGCGAACTACATTAACGAAACCTGTGAGCTGTCGGTCCTACTCTAAGGCCGTTTCAGGTTTCGAACTGTGTTGTTCCCCTAGTCCGGTCGGTTCGGTCGGGATCTTTTTGATAAATAAGGACAGCACAAATGCCACTGCGCTCAAGAACCCGGTGGCTAAGAACGCCGAGTTCGCGCCGTCGGCCAGGGCTATTGTCTCAGGTACGCCTTGGGCCTGAGCTTTTCCGGAAACATTGCTGTAGATCGTGATCATCACGGCGGTGCCGGCGGCCCCGGCCAGCTGTTGCAGGGTGTTGAGGATTGCCGAGCCGTGGCCGAATAGGTTGGCTGGCAGGGAGGACAACGCCGTCGTCATTAATGGACTAAACAGCCCGGCGAGACCGATCGAGAAGATCACGTGGATAGCGATGATCAGCCAGATGTTGGTGTGTAGATCTCGGTGGTCGCCGTAT
>ERZ1032895.166-NODE-166-length-14890-cov-4.028109_pt1 | contig 14890 bp, 11 predicted proteins | sample MGYA00516687_ERZ1032895 | MGnify/ENA primary metagenome ERZ1032895 (study PRJEB33719, sample SAMN04261600) | wastewater metagenome | biome: rural village; feature: latrine urine exit; material: soil | place: El Salvador | collected 2013-01-14 ... | reverse complement strand
CGCGATATTTAGGCTGAAAACAAAAAAGTAGCTGCCTCGGTTTTGAGACAGCTACAATGCGTGGTTACTCATTGAAAATCAGCTTCTAAATAATTGAGCATTGCTCATTGAAAATTGCCCATTGCCAAGTCCTACGTCCTACGTCTTTCAGTCCTACGTCCTTTCCACAATCTTAATCACATACCGCGGATCTTGTATCATCGCAAGCCGCTCCATTTTGGAAACTTCAATGGAGATGCAGTCGAATTCTTCCATTACTTTTCCTGTGATGGCATAAACACCTTTCCCGCGAAAGCGATATTGTCGAGCTGTGTTCGGAAAGTGAACCGTGTCGATAAAATGACCCTCTCGGTCGATGAAATTCCCGAAATACATGATGTCGCCTTTTGTTGTCCGTGTTTTTTTTGCGGTGACGAGATAGCCCTCTATCGTGACATATTTACCGATGTGTTTTTGCAATTCCGATGCTTGCAGTGGGTTTTTCGAAGGTTCCAAAAGCAAATCAAAAGGACTGCAGAGTGGAAATCCCAACAGTTCTATTTCGTCGAAAGCATCTTCCAGGACTGTGTTGGGTAGGGAAGGGGTTTTGTAATGAACAGTGGGTGATTTGAAAAGTGAGTAAGTGTTTTCTTCAACTGCCACCTTCCTTATTCTCATATGAGTCTCCCACAAGAGTTCGCGTTTGTTTCGCTTTGTGAACCGAAAAGCATTTATTTTTATAAGAATAACAGCTTGTTCCATTCCGATGGAAACGCGTTCCAAGAAATCGTTGAGATCTTCAAAATCGCCATTTCTCTGTCGCTCCGAAATAATCCTCGCTATAGTTTCACTATTTAGAGATTGTAAAAATCCAAATCCGAGATAGATGTCTTTTCCGTCGATGATGGTTTCATTAAAACTTCGGTTGATGCAGGGCGGCAATATATTTCCGCCTTTCATCCGGGCTTCGTGCACATAGAATTCGGTACTGTAGAATCCGCCGCCATTATTGAGCGTCGCGACCATATATTCCAAAGGAAAATACGCTTTCAGAAAAAGACTTTGATAACTTTCCACAGCATAGGAAGCCGAGTGTCCTTTTGCAAAAGCATAGCCTGCAAAGCTTTCAATTTGTCGCCACACTTCCGCTGTCAAGGTTTCGGAACGTCCTGCATTTTTGCAGTTTTCGAAAAAACTGTCTTTCACTTTCTGAAACTCTTCCTTCGAGCGATATTTCCCACTCATTCCGCGTCGGAGCATATCGGCTTCGCCCAGATTTAAACCGCCAAAATGATGCGCCACTTTAATAACATCTTCCTGATAGACCATTACTCCATAGGTTTCGGGCATAATGTCTAATAAAATAGGATGGGCGTCTTTTCTTCTTTCGGGGTGACGATAGCGCAAAATATATTCGCGCATCATACCACTTTTTGCGACACCAGGACGGATAACGGAACTTGCGGCAACCAATCCCAAATAATCATCGACTTGCAATTTGCGCATCAGCATGCGCATGGCTGGCGATTCCACATAAAAACATCCGATGGCATCGGCATTTCGCAACAAGTTTTTTATTGCTTTGTCTTTTTTAAAACGATTGATATCATGAATGTCAATCGGAGGTAGGTTCGGATGATTATAATGGGCGATTTTCACGGCATCTTTTATTTTTCCGAGTCCGCGTTGGCTCAGGATATCGAATTTGTACAAACCGATATCTTCTGCTACCACCATATCAAATTGGGTGGTGGCAAATCCTTTCGGAGGCATAAAAGTGGCAGTATAGGTGTGAATAGGCTTTTCCGAAATCAAGATTCCTCCTGCGTGGATTCCGAGGTAATTGGGAAATCCTTCAATATATTTCCCATAAATAATCACCAATTGCGAAAGTTTATCCAAACGATCAAATTGGAAATCACCTTTAGAAAGCACATCAATTTCTTCTTTCGGAAGTCCAAAGACTTTTCCCAATTCCCGAACCGAAGCGCGGTATTTAAAAGTGTTATACACAGCAATCAGTGCTGTGTGTTTAAATCGCTTAAAAACAAATTCGATAATGTCGTCGCGATCTTGCCAGGAAAAATCGATGTCGAAATCGGGCGGGTTTTTTCGATATAAGTTGATGAATCGTTCAAAATATAAATCCAATTCCACCGGATCCACATCGGTTATGCGAAGCAGGTAGGCGATAATGCTATTGGCGCCACTTCCTCGACCTACGTAGAAATAACCTTTACTCCGGGCGTATTTTAAGATCTTCCAATTGATCAGAAAATAAGAGACATATCCTTTTTGTCTGATGACTTCCAACTCTTTTTCAATGCGATTCAATACGCGTTCGCCCAAACGTTTGTAGCGATATGGAATACCGGCGTAGGCCAATTTTTTCAACAATCGAAAATCGAGGTCTTCGTTGGCGGTATAGGATTTTTGATTGTTGGAGGTTCCTTCAGAAAAGTCGAAGGAAATCCGACATGCATCCAACAATTTTTTGGTGTTTTTGATTATTTCCGGGAATTCGCTAAATGCTTTTCGGAGTTTTTCTTCGGAAAGAAATACGTCTTTCTCGTTGCCTTGTTCCGAAATTGGCAATTTGCTGAGCAAGGTGTTGTTGTCGATGGCTCGCAATAGCCGATGGGTGTTGAATCCTTTTTTATTCTGAAAGGAAACGGTATGAAGAACGACCAGTTTGTCCTGTCGGTTTCTCCAAGGTGAAAATTTCAATCGGTTGATGTCGGTGAGGCGTATTCCTAAGAATTCATTTTCCGCGAGCGCATTCCCTTCAAAAGAAGCAAAAGGATAGATAACAAAAGTGTCGGATAGTTGTTTTGCTCTCGGAGGAATTTCCATTTTTTCGTTTCCCTTCCGACGGTGAAGAAATCTTGATAGATAGTGGTTGATGTTTTCAAAACCGATATTGTTTTTTGCCAACATGACAAAGTGTTGGTTCACGCCTTTTCTGAAATCCACTCCCAAAATGGGCCTTATTTGAAATTCAGAAGAAAGTCTGATAAAATCCAAACAAGCTGAGGTGGAATTGATGTCGGTTAAGGCCAAACATGAAGCGCCGTGTTGTTGTCCTAATTCCAACAACTCCCGAACGGCGAGACTTCCGTAGCGAAGGCTATAATATGAATGACAGTTTAAAAACATCAATTTGGATTTATTCCAAAACTATGGAATAAGTCCGAAAAGAGAAAGCGCTTTTTTGTTTTTTAAAGTGAAGGGTTCAAATAGTTGCTTGATTAAAAAGTATAGTTATAGGCCGTCTCTTTTTTCGAAATCCTATAAAAAATATACGAAGCAACAAATCCGATCATAGAAAACACCATCAGCATCCAAAAGACATGTTGGTGCCCTGTTTCTCCTGGTGAAGCATCTAGGAAATATCCGATGGCCGGGCCGGCAAATACTTCAGGCGTATAGCCAATAAAGGAAACTACTCCCACCGCAGTTCCTGTTAGCGCCAACGGAATTTTGCCTTCTTCCATCACGGCGAAATAAAGAACCCGTGCTGCATAAACCCCTACAGCGGTTATGATGATAGACACAAAGAATAATACGTCTAAGTTTTCTGCCAAAACCCCCGATGCAAAAAGTCCCGCACCGAGAATGGACAATAAGAATCCGACACATAAATAGATGGAAGGTTTTGAGCGGTCTGCCAAAAATCCAACGGCCACGCCAACGATTGGGCGGAGAAACAGGAGGAATGTCCCTGTTTTGGCGGCATCTACTTCGCTATACAACATCACTTCTTTTGCGTAGAGCGAGATAATGTCGGTTATTTTATAACCTACATAGGCACAAAGAATAATGACCATCATCAACCACACGGCAGGCAATTTTAAAACCTGCAAGGTGTTTTTTAGGGTGATGTTGGCGATTGTCGGGCCTTCTTTTTCTGTATCTAGTTTCAGAAAGAAAAAAACCATGATTCCAATAAGAGCAACGATGGCAGACGAGACATAGATAACCGACTGAAACGCTTGGGTTTGTTCTTCAGCAGTCAATGCCGTGTGGGAGTCGGAAGTGAATAATGAAAATATAAAAACACCCAACAGACCGAAAAGAGCTCCGACCAAGCCGCGACCGCCGTCTAAAAATCCGAACGCTTTTCCTTGATTTTTGACATCGCCCCAAATTCGGGTTGCTTTTATCATGGCTGCCCAAAACAGGAAAATCGTCGTAAACCCCCAAAACCCATAGAGGATGGCTAACGTTTGGAAAGAAGGATTATTGGCATAGACCAATCCGCCTGCTGCGGTGAGCAATAATGCGGCGCTCATCAGTTTTCTGGGAGGGTAGCGATCGGCTAAAGGACCGCCAAAAAAATAGGAGAATACGGCCACAATGCCATAGACCGAAAAGCAGTATCCCAATTCGGTATTGTTTATGTGGAAGACATCCAAGACCGTGGCCCGAAAAACACGCGCCAAAACAAAAGGCAAAATAAAAACAGCCTCACCTGCAAGAATGAGCAGCGCAATGAAAAGGATGGAATGACGAGGTGATTTTTTGGTTTTCAAAACGATTGACAGGATTGAGGGTGTGAAGTAAAAGTAATCATTCACATAGTTTTATCACTGTTTTAGTCCTTCGACCTTTAAAAAATTGAAGTAATAGTCTTTTGTCGTTTTTGTGGGGTCAGATGGCAAGGATAGCGGCCTTATGGCGTAAAAGAGCCTGAGAAACAACTGACAGTGATTGCGCATTTATGACATGATGGCAGATGCGTCTCGATGGCACAATCCTTGTCATATGTAGGGCGAGTTCAATCGGTAAAAGGTTGAAGTATCAGATTTAGAAAAATAAATAGAAACAATAATAAATAAGGATAAATTATGAGTAAAATAATCGGAATCGACTTAGGTACAACCAACTCCTGCGTTGCCGTGATGGAAGGTAGCGATCCGGTGGTGATATCTAATGCCGAAGGAAAAAGAACAACACCTTCTGTAATTGCATTTGTTGAAGGTGGCGAAATTAAAGTAGGTGATCCTGCAAAACGTCAGGCAGTAACCAACCCAACGAAAACTATTAGCTCTATTAAGCGGTTTATGGGGAACAAATATTCTGAATCGGTTAACGAAACAGAGTACTCTTCATACAAAGTAGTTAAGGGCGATAACGATACAGCACGTGTAGATATTGATGGTCGTTTATATACACCACAAGAGCTTAGCGCGATGATTCTTCAGAAGATGAAGAAAACTGCTGAAGACTATTTAGGTCAGGATGTTACGCGAGCCGTAATTACAGTTCCTGCTTATTTTAACGACAGCCAACGACACGCAACAAAAGAAGCGGGTGAGATTGCAGGCTTGACCGTTGAGCGAATTATCAACGAACCAACTGCTGCTGCACTTGCTTACGGATTAGATAAAAAGACTGAAGACCAAAAAATCGTGGTTTTCGATTTTGGTGGAGGTACACACGACGTGAGTATCCTTGAATTAGGAGACGGCGTTTTTGAAGTACTAGCTACCGATGGAGACACACACTTAGGTGGAGACGACGTTGACCAGAAAATCATCAATTGGTTGGCCGATGAGTTTAAAGCCGAAGAAGATTTTGATCTACGTCAGGATCCAATGGCACTTCAGCGTTTGAAAGAAGCTGCTGAGAAGGCAAAAATTGAGCTTTCTTCTGCAACACAAACAGAAATCAACTTGCCTTATATTACCGCAACAGCATCAGGTCCGAAACACTTGGTAAAGCCGTTGTCGCGTGCAAAGTTTGAGCAGTTGATTGACGACTTAGTAAAGCGCACGATGAAGCCTTGTGAAAATGCACTAAAAGCTGCCGGGCTTTCTAAGAGTGATATCGATGAGGTGATTTTAGTAGGAGGTTCCACACGAATTCCAGCAGTTCAAGAAGCTGTTGAGAAGTTTTTCGGAAAGAATCCACACAAAGGAGTTAACCCAGACGAAGTAGTAGCCATTGGTGCTGCCATTCAAGGTGGAGTATTGACAGGAGATGTGAAAGATGTCCTGTTACTAGATGTAACACCACTTTCTCTTGGAATTGAAACTATGGGTGGCGTGATGACGAAGCTTATCGAAGCAAACACGACTATTCCAACAAAGAAAAGCCAGATATTCTCTACTGCCGCAGACAATCAGCCAAGTGTTGAGATTCACGTACTGCAAGGAGAGCGTCCGATGGCACAGGACAACAAGACCATTGGTCGTTTCCACTTAGACGGAATTCCACCTGCGCGAAGAGGAGTGCCACAGATTGAGGTTACTTTCGATATCGATGCTAACGGAATCATTAAAGTAAGCGCGACAGATAAAGCTACTAACAAATCGCAAGACATTCGAATTGAAGCTTCTTCTGGATTGACAGAAGAGGAAATCCAAAAGATGAAAGCTGATGCCGAGGCCAATGCTGCAAGCGATAAAGCGGCTAAGGAAAAGGCAGACAAGTTGAACGAAGCCGATGCGATGATTTTCCAAACAGAAAGTCAGTTGGAAGAGTTTGGTGATAAGTTATCAGACGATAAGAAAAAGCCAATCGAAGAAGCTTTGGAAGAGTTGAAGAAAGCACATCAAACACAAGATGTTGCAACCATTCAGCCAGCGTTGGATAAAATCAACGAAGCTTGGAAGACCGCTTCTGAAGAAATGTACAAAGCCCAAGCCGAAGGTCAGGAAGGAGCACCAACAGGTGATGCCGGAGCAGATCAAGGTGCAGGAAGTACAGACAGTAGCGACGTAGAAGACGTAGACTTCGAAGAAGTAAAGTAAGCAGAGAGCCATTTCCGAATGCAATTCGGAAATGTGCGAATCGCTTATCCCGAGCGCAGCCGAGGGATCTCATTGCAGAGAGCCAATCCGAGCGCAGCCGAGGGATGATAAATAGCAAAAGCCGCAATCTATCAAGGTTGCGGTTTTTTTATAACCTCGCTGAAATTAAAGATTAAAAGAAGTTGCTGAAATTTTTCAGCATAACATCGTGTACAAAAGTATGCGTGAAGATACATGGAATATCGGATAAACTGCCCAAGAAAATTAGGCTTCCCCCGTCGACTTCTTGTATCTTTGGTAATGTTTGTGAAATTGGAAAACCAATCAATATGTTATCAATACATTCAATGTTTTGGAAGTAATTATTCTACTGATTTTAGGATAGTTACTTATCCCCAGAAGCATTTTTGTAAACTTGCTTACAGTTGAAATTGCAGAATAAGATCTGAACTATTTCTATGTGAAACGTATAAACCATTTAGGTGAACTATTTTATAAAAGACCATATTTAAGATGACCGAAGAATTATTGATAAAGTACAGCCAGACCTTTCGAAAATATTTGATTGAGCAAGGCATGATGGATGAATGGGCGATGTTATTGAATGTCGTTTTTAACGTTATTCTCGTTATTGGCGTGCTCTTTCTTGTAAACGCAATTCTTAGAAGTTTCCTTATTAAGGCGTTTAAAGCGTTTACGATTAGAACGAAAACCACGTTTGATGACCACTTGGTAGCCACTAATTTTCCAAGGTATTTTACTCGTTTGATTCCCATAGCAATTCTTTGGAGATTGATTCCAATCCTATTTCAGAACCTTCCAACGTTAGATTTCTTGAGTTTGCTAGCACTGAAAGTCTATCTCGTTGTTTTATGGGCCTTAATAATACGAAGTATCCTGCGGGCATTGCGTGTTTTTCTGTCGGAAAGAGATCGGTTTAAAGACAAGCCTCTCGACAGTTATGTGCAAGTGCTGATGATTTTTACGTGGGGGATTGCCATGTTTTGGATCATCCAATTGTTGACGGGATATTCCGTAAAAAGTCTTGCTACTTTAGGAGCTGCGTCGGCGGTTATCTTATTGATTTTTAAAGACACCATATTAGGTTTTGTGGCGAGTATTCAAGTTTCAGTAAACGACATGGTCCGCATTGGCGATTGGATTACGTTCGAGAAATTTGGTGCAGACGGTGATGTTGTAGAAATAAACTTGGCTACGGTTCGCGTGCAAAACTGGGATAAAACATACACTACAATTCCTACGTACAGTTTGATATCAGACTCTTTCAAAAACTGGAGAGGGATGCAAGAAACGGGAGGAAGACGAATCAAACGATCCATCTATATCAAACAGTCGTCTATAAAATTCCTCACTGAAGATGATTTACAACGACTGAAAAAAATCAGTTTAATAAAACCTTATATCGAACATCGACAACGAGACATCGACAAGTATAACGCGCGTATTGGTGCAGATAAAACCTTGCAAATCAATGGGCGAAATCAAACCAATCTTGGGATTTTCAGACATTATATCGATTCCATTCTCAAAGAAAATACGGCGCTTCACAAGGAATTGTCGATGATGGTAAGGCATATGGCACCAACCGAACACGGATTGCCCATTGAGATTTACTGTTTCAGTAAAGACATCCGCTGGGTGAACTACGAACGCATTCAAGCCGATATTTTCGACCATCTTTTCGCAGCCTTGCCCTACTTCGATTTAGAAGTGTTTGAATTGCCTACAGGAAAAGATTTAGAAGGACTAAAGATGGCGAAAGATTAATTTAGTCATCAGAGGATTCTGCTGCTAATCTATCTTTTACAAACTCTTTTTTGGTTTTGCCATGACGTGTCGGGCGACCGTTTTCGTCTAAACCTACCATAATAATTTTCTCGATGCTGATAATGACTTCGTGCGTCATCTTATTTCGCACTTCACAGCAAAGCGTTATAGACGTGTTCCCAAAGCCGATGATGTCGAGTCCGATCTCAATAATATCTCCTTTTTTAGCCGAACTTCGGAAATTTATCTCACTCATAAACTTGGTTACCGCTCGCGGATTCTCAAGTTGGATGATGGCGTAAAGGGCGGCTTCTTCGTCGATCCATTCGAGTAACCTGCCGCCAAAGAGCGTTCCGTTTGGGTTGAGGTCTTCGGGCTTGATCCATTTTCGGGTGTGGAAATTCATCTGATATCGTATTTAAGTCTAAAAACAGCTAATTTATAGATTGTTTGCCACGATTGCACAAATTGGGATTGAAATAATCTTAATGTTTTATTGTCTTGTTCAAGACTGTTCATTTGCAGTTTCTTAGAATCGGTATAAAAAACGGAATAGGCTTTATATTTTCCTTAGCATTCTTTATGTTTAAGTCACACTTTTAACCACCTTGATTATTAACGGAAAATGATAAAACAGCATGGTAGGGTTTCGAAAAAAGGGCTTGGATTGATTTGGATTCAAAGAATATATCCACAGCTAGTACAACACTAAAAAGAGTATAAAAAATGAACGGAAAAGCAATGATTATCGAAGAAGGAAAGTATGCAAACTATCCACAACAACCACACGGAGGTAAATTGGTCGACTTAGTATTGAAAGGGGAGGAGTTGGAGGATGCTCTGAAAAGAGCTGCAGAGCTTCCAGCAATTATGGTCGATATGGAGGCTGTGATTACGATAGAAATGATAGCAACTGGCGTTTTATCACCCAATAAGGGATTTATGGATGAGGCCAATTACAAATCCGTGCTCAACAAGGGCCGTTTGGTGAATAATCTTGTTTGGCCTGTGCCACTGAGTTTTGCCCCAACGGGCGACCGCAATAAATTGGTGTTGGAGTCGCTTGCTGTTGGCGATGAAGTTGCCTTGATCGATGAGGGCAAAAATCCAATAGCGATTCTTACGCTGAACGATATTTTTTCTTATGACAGAAGCTATCGGGCTTCACAACTTTTTGGAACAACCGATCGAAATCATCCTGGAGTCGATGCCATATACCGAAGGATGGGAGACACCGCTTTAGGAGGTTCAATCCAACTACTGAGCCGTGTGGATTGGGGACCATTCGAAAAACTCAGACTCGAACCAAAAGATACGTGGAGAATATTTTATGATGAGAAGAAATTCCGCTCGGTTGCTGGATTTATAACAGGTGCCAACCCATTGCATCGAGGCCATGAGTACATCCATAAAAATGCGTTGGAAGAGATTGATGGCCTGTTGATCCAACCCCTTGTCGAAATGGCCAAACGCGAATATACGCGCCATGAATTCCGGATGCTCGCATACCGAAGTGTTCTAGATACCTATTATCCCAAAGGACGGTCGATCCTTTCACCTTTACGGGTAACGTATATTTTTGCCGGACCTCGAGAAACGGTGCTACACGCATTGATTATGAAAAACTACGGATGTACGCATGCGCTCATCGGACGAGATCACGCGGGTATTGGCGAATTCTACGACAAATATGCAAGCCACACCGTTTTTGATGAATTCGATCCCAAGGAATTGGGCATTGATATCCGACTGTTCCACGAAGTGTTTTACTGCACGCGCTGTAGCAGTCCGGCATCCAGTCAGTCTTGTCCGCACGACGAGCGTTATCGAATCAATATTTCGGGTACGGGAATTCGCGAAATGCTGCGCCATGGAATTATGCCGCCAAAAGAAATTGTCCGCCCCGAATCGGCACGAATCGCTTTACAGGGAATCCAGCCAAAAGGGCTCGACGGAAATAATGAATCCATTCAACCAGTTGGAAAAACCATCAATAGCATGTTCCCGTTTTATTTAGAACGCAACTCTTTGGGCGGCCGAAAACGAAATAAACCCTTGGCCATAGAAGATTTGACGAATCGGAGTTTGGAGTTGGTCAATATCGATGTTCGTTTGAATGCAGATCGGATTTATAGAGACATCTATAATGAGTATAGCAGCATTGGGGATATCAACCGCAACTTGCAACCCACTTGGGTAACAGAAGCGCGTGAAGCCATACACGAACAACAAAATCTGGTCATCCAGGATTTAAAGGAAAAAGTACAACAAGCTCCCGAAATCGCGTCCGACGAATTCATGTATCAGGATAAAGAAGAAGCAGAACGGGAATTAAAAGTGGCGAAAAAAATCAAGCAGGACATTGCCAAACCCATTCATACAAAAAATTTAGAGTATCGCACCTGGAATCTTTTACCCTACAAAAGGTATCGAGGCAGTGATGAGCCAACAGAGGATTAGGAACAAACCTAAAATCTCCACGTTGGCTCTATGCGCCTTCACTTAACTATTTTTGTGGACGGAAAGATTAATACTGCGCCAACAGATAATTAATCAAATCGGTTGTGGTAACGATTCCCACCAATATTCCATTATCGAGTACCGGAAGCGAGTGAAAGCTCTGTCTGGCGAGAATCTCTGCAGTTTCTTTGATGGTGCTATCTACCTCTATGAAAACTGGAACTCGGGTCATAACATCTGGAATCCCGAACATTTCATAAATCACAGGAACCGAAAATTCATCGTCTTCATTCAGGTCGGCAAAACTGAGTCGCAATAAATCGGTATGACTAATCATGCCCACCAAGCGTTTGTTTTCAACAACAGGAATGTGTCGGATATGATGGCGGTTGAACAATTTTTCAGCTTCGTATAATGACTGTTTCGGACTAAGCGTAATTAATTCTTTGCTCATTATTTCGGATACAGGAACATTTTGCTTCATAATTCAATAATTTATAAAAAGGTGTTTTCTTTATTTCTGTGATGTAAAGTTAAAGAGAATGAATCACTTTAAGTATGACATTTAGCATAGTCCTATAAAACCCTGTGTGCCGTTTCTGTATAAAGCCACAGGTTTCCGTCAATTATATGTTCCACAGAAACTACTTCGAATGTTTCAAAAGCATTTCTCTATTGACTTCGTGAATGCCGTCAAACATTTCAATTTTCAGTCGTTCTTTGAATAGTTTGGTCCCTTTCAGCTGTTCTTCCGTTTCTCGTGCTTCCGTGATGTATTGATCTCTGTTTCCGTAGATGTAAATCGCTTCGGTTTCGGGTTTTAAAAAGTCGAAATCTCCAGGCTTCAATTCTTCAGGAATCCCACCGGAATGGAGGATGAGCTTATCGCAGTCGATTTTGTATTTCGCTACCCACCGTGCTGCAACCGACACACCTTGCGAATATCCCATCACCATTAAATTGGGAATCTCTCGTGTGATTTCTTTTTCGTAAATGGCGTTCACATAGTTCAGAATGTTTTGCGTTTCCAAAACGGTGTTTTCCCGTGTCAACCACGATGCGCCCACGTGTTTAAAAGATCGGTCTTGATAGTATTTGGAAGGAGCTTGGGGGGCGATGATATAATTTTCTTCGGCATCCAAGGCCGAAAAGTAATTGATAAAATACTTGCTCAAATAGCCCAGGCCGTGAAAGGCAAACCAGACATTTTTGGTTTTATCGGTAAACTGATTTAAAGTAGTGTAGGTGTTTTTTGTGGTATAACTGACTTCTTTTTCCATGCTCATTTTGTTGAAGGTTTTCCTTGTAATTACAAAAATACGGGAATTAGCTGAAGGAGGCTAAAAATTGGGTTTTGTTGGATGTACTATTAAGGAAAGAATTAAAAAAACTTGAAAAACTATGATGTTTAAGTTAGGGATAATAACCAAATGAAATTTGCGAATGGTTCGGTTATGGTGTAAATTTACATCAAAGCAGAAATAGTATGGCACGGCAAAGTATCACATTCACAAAACCCAATGATGATTGGTTAAAAGAACAAGTTGAAAGTCAAGAGTACGCAAGTAAAAGCGAGGTTGTCAATGATTTGATAAGACAGGCAAGGAATCAACAAGTTGAAATAAATTGGATTAGGGCTAAATTGGATCAAGCTGAAAAGAGCGGATTTACCACGGATAGCAAGGAAGAGATTTTAGCGCGATCGAAATCTTTATTTAATGGCTAAATATAGACTAAGTCAAGGAGCTAAAGAAGATTTGATCCGTATCCATCATTACGGTGTTCAAAAATTTGGAATGGCATAGGCAGACAAATACTTTGATTCGCTTTTTGAATATTTTGATGTCATCGCGCATAACCCGTATTCATTTGAATCGGTAGATTTTATAAAAGAAGGATACAGGCGTTGTGTCTGTGGTTCTGATAGTATTTTCTATAAGATAAACAATGGTATGGTTGAAATTATGGCGATTATTGGAAGACAAGACTTGAATAGTATTCTTTGAAATTTAAATTCTGTTTAAATTACTTAGTTTTACGAACGTTCGAAATGAATCGTCGATAGTTGATGGGGAAGAATGGCCTGCTGTGAATGAGATGTATATGCGACTTGCTTTTAAGTTATAATGATAGATTAGCAAGCATTTGAAAAAGCTTACGAGTTGACCAAAGACGTGGCTGAGTTTGATACACCATTCGTTGCTTTTGCTTTGGAATTGGATGCCCCGTTGTGGACTGGTGACAAAAAACTTAAAAAAGGATTGTCCGAAAAAGGAATCGACTGGGTTCTCTCAACGGATATTGTAACCCAAATCAGAAATGCAAAATAAAATGTGTTTGATAATGATTAAGCCTTTGTGTGGTCAGAACAATCTGCTTTGATTTTATGTGTATTGAAATGTGCGCCATCAGCCTTTTTGGATGCTCAGTTTGAATCGCCTATATTTGATGGGAAGGTATAACAGGATGTACGAAGAGATATATAGTATGTGTTATATAGACATGTTGCCATTCATTATAAAAAAACTCGAATTAATTTGACAATAAACAAATTCCTTAAAGATTATGCTTCAATCAACAGTCCAATTGGAGATTTAGCAAACGATTTTTTGAGCGACAAAAATTTTCCGTCAAAAAAATCCTATAAAGAAATTTTGGAGCATAAACTCAAACAAGAGGAGACGGAACGAATGAAACATTTCAAGAATTTCGTACGGAATACGAAAGAGTAAAATAACAGTCAATTAAAATGGAAAACGAAAAAGTATTTAAAACCAAAACAGGATTTTGTCATATTTTGCCAGATAAAGTTATTTTGACAAAAGATGGAATTATTGGGAATGTTGCAAAAGTTACGGTTGGAAACAACGTAACTCGGATTTTGATAATTTATAGCGGACTTTCAATCGCATTATTATATTTCGCTTTCAGTAATTACCAAGACGGAAGAACTTTCCAATCGATCTTTTTTGGAGCAATCGGGATTTATCTGATTTACGGAATATTTAGTAGTTTAAATAACTCTGCAACGCCAATAATCGAACGGAATAAAATTAAAAGTGTCGACTTGAAAAAAGCAATATTCGGATTGACACGTTCACGCTTCGAAGTGAAATTTGAGGATGAAAATGGCAAAATGAAAAAACGGTTGATTATGCTTCCAGGTTCAATGAATAACGGACAAAATGAAACGGAAAAAGCAATCGAAATAATGACAGCGGAAAACTTACTCGGACGGAAATAACGAATGGCAACACTGTATAAAAAAAATAGGGCAAGTAAGTGCTAAACTCAATGTTTCAGGCATATTTGCGAGGTCGCCAAATCTTTTAATTTGGCTATTAGAAGAAAATATAAAACAATCCCGAAGTGTCGGGAGCAAAAGATTTGGCTTGTGGATAATCCGAAAGGCAATTGCTTATTTTCAGCCCTACTTCTTTTATACTAAACGTTGTGCCTAATTTAAAATGACGATACGAATACTCATATCAATTCCAGTTATCTTAATCACAATCGGACTGATTTATTTCAATCTTTCCTTTGAAGTAACTCGGAAATCTGACATTGATTTTGGAAATGAACTAGTGAGTAAAATTGAACAATTTAAAACAGAGAATAACAGACTGCCAGAAACTGATGATTGGAAAGTTTTAGACGAACTAGGATTTAAAACCGAAATGCTTGGAACCGACCCGACTTACCAAAAAATTAATCAAAAAGAGTTTGAGTTGATTTTTTTAGAAGGATTTGACGGTCCTTATTTAGTGTATAATTCAAAATCCAATGAATGGTCAATTGACTTTCCGACTCCACTTCAAAAAAACAAGCGTCAAGACAATTGAAAACTGCTCCTCACATATTTGCAATTCTATTCATTGGACTAATTTTCTATTTGGGCTTTAACCACT
>ERZ1032895.165-NODE-165-length-14929-cov-13.762539_pt1 | contig 14929 bp, 12 predicted proteins | sample MGYA00516687_ERZ1032895 | MGnify/ENA primary metagenome ERZ1032895 (study PRJEB33719, sample SAMN04261600) | wastewater metagenome | biome: rural village; feature: latrine urine exit; material: soil | place: El Salvador | collected 2013-01-14 ... | reverse complement strand
CGATGATCTGTTCAAGCGCAGCTATGTTGCTCGGGACGGTGCGGTTGGCCTTGCTGACGCCCGTAGCGTCAAGCCGGGCGCGGAGGTCAATTACAAGGGTGTCGGTGGTTCCAGGCAGTACGGCTGGTATATCGAGCTGTCCGACTCAGGTGAGAGGCTGGTGAATCGCCCGGTGATCGTTGGTGATGTGGTGGCGTTCAACACCACGGTGCCTCAGGCAGGTAATCCTTGTGATATGGACTCCAGCAGCTGGATCAATGCCCTTAGCCTTGCCCATGGTCTTGCCCCAGACCGTAATCCAAACAATGACACTGACAAGGTCGGCGATGAGCAAGTGTTCGATTACAACAAGGACGGCAGCTTTGGCGCCGATGACATGGTAGGCGGTGAAAATGGGAGTGAAGGCAACGTCGTGCTCTCCATTCGCGTGCCGGGCGAGCCGACATCACCTAATTTCATTGGTGATACCCAGTACGTTGGTCTTGCCAATAGCGGCGACGATAATGACGGTGTGGAAGCGCTGCAAATGCAGCTCAGCGACGGCGGCGTGGCCGGACGTGCGGGCTGGTATCAGGTCCGCTAGGCGGACTAGGGAAAATGGCAATGCTGAAAAGGCTGATTGATCGCCGTAGCGGCAAGCGTGGCTTTGCTGGGCGATGGGTAGTCGTCATGACACCAGACAGGCAAGGTGGCTTTACCCTAGTGGAACTGCTGATCGCCGTGATGGTGGTCGGCATTCTGGCTACCGTCGCGATTCCCGCCTATTACGGCTCCGTCGAGCGTAGCCGCCGGGGCGATGCGATCACCACGCTGATGGGCCTGGCCCAGGCTCAGGAGCGTTTCATGGCCAACCACGGCGAGTATGCGAGCTCGCTAAATGGATCTGTCTCTGACAAGTCAGATCTTGGGCTGGGCATGCCGGCCGGTAACCTGAGCAATGAGGAGTTCTATACCATATCGCTCAATCGGCCGGACGGTGAGGGTAGCTACACCCTGACGGCAACGCCGCGAGGCAGCCAGACGTCAGATACCAAATGCGCGAACTTCATCCTGAAGCATACTGGTGAACGTGACGTATCGGGCACCGGAAGCGTCGACGACTGCTGGTAGACTTTGAGCGGAAAAATCACGCAACACTGATGTGTCCTGGCCCCACCATGAATTTTTGCCCCATTCATGGTGGGGCCTCACTGTTTCCTCAGCGGTCCTGGTCCTCCTCCTTGCGCTCCTCCAAAAAGCGATCGCGGTGTTCGGCCGAGCAGAACCACTGACCCTGCTCGCGCAGCGCATCCTCTTCCGGACAGTGAACCTTGCACCACTGGCAGCGCACCATCGGGGCGCTGTCCAGGCTGCCGGGCTGTTCAGGTGACTGGGAGTGCTTCCATTCAAGATACATGCGGTAGAGCTTGAGGCCGGCGAAGAACAGCACGGCAAATATCAACAGGCGAATCAGCAACAGGTTCATCCTTCAAGACTCCCGGGAGTGTAGAGCGCCGCTTTGCTACCTGGCCGCCCTTGCGGGACAATATGTGTATCGCAGATTCTCGAGAGATTTCAAAGCCCATGCAAGACCTGACGCTGGTAATGGCTCAGATGGACCCGCTGGTCGGCGATATTCCCGGCAATACCGACCGCGCCATCGAGACGGTACGGGAGGCGCGCATCGAGCACGGCGCCGACATCGTGGTGCTGCCCGAGCTTGTGCTAACGGGATACCCGCCGGAGGATCTGCTGCTGCGACCCTCCATGGAGACGCGGCTGCGCCAGGCCCGAGCGCGCATGGCGGAGAAGGTGGCGCGCGACGTCATGGTCATCGTCGGCTATCCCGGTCGGCGCGAGGGGCAGACCTGGAACCTGGCCGGCGTGCTGTATAACGGCGAGTGGCTCGGCGAGTATGCCAAGCAGGCGCTGCCCAACTATGAAGTCTTCGATGAGCAGCGCTATTTTGCGGCGGGCCAAGCGCCGCTGGTGATCGAGCACAAGGGCGCGCGGCTGGGGATCCTGATCTGCGAGGATATCTGGTCGCAGGCGCCGGTGAATCAGGCGCGCGATGCCGGTGCCGACATCCTGATCAGCCTCAACGCCTCGCCGTTTCATCAGGACAAGCCTGCCGAGCGGCTGGCGCGAATGGAGCAGTGCGCCCGCGACGTCGGCTTGCCGCTGGTGTATGTGAACATGGTGGGCGGACAGGACGAGCTGGTCTTCGATGGCGGCTCGGCTTGCGTGAACGCCGAGGGCCAGCTGTCGGTTCAGGCGCCGCATTGGTGCGTGGGGTTGATGCCGGTGCAGTTCGTTCGACAGAAAGGGCGCTGGGTGCCCCAGCCCGGAGAGGTGGAGCCGGCCGTCAGCGCCGAAGAGAACCTCTACTGCGCGCTGGTGGTTGGCCTGCAGGACTATGTCAACAAGAACCGTTTCGAGGGCGTGGTGCTGGGTCTGTCCGGCGGCATCGACTCGGCGCTGTCGCTGGCGATTGCGGTGGACGCGCTGGGTCCAGAGCGGGTGCATGCGGTAATGATGCCCTATCACTACACGGCGGATATCTCGAAGGATGACGCCGCCGAGCAGGCAACGCTGCTGGGTGTCAGTTACGAGGTCATGCCCATCGAGCCGATGGTCGAGGCGTTTACCGAGACGCTGGCCGAGAGCTTCGCCGGCACCGAGCGCGATACCACCGAGGAGAACCTGCAGTCGCGCTGTCGTGGTGTGCTGCTGATGGCGATTTCCAACAAGAAAGGGCTGATGGTGCTGACCACCGGCAACAAGAGCGAGCTGGCGGTGGGCTACTCCACCCTCTACGGCGATATGGTGGGCGGCTATAACGCCATCAAGGATGTCTACAAGACCTGGGTATACCGGCTGGCGCGCTGGCGCAACGAGCAGTCGCCGGCGATTCCTGAGCGGGTCATCGAGCGGCCGCCATCTGCCGAACTCGCCCCCGACCAGCAGGACTCGGACTCGCTGCCCGACTACGACGTGCTGGATGCCATTCTGGTGCGCTATATCGAGGGCGACATGAGCGCCGAGGCGATCATCGAGGCGGGTTTCGAGCGCGAGGATGTCTATCGCGTGGTGAAACTGGTGGATCGCAGTGAGTACAAGCGTCGCCAGTCAGCGGTGGGTGCGCGGGTGACGCGACGTGGCTTCGGGCGCGATCGTCGCTATCCAATCGTCAATGGCTGGCAGCCCGGCGAGTGATCTGGCCTTGGTGCTGACCGTGACGCCGAGCCGTCTTCGCCGCTGCGCGGCGGTGTCGCGATGCATAGCATCCCTCTTACGAAAACTTGATCTGTGGCGCATTCTTTATTTGACCCACCATCCTCTGTAGGAGGGCAGCTCTGCTGCGCGACAGCGCCGGTAGGCGCCTCGGCAGAGCCGCTTCACGCTAATTTGATACCTGGTCGTGTCAGATGCTGAGCTTGCCGCCCTTGACGTAGCGGGGATCGAAGGTCCGCCCCTTGAGCCGTGCATGGGTGGGAGCATTTTCCACCAGCACCGCCAGGGTTTCTCGGGCGCGCTCATCCATGCCAAGCCCCATGTAACCCTCCACCATGACGGCCAGGGCGTCGCGGGTGCCTTCGGCCTGGGGGTAATTCTCGATCACCCACTGCCCGCGCTTGACCGCCGCCAGGTAGGCGCCCTTGCGCAAATAGAAGTCGGCGACCTGGAGTTCATGCTGTGCCAGCAGATTGCGCAGGTAGATGATGCGCTGGCGGGCATCCGGCGCATACTGACTGTTGGGAAAGCGCTGAATCAGCTCGCGAAAGTCACCGTAGGCGTCGCGGGTGGCACCCGGGTCGCGCTTGGAGATATCGATCACGCGCAGACGTTCAAGGCTGAAACGTCCGGCCTGCCAGGCCGCCAGCCCGCGCAGATAGTAGGCGTAGTCGACCTGGGGGTGGTCCGGATGAAGGCGAATGAAACGGCTGGCGGCGGCGCGAGCACCTTCCCAGTCACCGTTTTCGTAGTAGACGTAGATCAGCTCGAGCTGCGCCTGCTGGGCCGTTTCGCCGAACGGAAAGCGGGTGTCGATGGCCTCCAGGCGGTTGAGTGCCGTAGTGAAGCTCCTGTCTTCCAGTGCCGCGCGGCCTTCATCATAGAGCTGACGCTCCTGAAGGTCCGGAGCTTCATCTTCTTCTTTAGAGCCTTTCGAGCTGGCACAGCCGGCCAACAGGGTTGTCGCCATGAGCATGGCAGCCAGGCGTGTCCCGGTTGTGTAAGCGCGCATTGTGATCCTCGTTTCAAGCAACCCTGGGTGGCCGTGCTAGAATCGGCCAGAACCCGCACACTATAAAACACCTCGAGGAAAAACGCAGTCATCGTGAACCGGCGTGCCGGGCGATTTCGACCTGCGTTTGTTATCTCCCCCAGACGGATCTCTTGTCGCCCCATGTCCCAGACTTTCGAAGCCCAGCAGCGCGTTCCCGAACACATGGCCGGGTGGCGCCTCGATCAGGCCGCCGCCGAGCTGTTCGCTGATTTCTCCCGGGAGCGGCTCAAGACCTGGATCAAGGAGGGTGCTCTGACCCTGGATGGCCATGCCGCCAAGCCCAAGGACAAGGTCTATGGCGGCGAAGCGTTGGCGCTGGCCGCCGAACTCGAGAGCGATACCCGCTTCGAGCCTCAGGACATGCCGCTGACGGTGGTCTACGAGGACGATGAGGTGCTGGTTATCGACAAGCCACCCGGTCTGGTAGTTCATCCGGCGGCCGGAAATCCCGATGGTACTCTGCTCAACGGCCTGCTGCACTACTGCCCGTCGCTGGCGGCGATTCCCCGGGCGGGCATCGTGCATCGCCTCGACAAGGACACCAGTGGGCTGATGGTGGTGGCCAAGACGCTGGCCGCCCAGACCTCGCTGGTCGAACAGCTTCAGGCGCACAGCGTGTCACGCATCTATGATGCCGTGGTGGTGGGTGTGATGATGTCAGGCGGCACGGTGGATGCGCCCATTGGTCGTCACCCCCGTGATCGCAAGCGCCAGGCGATCAACGCCTCGGGCAAGCCGGCGGTAACCCATTACCGGGTGCTGGAGCGGTTTCGCGCCCATACCCACGTGCGCTGTCGTCTCGAGACCGGGCGCACCCACCAGATTCGCGTACACCTGTCGCACCTGCATTATCCGCTGATCGGTGACCCCGTGTATGGCGGTCGGCTCAAGCTGCCGCGCGGTGCCGGCGAGACGCTCAAGGAAGTGTTGCGCGAGTTTCCGCGCCAGGCGCTGCATGCCCGGCAGCTGGCGTTCGTGCACCCCGGCAGCGGCGAGACGGTACAGGTTCGCTCGCCGCTGCCGGATGATCTGCTGATGCTGCTCGACTTCCTGCGTGATGACAGCGAGACCATGCGATGAGTGATACCCCGGATCTTCGTCCCAGTCTGATTCGGCCCGACTGGCCGGCACCGGCCAATGTCCAGGCGCTGGTGACGACCCGTGAAACCGGGCCGAGTCAGGACGATTTCGCTGCCTTCAATCCAGCCCTGCACGTGGGCGATAACCCTAATCATGTGGCGCTGTGCCGGCGCCAGCTGGCGAAGGAAGTCGGCGACCAGCGGCCCTTGCTGTGGCTTGATCAGGTACACGGAGCCTGGGTGCAGCAGACCTATGACGACAATGCCCCCCAGGCGGATGCCGCAGTGGCAATGGACAGCGACTATGCCTGCGTGGTGATGACGGCGGACTGCCTGCCGGTGTTCTTCTGCGACCGCCAGGGGACGCGGGTGGGCGTGGCTCACGCCGGCTGGCGCGGCCTGGCCGGAGGCGTGCTGGAAGCCACGGTGGCGGCCATGAGCGTGCCGGCGGAGTCGCTGATGGTCTGGCTGGGTCCGGCGATCTCCAAGGCCCAGTTCGAGGTCGGCCCCGAGGTGTATCAGGCGTTCGTGGCGGTTCACGAAGAGACCGCCGAAGCCTTCGACCCGAGCCCCTATCGGCTTGGCCACTACATGGCGGACCTCTACCGGCTGGCCCGCCTGCGCCTGGAGCGGCTCGGCGTGGCCCATATCAGCGGCGGGCATTTCTGCACCGCCTGCGAGTCGCGCTTCTATTCCTACCGTCGAGACGGAGGCGTCACTGGCCGCATGGCCAGCATGATCTGGCTGAGCTAGGCCCCTTTCGGGGAGCTGTAAGCTTGAAGACGTAAGCTGTAAGTAAACCATTGCGATTGGCGAGACAGGTGACAGTCCCTCCGCTTACCGCTTACCGCTTACCGCTTACCGCTTACCGCCTCCCTCTTCCCTCTTCCCTCTTCTCTAGCTTTCCTCGCCGAGCATCTTGAAATCTCCGCGTTCAGACGCCATTGATTGTGTCAAGACACAGTCACAGGGCTCAGCGGCGCGTCACTCTAAAATAGCGCCGCCACCCCCGATGGAGGAAAGCGAATGCGTTTCGACAAGTTCACCGCCAAGCTGCAAACCGCCGTGGCCGATGCCCAGTCATTGGCCGTTGGGCATGGCCACAATCAACTGGAGCCTGGGCATCTGCTGCTGGCGCTGCTGGAGGCCGGCGACACCGGCGTCAAGGCGCTGATACAGAGAGCGGGTGGCGACGCCGCACGGCTGCGCGACCTGCTGGTCGGTCATATTGACGAGCTGCCCAGAGTGGCCCATTTCGATGGCGAGGTGCAGCCCTCGCGCGACTTTGTCAAGCTGTTCAACCTGACCGATCGCGAAGCCCAGAAGCGCGGCGACCAGTACATCGCAAGCGAACTGGTGCTGCTTGCCGCGCTGGAAATGCGCCATGCGGTGAGCAAGCTGCTTGAACAGGTCGGCGTCACGCGCAAGTCTCTGGAGACCGCCATCGACAGCGTGCGCGGCGGTGAGCGCGTCGATGATCCCAACGCCGAGGAAAGCCGCGAGGCGCTGGAGAAATACACCCTGGACCTTACCGCTCGTGCTGCCGAGGGCAAACTCGACCCGGTGATCGGACGTGACGACGAGATTCGTCGCACCATTCAGGTGCTGCAGCGCCGCACCAAGAACAACCCGGTGCTGATCGGCGAGGCGGGCGTGGGCAAGACCGCCATCGCCGAGGGGCTGGCCCAGCGCATCGTCGACGGCGAGGTGCCCGAGGGCATCAAGGACAAGCGGGTGCTGTCGCTGGACATGGGCTCGCTGCTGGCCGGCGCCAAGTTTCGCGGCGAATTCGAGGAGCGCCTCAAGTCGGTGCTCAAGGAGCTGGCCCAGGAAGAGGGCCGGGTGATCCTGTTCATTGACGAGCTGCATACCATGGTCGGTGCCGGCAAGGCCGAAGGCGCCATGGACGCCGGCAACATGCTCAAGCCGGCCCTGGCGCGAGGCGAGCTGCACTGTGTGGGCGCTACCACCCTGGACGAGTATCGCCAGTACATCGAGAAGGACGCGGCCCTGGAGCGGCGCTTCCAGCGGGTGCTGGTGGATGAGCCCAGCGAGGAAGACACCGTGGCCATCCTGCGCGGCCTCAAGGAGCGCTACGAGGTGCACCACGGGGTCGAGATCACCGACAGCGCCATCATTGCCGCGGCCAAGCTGTCGACGCGCTACATCACCGACCGCCAGCTGCCCGACAAGGCCATCGACCTGATCGATGAGGCTTCCTCGCGAATTCGCATGGAGCTCGACTCCAAGCCCGAGGAGATGGACCGCCTCGACCGCCGGCTGATCCAGCTGAAGATGGAGCGTGAGCACCTCAGGAAGGAGACCGACGAGGGCTCGAAGAAGCACCTGGAGATTCTGGAAGAAGAGATCGGCGAGCTCGAGCGCGAATACGCCGACCTGGAAGAGATATGGAAGGCCGAGAAGGCCAGCATCCAGGGGGCGGCCCAGTTCAAGGACGAGCTCGACAAGGCGCGTATCGAGCTGGAGCAGGCACGCCGGCAGAGCGATCTGGCGCGCATGTCCGAGCTGCAGTACGGCGTGATTCCCGAGCTCGAGCGCAAGATCGCCGAGGTCGGCGAGGGCGAGGCCGATACCTCCAAGCATCAGCTGCTGCGCTCCAGCGTCACCGAGGAAGAGATTGCCGAGGTGGTGTCGCGCTGGACCGGCATTCCGGTATCCAAGATGCTTGAAGGCGAACGCGACAAGCTGCTGCGCATGGAAGAGGCCTTGCACCAGCAGGTCGTCGGCCAGGCCGAGGCGGTCAGCGCCGTGGCCAACGCCGTGCGCCGCTCCCGGGCGGGGCTCGCCGATCCCAACCGGCCCAACGGCTCCTTCCTGTTCCTTGGTCCGACCGGTGTGGGCAAGACCGAGCTGTGCAAGGCTCTGGCGAGCTTCCTGTTCGATACCGAGGAGGCCATGGTGCGTATCGACATGTCGGAGTTCATGGAGAAGCACTCCGTGGCGCGACTGATCGGCGCGCCTCCCGGCTATGTCGGCTATGAAGAGGGCGGCTATCTGACCGAGGCGGTGCGTCGCAAGCCGTACTCGGTGCTGCTGCTCGACGAGGTGGAAAAGGCCCACCCCGATGTGTTCAACATCCTGCTGCAGGTGCTGGAAGATGGTCGCCTTACCGATGGTCAGGGGCGCACCGTGGACTTCCGCAACACGGTGATCGTGATGACCTCCAACCTGGGCTCCGACGTTATCCAGAGCATGGGCGGTGAGCAGGACAGCTACGCGCAGATGAGAGCTGCGGTCATGGAGATCGTCGGCAGCCACTTCCGGCCAGAGCTGATCAACCGCATCGACGAGGTGGTGGTATTCCATTCCCTCAATCAGGAGCAGATTCAGTCCATCGCCGGCATTCAGCTTGACCGCCTGCGGGCACGGCTTGCCGAGCATGAGCTTGGGCTTGAAGTGTCGGATGCGGCCATGGCGCAGCTGGCAGTGGTGGGCTTCGATCCGGTGTATGGTGCAAGGCCGCTCAAGCGGGCAATCCAGAATCGTATCGAGAACCCGCTGGCCCAGGATCTGCTGGCCGGTCATTTCGTGGCGGGCGACGTGATCCATGTGGATGCCGAAGACGACCATCTGGTGTTTCGCCACTGACGTCGTGAGCCTTTGAAGGCTGCGACAATATGTCAAGGACACCCCGCTTGGTGGGCAGTTCTCCGCTGCCAAGTGGGGTGTCGCTGTCTGGCTATCCGGGCTGGGCGCCCGCCAAGCCGGCATCTGGGCGGTTTGGCGGTTGACAGTTATCGGGCACTATTGGACTCTATGTACATCCTGATTAACGGACACGACGCAAGTGGGCGATCCCCTCATTGTCGTGTGATGGGTAGGCTGCATACCTTTACCTGCCGTAGGACTCCAGATTCGGGCTAACCGCCCAGTCTGGCCAATGCCCCGACGCGGTGAACCGCCGTGATGAGAGTGCAGGCCCCATCCGGGTCTATCAACGCCAGGGTTTGGCATCAGGTGCCGGCGTGGCCGGCAGCGGCATATTGCCGCACTCGACTCCGTGTTCCGGACGGGAATGCGGATCGCACTCGAGACCTCCAGGGGAGAAACACCAGTGGAACTGCTTTCCGGCGCAGACATGATCGCCCGATTCCTGAAGGATGAAGGCGTTGAGTATATTTATGGTTATCCCGGCGGTGCGGCGTTGCACATCTATGACGCTCTGTTCCGCCAGGAAGATGTCAAGCACATTCTGGTTCGCCATGAACAGGCGGCAACCCACGCCGCCGACGGCTATGCCCGCGCCGCGGGCAAGCCCGGCGTGGTGCTGGTCACCTCCGGCCCCGGCGCGACCAATGCGGTCACCGGTATCGCCACCGCCTACATGGATTCGATTCCCATGGTGGTGCTGTGCGGTCAGGTGATGAGCCACCTGATCGGCGATGACGCCTTCCAGGAAACCGACATCATCGGCGTGACCCGTCCGATCGTTAAGCACAGTTTTTCGATCGGGCATCCCAGCGAAATTCCCGAGGTGCTCAAGAAGGCCTTCTATCTTGCCTCGAGCGGACGCCCGGGCCCGGTGGTGGTGGACGTTCCCAAGGACATGACCACGCCCACCGAGCGTTACGAGTACGTCTACCCGAAGAGGGTCAAGATGCGCTCTTACAACCCGGTCAGTCGCGGCCATACCGGCCAGATCAAGAAGGCCGTGGAGCTGATGCTCAAGGCGCGGCGCCCGGTGTTCTACACCGGCGGCGGCGTGGTGATCGGCGGAGCCAGTGAAGGTCTGACCGATCTGGTCCAGCGGCTTGGCTTCCCGATTACCACCACCCTGATGGGCATCGGCGCCTATCCCCAGAGCGACAAGCAGTGTCTGGGCTGGCTGGGCATGCATGGCTCCTATGAGTCCAACATGGCCATGCACCATGCGGATCTGGTGATCGCCATCGGCGCGCGCTTCGATGACCGGGTGACCAACAACACCTCGAAGTTCTGTCCCACGGCCAAGATCATTCACGTTGACATCGACCCGAGCTCGGTGGCCAAGACGGTGCGACCGGATGTGCCCATCGTCGGTCCCGCTCAAAGCGTGATCAACGAGATGATCAGTCTGCTGCAGGGCAAGGAACTGGCCAATCCTGATGAGTTGGCCGAATGGTGGAAAACCATTGCAGGCTGGCGCCAGGAGCGTGAGGGTAAGCTGTATGAGCCCTCTGCCCCGGGCGAGGCGCTCAAGCCCCAGGAAGTGGTCGAGGCGGTGTGTCGGGCGACTCATGGCGAGGCGTATGTCACCACCGACGTGGGCCAGCATCAGATGTTTGCTGCCCAGTACTACAAGTTCGACAAGCCCAATCGTTTCATCACCTCGGGCGGGCTTGGCACCATGGGCTTCGGTTTTCCCGCCGCCATGGGCATCAAGAAGAGCTTCCCGGATGATGATGTGGTGTGCATCACCGGCGAAGGCAGCTTCCAGATGATGATGCAGGAGCTGTCGACCTGTAAGCAGTACGGGATTGGCGTCAAGATCATCAATCTCAACAACGGTTCCCTGGGCATGGTGCGCCAGTGGCAGGATCTCAACTACAAGTCGCGCCATGCGCATTCCTATATGGAGTCGCTGCCGGACTTTCAGATGCTGATCGGTGCCTATGGCTTTACCTCCATCAAGGTCACCACCCGAGAAGAGCTCGAGGAAGCGATGCAACGCACCTTTGCCAACAAGCATGAGCTTGTCTTTCTCGACGTCGCGGTAGATCCGCACGAGCACGTCTATCCGATGCAGGTGCCGCTTGGCTCCATGCGTGACATGCTGCTTTCCAAGACGGAGAGGACCTGATGCGCCATATCATCTCGATTCTGATGGAAAACGAACCGGGTGCCCTGTCTCGCGTGGTGGGGCTGTTCTCTCAGCGCAACTTCAATATCGAGTCGCTGAACGTGGCGCCGACGGAAGATGAAACGCTCTCGCGGCTGACCGTGACCACCGTTGGTGACGACCGGGTCATCGAGCAGATCACCAAGCACCTCAACAAGCTGATTGATGTGGTCAAGCTGGTGGATCTCACCGAGGGCAACCACATCGAGCGCGAGCTGATGCTGGTCAAGGTCAAGGCGCTGGGTGCGGCCCGGGATGAAATCAAGCGCACGGCGGATATCTTCCGGGCCCAGATCGTCGATATCACCCCGAGCATCTACACCGTGCAGATCACCGGGGATACCGGCAAGCTGGATGCCTTCCTGCAGGCGATTGCGCCGGTGGGCATTCTCGAAGTCGCCCGTACCGGGGTCTCGGGCATTGCCCGCAGCGACAAGATACTGTCGCTCTGACCCGGTACTTCGCCGCTCGTGGTTGATAGCGGCTGATAGCGTGATCAAAGCCGTCCTTCGGGGCGGCTTTTTTTGTGGTGCCTGCTGGGTGTGGTTTTAGAAACGTGGCGTGGATTAACCACGCTCTTCCACCTCTGCCCAAAGCGCGTGAATCAGCGGGCTTTTCAGGCGTCGCTTGAGCGCCGTCAGGCCGACGTCGTAGTGGGGCAGCTCGGGTTTCACCGGCAGCACGCGCACACGTTCCGACAGCGGGCTGGCTTCCAGCACGATGCGCGGCACGACACCGATACCGAAGCCCAGTCCTACCATGCTGACGATGGCTTCATGACCGGCCACCTGAGCATAGATGCGCGGCGTCACGCCGAGAGCGCGGAACCAGGTGTTGCTGACCTGCCGCGAGAGCCCGGACTCCGACAGCACCATGGGCACGTTGCGCCACTGGTCGGCATGGGGGGTACTCGGGTCTGCGGGAACCCACTCCTGCGGTTCATGAGGCGCGATGAAGACCAGCGGCGAGCGGGTCAGCGATTTGAAGGCCAGCCCGTCGGGCAGCTGGCGCGGTCGCGAGGTGATCGCCATGTCCTCGTTGCCGGCCAGCACGCGAGACACGGAGCGGGCCGGGTCGCCGGTATGCAGCTTCAGTTCGATGCCGGGGTAGTGCTGGCGGAAACCGCTGAGCAGGTCGTACAGAAAGCTGTAGCTGGCGGTGACCGAGCAGTAGATGCTGATCTCGCCGGTCAGCGTGCAGGCGTCACTCATCATTGACTGACGCAGCTGCTCCCACTGCTCCAGGGTGTCGCGGGCCCAGCGCTGAAACTCGTGGCCTTGGCGAGTCAGCAGCACCTGCCGGTTGTCACGCTCGAACAATCGCACGCCGACGCTTTCCTCCAACTGCTGGATGGTTCGCGACAGGGTCGAAGGGCTGACATGGCAGGCTTCGCTGGCGCGGCCAAAGTGCAGGGTGTCGGCAAGCACCAGGAAGTACTTGAGCGGCCTCAGGTCCATTGGACGTCATTCCATTATTCGGGATGTGATGTTGCAAATATAGCGTTTTACGCAACAAAGTGGGTAGCGTAGAGTCGTGCCATAGCCCAAGGCTCCTGGCCACGGCTACTCTAACTCACACTTTTTCGCTCAGGAGTTTTCAGATGCGCGTTTATTACGACAAGGACTGCGACCTCTCCCTCATCCAGGCCAAGAAGGTGGTGATCGTTGGCTATGGTTCCCAGGGTCACGCTCATGCCAACAACCTCAAGGAGTCCGGTGTCGATGTGACCGTTGCCCTGCGCAGCGGATCATCCTCCGCCGCCAAGGCCGAGGCGGCTGGTCTCAAGGTTGCCACTGTCGAAGAGGCGTGCAAGAGCGCCGATGTGGTCATGATTCTGGCGCCGGACGAGAACCAGAAGACCATCTACGAGCAGCAGGTCGAGCCGAATCTGGCCAAGGGCGCGACCCTGGCCTTCGCCCACGGCTTCAATATCCACTACAACCAGGTCGAGCCGCGCGCTGATCTGGACGTGATCATGGTGGCGCCCAAGGCGCCGGGCCACACCGTGCGCTCCGAGTTCGTCAAGGGCGGCGGTATCCCTGATCTGATCGCCATCCACCAGGACGCTTCCGGTACGGCCAAGGAACTGGCGCTGTCTTATGCCGCAGCCATCGGCGGTGGCCGCAGCGGCATCATCGAAACCACCTTCAAGGACGAGACCGAGACCGACCTGTTCGGCGAGCAGGCGGTGCTGTGTGGCGGTGCCGTCGAGCTGGTCAAGGCCGGCTTCGAAACGCTGACCGAAGCGGGCTACGCGCCGGAAATGGCCTACTTCGAGTGTCTGCACGAACTCAAGCTGATCGTCGACCTGATGTACGAGGGCGGCATTGCCAACATGAACTACTCGATCTCCAACAACGCGGAGTATGGCGAGTACGTGACCGGCACAGAAATTATTAATGAGCAGTCTCGCGAAGCCATGCGCAATGCACTCAAGCGCATCCAGACCGGCGAATACGCCAAGATGTTCATCAACGAGGGCAACAGCAACTATCCTTCGATGACGGCGCGTCGTCGCCTGAACGCCGAGCACCCGATCGAGAAAGTGGGTGCCCAGCTGCGCGGCATGATGCCGTGGATCGCGGCCAACCAGCTGGTCGACAAGTCAAAGAACTGACCCAGACACGGCGGGTTTATTGAAAGAAGAGGGCGCGGGCTGACCGCGCCCTCTTTGTTGTTGGCGGCTTGGCGTAGTCGAGTGCTGAGTGATTTCCTTGAGGGTGTGTAGAATGGGGATACATTAATGCTGCAGTGGATCTGATCGATGACTCAGGATGCCAATCACAATTCTCATGATAGCCGCGACGACAACCCCGAGCCCCATGACGAAGATATAGCCACTGCCTTCCTGCGCGAATCTGAGGTGATCGAAGAGGCACTGGAGGATGGCAAGCCGGTGCGTCGCCGGGGCATCTATCTGCTGCCTAACCTGTTCACCACCTCGGCGCTGTTTTCGGGTTTCTTCGCCGTGGTCGCTGCCATCAATGGCGACTTCGCCAGCGCTTCCGTGGCTATCTTCATTGCCATGGTGCTGGACGGTCTCGATGGGCGAGTGGCACGGTTGACCAATACCCAAAGCGCCTTCGGTGCTGAGTACGACAGCCTTTCTGACATGCTGTCGTTCGGCGTGGCGCCAGCCATTGTTGCCTTCACCTGGATTTTGCAGGATGTCGGCAAGACCGGCTGGGTCGTGGCTTTCCTGTATGTGGCGTGTGCCGCGCTGCGCCTGGCGCGCTTCAACGTGCAGATCGGCAGCGTCGACAAGAAGTGGTTCATCGGCCTGCCTAGCCCGTCGGCCGCGGCAGTGGTGGCGGCGAGTGTCTGGACTTTCCACAGCTTCGATGCCAACGCCTTCGGCTTCAAGTTGATGATGTTGTTCGTGGTGGGGGCGGCCGGTGTGCTGATGGTCAGCAATATCCGCTATCACAGCTTCAAGGAGCTGGATCTCAAAGGGCCGGTGCCCTTCGCCGTGCTGCTGGCTATCGTGCTTGGTTTCGTGGTGATCTCCATCGAGCCGCCGGTCATGCTGCTGCTGCTGTTTGGCTCCTACGTGGCATCCGGGCCGGTGATGGCGATACTGAACAAGCTGCGCAAGCCTGCCAGCTCGGGGGCCAAGTAACTGGCGAGCATACCTCGTGTGCTACCTGCGCCCGTCATGTGCGGGCGTTTTCGATGCTAAATAAATAATCTTTCACAAAGCCCTTGCACTGTTCCGAGCGACGGCTTAAAGTACGCATCCGCTGC
>ERZ1032895.164-NODE-164-length-14972-cov-5.483274_pt1 | contig 14972 bp, 12 predicted proteins | sample MGYA00516687_ERZ1032895 | MGnify/ENA primary metagenome ERZ1032895 (study PRJEB33719, sample SAMN04261600) | wastewater metagenome | biome: rural village; feature: latrine urine exit; material: soil | place: El Salvador | collected 2013-01-14 ... | reverse complement strand
CAGCAACACGAGAGGGTGCAAGAGTGGATGACGGCTAACACGAGGCTGAGCTTCCATATCCTCATGATGTCGGCAAACCCGGGAAATATCCAGCAAGGTGAGCCGAACCTAATCTGAACACCAGGTTCCTTGAATACTAAAGCGTCGTAAATGTCAAGGGATTCGTGCGCTGGACCCGCTGGGAGAATCCGCAATAGACGGATCTAGTGAGCGAAAAGCCGACGGAAATTGTTCGCCGTAAGCAGAGCGTGGTTCGAGCCCTAGGGGCCTCAGGTGGGCTCTCGTGCGTCTCGATGGTGGCGCATAATGCTGCGTCAAGGACGCCCGGGAAGCTTTTGTGGCAATGAGGGGTGAGGCGCCAGTCAGGCGGGCGGAGGTTGAACTTCACCCCTATTGCTGTGAGCCATATCACGGTTATCTCTGCCCTGACAAGCAGTCACTTGCGCTGCTTTGCGTCTTGTCAACTTCAAGGGTCACTTCCTGATAACGGTCTGGGTGAAACCTGTAATTGTCTGAACAATCTTGTTACCGTGGAAATCCAAGAGGTTGTGTCTACTCGAACCTGACTTGCGATCCAATGCAGGCGATTAGGCTCGACCTAATTTTATTTTGTTAGCAAGTTGTACAAGGACGTGAGGAGGAGCTCACCCGCCTGAAGTCTGGCGGTGGGTCAAGTACCATGAGCGAGCCAAACACAGCCCAACCCGTGATACGGGCGGAAAATGTCTACAAGGTTTTTGGGCGACGTCCTGAAGCCGTCGTCGAAAGAATACAGGCCGGCGAAACGCGTCAGGACGTTGAAAAGGAAGGCACCGCAGCGGTAATCGATGCGACCTTCAATGTCTACCCCGGTGAAATCTTCGTTGTCATGGGCCTCTCGGGCTCCGGAAAATCTACCGTCATTCGTACACTCAATGCCCTGCAACCCGCCACTGCAGGAACAGTGGAAGTGCTAGGACACGATCTTTCGGCTTTATCTCCAAAAGAGCTTCGCGATCTGCGCTCGAAACATATTTCGATGGTTTTCCAGCACTTCGCCTTATTCCCGCATTGGACCGTTATCGAAAACGCGGCGTACAGTCTCGAGACTCAGGGTGTGGAAAAGGCAGAACGTTATGACCGCGCACGTGAAGTCTTAGCCGCAGTTGGTCTCAAAGGCTGGGAGGATTCCTATCCTGCAGAACTCTCCGGAGGTATGCAGCAGCGCGTCGGGTTAGCCCGTGCACTTGCTGCTGATACCGACGTCTTGCTGATGGATGAGGCATTCTCAGCCCTTGACCCGCTGATCCGCAGGGAGATGCAGGATGAGCTCAAAGAAATCCAAAATCAGCTGGGTCGAACCATTGTGTTCATTACGCACGACCTGAATGAAGCGATGTTCCTTGGAGACCGCATTGCCGTTATGAAAGACGGCCGGATTGTCCAAGTCGGTACGCCAGAACAGATCCTGTCTGAACCAGCCGATGAATATGTAGCATCCTTTACCGCCGATGTTGACCGTGCACGAGTACTGACCGCAGAAGCAATCATGGTGGGCGAAGAACGCTTGACCGAAAGTGATCGCGCCGCTTTTGAACGTCACCAGATGGCGGTGACATCGAATGCCACACTGCAAGATATTGTGCCGGTTGTCATTCAAGCCAATGGTCCCATTGCAGTCGACAGCGTCGAATCTGGCCAACGCATTGGGTATATCCCCCTCGGTGTATTGCTTGAATCCCTCACACCACAGCGATCCGAGGTTGTCCCAGATCCAGAGGAGGCAAACTAAATGGAAATTCCAGTGCCACGTATTCCCTTAGGTGACTGGGTAGAAGTTGCCCTTGATTGGATCCTGGCGGTCCTAGGCGGCTTCTTTACTTTTATTCGCACCATTTTGGTCGGCGCCTACGACCTTCTGCTATGGCTGCTCACGACGCCCGAATGGTGGATCGTCACCCTGGTCTTAGCGGCCCTCGGGTGGTGGTTACGCAGCTGGCAGCTCGCGGTGGGAACGGTCATTGGTTTCGTCATTATCGTGGGCGTGAACCAGTGGGCAAACGCCATGTCCACCCTGGCACTGGTTACCATTGCCACCCTGATCGCCGTCATCTTCGCGATTCCGCTTGGTATCCTGGCCGCCAAATCCCAAACAGCTTCAAAAGTGCTGCGCCCCCTGATGGACTTCATCCAGACGATGCCGCCCATGGTGTATCTCATTCCAGCGCTGGTGATCTTCCGCGTCGGAGTGGTCCCTGGCATGGTAGCGACGGTCATCTTCGCGATGGCCCCAGGTGTGCGCTTTACCGAACTGGGGATCCGCAGTGTTGACCGCGAAGTCGTTGAGGCAGGTAAAGCCTTCGGTTCGCCTCCCGGCAAGATCTTGCGCCAAATTCAATTACCACTCGCAATGCCCACCATTATGGCAGGCGTCAACCAGGTCATCATGCTGTCCCTGTCGATGGTCGTTATCGCCGGTATGGTCGGCGCCGGCGGCCTTGGTGGCGAAGTCGTGGCCTCGTTGAACCGCATTAACGCCGGTCTTGGTTTCGAATCCGGTCTGGCCGTCGTCATTCTTGCGATGTACCTCGACCGACTCACCTCGATGCAGTCCAAGACCAACGAGCGATAAACCAGTGGTGCAATGCACCACGTGTAACTCATAAGTAAAAACGAAAGGAAGATGTTGACTTTGATGTCACGTTTGTTCAAATCTGCAGCCGCTCTATCGGTAGCCGCCCTCGCACTCACCGCCTGTGGTGACTCCGGGGACTCAAATGGCGGCGATGACACTGCTGCAGGAGGCAACGGCGAAGTTACTATCGGCGTCTTCAACGGTTGGGAAGAAGGCATCGCAGTATCTGAACTGTGGGCCTATGTACTGGAAGAAGAAGGTTATACAGTAGATCTTCAGTACGCTGACCCCGCACCTGTCTACTCAGGTCTCGCCACCAACGACTACAACGTCACGTTGGATGCCTGGCTGCCGGTCACCCATGCTGACTATGTTGAAGAATACGCCGATGATATTGCTGATCTGGGTGCCTGGAACGAAGAATCGTCACTGCACTTTGCGGTCAACGAAGATGCTCCGATCGAATCCCTTGATGAACTGGCCGAAAACGCCGATGCGTTCAACAACCAGATCATCGGTATCGATCCGGGCGCAGGCTTGACGCAGATCACTGAGAACGAGGTCATTCCAACATATGGCCTAGACGACATGGAGTACACCACCTCAGGAACTCCAGCAATGCTGCAGGAATTACAAAACGCCACTGAAGCTGGCGAGAACATTGTGGTGACCCTCTGGCGCCCACACTGGGCATACGATGCTTTCCCAATCCGTGATCTGGAAGATCCAGAAGGCGCGCTCGGCGATGTAGAATATCTGCACTCCTTCGCTAACGCGGAATGGGCCGCTGATGAGGCTAATGCCGAGGTAGTCGGCTGGTTGGAAAACTTCAAAATGGACTCGGAACTGCTGTACTCGTTAGAAAACGACATGTTTAACGAGAACCAGGATGTCGAAGATTACCGTCCAATCATCGAAGAATGGGCAGCAGAGAACCAAGAATACGTTGATGGTCTGACCCAGTAGTCGTTCCTTCAACTTGCTGACAGCCGCTGGTTTCTACCACCCGTATGGAAGCCAGCGGCATCAGCGTATCCACTCCTCTACACCTAGGACATACATCATGAAATTCTCAGCTCGCTTTTATAAGACAACCGCGATGCTCTCCATTGCAGGCTTAGCCTTGGTCGCTTGTGGCGACGACGGCGGAGAGACCGCTCAAGAAGGTAACGGTGAAGCACAAGGTGGCCCCGTCACGATCGGTGTTTTTAACGGTTGGGATGAAGGTATCGCCGTCTCCGAACTCTGGAAATACGTGCTGGATCAAAAAGGCTACGACGTGAGTCTCGAGTACGCGGATCCCGCGCCAGCATTTTCTGGTGTAGCTTCTGGGGATTATGACTTCCTCATGGACGCCTGGCTACCTGCTACCCACGAAGACTATGTGGCTGAATACGGTGACCAGATGGAAGACCTGGGTGCTTGGAATAATGAAGCTGCACTGACCATCGCCGTCAACGAGGATGCACCCATCACCTCATTGGATGAACTGGCTGATCACGCCGAGGAGTTCAACAATCAGTTAATTGGTATCGAGCCTGGTGCCGGTCTGACCCGAATCACAACAGACGAGGTCATCCCAACCTACGGTCTGGAAGATATGGAATACACGACCTCATCCACTCCCGCGATGCTGCAAGAACTCAGAACCGCTATTGATCGTGGCGATAACGTTGTCGTGACGCTTTGGCGCCCACACTGGGCTTATGACGAGTTCCCGATCCGTGACCTCGAGGATCCTGAAAGCGCGCTTGGTGAAGCCGAAAGCATTCACACCTTTGCGAATCCGACCTTCGTAGAAGAACACCCGGAGGTCGCCGACTGGTTGCGTAACTTCGAGATGGACGGTGACACCCTGCACTCGCTAGAAAACGTCATGTTCAATGAGAACCCAGACACCGATGACTACCAGCCCATCGTTGAAGAATGGGCTGCCGAGAACCAAGAATATGTTGACGGTCTAACAAACTAAGCGCAGGGCAACCTGGCTAGACCCAAGCCGTTGGCGGCCACCCCGTGTGGCTGCCAACGGCTTTCGTCATGATCAGAGGTCTTGAGGGTTCGCCGGTATGGAAAAATTCCGAGGTGAGCGAACGATTTCGTTTTCGGCATCGTCGCGTAGCTCTCAGCTCACCGATGATTGGCGATAATGAAGCGTAGGGACTTTTAGTGAAAGGAAATACTTGGCAGCTTCGCTCTCCATGCGACAACAGCTCTTGGCCGTAGGTCTGACCGCCAACGCAGGCTTTGTAGATGGCTTGTTTTTTATCCACCTTGGTGGATACTTTGTATCGTTCATGTCGGGAAACTCGACCCGCGCAGCCGCTGCGCTGGCCCAAGGCGAGGTCCAGGAATGGTTCGCGGCATCGCTTTTGATCTTTTGTTTTGTGGTGGGCGTGATGCTGTCATCTTTTGCCGTGCGTTTTGGTCCCAAACGCTTCCATCCTCCCGCAGACTCCCTGCTTTCTCAACGCGTGGCGCCGCACGGTTCGGCAGTATGGACTGCCTTTCTACTGATGCTGCTTGGCGGAATAACCGCCAGTATCCCAGTCCTTTCGCCATATGCCCCATTTGTGATCGCCTCGGCCACCGGCGCGGTGAACGGAACGTTTACCCGGCGCGGTGAGGTCACCGTGGGCCTGACGTACATGACTGGGACATTAGTCAAAATGGGTCAATCCCTCGCCTCGGCGATCGCTTTGCGTTCGTCGGTCTATCTCTTCCGATTCGTGCGGTATGTGTTCCTGTGGTCCGCTATTGCCGTTGGTGCCCTGGTCGGTGCCTGGGCCTATGTGGTCATGGGGCTGTTGTCAGTGTGGTTAGCGGTGGCCGCCATGACGGTCTTAGCGTTCATGCTCACCTGGCGGGTGCAGCGGCGTCACGACCGTCGCGCTCGACCTCATCACGTTGGCTGAAGGATTAACGAACCGTGGGGCCTCGCCGTTGTATCACGGTGAGGCCCCACGATCTGTGAGCACACGAGGAAGCTATACAGCGCTGACTGTCATCTCAGGCGCGAGGTATCGTTCATACGCGGGGATGGTCAAGAAATCTTCGAAGTTCTCGGAAAGTGCCGATTCAGCGAACAGTTGTTTCGCGTCGTCGAGTCGATCCCCCTCATAACGGGACAACGTCGCAAAGACATCGTCGATTTTCTGGGTAACCCATTCGGTCGTGATCGTTTTCGCCGACCCATCTTCCCGGTGCGCCTCGGAGCCCGAGCGGATCCACTGCCAGATCTGGGAGCGCGAAATCTCAGCGGTGGCAGCATCTTCCATCAGCCCGTTAATCGCTGCAGCACCAGAACCGTTGAGCCAGGCATCCATGTAGCGGATGCCGACTTCGATGTTCGTTTCCAATCCCGTTTCGGTAATCGTTCCGGTCGTCGCCTGTACGTTGAGCAGGCCCTGGGCGTAGGGGACGACATCGTTGCGTTTATTGGTGCGAATCTGGTGCGGTGCATCTAGCAGCAGCTCATCAAAGACGCCCATACACACGGGAACCAAACCAGGATGTGCCACCCAAGAACCATCGAAACCGGCGTTTGCTTCGCGAGTCTTATCCTCGCGGACTTTCGCCAGGGCTTGTTTCGTGCGTTCTGGATTTGCGGAGTCAGGGATGAAAGCACTCATCCCTCCGATGGCTGAAGCCCCGCGTTTATGGCAGGTGTGCACCAGCAGATCGGTGTAGGCTCGCATCATCGGTTGGGTCATGGTAACTGAGGCACGATCCGGTAGGACATATTCGGGCCCGGAGTCACGATAGGTCTTGATGATCGAGAAGATATAATCCCAGCGACCGGCGTTCAGCCCGGCGGCGTGATCGCGGAGTTGGTAAAGGATTTCCTCCATCTGGAACGCAGCGGTGATCGTTTCGATCAATACCGTGGCGCGGATCGTCCCCTGCGGAATGCCCAGGTAGTCCTGTGCTTTATTGAAAACACAATTCCACCAGCGAGCTTCGAGATGATGTTCGAGTTTTGGTAGGTAATAGTATGGTCCGCGGCCAAGCTCAACGAGTTTGAATGCGTTATGGAAAAAGTACAGCCCAAAGTCCATGAGTGAGCCAGACAAGGGCTGGTCGTCAATGAGAATGTGGGATTCTTCTAAGTGCAGCCCACGCGGACGCACGATGATCGTTGGCATCTGGGCGAGTGCTGGTTTCTTCAACCGATACACTTTGCCTTGATCTGAGGTGAAATCAATGTCGTGTCGGATGGCGTCGTACAGGTTGAGCTGTCCGTTGACCATATTGGTCCAGTAGGGAGACGACGCATCTTCGAAATCTGCTAACCAGCACTTGGCTCCAGAGTTCAGCGCATTAATCGTCATTTTACGATCGACCGGGCCGGTAATTTCAACGCGACGATCTTTGAGGCCGGGAGCCAGGGGAGCGACCCGCCATGAGTCGTCTTCACGGATGCTGCGCGTCGATTTCTCAAAATCAAGCTGGTGACCGGCTGCGACCTTCGCCCGAGCCTCTTGGCGTGCGGCAAGCAGGTCAAGACGACGTGGGTTTTGCTTGGTGTGCAGATAGGCCAAGAAATCCAGGGCTTGATCGGTGAGAACTTCGCGCTGCCGTGCATCCAGTTCACCGAACACGGTCACATTGATGCCTTCAGGCGTTGTGTGGTGGATAGTTGGTGAAGTCATGGCGGGTGCTCCTTGTCTGGTCTAGTAGCTGAACTAGAACTGTTGTGCTTCGGTGGAATCGGCCAAAGCGGTGGTGGACGATTCAGGGTTGACGGTGGTGGAGATGATGTCGAAGTAGCCGGTTCCGACTTCACGCTGGTGACGCGTTGCGGTGAAACCATCTTTTTCTGCTGCAAATTCGGCTTCTTGCAATTCAACGAATGCCGACATCTGACGATCGGCATAGCCTTTGGCCAGGTTGAACATCGAGTAGTTCAGCGAGTGGAAACCAGCCAGGGTGATGAACTGGAAGGTGTACCCCATGGAAGCCAGTTCACGCTGGAATTTCGCGATTGTGGCGTCATCCAGGTTGGCTTTCCAGTTGAATGACGGCGAGCAGTTGTAGGCCAGCATCTGGTCTGGGAATTCTGACTTGACGGCTTCGGCGAATTGACGGGCCACATCCAAGTCAGGGGTGGAAGTTTCCATCCACAACAAATCCGAGTACGGTGCATAAGCTTTCGCCCGTGCAATCGATGGTTCTAGACCGTTCTTGACGTAGTAGAAGCCTTCCGACGAGCGCTCGCCGGTCAAGAATTCGTGGTCGCGTTCATCAATGTCGGACTGTAGCAGGGTAGCGGCTTCAGCGTCGGTGCGAGCCACGATCAACGACGAAACCCCGGCAACGTCGGCTGCAAGGCGTGCAGCGTTGAGTGTGCGGACATGGTGGGAAGTAGGGATCAAGACTTTCCCGCCCAGGTGGCCGCATTTCTTTTCGGATGCGACTTGGTCTTCCCAGTGCACACCTGCAGCGCCAGCGTTAATCATCGACTTCATCAGCTCGTATGCATTCAGTGGGCCACCGAAGCCGGCTTCAGCGTCGGCGACGATTGGCACGAGGTAGTCCTCAACACTCTGGATACCTTCGGCCCATTCGATTTGGTCTGCACGCATCAGTGCGTTATTGATGCGACGAACTACCTGCGGAACCGAGTTGGCTGGGTAGAGCGATTGATCTGGGTAAGTGTGACCGGAGAGGTTGGCATCGGCTGCGACCTGCCATCCGGAAAGGTAAATAGCGCGCAGACCAGCCTTGACTTGTTGGACGGCTTGGCCGCCAGTCATAGCCCCCAGAGCATTAGTAAATTTGCCTTCGGCGTGCTCGTGGGTGAGCTGTTCCCAGAGTTTTTCTGCGCCACGTTTTGCAAGGGTATGTTCTTCTTGAACTCGACCGCGGAGTCGTACGACTTCTTCTGCACTGTAATCGCGGGTGATATTGGCCCACCGTGGATTAGAGTTCCAATCTTCCTGGATCTGGTCAGCTGCTGCCTGGATAGCCTGTTTATTTGCCTGTTCCATGGTCTCCCTCATTCGCAAGTTGTTTGGTGTTGCAGATGTCCGCGACTTCCGCAGCAGCCGTAACTCTGGGGCTAGGTGCTGCGGAGCTGGACGATGCAATCGGTGTAGGCACTACTTTGCCGTGGCTCGGAAGGGGAAAGTAGACCCCCGCGAAGAAAAGAAGCGACGAACTTTTCACTATGAAACGTTTCGAGGATATTCTGCTCAAGTGCACGCGCAACCGGCCCGACAACCGATGATGACCAAAATAAGCGAAGATCTTTACAGTCAATATTCAGTTATTTTGATTGATCTCTAAAAAATCGAGGCGCGGGTTTGCGAAAACTGTCAAAAGATTTTTCAAAGCAGCAGTCTGCGGTGCCCGATACTTCGGAGATAACTGTGCCGTAGCGATTGAATTTGGGCGATGGTCTGTGAAAACTGACCGATATTGACTAGGCTGCCGATATGACTTCACTCACCGGTCCTAATACTCATGCCCTGCAAGATGTCGAGACGGTCTCAACATCTTCTATCGACCCGGTCATCCTGGGGTATCGATTACGACATTTCCGAACCATTGCCTCATTAACCTTGGATGAGTTGGCAGCAAAGTTGGGTGCAACGGCATCGCACCTTTCGATGATTGAAAATGGCAAACGTGAGCCCAAACTCTCGTTATTGACCGATGCTGCAGAACATCTCAACGTGGAGGTTGCAGATTTTTTGCAACCTGAGGCGCCTTCAGCTCGAGCGGCATTAGAGATTGCGGTTGAAAAAGCGCAGCGCACTCGGCATTGGCAGGCCATGGGACTACCAACGATTCGTGTCTCTCCACGGATGCCCACCGCAGTCTTAGAAGTTATCGACGGGTTGAACCGTGAGCTACGGCGGCAGCACGCAGAGCAAGCGGCAACCCCAGAAGAAGCCCGCCGAGCCAACGTGGCGATGCGCAAAGAACAGCGTGAACGCGGTAACTACTATGCAGAGTTAGAGGAGCAAGCCAGCGAATTACTCATGGCGGTTGGGCACGAGCAGGGCCCCTTGTCCTATCACGCGATCGCTGACATCGCCGATCACTTGAATTTCGAGCTGCGCTTCATCTCGTCGTTGCCGCACTCGACTCGCTCGGTCACCGATTTGAAGAATCGCATCATCTTTCTCGCCGATGCGCGAAATCCGGACCATGATCCACGATCTGTGGCATTACAAGCGTTGGTCTCATATGTATTGGGCCACGGCGAACCGGTGGACTATAAAGACTTCTTGCGGCAGCGTGTTTATACCAACTACATGACTGCGGCACTGATGATGCCAGAGAAGCCATTGGTCAAGATGCTCAGACAGCGAAAGGCGAACCGCGATATTGCGATCGAAGACATTCGTGATGCCTATTCGGTTTCGTATGAATCAGCGGCGCACCGATTTACCAACGTGGCTACTCACCATCTGGAGGTTGAATGTCACTTTCAAAAAGTTCATGAATCCGGTGTTTTGCATAAGGCCTATGAAAATGATGGCGTGAATTTTCCTGTCGATTCTATCGGAGCCATTGAGGGGCAGGCTGCCTGCCGATACTGGACGTCGCGGGAAGTGTTCAACACCAGTGACCGCTTTCGGCCGTTCAATCAGTACACCGACACAGCAGTGGGTACCTTTTGGTGTACGGCCGTAGTGGAACCCTCGCAGTCCGCGCTGTTCTCCTTGTCCATTGGTGTTCCTTTTGAACAAGCGCGGTGGTTCCGGGGAGCTGGCACCGCAGAGCGCTCCCAGTCGAATTGTCCTGATCCCACATGCTGTCGTACACCATCACCCGAGTTGGAAGCGCAGTGGGGCGGATACGCCTGGCCTGCAGCGCGCACGAATGCACACATGTTGGCCGCGATGCCACCCGGTGCATTTCCGGGTGTGGACGACGTCGCCGTGTATGAGTTTTTAGCCGCTCAAGAACATTTCAATCAGTGAGCGAATTTTGCCCAGGTGCTTGTTGCCCAACCCGCGCCCCGCTGTTAAGGTAGGTATTACTAAACTATTAGCGACAGCTGTGTCCTTTTTCGGTGTACCCCCTCACAGCTCGTTGTTCTCTCGAACGAAAGGTGCCCACCGCACATGCGTCTGACCCTTGGTAAATTCGTAGTTCACCCTCAGCACGGTCCGGCAGAGGTCGTTGAGCGCAAAACCAGGAAGGTCAAAGGTGAAGACGTCGAATACGTGGTGCTGGAAGTAGAAGACCAGCGCCTACAGATCGCCGTTCCCGAAGACAGCCTGTCAGAAATTGGCGTCCGTGATCTGGCCAGCCACACTCGACTGCGCAAACTGATGTCACTGCTTGCTAAAACCGGTGACAAACTCGAAAAGCAGTGGTCCCGTCGTCTCAAAGCCCTGCGGGAGAAGCTGGCAACCGGTGACCTCGACAATGTCGCAGAGGTTGCTCGTGACCTCTACCGTCGCCAGCAAGAAAAAGACCTGTCCATGGCAGAGCGTAACCTGTACCAAGAAGCCAAAGACATGCTCGTAGCAGAGGTCGCTCTCGTGCTTGATGTCGACCATGAAGAAGCCGAGCGCACCATTGATGGTGCTATCGATGGCGTACCACTGACCCGTCTGGGCTTGGATCGCGGTAAAGACAAAAAGTAAATATACAAAACAAAGCGGCCCTAAAAACATCAGGGCCGCTTTGTTGTTCCTACGGGATCTTTAGGACGTCGAGGAACCAGTCCGGTTATTCGTGGTGCTTTCGTCGTTATCGTCGCGATGGATCACCGACAGCGACCGACGCAGTACCTTGCCATCTTCAACCGACTCAGCGTGTTTTTCGACCTGTTTCTCAACGGTTGCTACCGAACGGGGACGAACCTGAACATGCTCTTCAGCAGGCATACCGGCGACCAGTTGACGTGCCCGCAGAATCTCCACATCGATTTCTGCTCCTAAAAAGATGACGATGTTGAAGATCCAGATAACGAATAGCACCGCCATCAGCGTCCCGATCGCGCCATACGAAGAGTATGAAGCGAAGTAGGTGAGGTAGATGATCATGGCGATACCGGCGAGCACAATACCAATTACCGCGACGATCGCACCAATGGATAGCGGTTTAAACTTTCGTTCAACATTGCCGCTGAAGTGGTAGAGGACGCCAATCATAATGATCAGCAGAATGAGGACGACCGGGTACTTCACCCATTCCCATATCGGCAAGAACGAGTTGGTCAGGGTGCTCAAAACCCCTTCGGCCCCGACAACCTGTGCAAAGGGCGCAAAGACCGCATCGATGATGGTCTGATTCAACGCCAGCGATACGAGCACAGCCACGGCGGTGATCACCATGACGAGGGTAATCAACAACGTCGTGATATAAAATTTAATCTTTGAGCGGCCTTCGACCACGCCATAGATTTCGTTCATGTTCCGTGCAAAAGCTTGAACGTATTTCGATGCCGACCACAGCGCGACAACGGTACCAACGATCAGGGCGATGATACCCCCGGATGCTGACTGTGTCATGGTGGTGACGAGGTTGAGTGCGAGTTCTTGGTATTCCGCAGGAACAGTCTGGGTGACCAGGTCTTCGGCAAAGTTTTCGACGGTGTCTGCAGCCGAGGCCAAGAATAATGTCATAATCGAAAAGATGGCCAGGAGCAGGGGCGCCAAGGATAAGACGGCGAAGTAGGTCAAAATCGCTGCCCGGTCGGTACCTTTATCGACCATGAATTGTTTGACGGAACGGATCATTGCGTATTTGAACGCGGCCCCCGGTAAATGTTTTGCGGGTTTACGATCTTGTGGATCATTGAGTGCCTGTTGTTCTGCAGCAATCGTACGCTCCAGTTTGTGATGGATACTCACGGCGCTCTGCTTTCTCTCGACGACACGTTGACTATCTCCAGTGTAGAAAGGTCAGCGGGCTGATGTCAGGTGTCAGAGCCTGGAAAATCTATGGGTATATCTTGACCGCTACACTGTGAGCCCAGGAGGCACTCATGACCATTGCATTCTTTGGCACCGGTGGGACGATCTCAAACCGCGGTACCACACCGGCAAACTTTGTGGACTACCTCGATATCGGCACGGTAATGCAAGCCGACGAACTGGTAGCTGCCCATCCCGAATTGCGACAGATCTCACCGATCCGGGTTGCATCATTTGCAGCGTTACGGTCCAAATATATGACCTCTGAACACTGGGTACAGTTGGCCCAACAGGTCTCCTCCGCTTTGGCGCAGGAGCGCATCCGAGGCGTGGTTATTGCACACGGCACGGGAACGCTTGAAGAAACCGCGTGGTTTCTGCATGTGACGGTCAATTCGACCAAACCGATCGTGGTGGTTGGAGCACAGCGCCCCGGGGTAGCACTGGGCTCAGACACCCCACTGAATTTGCTCGACGCGTTTCGGGTCGCGACGCACCCGGAGTCCCAGAACACAGGGGTAACGGTCGTGATGAACCGTCAGATCCACAGCGCTCGCGATGTCCTGAAAGTCGCCAACCACCGATTAGACGCCCTGCAATCTCCGGTTCGCGGTCCGCTCGGCGTCATTCACGCCGACCATACGGTCGAGTATTGGCGAACCCCGACCAATCCACATACCAGTAGCTCAGCCTTCACCGACCTGGCCACCCCGCTGCCCCGGGTCGATATCGTGCACGCGTACACGGATGCTGATGCAACCGCACTGGAAGCGTTTCGCGCAGCGGGCGCGACCGGACTGGTCGTGGTGGGCTATCCACCCGGGACGCTGACACAACCCCTGGATGAGGCCGTGGATCGGGCCATTACCGACGGCATCGTCGTCGTGCAAGCAACCCGCGCTTTCTTGGAACCGGCCGTGATGGCACGTGCTGGCCTCGTTCAACGCGGCCTGATTGCTAATCGTGATTTGGCACCGCACAAAGCGCGGATCTTGTTGCAACTGTGCCTGGCACAGGGGATGTCGCATGACGAGATTAGCGAAGTGTTTGCCACGTATTAGACCGCGATGAGGTCGCGGCCGGCGGGCCCGGCCCGGTTGCGTCGTAGCTCATGGCGGTCGCGACGAAAGCTATCTCCAGAGTCGGTACATCCTTTAATATGTACGGCAGCTGAACTGCGCGGCCCTACAGTGAAATAGGAACACAGCCGATCTGCACGGTAGAATCTGTGAGGGCCAGCAAGCTGCTGTCCACAACCCTCGTCAAAGTAGCAAGAAAAACTTATGTCAAAAACGTCCACTCGGCGAACTAGTCGCCTGACAACACCGGTGATGATCACCTTCGTCGTCATCGCGGCGCTGCTGCTCGCGTTGACCATCGCCTCGGTCGTCAAAGCCATGACTCGCGGAGATGACCCCGTGGTGGTCAATGCCGTGTTGACCGGTCAATCCATGGAAGTCAACCGGACCACCGGACTCGATGTCATCCGGTTCCAAGCCGTCCGCGCGCCACTGCCAGCCGAAGAAGACGTGAGCGACACCCTGGATACCTGCATGGCAGCAGAGGCACGAGAACATCTCGAAAGTCTCGCAGGAGAGGGGACCTCGCTCGAGGTCGAAATCGAAGCCTATGCGAATGCTCCGAACGGGGAATTATGGGCGATGATCTACCAGGGCGGCAGTGACCTGGGCGTGAAAATGGTCGAGGCCGGGTACGCCGTCGTCGATCCAGCCTCGGTGGACGACCCAAAAAAACTCGACGCTATGGTGGCCGCGCAGAATAAAGCCCGACAAGACGAGTTAGGGATCTTTTCTACCGACGTCGAATGCACTTTGCCCTCTCAGATCAAACCCGTAATAGAGATGCTCGAGAAGCTGCCGGATTCCCCGGGGGCCAACGATGTCGTTGAGCTGACGAAATACATTGGCGAGATGAACCGTATCCGCTCAGATGCCCAGCAGACCGTGGCGATGCTGTCCGCTATTCCTGATACCGAAAATGACGACTCGGTGGCCGCGCTCGCATGGGGTGACGCCAAACAGGAATACATCGATACGATTGAAAACCACCTCGACGAAATCCGTGGGCTCATCGAAGATGCCCAAGCCAAACGCGCTGACCTGCAAGGCATCGATGTGCCAGAACCTGAGCCCGAACCAGAGCCGGCACCCGAAGAAAACTCCGAGCCCCAAGCAGATGAAGAACCCCAGGAAGCCCAGGACCTGCCTGCCCCGGAGGCGTCGGCCGAAGCACCCCAGGAGCAACAAGAAGAACAAGAGATCACAGACACAGCTCCAGCGGCCTCTCCAGAGATCCAGACCGAGCAGATGGGCTCAGATGGCGATGGCGCCGGTGAAGACGAAAGCCAATAGCTAACTGGTTGAAAAGCCTGGTCAACATCGTTGTTGGCCAGGCTTTTGTGTGCGTACGCCCGGCATGGGCATTTACTTGGAGGTGGAAGTCCTCTGGAGGAGAAG
>ERZ1032895.163-NODE-163-length-15106-cov-13.087104_pt1 | contig 15106 bp, 14 predicted proteins | sample MGYA00516687_ERZ1032895 | MGnify/ENA primary metagenome ERZ1032895 (study PRJEB33719, sample SAMN04261600) | wastewater metagenome | biome: rural village; feature: latrine urine exit; material: soil | place: El Salvador | collected 2013-01-14 ... | reverse complement strand
CGTCAAACAGACAGCGTCTGAAGAAAAGGGACGCCTGTTCTCCGAGGGCGGGCAGACCGCCGTGGGCGTCGAGCAGAGCTATGAGCATGCCAACAGCCAGGACATCGAACTGGATAGCGGCGAGCAGTTCCAGCTCGATCCGGGTGACGTGGTCATCGCCGCCATCACCTCCTGCACCAACACCTCCAACCCCAGCGTGATGATGGCCGCCGGTCTGCTGGCCCGCAATGCTCTCAAGAAGGGGCTAAAGACTCGGCCTTGGGTGAAGACCTCACTAGCACCCGGCTCCAAGGTGGTCACAGAGTATCTGGCGGCAGCCGGCCTGCAGGAGGATCTTGACCAGCTGGGCTTCAACCTGGTGGGCTACGGCTGCACCACCTGTATCGGCAACTCCGGCCCGCTGGCCGCACCTATTGAAAAGGCCATTGTAGACGGCGATCTGACCGTGGCCTCGGTGCTTTCCGGCAACCGCAACTTCGAAGGCCGCATTCACCCGCTGAGCCCGACCAACTGGCTCGCCTCGCCGCCCCTGGTGGTGGCCTACGCCCTAGCCGGCAACGTGCGCCGCGACCTGACCCGCGAGCCAATCGGCACGGGCACGGATGGTCAGCCGGTCTACCTGAAAGACATCTGGCCCACCCAGTCTGAAATCGCCGAAGCGGTCGAGCTGGTCAACACCGAAATGTTCCGCAAGGAGTACGCCGAGGTGTTCGACGGCGACGAGACCTGGAAGGCCATCGAGGTACCCGACAGCAAGGTGTATCAGTGGTCTGAAGACTCGACCTACATTCAGCACCCGCCCTTCTTCGCCGGCATGGGCAGAGAGCCGGACGAGATCGAAGACGTCAAGGACGCTCGCATCCTTGCCCTGCTGGGCGACTCGGTGACCACCGACCATATTTCGCCGGCCGGTTCGATCAAACCCGACAGCCCCGCCGGACGCTACCTGCAGGAGCGCGGCGTCAAGCCGATCGACTTCAATAGCTATGGTTCACGGCGCGGCAACCACGAAGTGATGATGCGCGGCACCTTCGCCAACGTGCGCATCAGAAACGAGATGCTCGATGACGTGGAAGGCGGCGAGACACGCCATGTGCCTTCCGGCGAACAGATGGCGATTTACGACGCCGCCATGCGCTATCAGGAGGAAAACACCCCGCTGGTGGTGATTGCCGGCAAGGAATACGGCAGCGGTTCGAGTCGTGACTGGGCCGCCAAGGGCACGCTGCTGCTGGGCGTGCGTGCGGTCATCGCCGAGTCCTACGAGCGCATCCACCGCTCCAACCTGATCGGCATGGGCGTGGTACCGCTGCAGTTTGCCGACGGCGAGAGTCGCAAGAGTCTCGGCTTGACCGGCGACGAGCAGATCTCCATCGAAGGGCTGTCCTCGCTCACCCCGGGCAGCAAGGTCAAGGTGACCATCAAGAGCGACAAGGGCGAGCAGAGCATTGAGGCGCTATGCCGCATCGATACCGTCAACGAGCTGGAGTACTACCGCCACGGCGGCATCCTGCACTATGTGCTGCGCAAGATGATCGGCGCCGCGTAAACCGCGAGCCTGGTATGCCTGCCTGGCGGGCAACCAGGCACTCACTTCATTGCAGGACAGAATCACAGCCCAGCAAAACGCCCTGCCGGTCAACCGGCAGGGCGTTTCTTTATCTACATCTTATTTTACCCAGGCATTTATGCAATGGTGGGCTTTTAGAAGGCCCGACGACGGTAGGCCCGATAGTCCGGCGTCCAGCTGTTGCGCTCGATGGCTTCACGAAGCTCCTGCCCACTGGACTTGAGCGCCACGCCTTCCTGCTCGGCCTGGGCGGCCACTTCGAAGGCGATGGACATGGACAACTTACGAATGTCGCGCAGCGGCGGCAGCAGCGCCCCACCCTCCTGCTTGAGAATCGGCGCCTCACGAGCCAGGGCGCGCGAGGAAGACATCAACATGGTGTCGGTCACCCGGGTGGCGCCGGAGGCGATGACGCCAAGGCCGATGCCGGGGAAAATATAGGCGTTGTTGCACTGGGCAATGGGATAGCTTCGCCCCTCGTATTCCACCGGATCAAAGGGACTGCCGGTGGCCACCATGGCCTGACCGTCGGTCCAGCGAATCACGTCTTCGGGTATGGCTTCAGCGCGCGAAGTGGGATTGGAAAGCGGCATCACCAGCGGCGCGTCACAGCCGGCATGCAGCATGCGAATCACCTCTTCGGTGAAGATGCCGCCCTGACCGGAAACGCCGAGCAGCACCGTGGGCTTGACCTGCCTGATCACTTCCAGCAGCTCCTGGCCGTCCCAGTCGGCCACTAGCTCCGGATCATGGGCCAGCTTGCGCTGGAAATCATACAGCCAAGTTTGATCGTTGGTGACCAGCCCCTCGCGATCCACCATGAAGATTCGCCCGCGGGCTTGGGTCTCGGTCAAGCCCTCCGTCTGCATGGCCACCACCACCTGCTCGGCGATGCCGCAGCCGGCAGAACCTGCCCCGACAAACACCACCCGCTGGCTGGCCATGGTCTCGCCGCGGGCCTGGCTGGCGGCCATCAGGGTGCCGACACACACTGCCGCGGTGCCCTGAATATCATCGTTGAAGCAGCACAGCTCGTCGCGGTAGCGCTCGAGCAGCGGCATGGCGTTGGCCTGGGCGAAGTCCTCGAACTGCAGCAGTACATTGGGCCAGCGTCGCTTCACAGCGGCGATGAACTCGTCGACAAAGGCGTCGTACTCTTCCTGGGACACCCGCGGATGGCGCCAGCCCATGTACATGGGATCGTCGAGCAACGTCTGGTTGTTGGTACCCACATCGAGGGTGATCGGCAGCGTATAGGCCGGGCTGATGCCGCCACAGGCGGTATACAGCGACAGCTTGCCGATGGGGATGCCCATGCCGCCAATACCCTGGTCGCCCAGGCCAAGAATGCGCTCGCCATCGGTCACCACGATGACCTTGACCTTTTCCTTGGTGGCGCTGTGCAGGATGTCATCGATATGCTCGCGGTCCGTATAGGCGATGAACAGCCCACGGTGGTTGCGATAGATGTTGGAGAACTCCTCACAGGCCTGGCCCACCGTGGGGGTGTAGATGACCGGCAGCATTTCATCGAGATGCTCCGACACCAGCCGATAGTAAAGGGTCTCGTTGTCGTCCTGGATGGCACGCAGGTGGATATGGCGATCCAGCGCGGTCTGGCACTGCTGGTACTGACGGTAGACCCGCTCCAGCTGCTCCTCGATGGTTTCAACAGCCTGGGGCAGCAGCCCGACCAGGTTGAATTCGAGGCGCTCTTCATAAGTGAAGGCGCTGCCCTTGTTGAGCAGCGGCATTTCGAGCAGGGATGGCCCAGCATAGGGCACGTAGAGAGGGCGCTTGGGGTCGATAGCCATTATTTTTCTCTTCCTGTATCGGGAGTTGCGGACCAAGGCGATGGTTGCATCCTAACATGCCAGCGCGATGGTCATACTTCCAGCCAAACTAGAGCCCCGCTTGATCTCGCAGCATTGTCTTGCATAACAGGCTTCAGACATCGATGAAACGCCCCAGCCCGATGGCTTTGCGCAAACGCTCCATGGTCGGAGCGGCCTCATCGCGGGCCCGCTGCGCACCGGCCTGCAATACCTCTTCGATATGGGCAGGGTCTTCCAGCAGCGCACTGTAGCGCTCACGGGGTTCACGCAGGTGCGCGTTGAGCACTTCGAAGAGGCGATCCTTGGCCGCTCCCCAACCGATGCCGTTCTCGTACTCGCGGCGCATCTCGGCGCGCTGCTCGTCATCGACAAAGGCTGAATAGATCTGAAACAGCGTGCAGGTGTCGGCATCCTTGGGCTCACCCGGCTCAAGGGAGTTTGTCTTGATCTTGCGCACCGATTTCAGCAGCTTTTTCTCACTGGCGAAGAGCGGAATGGTGTTGTCATAGCTCTTGGACATCTTGCGTCCATCCAGGCCGCTCAGCACCTGAGTCTGTTCATCCACCAGCGCCTCGGGCAAGGTAAAGTACTGGTCCTTGAACAGATGATTGAAACGTCCGGCAATATCGCGGGCCATTTCAATGTGCTGGATCTGGTCGCGCCCCACCGGCACCTTGTTGGCGTTGAACATCAGGATGTCCGCGGCCATCAGCACTGGGTAGCCGAACAGGCCCATGGTCACGCCCCTGTCCGGGTCCTGATTGCCGGCCTCCTCGTTATCGGCCACCGCTGCCTTGTAGGCATGGGCGCGATTCATCAGACCCTTGGCACAGACACAGGACAGGATCCAGGTCAGCTCGGGAATCTCGGGGATGTCCGACTGGCGATAAAAGATGGCGTTGTCGGTATCCAGACCCAGCGCCAGCCAGGTGGCGGCGATTTCGAGGCGCGACTGCTGAACCCGCTTGGGGTCCTGGCACTTGATCAGTGCATGCAGGTCGGCCAGAAAATAGTAGGACTGAACACCGGGATCCTGGCTGGCCTGAATGGCGGGACGGATGGCCCCCACATAGTTGCCCAGATGGGGTGTACCGGTGGTGGTAATGCCCGTGAGTACACGGGACTTGTCGGACAGTGCGGTCATGAACACAGGACTCTGATGATCTCTTGAATGGCAGCTATGGTACCGCGCCCTCTGGATCATGGCGAACGCTGCCCTCACCCGCCGGCATGCCGGCGGCGGCTTTCAGGAACGCGTCTGCCCGCATTGCCAGCAGGCATCGAAAACGCTATCCAGCAGCTCGCCGCAATCGGGACAGCGCCAGGACGGGCCCTGGGCTTCACCGCTCTGGCTGAGCTGGATCAATCCCTCGGCGCGGGCGCGATTGTGCGGCGCAACCCACACCTCGGGTTCGCACTCGCCGGGCGGCAGTTCACCGGCAGCGCCGCCCAGGGTCTGATTACGGCGCTCCACGGGGATACCCGCCGACTCCAGCAGATTGGCGATATGACTCACCAGCAGCGGGTTGGCAGCGACAAAGACACGCACGTAATCAAGCTCTGCCATGGTCAATCACGAAAAACACGTATGCCCAGGGCCTTGAGGTAGGCGGTCTCGGGAATTGCCGGGTGGACAGGATGATCCGGCCCCTGATGACCCTGGAACAGCAGCTGGGCATGACGGTCCTGGTGACGAGCGGCGCCACGCACCACATCGACCAGCTTTTCCTGGGCCAGATGCATCGAGCAGGACGCCGACAGCAGCAGGCCATCGCGGCCAAGCAGGCGCATTGCCTCGCGGTTGAGCTTGCCGTAGGCGCGCTCACCGGCGGGCATGTCCCTGCGCTTCTTGATGAAGGCCGGCGGATCGAGAATGATCACGTCAAACTCCTCACCCTGGGCCTTGAGCGCGGCCAGCACCTCGAAGGCGTCGCCCTCGCCCACCGCCACCTGCTCATGCAGGCCGTTGAGCGCGGCGTTGGCGGCGACCTGCTCCAACGCCTTGGCGCTGGAGTCCACGCACAGCACCTCACGGGCATCGTTGGCGGCGGCCTGTATGCCCCAGCCACCCACGTAGCTGAACAGGTCCAGCACCCGCTTGCCGGCCACCAGGCCGTTGAGCCAGGCACGATTACTGCGATGATCATAGAACCAGCCGGTCTTCTGGCCGTCAAGCACCGGCGCGCTGAAACGCACGCCGTTCTCTTCCAGCAGCACCTGCTCTGGCAGCTCGCCCTTGACCACCTCGACGCCGAGCTCCAGACCTTCCTGACGGCGTCCGCCGGTGTCGTTGCGCAGCACCACGCAGCCCGGCGACACCACCTTGTCCAGGGCATCAAGCAGCGGTTCCAGCAGGGCCTGCATGCCGGCGGTATTGAGCTGCAGCACCAGCACGTCATCGAAGCGATCGATGATCAGTCCCGGCAGCAGGTCGCCCTCGCCGTTCACCAGCCGATAGAACGGCTTGTCGAACAGCCGCTGGCGCAGCGACAGCGCCTGATTCAGGCGGTGCACCAGCAGCGAACGATCGAGCGTCATGCCCGGATCCCGAGAGACCAGACGCGCGCAGATCAGCGACTGGCCGTTGACGTAGGCAACGCCCATGGGCTTGCCGTTGGCCGCCTCCACTATCACCTGCTCGCCCGGCACAAAGTCCTTGAGCGGGGTGACGGCGATATCGACTTCATTGGAATACAGCCACAGATGACCGTGCTTGAGGCGACGGTCGGCGTTTTTCTTCAGGCGCAAGGAGCGTAAGGCAGTCATCGGGAATCTCGTGAAGCAGTTATCAGTGCGGCTGGGGCCTGCCGTCGACAGGGCGCCCCTGTTCATGTCTGGCATTCGGTGCAGTAAACACTGGCCCGCTGGCCCAGCGTCACTCGTCGCAGCTCGGCCCCGCAGCGTCGGCAGGGCTGGCCGTCGCGGCCGTAGACATTGAGCTGCTGGGCAAAGTAGCCCGGCTCGCCGGTGCCGCTGACGAAGTCGCGCAGGGTGGTACCGCCCTGAGTAATGGCCGCGGCCAATATCTTGCGAATCGCCTCGGCCAGCTGCGCGTAGCGCTCCCGGGAAACTCGTCCGGCGGCGCGGCGCGGATCGATGCCGGCCACAAACAGCGCTTCGGCGGCGTAGATGTTACCCACCCCTACCACCACGGCGTTGTCCATGACGAACGGCTTGACCGCTATCCTCCGGCCCCGGGACAGCGCATACAGCCGCTCGCCGTCGAAGGCATCGGACAGCGGCTCGGGACCGAGGCGTGCGAGCCGACGATCGGCGCTGACATCACCCATCCCGCCACCCTCGAGCCAATCGACGAAACCGAAGCGGCGCGGGTCGTGATAGCGCAGGATGGCACCGTCGTCGAGCACCAGGTCCAGGTGATCGTGCTTTCTGGGCAGCTCGCCGAGGCGTGCGATGCGCAGACTGCCCGACATGCCCAGGTGCCATAGCAGGGTACCCTGGCCGAGCACCGGCACCAGCAGGTACTTGGCGCGGCGGCCGATCTCGCCAAGGCGAGCCCCCACCAGCCGGTCGTCCATATCCGCCGGCACCGGAACGCGCAGCCGCGGCTGGCGCACCAGCACCTCGCGCACCTCGCGCCCCTCCACATGGGGTGCAATGCCGCGTCGGGTCGTTTCGACTTCGGGCAGTTCAGGCATGGCGCAATTCAGGCATGGAAACGTACGACTCCAGACGCAAGAACCCGACCAGCGGCCGGGTTCTTGAAAGCAGGCCAGGGCCTGCGGCAGAAGCGATCCAAGCTACCGCGGAGGGCGGCTTACTTGATCTTGGCTTCCTTGTACATCACGTGTTTGCGAACCACCGGATCGTACTTCTTGAATTCCAGCTTGTCCGGGGTGTTCTGCTTGTTCTTGTCGGTGGTATAGAAGTGGCCGGTACCGGCACTGGACACCAACTTGATCTTGTCACGCATGGGTCTTCTCCCTGAACGAACGCTTAGACTTTCTCGCCACGCTTGCGAAGGTCGCTGAGCACCGCGTCGATGCCCTTCTTGTCGATCACCCGCATGCCCTTGGAAGACACGCGCAGCTTGACGAAGCGATTCTCCGACTCTACCCAGAAACGATGCTGGTGCAGGTTCGGCAAGAAGCGACGACGCGTCTTGCGCTGGGAGTGTGAAACGTTATTACCAGTCACCGGGCGCTTGCCGGTAACCTGACATACTTTGGACATGAGAGCCTCCAACCGCTTGGCCAGGTATCGCTACCTGCTAGTGTTCAAAACCTGTCGGGCAAACCGGGACAACCCCGTCGTGATTTGACCCAAGGGAATTCAAAGGCTGCACTTTATACCAGAGGCGGCCGGGCCTGACAAGCAATCGAGCGGTATTATAGCAGGCCTCGCTCGGCAAAAGACACCACCTCGCCGTCACCGACGACAAAGTGATCCAGCACCCGGATATCGAACAGCCCCAGCGCTTCCTTGAGGCGGTCGGTGATGCGCCGGTCGGCATCAGAGGGCTCGGCCACGCCGGAGGGATGATTGTGGGCGAAGATGATCGCCCCGGCGCCCAGCTCCAGCGCCCGGCGCGCCACCTCGCGGGGATACACTGAAGCGCTGTCCAGGGTGCCGCGAAACAGCGACTCGAAACGAATCACATGATGCTGGGTATCGAGAAACAGCGCGGCAAACTCTTCATGGCCCAGATGGCGCAGGCGCGAGGCCAGGTAGGCCCGCACCAGGCTCGGCGAGGTCAGTGCGCTGCCCCGTGCCAGCTGACAGGCCAGGTGGCGGCGCGACATTTCCAGCACCGCCTGCAGTTGCACATAGGTAGCAACACCGATGCCGTGGGCCGCACAAAAGCGCGTCTGGTCTGCCTCGAGCAGGCCGCGCAGCCCCTCGAACTCGAGCAGCAGATCCCGGGCCAGATCCACCGCCGAGCGTCCGGCTACCCCTACCCGCAGAAATATCGCCAGAAGCTCGGCATCCGAGAGCGCCTCGGGTCCCAGCGACAGCAGTTTTTCCCGGGGCCGCTCGCCCTCGGGCCAGTTGCGTATCGACATCTTGGCCTCCTTGCCTGGTTCCGCCGCTTGCGACGGCGCCGCTCCATGCGGCGCCAACTACAGTGTAGACGCCTCTCACACAACGATGGGCAATTGCATGCAGTTAGCGATATGACGCGGGGCTGATCCGGCAACAGTTCGTCGAGGGGGCGCTATGAACCCATCCTTGGGCGCTACCTACGCCATCCCTGGCGTAGGACCCCCTCTTCGAACTGTCCCCGGCGCCCCTTGGGGGCCGACTGCGATAATCCTTGCACCCAGCGGGCGGTGGCTACGCAAGACCCGCGCCAAATGGTAAGGTAGTCGCTTTGAATTCCTCCCGGATATAGCCATGTCATCAGCCTTCGGCCGGCGCATCCTGCTCGGTATCAGCGCCGGCATTGCCGCCTACAAGTCCGCCCAGCTGGCTCGCCTGCTCAAGCAGGACGGCCACGAAGTGCGCGTGGTGATGACCGAGGGCGCCCAGGCCTTTATCGCGCCGCTGACGTTTCAGGCATTGACCGGCGAGGCGGTGCGCACCTCGCTGCTGGACCCTGAAGCCGAGGCCGGCATGGGACATATCGAGCTGGCGCGCTGGGCCGACATGGTCCTGATCGCCCCGGCCACCGCCGACCTGATGGCGCGGCTGGCCCACGGCCACGCCGATGACCTGCTGACTACCCTGTGCCTGGTCAGCCAGGCCGAGAAGGTCATGGCGCCGGCCATGAATCAGGCGATGTGGGCGCACCCGGCCACCGCGCGTAACGCCGAGCAGCTGCGCCAGGACGGCTGGCAGCTGCTGGGGCCGGACAGCGGCGAACAGGCCTGCGGCGACGTGGGCCCTGGCCGCATGCTGGAGCCCGAGGCGATTGTCGCGGCACTGTTCGACTCCACTGGGCCTGCCCCACCCGCCGAAGCCAAGCTTGAGTCTCCTGTTGAACATTCTGCCAGCGGGCTGCGCGTGGTGATCACCGCCGGCCCGACCCGCGAGCCGCTGGACCCGGTGCGCTACATCTCCAATCACAGCTCGGGGAAGATGGGCTACGCACTGGCCGCCGCCGCTGTCGAGCTGGGCGCCGAGGTGACGCTGATCAGCGGCCCGGTCAGCCTGGCCACGCCAGCCGGAGCGCAGCGCGTGGAGGTGGAAACCGCTGTTCAGATGGCCGAAGCCGCCGAGCGGCTGGCCACTGAGGCCGATGTGTTCATCGGCTGCGCCGCCGTGGCCGACTATCGCGCCGAGACGCCTGCGGAACACAAGCTCAAGAAGCGCACAGACGAAGACAGCCTGACTCTGCGCCTGGTCAAGAACCCCGACATCATCGCCGCCATTGCCGGCCGGCCCCGAGGCCCGGGCCGCCCCTACGTGGTGGGCTTTGCCGCCGAAACGCGTGATCTTGAGGACTACGCCCGGGACAAGCTGGCGCGCAAGAACCTCGACATGGTAGTGGGCAACGACGTGTCCCTGGTCGGGCTCGGCTTCGGCGGCGACAACAACGCGGCGCTACTGCTGTGGCGCGAACCGGAAGGCCGTGAAGGCCGCCTGGAGCTGCCGCCACAATCCAAGATCGAGCTGGCCAGGGCCATCGTGCGCCACGCCCTCAGCCAGCGCAGCACCAACAACCACTGATTTCGTCTTCAGGAAGACTCCGACCATGCCAACGTCAACCGAACGCCCGCGCCTCGCCGTCAAGCTGCTCGACGAGCGGGTACGCGACTTCATGCCCGGCTACGCCACCGACGGCTCCGCCGGCATGGACCTGCGCGCCCTGCTGGATGCTCCGCTGACTCTCGAGCCGGGCGACTGCCAGCTGGTGCGCACCGGGCTTGCCATTCATGTCTCCGACCCCGGGCTTGCCGGCATGATCCTGCCCCGCTCGGGCCTGGGCCACAAGCACGGCATCGTGCTGGGCAACTTGGTGGGACTGATCGACTCCGACTATCAGGGCGAGCTGATGATCTCGGTGTGGAACCGCGGCAATACCACCTTCACCCTGGAGCCCTTCGAGCGACTGGCCCAATATGTGCTGGTGCCGGTGGTTCAGGCCGAGCTCGAGGTCGTCGACAGCTTCGATGCCAGCGCTCGCGGCGACGGCGGCTTTGGCAGCTCCGGACGTCACTGAATCAAGGATCAGGCCCAGCATTGAGCCATCAACACTTTCGCCAGGCGGCACTCGCACAACCTCAGGACGACTCCATGACAGCGACTCCATCAAGTCCCGCGCCCGCATCGATTTTTCGCGCCTATGACATCCGCGGCATCGTCGATGACACCCTCACCGACGCCGGCGTCAAAGGCATCGGCCGCGCCATCGGCAGCGAGGCCCGGGCCCGGGGCGAGACGCGCGTTGTGGTGGCACGCGACGGCCGCCTGTCCGGCCCGCGCATGCTCGCAGCTCTGACTCGCGGCCTGAACGCCGCCGGCTGCGATGTGGTGGATATCGGCATGGTGCCGACGCCGGTGCTCTACTTTGCCACGCACATTCTCGACGACACCACCTCCGGCGTGATGGTCACCGGCAGCCACAATCCGCCGGACTACAACGGCTTCAAGATCGTGCTGGCCGGCGAGACGCTGTCGGGCGAGGCGATCACCGACCTGCACCGTCGCCTGGAACAGGGCGATCTGAGCGAAGGTCAGGGCAGCCTCAGCCAGACTGACGTTCGCGAGGCTTATCTTGATCGCATCATCAATGACGTCCGGCTTGCCCGTCCGCTCAAGGCGGTGGTGGACTGCGGTAACGGCGTGGCCGGCGAGCTCGGCCCGGCGCTGATCAGCCGCCTGGGCGTGGACACCATCCCGCTGTTCGCCGAGATCGACGGCACCTTTCCCAACCATCACCCGGACCCGGGCAAGCCCGAGAACCTCGAAGACCTGATCCGTGAAGTGAAGCGCAGCGGCGCCGACATCGGCCTGGCCTTCGATGGCGACGGCGATCGCCTGGGCGTCGTCACTCCCCAGGGCAAGTTGATCTATCCCGACCACCTGATGATGGCCTTCGCCGAAGACATGCTGCAGCGCAACCCCGGCGCGCAGGTGATCTTTGATGTGAAATGCACCGGCAACCTGGCCCGGGTCATCAATGAGGCCGGCGGCACGCCAGAGATGTGGCGCACCGGCCACTCGCTGATCAAGGCGCGCATGAAGGAGACCGGCGCCCTGCTGGCCGGCGAGATGAGCGGCCACATCTTCTTCAAGGAGCGCTGGCTGGGCTTCGATGACGGCCTCTACGCCGCCGCTCGCCTGCTCGAAATCCTGTCGCGCCAGGACCTCGACGCCGACGCGTTTTTCGCCCGTTTCCCGCAGGATATCGGCACCCCCGAACTGAACATCACGGTCACCGACGACAACAAGTTTGACCTGGTGGCCAGACTGGCTCGGGAAGGCGACTTCGGCGACGATGGCGTCAAGACGACCCTCGATGGCATCCGCGTGGACTACCCGGACGGCTGGGGCCTGTGCCGTGCGTCCAACACCACACCGGTGCTGGTGCTGCGCTTCGAGGGACGCGATCAGGCTTCCCTGGAGCGCATCCGCCAGCGCTTCGCCGAGGCACTGCACAAGATTGATCCTGAGCTTGAACTGCCACGCTAGGCTGTGTCTGTAGCTTTGTTCGCACAACAGGAACCCAAGATGACCGATTCAACCCGTGATCCTCGCCTGGTGGTGGAAGTGCTCTCCGAGGCGCTGCCCTATATCCAGCGTTTCTCCGGCAAGACCGTGGTGGTCAAGTACGGCGGCAACGCCATGACCGAAGATACCCTGATCAACTCCTTCGCCCGCGATATCGTGTTGATGAAGGAGGTCGGCATCAACCCGGTGGTGGTGCACGGTGGCGGGCCGCAGATCGGCAGCCTGCTCGGACAGCTCAACATCGAGTCACGCTTCGTCGACGGCATGCGCGTGACCGATTCACGCACCATGGACGTGGTGGAGATGGTGCTCGGCGGCCTGGTCAACAAGGGCATCGTCAACCTGATCAACCAGTGCGGCGGCAAGGCCATCGGCCTGACCGGCAAGGATGGCGCCCAGATTCGCGCCCGCAAGCTGCAGGTCAAGCACCAGAGCCCCGAGATGACCGTTCCCGAGATCGTGGACATCGGCCACGTGGGTGAAGTGGAGAGCATCTCCACCGATCTGATCGAGATGCTGGCCGCACAGCGCTTCATTCCGGTGATCGCACCGATCGGCGTCGACGAGCGCGGCAACAGCTACAACATCAATGCCGACCTGGTGGCAGGCAAGCTGGCCGAGGCGCTGAATGCCGAGAAGCTGATGCTGCTGACCAACGTCGCAGGCCTGATGGACGCCGAAGGCGAGGTGCTGACCGGACTATCCACTGCCCAGGTGGATGAGCTGATCGCCGACGGCACCATTCACGGCGGCATGCTGCCCAAGATTCGCTGCGCTCTGGACGCCGTGAAAGGTGGCGTGGCCAGCGCCCATATCGTCGATGGGCGAGTGCCCCACTCCACCCTGCTGGAGATCTTCACCAATGCCGGTGTCGGTACCCTGATCACCAATAACACTAACCTGCCAGCGGACGATTGAGCCCAAGGCAGGATCACGCGAGCCGATGACCATGACTCAGGCGACATCCCCCTCGAGCCGCCAGCAGCAGGTCCTGCAAGGCCTGGCCCTGATGCTGGAGGAGGACAGCGGCAAGCGCATCACCATTGCCGCGCTGGCACGCCAGGTGGGCGTGTCCGAGGCGGCGCTCTACCGCCACTTTCCCAGCAAGGCACGGATGTTCGAAGGGCTGATCGAATTCATCGAGCAGACGCTGTTCGAGCGCGTGACCCGCATTCTTGAAGAGGAAGACGAGGCGCTGGTCCGCTGCGAACGCATTCTGATGCTGGTGCTGGGGTTCGCCGAGAAAAACCCCGGTCTGTCGCGGCTGCTTGGTGGCGACGTGCTCACCGGCGAGACGGCGCGCCTCAGGCAGCGCATCCATCAGCTGTTCGAGCGTCTGGAAACCCAGCTCAAGCAGATTCTGCGTGAAGCCGAGCTGCACCAGGGGCAGCGCACCAGCGTCAGCGTTTCGGCAACGGCCAATCTGATGGTGGCGCTGCTGGAGGGGCATATCTCGCAGTATGTGCGCAGCGACTTCCGCCGCCGCCCTACCGAGCATTGGGACGAACAGTGGGCGCTGCTGTCGGCCCAGCTGCTGCGGCCACGTCAGACACTCACCTAAAGCACAGCGCCACAAACAGCAGCGCCCCGGTCGGTGAGACCGGGGCGCTGAGTTCATGCGTGTGCACGTCAAAGACAGGAGACGGGAGCGTCAGGCAACCTCGAGTTCACCCATCCACTGCCGCACCTTGCTCATGGCATTTTTCTCGATCTGGCGAATCCGCTCGGCAGACACGCCGTACATCTCGGCCAGTTCATGCAGCGTTGCCTTGTTATCGCTCAGCCAGCGGCTCTGGATGATATCCCGGGAGCGATCGTCCAGGTCTCTCAGCGCACGCTGCAGGCGGCTCGAGGCGTCCTCTTCCCAGTCGCTGTCCTCGGCCATGATGGCCGGATCCTGGCTGGCATCATCCAGATACTGAGCCGGTGAGCGGTAGACGGACTCGTCGTCGTCATCCGGCGCGCCATCGAAGCCGGCATCATGGGCCGCAAGGCGACCCTCCATTTCGCGCACCACCTCGGGCTTGACGTCGAGATCCTTGGCGATGGCCTCGACCTCGTCGTTATTCATCCAGGTCAGGCGCTTCTTGGCGCTTCTCAGATTGAAGAACAGCTTGCGCTGGGCCTTGGTAGTGGCGACCTTGACGATCCGCCAGTTGCGCAGCACGAATTCGTGAATTTCCGCCTTGATCCAGTGCACCGCAAAGGATACCAGCCGCACGCCCTGGTTGGGGTCGAAGCGCCTGACCGCCTTCATCAAACCGACATTGCCTTCCTGGATCAGATCCGCCTGAGCCAGGCCATAGCCGTTATAACCGCGCGCCACATATACAACAAAACGCAGGTGCGACATGACCAGACGACGCGCCGCGTCCAGATCGCCATCGTCGTAGAGGCGAAAACCCAGCTCACGCTCCTCATCGTCGGTGAGCATGGGGATACTATTCACGGCTCGAATGTAGCCGTTGAGATCCTGACCCGGAGATAGATTGCCTACCGGTAGAAGACTGGTGCTCATACGCAGATTGTCTCCTTCAAAAAAATCTGATGATCACTAACACATTATGACCATGAAAAACTGCTTCAGTTCCCGAAGCTAAGCAAAACTCGTCACTTGTGCTTTGCCACTCACCGCCCCAGCCATGGCAAAACAGCAGGCAAGGCTGGCGCCAGCCAGCACATCAGCGCGGGCGTATTCTCGACAGATGGCGACTTACCGCAAGCCACGCGCCCAACCAACCCAGTAGTGTACTACAGATCAACAGAGTTGCCGAGCCCGTCCAGCCCAACTGCGGCAGCGAGTAGCTGGCCCCGTAGCTGGCTGCCAGAGCGCTGATGGGCGTGGCCAGCCAGTCGCCGCCCAGGGTCAGCAGCCCCAGAGCCAGCACTCCTCCACCGAGCCCAAACCAGGCGCCGCTATAAAGGAACGGCCGCCGCACGAAGGCATGGGTCGCGCCGATCAGGGTCACCACCTCGATCTCCTTGCGGCGGCTCGCCACCGCCAGGCGAATGGTGTTGCCCACCACCAGCAGCACGCCGAGCCCGAACAGCACGCCAAGCCCAAGCG
>ERZ1032895.162-NODE-162-length-15142-cov-4.713793_pt1 | contig 15142 bp, 12 predicted proteins | sample MGYA00516687_ERZ1032895 | MGnify/ENA primary metagenome ERZ1032895 (study PRJEB33719, sample SAMN04261600) | wastewater metagenome | biome: rural village; feature: latrine urine exit; material: soil | place: El Salvador | collected 2013-01-14 ... | reverse complement strand
GCCAGCTGCTCAGGGACAAGGTGCTGCCCGACTTCTCGGAGCTGTACCAGGACAAGTTCACCAACGTGACCAACGGTGTCACGCCCCGCCGTTTCATCAGCCAGTCCAACCCCGGCCTGTCAGAACTGATCACGGACAGCATCGGTTCGGGTTGGATTACCGACCTGGACCGGCTTCAGGAGCTGGAGCCGTTCGCGGACGATGCTGACTTCCGCAAGCAGTTCCGTGAGGTGAAGACCCAGAACAAGGCCCGGCTCCGGGCTCTGATGGCCAGGCGCGACGAGTTCGAGCTGCCCAAGGGGCACATGCTCGACGTGATGGTGAAACGCCTGCATGAGTACAAGCGTCAGACTCTCAAACTGTTGCACGTCGTCAGCCTGTATGAACAGGTGATCTCCGGTCAGCTCACCCTTTCGGACTTGACTCCCAGAACAGTGGTTTTCGGGGCCAAGGCAGCCCCGGGATACCGGATAGCCAAGGAGATCATCCACCTCATCAACGCCGCTGGAACCTGCATCAACGCCGACGAGCGGATGGAGGGCCGGCTCAAGGTGGCGTTCCCCGCCAATTACAACGTGAAATACGCCGAGACGCTGATTCCCGCCGCCGACCTCTCAGAACAGATCTCGCTGGCAGGCATGGAGGCATCGGGGACGGGCAACATGAAGTTCGCCCTCAACGGCGCGCTGACGATCGGCACCGACGACGGCGCCAACGTCGAGATCCGTCAACTGGTCGGTGACGACAACTTCTTCCTCTTCGGCATGCTGGAGCCGCAGGTCGCCGAACTCGGCCGGCAGGGCTACGTGCCCAGCTCGGTCTACGAGGCGAACCCGCAGCTCAAGAGCGCCATCGACCTGCTCGCCTCGGGGCACTTCACCGGTGGCGACCGTGGCCGCGCCGGCCGCGTGGTCGACGATCTGCTCTACAACGACCGGTTCATGGCCCTGGCCGACTACCAGTCGTACATCGACGTGCAGGCCCAGGTCGACGCCAAGTACCTCGACACCGATGCGTGGACGAGGTCTGCGATCCTCAACGTCGCCCGCTGCGGTTTCTTCTCTTCCGACCGTTCGATGCGCGACTACATCGAGCGCATCTGGCACATCCCGATCAACGGCTGACCGATCGTGTGCTGACGCGACGGGCCCTGGTGCACACTGCACCAGGGCCCGACTCGTGCGGCGGACCATGCCGGAGTGATGCCGGAGCGATGCCGAACCAATGCGGACTACCGCGGCGAACCACGGGCAGGAGGGTGCTGTGCTCGAACTCACGACGGGCGGCGTCGCGTTTCTTCTCGCGGCGGCGTTCTTCGCGGGCTGGATCGACGCCGTAGTCGGGGGAGGCGGGCTCATCCAGTTGCCCGCGCTGCTCGTGGCGTTGCCGGGCGCGGCCCCGATCCAGATCCTCGCGACGAACAAGTTCTCCTCGATCTTCGGCACCTCGGCGAGTGCGCTCACGTACGTGCGGCGCATCGGGGTGGACAAGGCGACCGCGACGCCGCTGGCGCTGGCTGCGTTCGGCGGCTCGGCGCTGGGCGCGCTCGTGGCCAGCCACATACCCAAATCGGCGTTCAACCCGATCGTGCTCGTGGCCCTGATCGTCGTGGGTGCCTACACGCTGCTGCGTCCCGACATGGGGCAGTTCGCCGCCCTCCGGTACGACGGGCGGCGTCACACCGCTCTAGTGGGTCTCATCGGCGTGACGATCGGGTTCTACGACGGCGCTCTCGGCCCCGGCACCGGCTCGTTCTTCGTGTTCGCGCTCGTCGGCCTGGCCGGGTATGCGTTTCTGGGAGCCAGCGCCAAGGCCAAGATCGCCAACGTCGCCACCAATCTCGCGGCGCTCGTGGTCTTCGTGCCCCAGGGGGCGGTGATCTGGGGACTCGGAGTGGGCATGGCCGCGGCGAACATGTGCGGCGGCTATCTCGGCGCCCGCACCGCGGTGGCGCGCGGCTCCCGCTTCGTGCGTGTCGTGTTCATGGTGGTGGTGGCGGCTTTCGTCATCCGCATCGGCATTGACGTGGCACGTGACCTGCTGTGAGGCAGAATGCCTCCATGCTGTGGACGTCGCGTGAGGTGAGGCCGCTGGTACGCGCCGACCTCGACGAGGCGCTCGCCGTGTGCGCCGGCGATCCGGTGGCCAACGTGTACGTCGCAGCCCGCATTCTCGAGGCCGACCTCGACCGCCACCGCGGCCAGGTGTTCGCGTACGCCCCGCATGGCCGTGTCGAAGCCGTGTGCTGGACGTCGGCCAACGTAGTGCCCACCACGGGGCCGCCCGGATCGGCCGACGCGTTCGCCGCGCGGGTCCGGCGCCACCAGTCGCGGTTCTCGTCGGTGTTCGGGCCTGCCCGGCAAGTCGCGGAACTGTGGGCCGGGCTGCGTGCCTACTGGCGCCCGGCCACGGAACTGCGCCCTCATCAACTGCTCATGTCCATCGGTCCCGACGTGCCTCTGCCCGTGACATCCGATCCGCGGGTGCGGCCGGCCTCCGTCACGGAGATCGAGGCCGTGCTGCCCGCCTCCATCGCCATGTTCACCGAGGAGATCGGGTACCCGCCCTACAACGAGAGCTCAGGGCGAGTCTCGTACCGCAACGCCACGTGGGCCCTGCTCGAACGAGAGCACGTGCTGGTGATCACCGAGAACGGAACCGTGATCTTCAAGGCCGAGTTCGACTCCGTCGCCCTCGACACCTGCCAGGTGCAAGGAGTGTGGGTGGCGCCCTCCTATCGCGGCCAGGGCCTGGCCGCGCCCGCGATGGCCGCATGCATCGAATACGCCCGCGCCCACGTCGCTCCCGTGGTGTCGCTCTACGTCAACGACTTCAACGAACCCGCCGTCGCCACATACCGCCGCGTCGGCATGGAGACCGTCGGCGAGTTCATGACCGTGCTGCTCTGAACCGGCGTGACCCGCGGTGATCCGGCCTGCACCGGCCTGCACCGGACTGGCCCGGACTGCACGGGAGTGGCCCGGAGCGGGGCACGTTGCGGTTCGATGCGGGCTCGCGTGGTGGCGCGGCCTAAGCTGGGGGCGTTTCCCGTCCCGAGCAGCAGTGAGGTCGCCCTGTGAGCGTCACCCGTATGTCGGCCCTGTTCCTGCGGACCCTGCGTGAGGACCCGGCCGACGCCGAGCTCCCGGGCCACCGCCTCCTGGTACGCGCCGGCTACATCCGCCGCGCCGCTCCGGGCGTGTACTCGTGGCTGCCTCTCGGCCTGCGGGTGCTGCGCAAGGTCGAGGCCATCGTGCGCGACGAGATGGACGCCATCGGTGCTCAGGAGCTCAGCTTTCCCGCCCTCCTGCCTCGTGAGCCCTACGAGGCCACGGGGCGCTGGACCGACTACGGCGACAACCTCTTTCGCCTCAAGGACCGCCGCGGCGTCGACATGCTGCTCGGCCCCACGCACGAGGAGATGTTCACCCTCGCGGTGAAAGACCTGTACAGCTCGTACAAAGACCTCCCCATCTCGCTGTACCAGATCCAGACCAAGTACCGCGACGAGGCCCGCCCGCGCGCCGGGCTGCTGCGCGGCCGCGAGTTCATCATGAAGGACTCGTACAGCTTCGACGTCGACGACGCCGGCCTCGACGCCTCCTATCAACTCCACCGTGAGGCGTACATCCGCATCTTCGACCGCCTCGGGTTCGCGTACGTCATCGTCAAGGCCACCTCGGGTGCCATGGGCGGCTCGGCGAGCGAAGAATTCCTCGCCACCAGCGACGTCGGCGAAGACACGTATGTCACCTGCGATGCCAGCGGATACGCGGCCAACGTGGAGGCCGTACAGGTGCCTCGCGCCACGGCCGTCGCCGCCGACGTGGTCGCCGCCACGCCCTCCGCCCAGGAGGTCGACACACCCGACACCCCCACCATCGAGACCCTCGTGGCCGTGCTCAACGAATCGCACCCCCGACACGACGGCCGCTCCTGGGCCGCCTCCGACACGCTCAAGAACGTCGTCGTCATGCTCCGTCAGCCCGACGGCAGCAAATCCCCCCTGGTCGTGGGTCTACCCGGCGACCGGCAGGTCGACACCAAACGTCTCGAAGCCCAGGTCTCACCCGCAGAACTCGACGAGTTCACCGACGCCGACTTCGCGAAATGGCCCGCCCTCGTCAAGGGCTACATCGGCCCGACGGCGCTCGGCTCCAACAGCGGCCTCGCCGACGACGACCCCGCGCGCATCCCGTACCTGCTCGACCCGAGCGTGGCCGACGGATCGTCGTGGGCGACCGGCGCGAACAAGGCAGGCGTGCACGTCATCAACCTCGTCGCCGGGCGCGACTTCACGTACGACGGCATCATCCAGGCAGCGGAGGTGCGCGACGGCGACCCCAGCCCGGATGGCGCAGGAGTGTTGCGGTCCGCACGCGGCATCGAGATGGGCCACATCTTCCAACTCGGCCGCAAATACGCAGACGCGCTCGGCCTCAAGGTTCTCGACGAGAACGGCAAGCTCGTCACGGTGACCATGGGCTCGTACGGCATCGGCGTCTCCCGCGCCGTGGCCGCCCTGGCCGAGGCCAACGTCGACGAATACGGCCTCGTCTGGCCGCGGCACGTCGCCCCCATGGACGTGCACATCGTCGCCACCGGCAAGGACGCAGCGGTATTCGACGCCGCCTCCCGCGTGGCCGACGATCTCGCCTCCGCCGGGCTCGACGTGCTCTACGACGACAGGCCCAAGGTCAGCCCCGGCGTGAAATTCAAGGACGCCGAACTGGTCGGCGTGCCCACGATCGTGGTCGTGGGCAAGGGACTCACCGCCGACCCGCCCGTCGTCGAGATCAAGGACCGTCGCACCGGGAACCGCCGCGAGGTACCCCTGTCGGCGGTTGTCGCGGAGGTGACCACGGAGGTGAGCGCCGAGGTCACTGCGGAGGTCGCGGAGTAACGCTTCGGGTCGGCTTCCAGCAGGGCGGCAACCAGGGAGCCTGCACCAACGACGGCGCCGTTAAGTACCGTGGCGTTCATCCCGATGAGTGCCCCGTTACCAACGGTTGCCCCGTGGACAATGGCGGCATGGCCGACTGAGACGTCTTCACCGATGGTGCAGGGGAAACCTTCATCGGCGTGTAGTACCACGTTGTCTTGAAGGTTGGATCGGGCTCCGACGCTGATTGGTGCGGAGTCGCCCCGGGCTGATACCCCGTAGAATGCCGAGGACTGTTCAGCCATGGTGACCTCGCCTGTAATGGCTGCGGTTTCGGCTAGGAATACAGACTCATGAATGGTGGGTGTTTTGCCCAAGACAGTTTTAATAATCGCCATACGGTCACCCTAAAAGCAGGCTTTGACCTTGTCACTAGTTGGCCGCCAGCGTGTCATGTGATAAATCTCCGGTGGCAGCTGGGTTTGGCTACCACCGGAGCAAGGTTTCCGCCTCGGGCACGGTGTTTGGCGCACCGGCTGGTTATTCGAAGATGACGGTGCGGTCGCCGTCGAGGAGTACCCGGTGCTCGGTGTGCCACTGGACAGCCTGGGCTAGAGTAGCGCCTTCCACCGCACGGCCACGTTGGACGAAATCCTGGGCGGTCAGAGCGTGGTTGACGCGCTGGACACGCTGTTCGATGATCGGGCCTTCATCCAAATCGGCGGTGACGTAGTGGGCGGTGGCCCCGATGAGCTTCACCCCGCGGTCATGGGCCTGGTGGTACGGCTTAGCGCCCTTGAACGATGGGAGGAACGAGTGGTGAATATTGATGGCTTTCCCGTCGAGCTTGCGGGTCATCTCATCGGACAAGATTTGCATGTAGCGTGCCAGCACCACCAGTTCGATGTTGTACTGGTCGAGGATCTGGATCAAACGTGCTTCGGCCTCGGCCTTGTTGTCTGTGCCATCCGGATGCCTGATGATCGGGATGTGCACAAACGGCACGTCATAGAAGTAGGCCATCGGTTGCAGGTCGAGGTGGTTGGACACGATCACCGGTACTTCGACCGGCAGCGTGCCGGCGTGCTGCTGGAAGAGCAGTTCGTTCATGGTCCGGCCATCTTTTGACACCATAATGAGGGTGCGGGTTTTCACCGCGGCATCGTAGACGTGGGCTTCCATGTCGTATTCTTTGGCGACGTCGGCAATGGCTGCTTCAGTATCGGCCACAGTCGCGTCGGTGGCGAACTGTACGCGCATGAAAAACGTCCCACTGTTTGGGGAGTCGAATTGCTGAGATTCGGAAATGTCAGCGTTGACTTCCAGCAGAGCCCCGGTAACGGCATGTACGATGCCAGGTTGGTTTGGGCACGACAGTGTGACTATGAGGTTATTTTCACCAATGACCATGAGCGTCAATTTTCCTAACATGAAGCGGCAATCTGTTGGTATATTAGCGCCTCATCGCGTTTTATGCGCCACGGCACGGTCATCGATCGTTACAACATCGGCAATGATTGTTCTGGTCGCCCAGTCGTAGCATCATCGATCAGGATCCGTGATGCCAGGTAGCAGAGATGAGCTCGTGGACGGACGGATTAAAAATTCCGGCCCCCTCAATGTGAGGGGACCGGAATCTTGGGTCACTTATCGTCCGGGGACGAAGAGTCCGCTCGGTGCTTAGATGAGCGAGTCCTCTTTGTCTTTTGGATCGCCGCCTGGCTGCTGATCGCCTGCGGAGCCACCTTGACGGACGCGGTCTTCGATGCGCTGACCGATGGTTTCGTCAACGTTCTTCCAGTACTGGATCGCGTTGGACAGGACGGGTTCGATCACGGTGTCGAGGGCACCGGCAACCGTGTCGACCAGGTCGTCGCGCTCTTCTTGGGAGAAGACTTCGTTGACCAAGATGTTGGCCTGACCGAAATCGTCGTCGTCTTCACGCAGGGTGTAGGCCTGACGGACCAGTTCGCCGTCAGTTTCCCAACCGGTATCCACCGCGCCTTCCTCATCCGACCAGGAGTCACCAAATGAGTTTGGTGCATAGACGGAGCGGTTACCGGAGTGGTCGTACCACATGGCACCTTCGAAGTTGTAGGTGTGGACTTCGTTGATCGGACGGTTGACCGGCAGCTGCTGGAAGTTCGTGCCGATGCGGTAGCGCTGAGCGTCCTGGTATGCGAAGTTGCGTCCCAGCAGCATTTTGTCCGGGGACATACCGATACCTGGCACCATGTTCGCTGGCGAGAAGGCAGCCTGCTCGATTTCTGCGAAGTGGTTGCGCGGGTTGCGGTTGAGTTCCATGGTGCCGACCTTGATGCGCGGGTAATCCTTCTTCGACCAGGTCTTGGTCAGATCGAATGGATTGTAACGGTAGGTTTTGGCTTCTTCGTACGGCATGATCTGCACGTAGAGATCCCACGATGGGTTGTCGCCACGTTCGATTGCCTCGAACAGGTCACGGCGGTGGTGTTCGGCGTCGACACCGGCAAGTTTCTCGGCTTCTTCGTTCGACAGGTTTTCCATGCCCTGATTGGTCAAGAAGTGGAACTTGACCCAGAAGCGTTCGCCCTTGTCATTGACCCACATGTAGGTGTGGGAGCCGTAACCGTTCATGTTGCGCCAGGTCTTTGGTAGGCCGCGTGGGCCCATCAGGTAGGTGACCTGGTGTGCGGTTTCTGGGTTGTTGGTCCAGAAGTCCCACTGCATGGTGTTGTCGCGCAGGCCAGAGTCTGGCAGACGCTTCTGCGAGCGGATGAAGTGCGGGAACTTCATGGGGTCACGGACGAAGAAGATCGGGGTGTTGTTGCCGACCAGGTCGAAGTTGCCCTCTTCGGTGTAGAACTTCAGGGCGAAACCGCGAACGTCGCGCCAAGTATCTGGCGAGCCGACTTCACCGGCAACCGTCGAGAAGCGGGCCAGCATTTCGGTTTCGACACCCGGCTGGAACATTGCAGCCTTGGTGTAGGCCGAGACGTCTTCGGTCACGGTGAAGGTACCGAATGCGCCGGAGCCTTTTGCGTGTGGACGACGCTCTGGGATGTTCATCCGGTTGAAGTGCTGCAGGGTTTCGACCAGGTGGGCGTCGTGCAGGACGATCGGGCCGTCTGGGCCAGTGGTCAGCGAGTTGCGGTCGCTAACAGCTGGGATGCCGGCCTGGGTTGTGGACCCGGTAGCGTGTGGTGTTTTTTTCTCAGCCAATAAACTCAGTCTCCTTTAAGACTTCGGTGCGGTGGACTCGGTGGGCAAAAGTTCTACACTTTAGACGGACACGGACGTGTCGTCATCCGCGGTATCCAGCGCGTCCAGGCAGCCGGCGCAAGTGCCGTGGTAGACGACGTCGGCGGTGTCAATCACCATGCCGTGTGTCTCAACGGGCGTCATGCACGGGGCCGCGCCGTATTGGCAGGGCACATCGTCGATGCGTCCGCAGACCCGACAGTGGACGTGATGGTGATTGTCGAAGTGTTGAATTTCGAAGCGAGCTGCGGTGGGCCCAAATTCGAGTTTTCGCACGAGTCCGACATCCACCAAGGATTGCACCACGGTGTAGATGGATTGGATGGTGATCGCAGGAAGGGAGTGGCGAACCTGGTTGAGCAGCTCGTCAGCGGTTGCGTGTGGTAGTCCCGCCAGGGACTCCAGGGTCGCGACGCGCTGCCGTGTGGAGCGTAGTCCGGTTGCCCGAATGCGCGACGGCCAGTCGATAATGTGGCCCGTGTGGCTCACCTGTTCCCTCCTTAACGATCGCTCTGTTCATTATGCCACTTTTTATGAATCATTCAAAATAGCCTGTGACGTCTGACATCTGCACCGGTCGTCTAGTCGAGGTGGTGGATGGCAGCGACGGCTGCCTTGCGGCCCGCTCGTGTCGCACCGAGGGTGGATGCAGAAGCGCCATAACCCACCAGGAACACCCCGGGTGCCGCCGGCACGGTCACACCGTCGTCGTTGACCATGACCCCGCCGTGCTCGCTGCGGATATCCAACGGATCAAGGTGGCTCAAGCTGTGGTGGAAGCCGGTGCCCCACAGGATCGAATCAATCGGTGTGACCCATTGATGGCCAATGTCGGTGCCGTGGCCGGGCAAAATTTCGGTATTGCGGTGCATGTGAGCCAGCCGAGGATCGCCGGCGCGTAACAGGTCATCGACGGCCTGGCCCTGTGAATTAATCGTCGCGCCATCGGGACCCGGCCCATTGAGCGTGACGGAATCCGGTCCGAACGAGTCGATAAAGCCGCGAAACACCAACACCCCGCGATTAATGTAGTCCAGTGCTTGGTGATTCAGGGCCAGGCCCGTATTCGACACGACAGAGCGGGGTGCTTTGCCCGCGGTCACCAACGTCGTCACCCGTTGTTCGACTTTGCGCCCCCATTGTGGGTCGAAGTGTTCGGGATTCCACCGAGGCAGGGAGCGCGATACCCACACGGTGTGGTCGGTGACGCGTTCTAACATCATCAAAAACTGGGTCGATGAGGCACCACCGCCGACGACGAGCACGCGTTGGTCGCGGAAGTCTTCGACGTCGCGGAAGGTTTTGGTGTGCCACTGTTCGCCGGTGAAGTGCTCCAGACCTGGATAATGCGGGATATTGGGGGTCTCCCACGTGCCGGTGGCATTAATGACGGCGTTGGCCGTGAAGGTGTCGCGATCGGTGGCGATGTAGAACAACCCATCGCGTGGCTGTGTCACGGCCTGTACCTTGGCCGGGCGGATGACCTCTAAACCAAGGTGTGCTTCGTAGGCGCCGTAATAGTCGCTGACGACTTGCGAGGCCGGACGCCAAGTATCCGGGTGTTCTAATGGGAAACCGGGCAGATCATGGATGCCGTGGGCGCGCCCCAGTGTCAGGGCATTCCAGCGGTGGCGCCAGGCGCCACCCGGGCCTTCGTTGCCATCCAGGACCGCAAAATCCTGGCCGGGCACCAGGCCGCGACGGTGCAGCGTGCCGGCGGCAGACAGTCCGGCTTGGCCGGCACCGATCACCACGATGTTGAAATGAGCAGCCGAAGCAAGCGGGGCAGTGCTGGGATTCGACGACATGTCATCAGCGTAGTTGAGGTCTTGACATAAGGCTGTGGTCGACGACAACTGCACGCCGTGAGCGGATGGGCGCACTATGATGAGTTGGGTCGTTGAGAATTTTTCATCAGGAGTGCGATGTCTGAAATGTCGAATGTCAATACCGCCCCGTTGGCAGAGGTGGACCCTGAAATTGCCGAGGTGTTGGGACTCGAGCTGGGTCGCCAACGCAACAGCTTAGAAATGATTGCCTCGGAAAACTTTGTGCCACGGTCAATCCTGGAAACCCAGGGTTCCGTGCTGACGAATAAATACGCCGAAGGCTACCCCGGACGTCGCTACTACGGTGGATGCGAATACGTTGACATCGCCGAGAACCTGGCCATCGAGCGTGCCAAGGCCCTGTTTGGTGCCGAATATGCCAACGTTCAACCCCACGCCGGTGCGCAAGCCAATGTTGCTGTGATGGAAGCCCTGATGGAACCAGGCGACACCCTCATGGGACTGTCCCTGGATCACGGCGGTCACCTGACCCACGGGATGCCGCTGAACTTCTCGGGTCGTCGTCACAACATTGTGGCTTATGAAGTCGACCGCGAAACCTTCCGCATTGATATGGAGAAGGTCCGCGAACAGGCGCTGGCCGAAAAGCCCAAGGTCATTGTTGCCGGGTGGTCGGCCTACCCGCGTCAGCTGGATTTTGCAGCGTTCGCTTCGATTGCACAAGAAGTTGGCGCCAAACTGTGGGTTGATATGGCTCACTTTGCCGGTCTGGTGGCAGCGGGTCTGCACCCCAACCCGGTCCCACATGCCGACGTCGTCTCCTCAACCGTCCACAAGACCCTGGGCGGCCCTCGCTCCGGGTTCATCCTGGCCAAAGAAGAATACGGCAAAAAGATCAACTCTCGTGTCTTCCCAGGCCAGCAGGGTGGACCGCTCATGCACGCGATCGCCGGCAAGGCCGTGGCCTTCAAGATTGCGGCCTCCGAAGAATTCAAACGTCGTCAGCAACGCACGCTGGAAGGCGCCCAGATCCTGGCGGCCCGTCTGACCGAAGCCGACGTCGCCGACGCCGGTGTCTCGGTCCTGACCGGGGGGACCGATGTTCACCTGGTGTTGGTCGATCTGCGGAACTCGGAGCTTGATGGTAAGCAGGGTGAAAATATTCTGGACGAAGTGGGTATCACCGTCAACCGCAACTCGGTGCCGTGGGATCCCCGTCCACCGATGACCACCTCGGGGCTACGGATCGGTACCCCGGCCCTGGCCACCCGCGGCTTTGGTGCCGAAGAATTCACCGAAGTTGCCGATATCATCGCCAACGCGCTGAAACCGAATCCTAATGTGGAAGCACTGCGGGCGCGCACTGACAAATTGGCCAACGATTTCCCGCTGTACGAGGGATTCGAAAACTGGTAAGCCACGAGTGCTGCTTGACTAATGACACGGTCCGGGCCCACCACTACACTAAGTGGTTGGGCCCGGACGCGGGTTAACGTTGAAAGTCACACCAACTAGACAAGGACGTCGCTTCATCATGACTGCGCTGAAACTAGATGGCCGCGCCACCGCGGCCGCGATGAAAGAAGATCTCGCCGAACGAGTTGCCAAGCTCAAAGAACACGGCATTACCCCCGGGCTCGGGACCGTCCTGGTTGGCGCTGACCCAGCCTCGCAATCCTATGTTGGGGCCAAAATCCGGGACATGGAAGAAGTCGGCATCAACTCGTTGCACCGCGAACTTCCCGAATCAGCGACCCAAGAAGAAGTCTTAGACGTCATCCAGGAACTCAACAACAACCCGGAATGCACCGGTTATATTGTCCAGTTGCCGCTGCCCAAGCACATCGATACCGATACCGTGTTGGAAGCTATCGACCCGGGCAAAGACGCCGACGGCCTCCACCCGCTAAACCTAGGCCGGCTGGTCGCCAACGCCGGCGGCGAGATTACCTGGCCCCTGCCGTGCACCCCGAAGGGGTGTCTGACCCTGCTGCGCCGTTACGATATCGACACCAAGGGCAAAACTGTGCTCGTCATTGGCCGCGGGATCACCATCGGTCGCCCGGCAACACTGCTGTTTACCCGTCGTGATGTCAACGCCACCGTGATCGCAGCCCACACCGGCACATCGAATATGGATGAACTGATCGGCCAGGCCGACATCATCATCGCCGCCGCTGGCAACCCCGGCATGGTCACCAAAGATAAAGTTAAAGACGGTGTGGTCATCCTCGACGTCGGAGTGACCCGTGAAACCAACGACGAGGGCAAAACCCGCATCGTAGGCGATGTGGCACCCGACGTCGCCGAGGTAGCATCTGCGATGTCGCCAAACCCAGGCGGCGTGGGCCCCATGACCCGCGTGGAGCTGGTAGCCAACGTCGTCGAAATTGCCGAACTCAACGCCGCAAAAGCCTAAGAGCGTTCGCAAAACTCACGCAGTACCCTCATCCCTCGGCCGGTCAGCAGACGGGTCGAGGGATTATGGTGTTAGCGTACGGGATAATGTCGGTGGCCAATTGGTCACCGCATCGCAAAATACGAGATACTGGAAACCATGCAGTCCATCGAATCTTCAACACATCGCCGCGGTCTTCGACTTTCCAACGTCGTCCTGCTGGTCGTTGTTATCGCCTTTATTGTGGCCGTTATCTTTGCGGCAAACCAGAATGACATCATCGGGTGGATGGTCGTGGCCGTCGCCGGTGGCTGGTTGATCCTATCTCTGGTCTCACTGATTATGGTGTCACGCGGGGCACGAGCCGTGCACAAAACCGCCAGGGATTTCAATTCGAATATCGCCGCGGCAACCGCTGGTGGAACCGTGGTGGATGCGACCGACCCGATGCGCGATACCAAAGTCGATCACTCGTTGAAAATTGTTGAAGTCCAAAAACGCGTCATCACCGAAGAACTCGCCAAGGGCATCGACCAGGCTGATTTTGAAATGATCGATCGGGCGCTGGATACCATCGAGATGACCGCTCACAATGCCCGTGACATGATCAACCCGAATCGACACAGCAAGCCCAAACCGGATGCTGACAACGGTTCCAACATCATTACTGGCGACGTCATCAACTAGAAAGAACTATGCACTCTAACGCTGCTGATCCAAAGGCTGACAACACACTTCGGGTAGCAACCGTCAATATCAACGGTATTCGTGCTGCCCACAAACGCGACATGGCCACCTGGTTTGCCGGTCGCAACATCGACATCATTACTCTGCAAGAAGTTCGCTCACCAGGCGACATCCTAGAGAAACTGCTCGGCGACATCGTAGGGGATGAATGGGACTCGCTGTACATTCACGCCGATGAATGCGAAGCCAAAGGCCGTGCCGGGGTTGCTATTGCATCGCGCTACAAACCACTCGAGACTCGCACCGGCCTGGCCGATGGCATCAATGACTCGGGCCGCTGGGTCGAAGCCGATTTTGTGACGCCAGACGGTTCGAAGCTCTCGGTTGCCAGTGTGTATGTGCACTCGGGTGACGTCGACACCCCAAAGCAAGACGATAAATATGAATTCCTGGACGCGATGGTCGACTACCTGCCGAAAATGCAGGACCGCAACCCGCACTCGGTGGTCACCGGCGACCTCAACGTCGGCCACACCGAACTCGACATCAAAAACTGGAAAGGCAACGTCAAAAACGCCGGCTTCCTACCCGAGGAACGTGCGTATTTTGATAAGTTCTTCTCCGAAGAGCACTTGAGCTGGGTCGACGTTGGTCGCACGGTAGCCGGCAACGTTCCAGGCCCATATACCTGGTGGTCCTACCGCGGTAAAGCATTTGATAATGATGCCGGTTGGCGCATCGACTATCACATGGCCACCCCACCACTGGCGGAAAAAGTCACGAAAGCCGTGGTAGACCGCGCGCCATCATATGACCGCCGCTTCTCCGACCACTCACCTGTTGTGGTCGACTACCAGTTCTAGAAAGGCTCGACGTGTCCACCAGCCAACCAACACCGGCCGATATTCTCGCCACTGACCTCACCAAAACCGCCCACCTGACTTCGGCTGCAGCACACCCTCGTGTGCTATCGGGAATGCAACCGTCAGCGGACTCGCTGCACCTGGGCAACTACTTGGGCGCGTTGGTCAACTGGGTCAAAGTTCAAGAGGACTTCGAAGCCTTCTATTTCATTCCGGATCTCCACGCCATCACGGTGCCCCAGGATCCTGAAGATTTGATCAAACGGACCCGCGTTGCGGCAGCCCAGTACATCGCCGCGGGGATCGATCCGGAACGCTCCACGCTGTTTGTGCAGTCGCACATTCCAGAACACACCCAGCTGACCTGGATCCTGACCTGCATGACCGGCATGGGCGAGGCCTCGCGCATGACCCAGTTCAAAGATAAATCCGCTCGCGAGGGCGTGGATGCTGCCGGAGTTGGTCTGTTTACCTACCCGATGCTCATGGCCGCGGACATTCTGCTCTACCAGCCACACGGCGTACCGGTGGGCGATGACCAGCGTCAGCACATCGAACTGACCCGTACCTTGGCCCAGCGCTTCAACCACCGCTACGGTGAAACATTCGTTGTGCCCGTCGGCTTCTACCCAGAAACTGGGGCTCGGATTTACGACCTGCAGGAACCGACCTCCAAGATGTCGAAATCCGCGCAGTCACCCAATGGGCTGATTAACATCCTGGACGAGCCAAAGGTGACCGCCAAGCGCATCAAATCGGCCGTGACCGACGCCGGTACCGAGATCTACTACGACCGCCAAGAAAAGCCATGCGTATCCAACCTGCTGGATATCTTTGCGGCCGTCACCGATCGAAGTGTCGAGGATCTGGTGACAGCCTACGAAGGCAAAATGTACGGTCACCTCAAAGTCGACCTGGCTGAGGCCGTGACGGAACGCTTAACACCGATCCGCACCCGGGCACTCGAACTGCTTGATGATCCGGCAGAACTTGATCGAATCCTTGCCCTGGGTGCAGAAAAAGCGCGCAGTGTCGCAGCCCCTGTCCTGGATGAAGTGTACAAAAAGAGTGGGTTTCTTCCACTAGCACGCTAGACCGGTCCATCGTCGAGCCAGAGCACGGTACGGGATGACATCTTCCTGTACCGTGCTTGAGCTTTCCGAACACTTAGTTGTATGGCGGCGGGGCGGAACCTGCCACCGAACCAGAGCTCGGGCCGGGATCCGCATCTTCAGTTGGCGGCTCGACGGGCCCTTGATCCAGTCGGAAGGGTGGATAGTCG